>Ga0268253_10000207_pt1 | contig 14473 bp, 16 predicted proteins | sample AgamicMgMarz_FD_200250 | JGI IMG/M metagenome (GOLD analysis project Ga0268253, IMG submission 200250) | Agave microbial communities from Guanajuato, Mexico - Mg.Ma.rz (v2) (version 3) | ecosystem: Host-associated > Plants > Phyllosphere > Phylloplane/Leaf | place: Guanajuato, Mexico... | reverse complement strand
GTCCCATTTGTTCCGTTTATCCCTATTATCTCTATGTTATTTTGTGGCTACCTTATGTTTAATTTACCGATGACCACTTGGATTGGATTCGGAATCTGGTTGGTGATTGGTCTTATTGTTTACTTTATATTTGGTTACAGAAATAGTGAATTAGGAAAGATGGGGAAAAGCTTGGAAGCTAATAAGGAAATAGATAAGAGAGAGATTCTATAAGCCTTCTGTATACCTTATGTAATTAATATATTCAAGTTAATTAAAAAAGTCTATCTTAATACATGTAATCTTCTATTCATTAACTGCCTTATGATAAATAATTTTGTGTGATAGAATCTGTTTAATCAAACATTTTATTATAACTAAGACTAAAAAGGATGCCTAGTGGCATCCTTTTTTTAGATGAAAATCGTTTCATTTACCGCCCTTTTAATCCATTTCTTTCTTTTCTCTAATAAATAATAGAAATTATTAATCAATATCATTTCTCTTTAATCAATTAGTTATTAATCATGTAGTTATATCTTTGTTTATCTAATGAAAAGCATATGAAAAACATCTAAAAGGAGATAGGGCCTAATCGTGCATATTATTCTATGTCTCACTTCATCTATCAACCTTGTATAAAAAGAGTGCAAAAGGGAATACTGTTTGCAAAAGAGAAAAGATAAAGGGGGTGACGTTTTATGGAAAATAATGCACTTAATGAAATGGACCGAGTTGATCCGAATTTACGTGATGAAATGTTAGCTAAATTGTTTTTGGATCAAATGGTGAGTGACTTCAAAAGAAGCAAAATCCTCGAGAGAATTGATCATTCCTTAAAGAATAAAGATAAAGAAGCCTTTTTACGTTTAACAGAGGAACTTAAATCTGCATCTTAATAAAAATACCATAATATAGAAGAAACTCATCGAAAAGAAGCCTCACTACATTAAGAGTAAGGCTTCTTTTCTTCTTAAATACACCTTTCATATTCTTTCTCTAATGATGCAAGCCCTTAACTAAGAGAAGCTTTTATTCCTTTATCATAATAGTCTTTTTTTATGTTATCAGGAACCATACTTCCCCCTGTACCCCATACAATGTGCGTGCCTTTATTTATTTTTTCAGTAAGGTTGTGATTGTTTAAATAATCCATTCCTTGTTGATGTAATTTAACAGGTCCTATCATTCCTGCAAGTGCTGAGGGTTCCAATTGAACATTCTCAGTGTCAACAAGTTGTTTTAACAACTTATATAAATGTTCGTCACTCACCGTATAACTTCCACTTAAAAATGGTTCTATGACTTTACCAACAAAACGAGAGGCTCTACCTACTGCTAGGCCATCTGCATCTGTTTTATTATCAATTCCAATTTCTTGCACAGAAATTTGATCGTGGAGTCCAGTCATTAAGCCTAATACCATACAAGGAGAATGAGTAGGCTCTGCAAAGAAACAATGAACATGATCTTGGAACATTAATTTTAGACCAAAGGCCACTCCTCCAGGACCGCCACCTACGCCACAGGGCAAGTAAACAAATAAAGGATGATTCTCATCTACACTGATATTTAATTCTGTCAGTTGTTTACTTAGTCGAGAAGCTGCTACCGAATATCCTAAAAATAAATCGTGTGAGTTTTCGTCGTCTACAAAATGGCATGAAGGATCAGCAGCTGCTTGCTTTCTTCCTTCTTCTACAGCTTTACTGTAATCGGCTTCATACTCAACAACGTTAACATTTTTACTTCTAAGTAAATCTTTTTTCCACTGTTTTGCATCTGCAGACATATGAACAGTCACCCGAAAGCCCAATTTTGCACTCATAATACCTATACTAAGTCCTAAATTCCCAGTAGATCCTACAACAATTGAATATTTGGAGAAAAACTGTCGAAAGGTGTGACTGTCTAATATTGCATAATCGTCATCGAGGCTTAACAAATCATGCTCAAATGCTAATTTTTCTGCATACTTTAGAACTTCATAAATACCTCCTCTTGCTTTAATTGAACCTGATATCGGAAGGTGACTATCACATTTCAAAAGAAGTTGTCCTTGTATTGTTTGCTTGTAATCCTGTTCTAATTGTTTTTTCATATTTGGGATTCTTATCAAAGGAGATTCGATAATCCCATTTGATTCCTTAGTTTCAGGAAAAACAGTGGCTATATAGGGAGCAAAACGCTTTAACCTCTCTTCTGCCTCTCGTACATCCTCTTTTGTTACTGGGCTCTTTATAATTCCAGACTGAAAGTCTTCAAGGTTAGGGTTTGCCCAAAATAGTTCTTCTAAAGAAATAAGCTGATTTAGCAGTGGGTAATTCACTTTTAAAGTTTCCACATCATAATTTTTCACTTGCATTGCCCTCCTAAGATGCTTGTTATATGTTTTTATATGAATTATAATTAAATAAATTAAATATAATTTAATTTTTACTTTAGCATACCTTTTTCAATTTGTTAATTTATATTTAATTAATTAAATAAATTTTAATTAAGAGGTCGATTTAATGGAAAATATAGATATCGGAAAGAAAATTGCAAAATATAGAAAGGCTAAAAAGTTAAGCAGCAAGGAGTTAGCTAACCTTGCTGAAATTACTCCTTCTATGTTAAGTCAGATTGAACGAGGGTTTGCAAATCCTTCTATTCAAACGCTTAAAATACTAGCTAAAAAACTTGATATACCAACATTTATGTTTTTTTTGGAGGAAACGAATACCTCTAACTTAGTAGTGAGAAAAGATCAGAGAAAGAAAATGATTGTTGATAACCTATCTTATGAATTGCTATCTCCAGATTTTAAAGGCAACCTTGCAACCGTTATTATGAACGTTTCTCCCAATACGGCTTCTTCTGAAAAGCTTTTGGCTCATGAAGGGGAGGAAATTGCTTTAATTTTAGAGGGAAAGATTAAATTATATTTAAACGAAGAAGAATATGTCTTAGATAAAGGAGACAGTGTAAAGATACCAACCAACTTAAGGCACAAATGGGAGAACACTTTTGACCAGAATGCGGTTGTATTATTTTCAGTTACCCCTCCTATTTTTTAATAATTAGTACGTGTAGGAAGAAAAAAACTAAATACAGGCTAATATTTAAAGATATAGAAATTTATTAGTACTGCACTTTAAATAGTGGCATCTTTAATTACAGAGAATCTGAGGAAGAGAGAGTCTCTTTCTTATGCTTCTAGACAATAAGCGTGTTATTTTGTATGCCATAATAAATAATGAAGACAAAGTGAGGTACCTTCTTTTATGAAAGATAAATTGAAAATCCATTATAAAAGGGGAACAGAGGAACTAAAAAGAGATAATATTCGTGCCCATAGATTAACTCAAGAATTTAATAATACAGATGTTGAAGAATTTGAAAGAAAAGAAGAGATTATTAGGACACTTTTTGGAAGTGTCGGAGATCATCCTAGCCTCGAACATAATTTCCATTGTGATTTAGGTTATAACATTCATGTTGGTGACAATTTCTATGCGGGATATAATTGTACAATTTTAGACATGACTGAAGTGATTATTGGAGACAATTGCATGATTGGTCCAAATGTTGGTATTTATACAGCTAGTCATTCCATAAAACCTAAAGATAGAAATAAAAGTGGCTATGCAATACCTATCAAGATCGGTAATGATGTATGGATTGGTGGAAGTTGCACCATTTTACCAGGTGTTACAATTGGTGATAATTCAATTATTGCTGCTGGTTCAGTTGTAATAAAAGATGTTCCAAGTAATGTTATTATGGCAGGAAATCCAGCAAAAAAGTTAAAAGATATTTAACCTCTCTTAAGATACATGATATCAAAAAAGAACCATTAATTTTAATTGGTTCTTTTTTGATTCCGAGAATCAAACTTATGTTAAGTGAAGTATATAAAAAAGAAAGCCTCCTCAGGAGGCTTTAATAACTCTTTAATGATTGCTTACATTTAAACTGATTTTACAACCTCTCTTACATGGAAAGGTTGTTTTTGTGATTACCGTTCTCCTTAATAAATAGTTTTATAAAGAATAGGGGATAAATCATCAAATACAAATTAAAGGCCCACCAGGTTAAATCGAAATCTTTAATAAATGCCCAGTACGCAATAGCTTGTAGCCCTGAGCAAAATGTTAAAACAAGAGAAATTAAAGCGTATCCCTTCCAAGATTCCCTGTTTCGCTTATATAGATATAGACTAAATAATCCAGTAAATGAAATTAGAATATCTAAAGGGAAGAAAGACCAGTTCCATGCTATGATTATGGGATTATCATAATCTTTGAAAGCTGCACTTTTAGGTATCAATTGAAAGTAAGTAACAATCCAATAAACAATAAACCCTATATCTGTGACAAGAAAAAAAGGTTTTAAAAATTTCATTTTCTTACCCCCATTCAATGCTAAATTTAGTTTAAATAATTTTGTTTAGCTTAGGAATTTTCAATAAAAATACACTAAGGAATAACGAAACCGTAAACGTAATAAGAACAACTAATAATACTTTAAAGAGAATATCTACATCTAGGTTTTTTAAAAGTAGTTGTAGACTAACTATAATAGGTGCTTGAATGATATAAATGGAATAGCTAGATCTACTAGTTATATGAAGAAAAGAATTATTGTAATTTAACCTTTTCTGAAAATAATACAATATCTTTAGTATTACCCCTATATAAGTGAAAGGTTCCCAAAAGGAATAATATAAAGATTCGAGTGTAAACCCTCCATAGAATCCTTCTAAACTAGAGGAATATGTACTTACTATAAAAAACATCACTGGCATTGTTAAGATTGAAATTAGGGAAACTTTATAATATAAACTAACTATTTTGCTATCCATTTTATTTAACCACTTATTTCTATAAGCAATAATCCCTAATAAAAAAAGAATGATATATTGAGGGAAATAGCCTAAGGAAAAATCATGTATATAGAGTCGATTTGTCGGAAAGAAAAGTCTAGTTATAAAGTTAAAGAACCCCATAAAGATTATAAATAAGAGAATATTTTTAGAGCTTGGAAACTTATATTCCCTTACATTTAATGTGAACAATTTTCTTGTAATAGCGTAAGCCAAAGTAAAATAAAGTAAAGCAACTATAAACCACATGTTATAAAAGCCTAATGAATCAAAGTAATTTTCTTTTCCTACCAAATTAATACATAAGGGATTTAGTAGGAAGAAGTAAAATAGAGCAGGAATAAGTAATTTTGGAACCCTATCTTTAAGGAATTGATAAAACCCTTTATTATCATAGGATCCAGGTGAAAAATAGGCCGCAATAAAGAAGAATAAGCCCATAAAGAAACTTTGAAATATGGCATTTAAAAGAGTTAGTATTGATGTTGATATAAAATTATTTGAGCTTTCTATGTAATACCAACCTCCTTCTCCACCATAGGCACTATTTGTATGAAAAATAATAACTAAAACAGCAAGAAAAGATTTTATATTATTAATGTAATGCATTGTGTCTTTTCCCACAGTGATCACATTCCTTTCGTTTACAGTGCTTTTGAAGCAATGCCTGCCACATATGTATGACTTAAGTTTAACTCTCCATTTTCTTTGATTATAATGTCAACTTGATTCTTTATATTTGTTAGTATTTCTTTTTCTCTTTTTCTATCTAATACATCCAAAAATCCAGCAGCAGCTCCTGAACGTAAAATCCACTCAATTGCCTCATCTGAATTTTTACAAGGTAGTGGTTGCTCACCTTGCCACGAACTAATTATTTTCAATTTAGATTTCTCAAACCATTTTTCTAATATTTTATTGTTAGACGGCAATTCAATCCTAATGTACCTCTGCAAATATGAAGGATCCTTACTTAACACTGTTTCAAATGCCTTCATTAAAACTTCTTCCGAGTCTACACGTGTTTCAATAATTCCTACTTGTCCATTGTCTTTTAAGACGCGATTAACCTCTTTCATAAAGTTAACTGGATTTGTATAACATATAGCCCAACCACATACTACAATATCAAAACTTGAATCAGGCATTTTTTTTAAGAAATTCATCATATCATCTTGAGATGTTTTTATTTCTAAATTACTAAATTTTTTCAATTTATTACGTGCAATGTTTAACATACCAATAGATTGGTCTACAGTTGTAATGGAACCCTTTCCGTCCAACATTTGAGCAATTTTATTAGTAATAAATCCTGTTCCACAAGCAAGTTCTAATACATCTTGCCCTGGTTTGATATCCATTTTTTCAATTAGATTTAATGAGTGTTCGCCCATAGTGCTGGAAAAAAAAGAGTCATAATCTCCACTAGCATTATCATAGTCCCCAGAGCTGTTAGCATTTTTCTTTGATAACATAAACCATCCCATGCGTAGAGCTAATTTGATTTTATTAACCATTAAAACCTCTCCTAATCAATCTAATTTTTCAGAAATTAATACTTTTTCATTCTTGAAGTTAGTAACGAACTAGAACATTTGACCCTCTATATCTCCTTTATAAATACTTTTTTGGTACTTTATTTAAAAAATACTCTGTTATTATAGCACTTTATTATCATATTTTATTGAAAATTTTCAAAAATATTGTAGAATTATGAATAATTAACAAAAAATTTACACTTTATTCAATAAAGTGGATTAAAATGTAATAAGGTTACATGATTAGTATGACATGATAAGAGGCACAAAATTACTCTTTTAAAGTCATTGAAAGGGGGAGGTAAATTACTTTATACCTATTATCAATACAGTTGCTTAAGTCACTTATTAAATAATACTTAGGAAATTTGGAGGAACCATGAACATGGATATTTTAAAAAAATGTTTTGATTGGGATTATGTAAAGCAATTAAGAAACAATGACACCTATCCATATTTCAAATCTCTTGAAGAAAAACTTGGAACAGAGACAATGGTTAGTTCTACAAAAATGATTATGATTGGTTCTAATGACTATTTAGGACTGTCAAATGACTTGCGTTTAATTGAATCGGCTGCATATGCTACAGAGAAATATGGGACATCTTCTTCTGGTTCCCGATTTCTAAATGGATCTTTAATATTACATCAGGAACTAGAAGAAAGGTTAGCCACATTTTTAAATAGAGAAAAAGCAATTGTATTTTCCACTGGTTTTCAAACAAATCTAGGAGCTATTTCTTCTTTAATTGGCCGAAATGATTTCGCCATAATTGATAGAGATGTCCATGCTTCTATCGTTGATGGTATACGTTTAGGCTTTGGTAAAATGAAGAGATTCAGACACAATGACATGTTAGACCTAGAAGAAAAGCTAAATTCTATACCAAGTAATGCTGGTAAATTAATTATTGTTGATGGCGTTTTTAGCATGGAAGGTGATTTAGCAAATCTTAAGGAAATCGTTAGGTTAAAAAAGAAATATAATGCCCGGCTATTAGTAGATGATGCTCATGGCGTAGGAGTACTAGGTGAAAATGGGCGCGGCACATGTGAATATCTTGGTGTAGAAAATGAAGTCGATATTATCACCGGTACATTCAGTAAATCCTTTGGTAGTTTAGGAGGGTTTGTAGCAGGTGATAAAGATGTTATAGATTTTATTCAACACAAAGCCAGAAGTATGATTTTTAGTGCTAGTATGACCCCTGCGAGTGTAGCAGCTACATTAACTGCATTAGACATCATAGAAACAGAGCCTCAAAGAAGAGCGAGATTGTGGTCTAATACTAATAAATTCACAACTCACCTTCGACAATTAGGCTTTAATACTGGATTAACCGAAACACCAATTATTCCAATAATGATTGGCAATACTTTTCAAACTTTTTTATTTTGGCAAGAGCTTAGTGCTCAAGGTGTTTACACTAATCCTATTATTTCACCTGCTGTATCAGAGGGAAGTGAGTTAATACGTACTTCTTTAATGGCTACTCATACAGAAGAGCAACTTCACAATGTTTTAGAAATTTTTGAGTTAGTAGGTAACAAATTGGAAATGATACAAACTATGAATGAAAATGTTCTAATGAAATCATAAATATTAACTTTTTAGCCCTTATTTAAAAAGTATTCTCCTGCAAGTATCTCTATATATTAAAGGGATACTTGCAGTGATTTATTTAGTTTGTTGTTCTAGAGTGGATTTACTAGTAGAAGCTTCTTTTTCCCCAGTCATATTTAATGTAACTACACCGATGATAATTAAAGCTATAGCAACAAGCTTTAGAGGGCTTACACTTTCATTAAAGTACATAAATCCAATTAGAGTAATAACGATAATACCCATACCTGACCAAATAGCGTAAGCGATTGAAACTTCTAAACTTTTTAAAGTTAGCGTCAAAAAGCATAGACTACAAATGTAAAAAATGATAAGCAGTACACTTGGTACGACTTTCGTAAAACCGTCTGATAATTTCATGGTTGTAGTACCAGCAACTTCGAAAAGAATTGCTAAACACAGATAAATCCAATGCAATTTCCTTCGCCCCCCTTATTTTTTTATAGAAATGCCATTCAAAAGAATATCTATAACAGAGCTTAATATTTCACTCATTGTTAATTTATTTTTTAGAGGAAAGCTTGGGTGATAAATTTGATTTATTGCTCCCAAATATAACTCTATAAACAATTGTAAATTGACCTTACGTATAACGCCTTTTTCCATTCCTTCTTCCATAAGTTTTACTACTAGAGCCCACTCTTGTTTTAAAAATTCATCTAGCCTAACCCATTGATTATAGTGAAGCCTTTTTAAATCTACTAATAAGCGAATATCCATCACATTAAATTCTTCTGGGACACATACAAGGACTTGAGTAATTTTTTCAAGTAAATCGATACTTTCGTTATGAGCAATTTCTTCTTCTTTTTTCTTGATCTGTATTATAAGATTTTCAATTACTGATTCGATTATGGCGTCTTTAGAGTCAAAGCATTGATAAATTGTTCTTTTGCTAGTTCCTAAATTCTTAGCTAAATCGCTAATAGTAAATGCAAAACCTTTTCGTTGTATTAAATAAATTGCTTCTTTAGTAATTCGTTCGTTCATGAATATCCTCCGTTTGGTACCAAAGATAATTTAGTGGTACCGAATGTATTATATAATATAAAAAACCAAAAATAAACATTAAATGTTAAAAATAAACATAAATAAAATAGTTTTCTAAACTTTGAAGAAGTTTATGAGGAAAAAGAAGATTGATAACATTTGTTTTACTTACATAACCTTAGCAATAATCGGGAAAAATTTAGAGTTTTTATTGAATGAAGAACATTTGTTCGCATATAATATAGAGAACAAACGTTCTTTTATTTGAGGAGTATTTTCAATGAACTACGAGCAGCTACCAAACAGAGTGATTATTTGTATCGACATGAAATCGTTCTTTGCCTCGGTTTCCTCTGTCATAAGAGGATTAAATCCGTTGAAAACAAGGCTTGCGGTGGTAGGAGATATCAAAAGGTCAGGATCGGTTGTGCTAGCTGCCACACCCTTATTAAAGAAAGAAGGAATCAAAACAGGAAGTCGTCTTTTCGACATTCCTAAAAGGAAAGATGTCCATGTGGTGAATCCATCCATGGAGAGATATATCAAGGCCTCGAACTATATTTCTAGTTTGGTGTTACAGTATGTGGCTCCTGAAGACTTTCATGCCTATAGCATTGATGAGTTGTTTATTGATGCGACAGCTTCTTTGCATTTATTCGCTAAAACACCAGAAGAATTAGCCCATAAAATCCTCAACGAGATTTATCGCAAGACACGGCTGGCAGCTACTGCAGGTATCGGTCCGAATCTCTTACTGGCGAAGATGAGCTTAGATCATGAGGCCAAGAATAGCCCAACAGGAGTTGCATATTGGCGATATGAGGATATTCCCTTTAAGTTGTGGTCCATTCATCCGATGAAGGATTTCTGGGGGATCTCGTCTGCTACGGAACGGCGCTTGAATCGTTTAGGCATTCGCTCCATAAAAGAACTCGCTCTTTCTTCAAAGGAGATGTTACAAAAAGAATTTGGCATCTTGGGAGAAGAACTTCATCAACATGCAAATGGGGTTGATTACAGTCGCATTTCGGATGTGTACATTCCTAGCTCTCGTTCCTTTGGAAAGAGTCAGATTCTATTTCGCGATTATATAAACCGAAGAGAAGTGGAGTTATTACTGTTAGAGCTGTGAGATGATGTGTGCTTTCGCTTACGGATGCATCAAGTGGTGGCGCAAACTATCCATTTATCCATTGGCTACAGCAAACAAACAGGTGGAGGCTTCTCCAGACAAAAGAAAATGGGGAGAGCTTCAAACTTAAGCCAAGATATTTTTCCGTATTGTTTAACGATTTTACATACGTATGATAGTGGCATGCCGATTCGCTCCATTGGCATTTCATTATCAAATACAAGCATTCAAGAAGAGGAGCAAATGAGCTTATTTGAGGATATCGATCAGCGTGAAAGAGCCTATGCTCTTGCCAAAACGATTGATGACATTCGGCTGCGTTATGGGAAGAATAGTGTACTACGTGCGTCGAGTCACCTTCCTCATTCAACAGCTCGTTATCGAAATGTTCTTATGGGTGGCCATAAAGCTTAAGGAGGAAAAAGAGATGGAACATAGAGGAATGAAAAAATGGCGTCCATTCGCCACTATGCCAGAGCAATACATAGGACTAAAAGAAATCATAAATAAGCAATCAGAAGTAGCTCAGCCTATTTTAACGGAAGAACAAATGGAACAAATCAATTTCACCTTAATCGAAGCCTTACATACCAATAAACAAGTGTATCTTACATATTATAAGCAAGGTCAATACATAACAGAGACAGGATTCATTCAGTTTGTTGATTCTCTCGGAGATTTATTTGTTTTCATCGATGACGTATTTGAGTTAAAAAACAAAATGAGGTTAAGCGAGCTCATCGATGTTCGTTTAGCTTAGTTCCTGAAGAAATCGTATACAGGAAGCACTTATTTGGGTGGAGGGACATTTATGTACAATTTTAGAATATATACGTTACGTGACGGTTCGAAGAGAATTATTAAACTAAAAGAAGGAGAATCCTTTAAACAGGAACTTCAAAGAGCCGGTATTCAAGAAACGCAAATTTTTCAGATGCAACTAGTGGAAAAATCAGAGTGATTTTAACATGATCCTTGTTACCGCATTAATACAACCTTTATACGCCTAGTGAAAAGATTCGTGAAACTTGTAAGGGAGCTGGGCTGAAGAGGCAAAGGGGCTTTGTTAATTCTGATGAAAAGAATATATTTACTAAAAAGAGGCATATAGATTCCTTTTGGAATCTATATGCCTCTTTTATAAACCTAATTAAAGTTATTAACCGTTACATTGATTATTATTAAACCTGAATTTCTCCACCATCAATTTAATAATCTAAATTAATTATCTAAGCTTCCTTCTTTGCCTTTCTTTTCGTAAAGAGCCATCTAATAAGGGAACTAACACTAACAATAAAAGCTCCAATTATAATAAAAAGACTTGCAAGGTAAATAAAAAACTTTAGCTCAATTGAAAGAAGAGCTATTATCATCGTTATTAATACCCCGAATATAGTTATTGCGATTCCGAATAGCTCCCACCTAGTCCTTCTTTCAAAATGTTCTCTTCCTTTTAAGGATAATATAAGTAGGCAGTATACTCTGTAGGTCATAAATATTATAAAAGCTGATATTATAATATACGATAAGTAGATCTCAATTGATTTACTTAATTTTAAGGCCGGTAGTTTTACTCGGCTTAGTGGAATTATCATAAACCAAGTCCCCACAGTAAGGCACGTAGAGGTAATTAGTTTTAAATAGAAATTTCTATCTTTTTTTATGGATTTTAGCTCTTTTATTAATTTAATAATTTGTGAAATTAGATATTTTATTTGATTAATTCCAAAAGATATTCGTTTCCTAGCTAAATAGGCGTAAAAGTACGTTCTTCTACTATATTCCGGTAAATCATGAATTTTCTCGAATAATTTTTTTAAATAAGCCACAAATTGCAGAAAAGTAGCAATCGCAAAGATAATGAGTAGTTGTGCTGCTATATCCACATTACCACTTTCCAAGTTATGGAGTATGTTTGTTTTGCTTATCTGATAACTAAACCGAATATTAAGAATAATTAAGATGGGGGAAAGCACGAGCTCATTTAAGTCTCTTTCATGTTTTTCCACAGGAAAGGCATAGTATCCTGCTACTATTAAGGCAGCTGATGAGATATAAGCATACATAGAAATGTATTCACCCTGAACACCATATTGAGAGAGAAATTTGATGATAATACTATGTAAGAAATATACACTTATGTATATAGCAAATACTGATATAAAAACACGAACTAGAATAAAAACCATAATCGATTTAATTTTAAACTTTATAAAAAATATAACACGTAAAAAGAGCATGGGTAGATTTAATTGATTAGTTGGTAGATTTGTGATTAACATAACTCCTGTTATTACCATGAGTATTAAAAAAAATGTTCGGAAGTTATTAACTAATATCCCTGTAAATGGGGATATTAAAAAGGCCGTACATAATGATAATACAGCAGAAATAAATACCCCAAATATACTGTTATATAAAAAAACAAGAAGTGATTTATAATTTAATGAGGAAGGGTTTGTATCCTTATTAATTTTCTCCGCCAGCAGAGCTGAAAACTGTAACAATATATAAAAAATATTTTTGTATGGATTATATATCCTCACTTTAATTTTTCTCCTTTTATTCTAATAATTTTTCTAGTACCTTTTATTCTACAACATTATTTTTATTGTGGGCTTTTTATATTGAAAGTTTTTCCTTACTATTTTATAAAGTTAGGTAAGTTATATTATGTAAATGAATCACGTGGAAACGTAAAAAGGAAAGAAATCTCTAGTTACGAGTTTATAAATGATGAATTGTTAGCATTCCCCTTTGACACACAGTCCATTTGGAAACAGACCTAAGGTGAATGTGGTGATTATATTGTAGTCAGAAACGATACGCTTTAGGATTATATTAGTCAAGAAGAACATTGGAATAAGTATATAGATTATAAAGAGAAAAATATATTGTAACTCTATAATGTTAAGTAAATAGTATAATACTTCATTAAAAATAGTTCTATCATTTACACACCTTGTAGAAAAAGCCCATATTTGTCGTCAGATAGAGTAAATGATAGAACTTTATTTTTTATAACAGTGTTCATACATTTACTGTTTTAAATAAGATACGTTTATAGTGTATTTCTGCTTAAATTTATCTTCCTAAAACATATTAATAGTAAATACTTATACACTTTCTGTTTAGTTACCATGAATATATTAATTTATTAGAAGGGAAGTAGAAGATAGATTGGTATATGATAAGAAGTGTAAATTGTCATTTGTCATCAATAAGTGTAATTAATAAAATATTAATCTTCAAAAGTCAGTTTTTATCTTTTCACTAATAAATAAAATAAATGATTAATCAATATCATTTCTCTTTGATCGATTAGCTATTAATTATGTAGTGATATCTTTTTTATCTAATTGAAGGCATATGAAAAATATCTACAAGGAGATAGGAGCGTAGTCATGCATATTACATATTACTCTATGTCTCACTTCATCTATCAACCTTGCATAAAAAGAATGCAAAAGGGAATACTGTATGCAAAAGAGAAAAGATAAAGGGGTTGACGTTTTATGGAAAATAATGCACTTAACGAAATGGATCAAGTTGATCCAAGTTTACGTGATGAAATGTTGGCTGAATTGTTTTTAAATAAAGTTATGAATGATTTCAAAAGAAGTAAGATCCTCGGGGAAATCGATCAATCCTTAAAGGATAAAGATAAAGAAGCTTTTTTACGTTTAACAAAGGAACTTAAATCTGTATCTTAATAAAAACAGTATAATATAGAAGAAACTCATCAAAAAGAAGCCTTTGTTCTTGATGAACAAAGGCCTCTTTTCATGAACTTCCTCTAAAAAGAATATAATTGTTATAAAAGAAAAACCCCTTGAAGATAATTAAACTTGTTAACAAAATAAAAAGCTACCTCACCATTATCATTGGAGTGAGGTAGTATGAAATCTACAAATAAATCGTACTATATGTTTGTAAAGATACTATTTCAGAGAGGTAAAGTATATATAAAGTGCACTTTTTATACATTATTTTTGTGTACGGCCTTGCATAGAACATTGGTAATTCAACGAGGTATACACTACCTATATTAATCAATTAATCCTAAAAAGTTTTTTCCAAGAATATATTCCTTTTGGTTATCAGGAATATGAAGTGATTCAATCCAACTTTTCTTTGCCGAATAGTCATAATTATTGAATGTTTTCATTCCGTAAGGTCCGTCGCAACCATAAAGAACTTTACGAAATCCTAAAGATTCAACTGCCTTCTTTACAATCGATTGGTTAAGATAATCACTTGATGTGTCAACAAATACATTTGGTTGATCCTTAACGTATTTCCATAGTTTTTTCAAAAATGGAAGACCTGCGTGAGCATAAACT
>Ga0268253_10000206_pt1 | contig 14491 bp, 25 predicted proteins | sample AgamicMgMarz_FD_200250 | JGI IMG/M metagenome (GOLD analysis project Ga0268253, IMG submission 200250) | Agave microbial communities from Guanajuato, Mexico - Mg.Ma.rz (v2) (version 3) | ecosystem: Host-associated > Plants > Phyllosphere > Phylloplane/Leaf | place: Guanajuato, Mexico... | reverse complement strand
TTTCAAACGGAATAAAGATGGTATACCAGGACGCGTTGCTACTATTGAGTACGATCCAAATCGTTCTGCAAACATTGCATTAATTAATTACGTTGATGGAGAAAAACGTTATATCCTAGCTCCGAAAAACCTAGAAGTAGGTTTGGAAGTTATGTCAGGTCCAGAAGCTGACATCAAAGTGGGTAACGCTCTTCCTCTTATTAACATCCCAGTTGGTACAGTAATTCATAACATCGAACTTAAACCAGGAAAAGGTGGACAATTAGTCCGTTCAGCAGGAACATCTGCTCAAGTACTTGGTAAAGAAGGTCGTTATGTACTTGTACGTTTAAACTCAGGTGAGGTTCGTATGATTCTTGCTACTTGCCGTGCTTCAATCGGTCAAGTCGGTAATGAACAACATGAACTTATCAACATTGGTAAAGCTGGCCGTAACCGTTGGTTAGGTAAACGCCCAACAGTTCGTGGATCTGTAATGAACCCGAATGATCACCCACACGGTGGTGGTGAAGGTAAAGCGCCAATCGGACGTAAATCACCAATGTCTCCATGGGGTAAACCTACTCTTGGATTCAAAACTCGTAAGAAGAAAAATAAATCCGATAAATTTATCGTACGTCGTCGTAAAAAATAACGGGATTGAGCTACGGTTCATATATAGAACCGTAGAACAGTCACGAAGGGAGGTACTCGCATGGGTCGTAGCTTAAAAAAAGGGCCTTTTGTTGATGATCATTTATTGGTAAAAGTTGAAAAATTAAATGAAGCTGACAAGAAACAGGTAGTAAAAACTTGGTCTCGTCGCTCAACAATCTTCCCGCAATTCATCGGACACACAATCGCCGTTTATGACGGTCGTAAGCACGTGCCGGTTTATGTAACAGAAGATATGGTAGGTCACAAACTAGGCGAATTCGCGCCTACACGCACTTATAAAGGTCACGCAAGTGATGACAAGAAAACAAGACGTTAATGAGAGGAGGGCATCTCATGCAAGCTAAAGCTGTCGCTAAAACAGTTCGTATTGCTCCTCGTAAAGTGCGTTTAGTCGCAGATTTAATTCGAGGAAAACAAGTAGGTGAAGCAGTAGCGATTCTTCGCTTAACACCAAAATCTGCTTCTCCAGTCGTAGAAAAAATTCTGAAATCTGCTATCGCAAATGCAGAACACAACTACGAAATGGATATTAATAACCTAGTCGTTTCAGAGGCATACGTTAACGAAGGACCAACATTAAAACGTTTCCGTCCTCGCGCTCAAGGTCGTGCGAGTGCAATTAACAAACGTACTAGTCATATTACAATCGTTGTATCAGAAAAGAAGGAGGGGTAATCTGTGGGTCAAAAGGTAAATCCAATCGGTATGCGTATCGGGATAATCCGTGACTGGGAATCCAAATGGTACGCTGATAAAGACTACGCAGTTCTTTTGCATGAAGACATCAAAGTTCGTGAATATATCGCGAAACGTCTAAATGATGCTTCTGTTTCAAAAGTTGAAATCGAGCGTGCAGCTAACCGTATCAATGTATCTGTCCACACTGCTAAACCAGGAATGGTTATCGGTAAAGGCGGTACTGAGGTCGAAGCACTTCGTAAAGCTTTGAACCAGTTGACTGGCAAAAGAGTTCATATCAATATCATCGAAATTAAAAGAGCAGATCTTGACGCAAAATTGGTTGCAGAAAACATCGCTCGTCAATTAGAAAACCGTGTTTCATTCCGCCGTGCTCAAAAGCAAGCTATCCAACGTACTATGCGTTCTGGAGCAAAAGGAATCAAAACTCAAGTTTCTGGTCGTCTTGGCGGTGCTGATATTGCTCGTGCTGAACATTACAGCGAAGGAACAGTTCCACTTCACACACTTCGTGCTGACATAGATTATGCTCATGCTGAAGCAGATACTACTTACGGTAAGCTAGGCGTGAAAGTTTGGATCTACCGTGGAGAAGTTCTTCCTACTAAGAAGAAATCTGAGGAAGGAGGAAAATAATATGTTATTGCCAAAACGCGTAAAATACCGTCGTGAACACCGCGGTAAGATGAGAGGGATGGCTAAGGGCGGCACTGAAGTTCACTTCGGAGAATTTGGACTTCAAGCTCAAGAAGCTTCCTGGATCACGAACCGTCAAATCGAAGCAGCTCGTATTGCGATGACTCGTTATATGAAACGTGGAGGGAAAGTTTGGATCAAAATCTTCCCAAGCAAACCTTACACAGCTAAGCCGCTTGAAGTACGGATGGGTTCCGGTAAAGGTGCTCCTGAAGGATGGGTAGCAGTTGTTAAACCGGGCAAAGTTATGTTTGAAATCTCTGGTGTATCTGAAGAGGTGGCAAGAGAAGCATTGCGCCTTGCAGCACACAAACTTCCAATCAAATGCAAGTTTGTAAAAAGAGAGGAAATTGGTGGTGAAACAAATGAAAGCTAATGAAATCAAAGATCTAACCACTGCTGAAATTGAACAAAAACTAAAATCTCTTAAAGAAGAACTATTTAATCTTCGTTTCCAGTTAGCTACTGGACAACTTGAAAATACAGCTCGCATCCGTGAAGTTCGCAAATCGATTGCTCGTATGAAAACAGTTGTTCGTCAAAGAGAGATCGGTGTCACTAATCGATAATGAATGGAGGTTTGCAGAATGAGCGAACGCAACCAACGCAAAATCTACACTGGACGCGTAGTATCCGACAAAATGGATAAAACAGTTACAGTAGTTGTAGAAACCTATAAAAAGCATTCTTTATACGGTAAACGCGTGAAATACTCTAAAAAGTTAAAAGCTCATGACGAGCTAAACGAAGCTAAAGCAGGCGACGTAGTACGTATCATGGAAACTCGTCCACTTTCAGCTACAAAACGCTTCCGTCTTGTAGAAGTAGTAGAAAAAGCAGTAATCATTTAATCTAGTTCGGATTAAGCTAATTCCGAAGGGAGGTACCGTACATGATTCAACAAGAATCTCGTTTAAAAGTCGCTGACAATTCAGGTGCTCGTGAAGTGCTAACAATTAAAGTCCTAGGTGGTTCAGGCCGTAAGACTGCAAACATCGGTGATATCATCGTTTGTACAGTTAAACAGGCAACACCAGGAGGCGTTGTTAAAAAAGGTGAAGTCGTTAAGGCTGTTGTTGTCCGTACAAAACGTGGTATGCGTCGTCCTGACGGTTCTTACATTCGTTTCGATGAAAACGCATGTGTAATTATCCGTGACGATAAGAGCCCACGTGGAACACGTATTTTTGGACCTGTTGCTCGTGAATTACGTGACAATAGTTTCATGAAGATCGTTTCTCTTGCTCCAGAAGTTCTATAATATGTAAAATTTGTATAAAGCCTTTCAAGGAGGTGCCAAGCTAATGCATGTTAAAAAAGGTGACAAAGTCGTAGTCATCTCTGGTAAGGACAAAGGCAAACAAGGAACAATTCTTTCTGCATATCCGAAACAAAATCGTGTAATTGTTGAAGGAATTAACATCGTGAAAAAGCATTCAAAGCCATCTCAACTTAATCCACAAGGTGGAATTATCAGTAAAGAAGCTGCTATTCACGTATCCAATGTAATGCCACTTGATCCTAAATCAGGTAAACCGACTCGTGTTGGATATAAGATCGAAAATGGTAAAAAAGTACGCGTAGCTAAAATATCAGGTGAATCTTTAGATAAATAAGTCATAAATGAAGGGAGGTACACTAAGCAATGAGCCGCCTTAAAGAAAAATTCAAAAGTGAAATTACACCGTCATTGATGGGTAAATTCAACTATCAATCAGTAATGCAAGTACCAAACATTGAGAAAATCGTTATTAACATGGGTGTGGGTGACGCAGTTTCTAACTCGAAAGCTTTAGATACAGCTGTTGAAGAACTTACATTGATCACTGGTCAAAAACCAGTTATAACAAAAGCAAAAAAATCAATCGCAGGCTTCCGTTTGCGTGAAGGTATGCCTATCGGAGCGAAAGTTACATTACGTGGTGAGCGTATGTATCAATTCCTTGATAAGCTAGTATCTGTATCTTTACCGCGTGTACGTGATTTCCGCGGCGTTTCAAAGAAATCCTTTGATGGACGTGGAAACTATACATTAGGCGTTAAAGAACAACTTATCTTCCCTGAGATTGATTACGATAAAGTGAGCAAAGTTCGTGGTATGGACATCGTTATCGTAACGACTGCCAACACTGACGAAGAAGCTCGTGAACTACTTACTCAAGTTGGAATGCCGTTCCAAAAGTAATCTCTAAATAAAGGGAGGCGAAATCGTGGCTAAAAAGTCTATGATCGTAAAGCAAAAACGCGAACAGAAGTTTAAAGTACAAGAATATACACGTTGCGAACGTTGCGGACGTCCACATTCTGTATTACGTAAATTTAAACTTTGTCGTATTTGTTTCCGCGAACTTGCATATAAAGGACAAATTCCTGGCGTTAAAAAAGCTAGCTGGTAAAACCCGAGTTTGGGAAGGAGGTAAAATATAATGGTCATGACAGATCCTATTGCAGATATGCTTACTCGCATCCGTAATGCGAATATGGTTCGTCACGAAAAACTGGAAGTTCCTGCTTCAAAGATCAAAAAGGAAATTGCTGAGATCTTAAAAAGTGAAGGCTTCGTACGTGACTTTGAATTAATCGAAGACAACAAACAAGGTATCATCCGTATCTTCTTAAAATACGGTGCAAACAACGAACGTGTTATCACTGGTCTAAAACGTATCAGCAAACCTGGTTTGCGTGTATATGCAAAAACTGGAGAGGTACCACGCGTTCTTAACGGTTTAGGTATCGCAATTGTTTCTACTTCTCACGGAGTTTTAACAGACAAGGAAGCTCGCTCTAAACAAGTTGGCGGAGAAGTTTTAGCATACGTTTGGTAATACATTTTCACAAGAATGGAGGTGCACATTATGTCTCGTATAGGTAAAAAACCTATTGAAATCCCTGCAGGCGTAACAGTTACTGTTACTGGAAGTGAAGTAACTGTTAAAGGACCTAAAGGTGAATTATCTAGATCATTCAGTCCTGACCTTTCAATCGTTGTTGAAGAGAACGTGTTAACTGTTACACGTCCGTCTGACGAGAAGACTCACCGTTCTTTACACGGTACTACTCGCGCGCTTATCTCTAACATGATCGAAGGTGTATCAACAGGTTTCGTAAAATCACTTGAACTTATTGGGGTTGGGTACCGTGCACAAAAGCAAGGTAACAAGCTTATCCTTAACGTAGGATATTCCCACCCTGTAGAAATAGAGCCAGAAGCTGGCGTTGAAGTCGAAGTTCCTTCTAATACAAAAGTAATCGTCAAAGGTGCAAGCAAAGAACGTGTAGGAGCTCTAGCAGCTAATATCCGTGATGTTCGCCCGCCTGAACCGTATAAAGGTAAAGGTATCCGTTACGAAGGCGAATTCGTTCGTCGTAAAGAAGGTAAAACTGGTAAGTAATGCCGCATAAGTAAACGAAAGGAGTGACGTAAATGATTACGAAGCTTGATAAAAATGCTACTCGTCAGAAAAGACATGCGCGTGTACGTGCTAAGCTTTCTGGAACAGAAGCTCGTCCTCGTTTAAATGTGTTTCGTTCAAACAAACACATTTACGCACAATTAATTGACGATGCAAAAGGCGTAACATTGGCAAGTGCTTCAACTCTTGATAAAGAGATCGGTATCGAAGCAGGTAGCAATGCTGAAGCAGCTCAAAAAGTTGGCGAACTTATTGCGAAACGTGCTGTTGAAAAAGGTTTCAAAGCTGTGGTTTTTGACCGCGGTGGTTACCTCTTCCATGGTCGTGTTAAAGCATTGGCTGACGCTGCTCGTGAAAACGGCTTAGAATTTTAATGGATAAGGAGGGACATAACAGATGCGTAGCATTGATCCTAATAAATTAGAACTTGAAGAACGCGTAGTTACAGTAAATCGTGTAGCTAAAGTTGTTAAAGGCGGACGTCGTTTCCGTTTCACTGCACTAGTTGTTGTTGGTGATAAAAATGGTCATGTTGGATTTGGTACTGGTAAAGCTCAAGAAGTTCCGGATGCTATCCGTAAAGCTATTGAGGATGCTAAGAAAAATCTAATTACTGTACCAATGGTTGGTACTACTATTCCTCACCTTGTGAACGGTCGCTATGGCGCAGGTCACATTCTATTGAAACCAGCTTCTGAAGGTACAGGAGTAATTGCTGGTGGTCCTGTTCGTGCGGTACTTGAATTAGGCGGAGTTAGCGATATCTTGTCTAAATCACTAGGTACTAATACACCTATTAATATGGTTCGCGCAACAATTGAAGGATTGAAGCAATTGAAACGTGCTGAAGACGTAGCTAAGTTACGTGGAAAATCAGTACAAGAACTGTTAGGATAAGGAGGGAAATCGAATTATGGCTAATAAATTAGAAATCACCCTCACTCGCAGCTTGATTGGTCGTCCTGAAGATCAACGTGTTACAGTTAACACTTTGGGTTTACGCAAAATGCATCAAACGGTTGTTCAAGAAGATAACCCTGCGATTCGCGGTATGATTACCAAAGTTGCTCATCTTGTTACTGTAAAAGAACAATAAAATAATTTTTAACTTAACAAGGAGGTGCCAACATGAAACTTCATGAGTTAAAAGCTGCAGAAGGTTCTCGTAAAGAACGTAAACGTAAAGGTCGCGGTATTGGATCTGGTAACGGTAAAACAGCAGGTAAAGGACACAAAGGACAAAACGCTCGCTCCGGCGGCGGTGTGCGTCTTGGATTTGAAGGGGGTCAAACTCCTCTATTCAGACGTTTACCTAAACGTGGATTTACCAACATCAACCGTAAAGACTATGCTATCGTGAACCTTGATACGTTAAATCTTTTCGAAGACGGTACTGAAGTAACACCAGCTCTTCTACTTGAGACTGGCGTTGTAAGTAAAGAAAAAGCAGGAATCAAGATTCTTGCCAAAGGAAGCATTGAGAAAAAGCTTACTGTTAAAGCTCACAAATTCTCGTCTACTGCTAAAGAAGCTATCGAAGCTGCTGGCGGTAATACAGAGGTGATCTAATGTTTCGCACGATCTCCAATTTTATGCGCGTGGGTGAAATAAGGAATAAGATTATTTTTACCCTTCTAATGTTAATCGTCTATCGCATCGGTACATTTATACCTGTACCGCATGTGAATGCCGATTTTCTCGCTGAACAGGACCAGCTGAGCGTCATCGGGCTTTTAAATACCTTTGGCGGCGGGGCACTGAAAAACTTTTCCATATTAGCGATGGGTATCATGCCGTACATCACGGCATCCATCATCGTTCAGCTGCTACAGATGGATGTTGTTCCTAAGTTCACTGAATGGTCTAAACAAGGGGAAGCAGGGCGCCGTAAATTAGCGCAATTCACTCGTTACTTCACTATTATCCTAGGATTTATCCAAGCAGTTGGAATGTCCTATGGGTTCAATAATATGTCAGGTGGACAGTTGATTGAAAATCCTGGAATTGCAACATACTTGCTTATTGCGACTGTCTTAACGGCAGGAACAGCTTTTCTTTTGTGGTTAGGGGAGCTGATCACTGCTAAGGGTGTGGGTAATGGGATTTCCATCATTATCTTTGCTGGTATCGTAGCTAGTTTGCCTACTACGGCAAATCAGATTTACGCACAGCAATTTGAAAATGCCGGTGATCAATTATTCTTACGAATCATAACGATTATCCTCATAGTTTTAGCAGTATTAGCAATCGTGGTTGCTGTTATCTTCATTCAGCAGGCATTACGTAAAATTCCTATTCAGTATGCGAAACGTGCTGCGGTAGGTCGTACGCAAATGGGTGGCCAGTCTACTCATTTACCATTGAAAGTAAATGCTGCGGGGGTTATTCCGGTAATCTTTGCAATGGCATTTATTATTACTCCCACTACAATCGCTTCTTTCTTTGGAAAGAACAGCGTGACTAGCTGGATATCAACAAATCTTGATTACACCAAACCAATTGGTATGATCATATATGTTGCTCTTATCATTGCTTTTGCGTATTTTTATGCTTTCATTCAGGTTAATCCTGAACAAATGGCTGAGAATTTGAAAAAGCAAGGTGGCTATGTGCCGGGGATTCGTCCAGGTAAGAGTACACAAGAATATTTAACACGTGTTTTATACCGTTTGACGTTTGTAGGCTCGATATTCTTGGCCATCATTGCCGTTTTACCGGTATTTTTCATTAAGCTTGCTGATCTACCTCAATCTGCACAGATTGGTGGTACCAGTTTGCTGATCGTAGTCGGGGTTGCCCTTGATACGATGAAGCAGCTGGAATCACAACTTGTGAAGAGACACTATAAAGGCTTTATAAAGTAATGAGTTTTGGGAACGGCTTGTTCCCTTTACCCATTATAGAGTTTGAGGGGGAAGAAAATTGAATCTAGTGTTAATGGGTCTGCCGGGTGCTGGTAAAGGCACTCAAGCTGAACAAATCGTAGAAAAATATAATATCCCTCATATCTCTACTGGAGATATGTTCCGAACAGCTATCAAAGATGGAACAGACCTAGGTCTAAAGGCGAAATCATTCATGGACAAAGGCGAATTGGTACCTGATGAAGTTACCATTGGCATCGTACGTGAGCGTTTAAGCAAGGAAGACTGCCTAAGAGGATTTTTGCTTGATGGATTTCCACGTACTGTGGCACAGGCAGAGGCACTTGAAAGCATTCTAACTGATTTAGATCGCAATATGAATTTTGTCATTAATATCGATGTTGATAAAAGCATCTTAATGGAAAGATTGACAGGACGTCGTATTTGCAAATCATGTGGTGCGACATACCATCTTGTATTCAATCCTCCTGCTAAAGATGATGTATGCGACCGCTGCGGCGGAGAATTATATCAACGTGCCGACGATAATGCTGAAACGGTTCAAAATCGCTTAGATGTGAATTTGAAACAAACCAAGCCACTTCTTGATTTCTATGGAGACAAAGGTTACTTGGTCAACATTAACGGACAGCAAGATATTAATAAGGTATTTGAAGATATCGATGTGTTGCTTGGTGCTTTACAAAATTAATCATATGTATTGATTTATGAAATTCATACCATTTTTATAACTTACTAGTTAAACTTGGTGCATTCCTATAATACAAAGGGTATAATGGATTTCGCGAGAGCATTCGCACATTTATTAATCAGGTTCTTGTACTTGGTATTCCCTGAATTGGGCGATTACTTTTTAAGTGATCTTCATGGACATATCCGGTCGGCAAAATTGATGAAGAAATGCAGTGACTCTATTGGGATTCCTAAAGAGTCGTGATATAGAGGGTTGAAAGAAGCTATGTCAGGCGTGCGCCTTTCAAACATCTCCCATGCTATTCAAACCTATGTCGAGACTAATTGCTTCTCTATTTCGAGAGTATGTCGGTCACGGAATCGGTCAAGACTTACATGAGGACCCATAAAATCCTCATTTCGGTCCAACTGATAAAGGTCCTCAGTTAAAGCCTGGTTCTACAAAATGGTGAATACTTGATGCAGAATTGTAAGACTTATGAGGATAATTGGACTGTAGTAATGTTGACGGAAAGATGTGCACCTTTAATAGGTTCACGCATAGAGAAGGGAGAATCACTTTAATGGCGAAAGATGATGTAATTGAAGTAGAAGGCACAGTACAAGAGACTTTGCCAAATGCAATGTTTAAGGTAGAATTAGAAAATGGTCATACTGTTTTAGCTCATGTATCCGGTAAAATTCGTATGCACTTTATTCGCATTTTGCCTGGAGATAAAGTTACGGTTGAGCTTTCCCCGTATGATCTAACTCGCGGCAGAATCACATACCGGTTCAAATAATCCGGTTACGCTCCGATCTGTATAAGGAGGTTAGATAGCAATGAAAGTCAGACCATCAGTCAAACCAATCTGCGAAAAGTGTAAAGTTATCCGCAGAAAAGGTAAAGTAATGGTTATTTGCGAAAACCCTAAACATAAACAAAAACAAGGCTAAATAGAAGGAGGTGCACTCAAGCATGGCACGTATTGCTGGAGTAGATATTCCCCGTGACAAACGTATTGTTATCTCATTAACATATATATATGGTATTGGAAAACAAACAGCGATCAAGATTCTTGCAGAAGCAGGCGTTTCTGAAGAAACTCGCGTTCGTGACTTAACGGAAGACGAATTGAACAAAATTCGTGATATCATTGACAAGCTTAAAGTAGAAGGCGACCTTCGTCGTGAAATCTCCCTAAACATCAAACGTTTAATGGAAATCGGTTCTTACCGTGGTTTACGTCACCGTCGTGGTCTTCCTGTTCGCGGTCAAAATACAAAAAACAATGCTCGTACGCGTAAAGGACCTCGTCGTACTGTAGCTAACAAGAAAAAATAATTAGTAAAGGAGGTTACTTTTCATGGCACGTAAAACTAATACACGTAAACGTCGTGTGAAAAAGAATATAGAAACTGGTATTGCACATATTCGTTCAACATTCAATAACACTATCGTTACGATCACTGACTCTCATGGTAATGCTATTTCTTGGTCAAGTGCTGGAGCTCTAGGATTCCGTGGATCTCGTAAATCCACTCCATTTGCTGCACAAATGGCTGCTGAAACAGCTGCTAAAACATCAATTGAACATGGTATGAAAACTCTTGAAGTTACAGTTAAAGGACCTGGTGCTGGACGTGAGGCTGCCATTCGTGCACTTCAAGCTGCTGGCCTAGAAGTAACTGCAATCAAAGATGTAACTCCAGTTCCACATAACGGATGCCGTCCACCAAAACGTCGCCGTGTTTAATTTTTCTGTATAGATTTTGTATTCCTGTCAATAATGGGATATAATACTGAGTTTGCGTTCTTACAGAGGATTAATTTTCAGTTGTTGCGCACAGCGGGAACGTATACATGGGGAATTTCGGTTTAAGTGACTTCGTTTACTTGCCGGGGTTTTGACGTTTTGAAGGAGGGTTTATTGATGATCGAAATAGAAAAACCAAAAATCGAAACGGTTGAAATCAACGACGATACCAAGTACGGTAAATTCGTCGTAGAGCCACTAGAGCGTGGGTATGGTACTACATTGGGTAACTCCTTACGTCGTATTCTTTTATCCTCACTCCCAGGTGCTGCTGTCACAGCTATACAAATTGATGGAGTGCTACATGAGTTCTCAACAATTGAAGGCGTCGTGGAAGATGTAACATCTATCATTCTTAATGTGAAAAAACTAGCTCTTAAGATTTACTCTGATGAAGAGAAGACGCTGGAAATTGACGTTCAGGGTGACGGAGTCATCACGGCTGCTGATATCACTCATGATAGTGATGTAGAAATTCTTAATCCGGATTTATATATTGCTACAATTGGTAAAAACGGTCATATGCGTATGCGTTTATCTGCACGTCGCGGCCGCGGCTACACTCCTGCTGTTCAAAACAAGAGAGAAGACCAGCCAATTGGTGTAATTCCAATCGATGCTCTTTACACTCCGGTTTCACGCGTATCTTTCCAAGTTGAAAATACACGTGTTGGACAGTTGTCTAACTTTGACAAGTTAACGTTTGATGTTTGGACTGATGGCAGTACTGGTCCGCAAGAAGCGGTAGCACTTGGAGCTAAGATTTTAACAGAGCATTTAAATATCTTTGTTGGTTTAACCGATGAAGCTCAAAATGCTGAAATCATGGTTGAAAAAGAAGAAGATCAAAAAGAAAAAGTTCTTGAGATGACGATCGAAGAATTAGACCTTTCTGTTCGTTCTTACAATTGCTTGAAACGTGCTGGAATCAATACCGTTCAAGAGCTAGCTCACAAAACGGAAGAAGATATGATGAAAGTACGTAATCTAGGTCGTAAATCACTTGAAGAAGTGAAAGCGAAACTAGAAGAATTAGGCTTAGGTCTTCGTAAAGACGACTGATAACATGGCGGAATCATCCATTATGTTGTGAGCCTTGTTATTGACACACAATATAGAACTTCAACAAAGGAGGGAATCTCTAATGGGTTACAGAAAGTTAGGACGCACTAGCGCACAACGTAAAGCATTACTTCGTGATTTAGCTACGGATCTTATTATCCATGAGCGCATTGAAACTACTGAAGCACGTGCAAAAGAATTACGTTCTGTAGTAGATAAAATGATCACTCTTGGTAAACGTGGTGACTTGCATGCACGCCGTCAAGCTGCATCTTTCATCCGTAACGAAATCGCTGACGCTGAGAATGGCACAGATGCCCTTCAAAAACTATTCAGTGACGTGGCTCCACGTTATGAAGAACGTCAAGGTGGATACACTCGTATCATGAAAGTTGGTCCACGCCGCGGTGACGGTGCACCAGTCGTGGTTATTGAATTAGTTTAATAACAACGATGAAAAAGGGCGGGACAAATGAATATACTCACTTGTTCTATGCCCTTTTTCTTTTTTTAAATAGAAATTCTGTACTTTAGAAATTCGCATTGAGTGTTACGATGGCTGGCGGAACCTGTACATACGGGGAGCCTTCACGTCTAGCTCAAGCACCCCTTCCCGCTTTTGATAAGCGATTATAAGATAACCTGTTTTTCGTAACAGGCCCGCTGTTAGCTGCTCTTAATTTACCGAAAATTCTTTCGGTGGAAGGGGTGCAGCGTTTTTTTATATTTTCAGAAGGAAAAACTACTATATTTATATTGAGTGAGCAGAGCTTAGTTTAGGCGAGTGCAGTCGAGGATGAGGAGGGCCACATGGTGAAGAAGCTGGTTTCTTTAAATAATATTGTTTTTAAATATGAGGGTCAGTCTCGAAACGCCTTGGATGATGTTTCTTTTGATATTCATCAAGGGGAGTGGCTAGCGATTGTCGGACATAATGGTTCTGGCAAGTCGACATTAGCGAAGTTATTGAATGGCCTTCAGTTCGCTAACTCAGGTACCATTACGATTAATGATCAACTTTTGACAGAAGAATCCGTTTGGGATGTACGCCAGAAAATTGGCATGGTTTTTCAAAACCCAGATAATCAATTTGTAGGCACTACAGTTCAGGATGATGTGGCTTTTGGTTTAGAAAACGCCGGTGTTTCTCAGCAGGTTATGGTGGAGCGTGTTCATGGTGCGTTAAATAAGGTTAAGATGAATGCCTTTCTTAATCAAGAGCCGCACCATCTATCCGGCGGTCAAAAGCAAAGAGTGGCCATTGCAGGTGTAATAGCCTTGCAGCCAGACATAATCATCTTAGATGAAGCAACCTCCATGCTTGACCCAAGAGGCCGTGAAGAAGTGCTTGAAACAGTTAGGGAATTAAAACAGGAAAACGAGATCACTGTCATATCAATCACCCATGATCTTGAGGAAGCTGCGAAAGCTGATCGAATGATAGTCATGAACCAAGGTCGGTTATATCGTGAAGGTTCGCCTCAGGATATTTTTGAGTTAGAGGAAGAATTGATTGCTCTTGGTCTGGATATTCCCTTTTCAGTGAAACTAACCAAGGAGTTACAAAAAAATGGTGTTCGTGTAGTTGATGGGCATTTGACAGAGGAAGAGTTGGTGAAGGATTTATGCGAATTACACTCGATGATGTAGAATACCGCTATCAGGTGAATACTCCTTTTGAACATCTAGCCCTTCATGATGTCAATATTTCAATGGAGCCGGGAACCTATACCGCAATCATCGGGCATACAGGGTCCGGGAAATCCACGCTACTGCAGCATTTGAATGCTCTTTTAAAACCGACGAAGGGTCGGGTTTTCATTGGGGATCGGACGATTGAAGCCGGAAGAAAAGAAAAAGCTTTGCGGCCAATAAGACAAAAGGTCGGAATTGTTTTTCAGTTTCCGGAACATCAGTTATTTGATGAAACGGTTGAAAAGGATATATGTTTCGGTCCTATGAACTTTGGCGTTTCTGAAGTCGATGCAAAGAAACTGGCCAGGAAAGCAATCGCGCAAGTCGGATTGAATGAGGAAGTTCTTGAAAAGTCTCCATTCGACTTATCCGGCGGACAAATGCGACGGGTGGCCATCGCTGGGGTACTTGCCATGGAGCCGGAAGTATTGGTGCTTGATGAGCCCACAGCGGGACTGGATCCGCGAGGACGCAAAGAAATCATGGATATGTTTTATGATCTGCATAAAGCAAGGGGCATTTCAACGATTCTGGTGACCCATAGCATGGAGGATGCAGCCAAGTACGCGGATGACATCATTATCATGCATAAGGGTACGGTGTTCAAAAAAGGAACCCCACAGGAAATTTTCTCAGAGCCGGAACAATTAATGGAGCTAGGCCTGGATGTTCCTGATACGGTCCGCTTTCAGTTAAAGCTCCAGAAGGAACTTGGTGTTCGATTTGATCATCCATGTCTTAATATCGGTGATTTAGCGATAGAAATAGATAAAGCCATGAAACGGGGGAACCGCTGATGCTGGATAAAATGATTATCGGGCGTTATGTCCCTGCAAATTCATTGATGCACAAGATGGACCCAAGGGCTAAACTGCTCCTTGTGTTCCTGTTTGTT
>Ga0268253_10000202_pt1 | contig 14576 bp, 11 predicted proteins | sample AgamicMgMarz_FD_200250 | JGI IMG/M metagenome (GOLD analysis project Ga0268253, IMG submission 200250) | Agave microbial communities from Guanajuato, Mexico - Mg.Ma.rz (v2) (version 3) | ecosystem: Host-associated > Plants > Phyllosphere > Phylloplane/Leaf | place: Guanajuato, Mexico... | reverse complement strand
CGCCGTGTCCGGCCGCGGCGGCCTCGACCTCCGCGCGCTCGAACCAGCGCACCTCCTGGAGCTCGCCGTCGCCGGGGGAGGGGTCGCCGTCGGCGGCGCGTGCGTTGAAGCCGATCATCAGCGAGCTCGGGAACGGCCACGGCTGGGAGGCGACGTAGTCGGTCGCTTCCACGAGCACTCCCGACTCCTCCAGCACCTCGCGGCCAACCGCCTCCTCGAGCGTCTCGCCGGGTTCCACGAAGCCGGCCAGGACCGAGAAGCGGCCCTCCGGCCAGCTGGCCTGCCGGCCCAGCAGCAGGCGGTCGCGCCGGTCGACCACACGGACGATCACGACCGGGTCGGTGCGCGGGAAGTGGCGGGCGTCGCAGGTGGGGCAGCGCCGCTCGTGGCCGCCGTCGATCGCCTCGGTCCGGGCGCCGCAGTTGGCGCAGAAGCCGTGGCGGCGGTGCCAGGACAGCAGGGACGCCGCGTAGGCAGCCAGCGCGGCCTCGCCGGCCGGCAGCTCCGTGGCGGCCTCGCGCAGGCCCGCCGGGTGGCCACGGCCCGGGTCGCCGTCCGTCGCGAACAGGGGGCGTTCGCCGAGCAGGCCGAGGAACACGGAGTCGGCCTCCGGCGGCACGATCAGCAGGCGGCCGTCCTCGACCCAGAGACCGCGCTCCGTGAGCACCAGCGAGCCGGCCTCCGGTCGGCTCCGCTGCCGCTCGAGCCAGGCGGAGTCGCCGCGGTCGTTTGCGGCTCGTTCCAGCGCCGCACCGGTGAATGCAAGCGTCGAATCTTCCCCACCGGTGGCTTCAGTCATGGACGGAGCTGTCGATACGTGACCTATGCTGCGAGAGGGGCGCACGGATGCGCCAGGTGAGCGTGTCCGTTTCCCAGGGTCCCTGCGCGGACGCCTGCTGTTCGCCGCCCTCGCGGTGAGCGCGCCTCTGCTGCTCGGCGCCGGCCTCTGGATCCTGCTGCTCTCGCACTCCACGCGCGAGTACCGGCAGCTGGCCACCGAGGCGATCGCCGAGTCCGATGCCAGCGTCGTGTTGCTGCGGGACCTGAACGAGGCCGAAGAAGCCGGCACCGACTACATGGAGGCCGCCAGCGTGCCCGCCCTGCGGGAGTTCCGGCGCAGCGCCGCGCGGATCGACCGGGAGCTCGCGGACACACGTCGCTACGCCGAGCCGCCTGAGGTGATCGCGCTCGTCTGGATCAGGACCCCGTGGGAGCTTGCCAAACGGCACATCGCGAAGGACAGAGAGCACGCGGCGCTCCAGGATACGTTCGAAGGCCACATGCACATCGCCGCGGACGGGGTCAAGCACCTGATGGCGGCCTCGCAGGATGTGGTCAAGAGCGAGCTGGCCGCGAGCGAGCGGGCCGCGCGGCTCAACTGGCTGCTCGGCTTGTCGGCCGTGGCGATCGCGCTGCTGCTGGCGGCCTTCCTCGCTACCCGTTTGAGCAGGGCACTGGTCCGTCCGCTAGAGCGACTCGCTCAGGGGGCGCGGTCGCTGGCCGCAGGACACCTGGGGCACCGAGTGTCGATCAGCTCCCCCGCCGAGCTGAAAGAGGTGGGGACGACGTTCAACACGATGGCCGCGGCGCTCGAGCAGCAGCGCGAGGAGCTGGAGGGACATGCGTTCGCCGACTCGCTCACCGGGTTGGCCAACCGCGCCCTGTTCGAGGACCGCGCGCGGCACGCCCTCGAGCGGGTGGCGGGTGACCCCGAGCGCGTGGCCGTGCTCGTGCTCGACCTGGATGGCTTCAAGCTGGTCAACGACGGCCTGGGTCGCTCGAGCGGCGATGCGCTGCTGAAGCACGCCGCGGCGCGCATGAGCACGGTCCTGCGAGCGTCGGACACGCTGGCGCGCCTCGGGTCGGACGAGTTCGCCGTGCTGCTCGAGAGCGTGCGCGGGCTCGACGACGCGCTGGGCGCCGCCGAACGCTTGCGGGACGCATTCCGGGACCCGTTCGCGCTGGGGAGCTCCGACGTGAGCCTGAGCGTGAGCGTCGGGATCGCGATGTCGACGGCGGGCTGCGACGAGACCGAGCTGCTGCGCCGCGCCGACCTGGCGATGTACCGCGTCAAGGCCCACGGCCGCGACGCGTGCGAGTTCTTCGATCCGGCAATGGACGACCAGGCCGCCGAGCGGCTCGAGATGGTGAACGCGCTCCGTGGGGCGGTCGAGCGCGCCGAGCTGGTCGTGCACTACCAGCCGATCATGGACCTGGAAAGCGGCGACGTCTGCGCCGCGGAGGCGCTGCTGCGCTGGCAGCGGCCGGGCCGCGGGCTCGTCTCGCCGCTCGACTTCATCCCGCTGGCGGAGCAGACCGGCGTCATCGTCTCGATTGGCGAATGGGTGCTCAACGAGGCTTGTGTCGAGGCGCGCGGGTGGGAGCGCGACGGCCTCGCCGACGTGCCGGTGACCGTGAACGTGTCGGCTCGCCAGCTGCTTGATCCGCGCTTCGAGGCGCTCGTCGCCGGCGCGCTCGTCGCGAGCGGCCTCGACGCCTGCAGGCTGATCCTCGAGGTGACCGAGTCCTCGGTGATGCAGAACGCCGACGTGACGATCGCCAAGCTCGACCGGATCTCGTCCACCGGCGTGCGCATCGCGCTCGACGACTTCGGCGAGGGGTACTCCTCGCTCGGCCAGCTGCGCCAGCTCCCGATCGACATCCTCAAGATCGCGCGTCCCTTCGTGCGCGAGCTGACCAACGACGATCACGACCCCGCGCTGGTGCGGGGCATCATCGAGCTGGCGCGGAGCCTCGGACTGCGGCTGGTGGCCGAGGGCATCGAGTCGCCGGAGCAGGAGGCAATCCTGCGCGCGTTCGACTGTCCGCTCGGACAGGGCTTCCTGTTCGCCCGGCCGCTCGGGGCGGAGGCGCTGCGAGCGCTGCTGCGCGAGCGCGCCGGCGTCTACCCGAACCCTTGACCACAGGCGTGGGAGGGCCATGCACCTCCGCTATCGCGGCTTTGCTCAACAGGACGCCCGCTCAGGGGAGGCTCCCGCAGCCATTTCTGGCGATTGCTCAACAACCCGGTAGGGTACGACGTGTGACCCCCGCAGGGCGAGGAACATGGAGCGAGCGGCGTTGATCCTCTCCTCGACCCCCGCGGCGGGGCACAGGTCCCTGTGGTTGCAAGAGGTCGCCGGCGACGCCCCCGACGCTCCGGAGCTCACGGGCGCGGCGAGCGCGGAAGTCGCGATCGTCGGTGGCGGCTACGTGGGGCTCTGGACCGCCATCGAGTTGAAGCTGCGCGAGCCGGCCCTGGACGTCGTGCTGCTCGAGGCGGACATCTGCGGGTCCGGAGCGAGCGGACGTAACGGTGGCTTCGCCATGACCTGGTGGAGCAAGATCGCGTACATGCCTCGATTCGTCGGCGACGACGAGGCCGTCCGGCTCGCGCGCGCCTCGGTGGAGGGCGTCGACGAGATCCGCCAGATCTGCCTCGATCACGACGTCGACTGCGACTTCCACGCGGACGGCTGGATCTGGGCGGCGGCGTCCGAGGCGCAGCTCGGCTCCTGGGAGTCGACCTTGAGCGAGTGCCGGCGGTTGGGGGTCACGCCGTTTCGCTCGCTCGATCCGGACGACGTGGCCCGTCGCACCGGCTCGTCGTTGCATCGTGCCGGGATCTTCGACCCCGGCACGGCGTCGCTGCATCCGGGCAAGCTCGCCCGGGGCCTACGCAAGATCGCGCTGCGGCTCGGCGTGCGTCTCCACGAGCACTCGCCCGTGCTCTCGCTGGAGCGGCGGTACCCGTCGACGCTGCGCACGCCCGCCGGCCTGCTCACCGCCGAGAAGGTCGTGCTCGCGACCAACGTGTGGGCCGCCGGCATGCCCGAGCTGCGGCGCTACATCGTCGCCATCTCGTCCGACATGGTCGCGACGGAGCCGATTCCAGAAAAGCTCGAGGAGATCGGCTGGACGGGGAACGAGTGCGTCAGCGACTCCCAGATGATGATCCACTACTACCGGACGACCGCCGATGGTCGCATCGCGTTCGGGAAGGGCGGCTGGGGTATCGCGATCGGTGGCAGGATCACGCGATCGTTCGACCGCGCCCCGCGGCGCGCCCAGGTCGTGGAGCGCAATCTGCGCCGGCTCTACCCGATGCTCGAGGGCGTCCGAATCACCCACGACTGGAGCGGCGCTATCGACCGCTCGGTGACCGGAGTGCCGTTGATCGGCTACACCGGCGGCCGGCGGCACATCGTGCACGCGGTCGGGTGGAGCGCGAACGCCGTCGGTCCCGCTCGGGTCGGCGCCAAGATGATCGCCTCGTTGGTCCAGGAGCGTGATGACGAGTGGTCGCGCTCGAAGTTGCTCTCGGTCCGCCACGAGAAGTTCCCACCGGAGCCGATCCGGTTTGCGGGGGCTCACGTGGTTCGCCGCGGCGTGGTGGCCAAGGAAGAGGCGGAGAACCGGGGACGTGAGCCCGGCCGCCTATCGCGCTTCCTCGCTGCTCAGGCGCCCTCCGGTCAGATTCCCGCGAAGTAGACCCCTCGAGCGCGCGTCGCCTCTCCCAATGGTTGTTGAACGATCGTCGCGCGTCGGTCCGCGAGCACACTGCGCGCGCGTCGCATCGCCGTCTGGGACCGCGTCTGATCCGGTCGATCCAGGGGCGATGATCACATCGCGCAATGGTTGACAATTGTTGAACAAGGTCTAGGATGGCGTCGCGATTGTGGGCGCGCGACCGGCCTGCCCATCGCGGTGTCAGGTTGCTTGTCAATCCGCTCGACACAAGGGGCGAAGGGGGAGTCAGATGAGTCCGATCAGCCGCCGTAAGCTTGTCCAAGGCGCTGCCGCGGGGGGCATGGCATTGGGCGCCGGCGGCGTCCTGGCCGCTTGCGATTCCGGGGGCGACAGCGGCGAGCAGAGCACAAGCGGGCCACCGCGGCGCGGCGGCACGCTGACCGCCGGGCTGACCGGCGGGTCGAGCGCGGACTCGCTCGACCCGAACCTCCCTGTGTCGAACACCGACTACGCGCGGCTCACCAACCTCTACGACTCGCTCGTCTGGCAGGACGCCAAGGCGCAGCCGTACCTGCGCGTGGCGGAGGAGGTCACGCCGAACAAGGATGCGACCGTCTGGACGATCCGCCTGCGCAAGGGCGTGATGTTCCACGACGGAAAGGAAGCCACCGCCGACGATCTGATCTTCTCGCTGAAGCGGGTGGTCGATCCCAAGGCGCCCGGCATCGCGGCCAACGCGCTGCACGGGCTCCAGACGTCGGGCCTGCGCAAGCTCGATCGCTACACCGTCTCGCTGCCGTTCGAGCGCCCCTACTCGACCCTGCTGCAGGGACTCGCCACGGTGACCACCGTGTACCTGGTGCCGGTCGGCTTCGATCCGAAGCGCCCAGTCGGCACCGGGCCGTTCAAGTACGTGAGCTTCACGCCCGGGCAGCGCAGCGTGTTCGACCGCTGGGACCAGTACTGGGACGACCCGCTCCCGTACGTCGACAAGCTCGTGATGGTCAACTACGCCGATGCGACCAGCCAGGTGAACGCGCTGCTCAGCGACCAGGCGGACGTCATCAACCTGCTCTCTCAGGACGTGCTCGACGCGATCTCCTCGGGCGGCAAGAAGACGGTGATCTCGCCCGGCGGTGGCTGGAATCCGTTCACGATGCGCGTCGACGTAGCTCCGTTCGACGACATCCGCGTGCGCCAGGCGCTGCGGCTGGTCGTCGACCGGCCGAAGATGCTGGACGTCGTGTTCGGCGGTCACGGCACGCTCGGCAACGACGTGTTCGGCATCTGGTCGCCGGAGTACGACAAGTCGCTGCCCCAGCGCGAGCAGGACATCGAGCAGGCGAAGAGCCTGCTCAAGGCGGCGGGACAGGAAGGGCTGACGGTCGAGCTGGTGACCGCGGACATCGCGCAGGGCGTGGTCGCCATGGCGCAGCTGTTCGCCCAGCAGGCGAGCGCCGCGGGCATCAAGGTGAAGCTGCGCAAGGTCACCGTCACCGAGTTCTTCGGCCCGAACTACAAGAAATGGGCGTTCGCGCAGGACTACTGGTACTACCAGGCCTACTTCGCGCAGGTGAACCTCGCCAACCTGCCGACGTCGCCGTACAACGAGACCCACTTCGACGACCCGCGCTACAACAAGCTGTACGAGCAGGCGCTGGCGACCCTCGACGAGTCGAAGCGCACCGAGATCTCCCGCGACATGCAGAAGATCAGCTACGACGGGGATGGGTACATCATCCCGCTCTTCCCAGCGGTGATCGACGCGCATGCGCCAAACGTCCACGGACTCGTCAAGTCCCGCACCGGCGCGTCACTCAACAACCACGACTTCCGCAGCCTCTGGCTGGCGTGAGCGACACCGGCGAGCGGCTGCCGAGAAGGGCCGCGGCTCGGTGAGCACGGGCACGGCGGTCGCCGAGCGCGGGCTGATCCGGCTCCAGCGGCTCGGCCGCACGCACCCGGTCCTGCGCCTGGTCGCGGTCCGGATCCTGCTCGGGGTGCTGACGCTGTGGCTGGTCTCGATCGTGATCTTCGCGGCCACCCAGGCGCTGCCGGGAAACGCGGCGAATGCGGTGCTCGGGCAGTCGGCCACCCCGGAGTTGCTGCGCGCGGTCGAGCGCCAGCTGCACCTCGACGAGCCGCTGTCCCAGCAGTACCTGAGCTGGATCGGCGGCGTCCTGCACGGCGATTTCGGGACGTCGCTCGCCAACGGCGAGCCGGTATCCGAGTTCATCGGGCCGCGAATCCTGAACTCGGCGGTGCTGGTCCTCGTCGCCGGGGTGATCGGCACGCTGATCTCGGGCGCGCTCGGGGTGCTCGCCGCCGCACGCCGCGACGGCTGGTTCGACCACCTCTCATCCGTGGTCGCTCTGGCGATCACCGCCGTGCCCGAGTTCGTCGTGGCGATCGCGCTCGTGATCCTGTTCGCGGTGGTCGTGCTGCACTGGCTTCCGGCGGTCTCCGCTGTGCCGCCGGGCAGCCAGCCCTGGGACGACCTGAACGCGCTGATCCTCCCCGTGGCGACCCTCGCGATAGTCATCGCCCCGTACTTCTTTCGGATGGTGCGCGGCGCCCTGATCGAGGTGCTGGAGGCCGACTACGTCGAGACCGCCGAGCTGCAGGGGCTGTCCCGGCGCCGGGTGCTGCTGTTCCACGCGCTCCCCAACGCGGTCCCGCCGATGATCCAGGTGATCGGCCTGAACCTCCTCTACCTCGCGGGCGGCATCGTCGTCGTCGAGTACGTGTTCAACTACCCGGGGCTTGGGGCCGCGCTGGTCGAGGCCGTCACCAATCGAGACGTGCCGGTGATCCAGTTCATCGTGCTGGTCCTCACCGCCTTCTACGTCGTCGTCAACATCACCACCGACGTGATCGCGCTGCTGTTCTCACCGCGCCGGCGGGGGACGCGGTGAGCGGCCGCCGGCAGGGGCTGGCGGTGCTGGTGGCGGCCGCGCGCACCCAGCGCGGCGCCGTCGGCCTGGTGATCGTCGCCGCGGTCGTGCTGCTCGCGGTCGCCGGTCCCTTGGTGGTGCCGCACCCGCCGACCGAGTCCGTGACCGGGACGTTCGCCGAGCCCTCGTCCGCGTTTCCGCTGGGCGGCGACAACATCGGGCGCGACGTGCTCAGCCGCGTCCTCGCCGGCGGATGGCTGCTGCTGGTGATGGCCGCGGCCGCGACCGCGATCGGCGTCGGCGGCGGCGTGATCCTCGGGATCGCCGCGGCCTACCGCGGGCGGCTCACCGACGGACTGCTGATGCGCGCGGTCGACGTCCTGCTGGCGTTCCCCCAGCTGGTCTTCGCGCTGCTGCTGGTGAGCGTGCTCGGCTCGCATGGCTGGTTGATCGTGCTCGCGGTAGGCATCTCGCACGCGCCCCAGGTCGCGCGCGTCGTGCGCGCGACCGCACTCGAGATCTGCGAGCGGGACTTCGTGCGCTCGGTCGAGCTGATGGGGACGCCCGCCCGGCGAGTCATGACGGGAGAGGTCCTGCCGAACGTGACCTCGGTCGTGACGGTCGAGCTGGGCCTGCGCTTCACCTGGTCGATCCTGATCATCGCGAGCTTGAGCTTCCTTGGCTTGGGGATCCAGCCGCCCGAGGCCAACTGGGGCCTGATGATCAACGAGAACCGCATCGGCCTCGTGTCGAACCCATGGGCGGTCGTGGTGCCGACGGCGCTGATCGCGATCATCACGATCGGCCTGAACACGTTCACGGATGCGATCGCGCGGGCCTCGTTGGGGGTCGAACGTCCGGCCGAGGAGGCCGCGCTGGCGGCCGGCACTCCGTTGGAGCTGGCGTCGTGAGCGCCGCGGCCGCCTCGGAGCTGGGCGTCGTGGACGAAGCGCAGCCGTTGCTTGCCGTCGACCGGCTGCGCGTGGTGATCGCCCGCTCGCAGGCCGCCGTGGTCGACGAGGCGTCGTTCACGCTGGATCAGGGCGAGGTGCTCGGTCTCGTCGGCGAGTCCGGGTCGGGGAAGACGACGCTGGCGCTGGCGCTGCTGGGGCACACGCGCAGAGGCCTCGAGATCGGCGGCGGCCAGGTGCTCTTCCGTGGACTCGACGCGCTGTCGGCCGGGCCGGAGCTGCGTGGCTCGCAGATCGCCTACGTCGCCCAGGATCCGGCGGCCGCGCTGAACCCGACGCTGCGCGTCGGCACCCTGCTGCGTGAGGTCCTACGCGCGGATGGGCGCTTCCAGGGTGCCGCGGTGGATGAGCGGATCGCCGAGCTGCTCGAGGAGGTCCGCCTCGTCGGCGTCGCCGGAGTGCTCGACGCATTGCCGCATCAGCTCTCCGGCGGCCAGCAGCAGCGGGTGATGCTCGCGCTGGCGTTTGCCCGCAGGCCAGGGCTGATCGTCCTCGACGAGCCCACGACCGGGCTGGACGTGACCACCCAGCGCCACGTGCTGGACACCGTCCGGACCCTGTGCGGCCAGTACCACGTCGGCGCCGTCTACGTGAGCCACGACCTCGCTGTCGTGGCCGAGCTGGCCGACCGGGTCGGCGTGATGTACGCGGGGCGGCTGGTGGAGCTCGGTCCCACCGGGCGGGTGTTCCGGACACCGGCGCACCCGTACACGCGCGGCCTGCTGCGCGCGATCCCGTCGCCGACGAGGGCGCACGTGCTCGCGGGCCTCGAGGGCCAGCCGCCGCGGCCGGGCGCCCGGCCGCACGGGTGCTCCTTCACTCCGAGGTGCGAGTTCGCGCTCGCCGAGTGTCGCGCGGGTGAGCCGGCCCCGGCGCCGGTGGCCGGCGACGCGCACTGGGCCCGCTGCCTACGCGCTGACACGATCGTCGGACTGCGGCCGCTGGCGGAGCTGCCCGAGCGCGAGCGCCAGCCGGAGGACGACGGCGAGCCGCCGCTGCTGGAGGTGAACTCGCTTCGCGCCGCCTACGGCGAGCGACAGGTCCTGACCGATGTCGGCTTCGCCGTGCGGCCCCATCGCTGTCTGGCGATCGTCGGCGAGTCCGGTGCCGGCAAGACGACGCTGGCACGCTGCATCGCCGGGCTGCACTCCAACTGGGAGGGCACGATCGCGATGGACGGGCGACCGCTGTCGGCGGATCGCCGCGGCCGCGGACGCGAGCTGACCCGCCGGATGCAGTACATCTTCCAGAACCCCTACACGTCCCTGAACCCGCGCAAGACCGCCGAGCAGCTCGTCGAACAGCCGCTGCGGGAGCTGATGTCGCTCTCGCGGGCCGAGCGCAGCGAACGGGTGTCGGACGCGCTCGCGGAGGCGGCGCTCAGCGACGACTACCGCGGTCGCTATCCGGATGAGCTGTCCGGCGGCGAGCGCCAGCGCGTCGCGATCGCACGCGCGCTCGTGCTCGAGCCCGAGCTGCTGATCTGCGACGAGGTGACCTCGGCGCTGGACGTCTCGGTTCAGGCCGCGATCGTCGAGCTCCTGCATCGCCTGCAGCGCACCCGCGGCGTCACGCTGCTGCTGATCACCCACAATCTCGCGCTCGTGCGGAGCCTTGCCGACGACGTGCTGATCCTTCGCGACGGGCGGATCGTCGAGCACGGCCCCGACGTGCTCGACCAGCCCAAGAGCGAGTACGCCACACAGCTGCTGGCCAACGTCCCCAGCCTCACCCCAGCCTGACTGGAGCCTCGATGCCGCGCACGCACCACCTGACCGACGAGCGCGTTCACAACAACTGGGACACCGACAACCCGCCGCTGCTCACGATCGACTCCGGCGACACGGTCGTGGTCTGGACGCGCGACGTCAGCGACAACCAGATCGGTCCGGACGCGGACGTGAGCGTGCTCGACGAGGTCGACTGGGACCGGGAGTACCCGCTGACGGGGCCGATCGCCGTCCGGGACGCGGCGCCGGGCGACACCTTGCAAATCGACGTGCTGGACATCCACGCGCGCGGTTGGGGCTGGACGGTGATCCTGCCGGAGCTCGGCCTGCTGCCCGACGAGTTCCCGGATCCCTACCTGCGCGTCTTCGACCTCTCCCTCGGCGACACCGCGTACCTGCGCGAGGACATCGCGATCCCGGTGGAGCCGTTCCTCGGGACGATGGGCGTGTGCCCGGCGGGGGCGACGGCGCAGGCGGTGGCGCCGCCCGGGAGCTTCGGCGGGAACGTGGACATCCGGCAGCTCGTGCGCGGGTCGACCCTGTACCTGCCGGTGCAGGTCCCGCAGGCGCTGTTCTCGTGCGGCGACGCGCACGGCGCGCAGGGCGACGGCGAGGTCTGCATCACCGCCATCGAGGCGCCGATGCTCGCCTCGCTGCGGTTCACCCTGCACACGGACCGGCCGATCCCCGCACCCCAATTCCGCACCCCGGCGCCACTCACGCCGCGGACCGACTCGGCGCCCTACTACGGCACGACCGGGGTCGGCGACGACCTGTACGCCGCCGCGCAGGACGCGGTGCGGGCGATGATCGATCACCTGGCGGCGGAGTACGGCCTGGGGCGCGAGGACGCGTACATCCTCTGCAGCCTCGCCGTGGACCTCAGGCTGTCGGAGGTCGTCAACGCCGGCCAGTACGTCGTCAGCGCGCTACTACCAGAGGCGATCTTCTCGCCCTGACGGCCGGCCCCACCACCTGCCAAGCGCCCCGAGCTGGATTCGAACCAGCGGCCTACTCCTTAGGAGGGAGTCGCTCTATCCGGCTGAGCTATCGGGGCTCGAGGGAGACCATAGCCCGGTCTTCGAGCCTCGGGTGGAACAGCTCGGCCGACTCCGCCAGCTGTTCCACCAGCTCTTCCACGTCGGCCGTGCGCTCGATCTCGCGCAGATCGTCCGCGCGGCCGCGCGTGGAGGCCAGCTTCGACGAGAACAGCTGGCAGCAGTCCTCGTCGGGCAGGATCGAGATGTCGTAGGTCCCGAGCTCCCGCGCCGCCTCCACGATCTCCGACTTGTCGCGGTCGATCAGCGGGCGCAGCAGCGGTAGGGCCGCCGCCTCCTCCACCACCGCCAGGTTGGGCAGCGTCTGCGACGCGACCTGGCCGAGCGAATCGCCGGTCACCAGCGCGTCGGACCCGAGCCGCTCGCCCAGGGCCGAGGCGACCCGCATCATCAAACGCCGCTGCGACAGCACCTGGAGGCGCCCGGCGCCGGCCGTCGCCAGCCGCCTCTGCGCCTGGCCGAACGTGACCACGTGGAGCCGCGAGCCGCCCTGGAAGCGGTCGAGCTTCCCGACCAGCGCGTAGGCCTTGTAGATCGACTCCGGGCTCGTGAACGGGCGCCCCGAGAAGTGCAGGAAGTCGCAGCGCAGCCCGCGCTTCATCATCCGGTACGCGGCGACCGGCGAGTCGAGCCCGCCCGAGAGCAGCACCAGCGCCCGCCCGCTCGTCCCCACCGGCAGGCCGCCGGCGCCGCGCAGGCGCGCGACCGACACCAGCAGCTCCTTGTGGTCCACCTCGACGAACAGCTCGAGGTCGGGTGCGCTCAGGTCCACCTCGAGGCCCAGCCGCACCCGCACGGCGTCGCCCAGCAACCGGGCCAGCTCGATCGAGCGCAACGGGAAGCGCTTGTCACGGCGCGTGGCCCGCACGGCGAACGTGCGGCCGGGAAGCTCGCGCATCAGCTCCACGGCGGCGTCGGCCGCGGCGGTGGCGTCGCGCTCGCAGCGCAGCGCCGGCTGTACGACGCTCACACCGGGCAGCCGCAGGCAGCGCTCGACCAGCTCGTCCTCGGACACGTCGCCCGTGACGATGAACACGCCACCCCGGTGGCGCACCTCGAGCGAGCCGAGGTCGGCCGTGAGCCGCCGCAGGTTGCGTTCGAGCGCGCGCACGAAGCGGGGCCGGTTGCGCCCCTTGAGAGCCAGCTCGCCGAACTTGAGCAGCACGCAGCGCCGCGATCCGTCCATCGTCGAGAGGGAAGTTACCGCTCGCCGTGCGCAAGCACCGGGCTCGGCCCGGTGCGCGGCGTCGCTCTACTCGTCGTCCTCGTACAGCGACTCGCGGGCCAGCTCGGCCCCGCGTGCCCCGTAGAGGCGAACTTCGATGTAGTCGCCGGTGTAGGCGTCGACCGACAGCAGCGTGAAGCGGTTCTCGACGAGCTCGCACTGGTCGGTGGTCGTCGGCCCGAGCTCGGTGGTGGCCACCACGCCGTTGGGCACCAGCGCCACGCCCCAGACCAGGGTCACCACGCCGCGCCGGCCCTCGCTGCCGCGCCACTGGCCGATCTCCTCGTCGGACAGGTCGAGCGTCCAGTCCGGGTTCTGCTCGGCGGTCTCCTCGGTGAAGTCGGCGGTCGCGACGAAGTCCGTGGCCTGGGCGCCCTCGTGCTCGCGCGTGTAGGAGACGTACCCGAACACCTCGCCGCCGCTCGCCGGCGCGGTGGCCGGCACGTAGGTGCGCCCGTTCCAGGTGCGATCCGGAAACCAGGCGATGTCGCCGGCATCGACCGCGTACCCCTCCGGCGCCGCGCCCGCGAACTGCTCGCCGAGCGCGTCTGCCCAACGCCCGTAGGGCAGTGGCTCCTGAGGGGACTCGGCCGCGAACATGGGGACTTGGCGGGGGGCTGGTGGCATGGGCGCGGCGGAAAGCTACAGGCTCACATCACGTAGGCGCCCGGCCGCGTCCTCCGGCGCCAGCACGTTGAGGTGGACGCCGGTGCCGATCTCGAGGCCGGCCAGCTGTGCCAGCCGCGGCATCACCTCGATGCGCCAGCAGAATCGCTCGGCGTCGCGCGGCGCCGTGCGCACCCACATGTTGAGCGGCGGCAGCGAGCCGAGCGCCGCCCCGAGCCGTGTCAGCGACTCGTGCAGCAGGCGCGCGCCCAGCGGCCCGTCGTCGGAGAAGCGCGTGGCGGGGCGCCGCGGCACGACCTGGAAGTGGAACGGCACGCGCGCGCCGAACGGGCAGAGCGCCACGGCCTCGTCGTCGATGGCGACGACCCGGTCGCGCCGGCGCACCTCCTCCTGCACCACGTCCTCGAGCAGGTTGCGGCCCTGGGTGCGATCCGAGTAGGCGGTGAAGCGCTCGCGCTCGCGTGCGACTACCGCCGGCACGAACGGCAGCGCGTAGAGCTGGGCGTGCGTGTGCGGCAGCGACGCGCCCGCCTCCTTGCCCTCGTTGACGATCACGTGGACGTAGGCCGAGTCGGCGTGCGCGCGCATGCGCTCGCGCCAGACCGACATCGCGGCCTCGACCTGCTCCGGCGCCAGCTCGGCCAGCGAGTGCACCGGGTCGGGCGCGTTCACGATCACCTCGTGATCCCCGCTGGCGGGCTGGGCGGCGAACAGGTCGGGCTCGCCGCGTCCGCCGGCCAGCGGGTCGTCGCCCGGAGCGGCCTCGCCCGGGGAGAGGGCCGGGTACAGGTTCGGCACCACGCGCACGGCCCAGCCGCCGTTGGCGTCGGGGAGCCGGTACACCTCGGGTGGCGTGCGGTCCTCGTGCCCGGTGGCGAACGGGTCGCCGTCGGGGTCGATCGCCGCCCGGGCAGGCACGTCCAGGAACGCCCCCGGTCGCGAGCCGCGCTCGCCGGCCACGATCACGCGCAGGCCGGACAGCGGGTCGATGCGCAGCTCGGGGCTCACGGGCGCGCCGTGCTCTGGTCGAGCCGCTTGTCCATCGCCACGTGCTCGATGCCCTCCTCGACGAACTCGGGGCCGCGCTCCTCGTAGCCGGCGTCGAGGTAGAGCCGGCGGGCGTAGGTCTGGGCGTGCAGCGAGATCGCGTTCGCGCCCTGCTCGCGTGCGACGCCGTCGGCCAGGGCCAGCAGCGCCGCCGCGATCCCCTCGCCGCGTCGTCTTGGCTCGACCGCCAGCCGGCCCAGCCGCGCCACGTTGCCGCGGAACAGCAGCCTGCAGGTGCCGATCACGCGACCCTGCTCGATCGCCACGAGGTGGGTGGACTCGCCGTCGCGACCGTCCCGGTCAGCGGCGATCGAGACGCCCTGCTCTCCGCTGAACACACGCTCGCGCAGGTCGAGCGCGGCCGCGATCTCAGATTCGCTCTGTGCAGGCCGTACGTCCAGAGGTCAGCGAGCGTAGCGGTCGATGTCCTCCGCCAGGTCGTCCTCGGACCGGTAGGGACCCTGATGGACATAGGCGAGCTCGCCCTTCCCGTCGTAGAAGGCCGTCGTCGGGAACGACTGCACCGCGTTGAACTTTGCCGCGATCTCGAGGTT
>Ga0268253_10000196_pt1 | contig 14730 bp, 17 predicted proteins | sample AgamicMgMarz_FD_200250 | JGI IMG/M metagenome (GOLD analysis project Ga0268253, IMG submission 200250) | Agave microbial communities from Guanajuato, Mexico - Mg.Ma.rz (v2) (version 3) | ecosystem: Host-associated > Plants > Phyllosphere > Phylloplane/Leaf | place: Guanajuato, Mexico... | reverse complement strand
TGTCGAGTACGTCGGCCGGGCCGGTGACCGGGATGGCCCCGTCGCGCAGCAGGCCGTTCGGGCCGCGGGCTATCCGCGAGGTGACGTGACCCGGCACGGCAGCCACCAAGCGGCCGAGGTCGCGCGCGAAATCGCTGGTGATCAGGCTGCCACTCGGATCGGCGGCCTCGACCACAACGGTGATGCGCGCCAGCCCGGCCATGATTCGGTTGCGGGCTGGAAAGCTCCAGCGATACGGCTGCGTCCCCGGCGGCAGCTCGGACAGCACCAGCCCGCGCTCGCGCACCTCGTGGTGCAAGCCGCGATGGCGGCGTGGATAGATGACGTCGGGGCCGCCGGCGAGAACGGCCACCGGCATGCCGGCGCCGGCAACGCACCCGCGATGAGCCGTCGCGTCGATCCCGAGCGCCAGACCGCTGACCACCGGTACCCCGGCCGCCGCCAGCCCGCGGCCGAGCGAGTACGCCACCTCCCTCCCGTAGGGGCTCGGGTTGCGCGTGCCGACGATCGCCGCCGCCGGCTCCTCGCGTAGGCGAGCGAGCGCGGATCGCTGGCCGGTCATGAACAAGACGGCCGGAGCGTCGGCGAGATCCTCCAGCAGCGGCGGATAGTCCGCCGAGTGGCGACAGACGGCGAGCCCGCCGCCTTGCCGAGCGGCGCGCCGGTCGCGCTCGAGGTCGCGCGCATCGAGCGCCTCGAGAACTTGCTCGGACCGCGGTCCGGCAACCGCCGCGATCAGCTCTGCCTCTGGGAGCGCCAGCAGGCCCGCCACCCGCGTGGCCGGCCGATCCAGCAACCCGGCGATGCGGCCGGCGAGCATCGCGACGAGCAACGCGCGGCGCAGACAGGCGTCGCAGGCGTTCATGCGGCCACGAGGTCGAGCCCGTCGAGGCGGTAGGAGAGCGCCTCGTCGAGGTCGCTTTCCTCCAGCCTCTCGCGGCTGTTGAGATCGGCGATCGTGCGGGCCACACGCAGAACTCGGTCGTAGCCGCGCCCGCTCAAGCTGAGCTGGTGGCGCGCCTGGAGCATGCGCGCGGTGAGCGCTCCGTCCAGGGGGACCTCGCGGCGGGTCAGGCGGCCATCCATGTCCCCGTTGCACAGTGCCCCAGTGCCATCCAGCCGCCGCTGCTGGCGCCGGCGGGCGGACACCACGCGCTTGCGCACCGCCCCGGTGCGGCACCGCCCGTCGTTGGCGCCGACCAGTTCCAGCGGGGCCGCCTGCTCGACCTGGCAGACGAGGTCGATGCGGTCGAGCAGGGGACCGCTGAGGCGGCGCAGGTAGCGCGCGAGCTCGCCGGCGGTGCACGTGCACCGGTCCGGCGCCCGCGCGCACGGGCACCGGTTGCACGCCGTCACCACCGTCGCGTTCGCCGGGAAGTCGAGCGCACGCTGCCCGCGCATGATCGTCACCCGCCCGTCTTCGAGCGGTTGGCGCAGCGCGTCCACCGCCGCGCGGCCGAACTCGGGCAGCTCGTCGAGGAACAGCACGCCGCGGTGCGCCAGGGTGATCTCACCCGGGCTTGGGCGATTGCCGCCACCGACCAGCCCCTGCGCCGAGATCGTGTGGTGCGGCGCGCGAAACGGTCGCTCGGTCGCCAGGCGGCCGCTTCCGATGCCCGCCGCGCTGTGCATCTGCGTGATCTCCAGCGCCTCCTCGAAGCTCGGGGGCGGCAGCAGGCCGGGCAGGCGCCGGGCCAGCATCGTCTTGCCGACTCCGGGCGGGCCGATCATGAGCACGTTGTGACCGCCGGCGGCGGCGATCTCGAGCGCCCGCTTGGCGTCGTCCTGGCCGCGCACGTCGGTCAGATCGGGACGCTCGTCCACGGCGTCGGCCGCTGGCTCGCATGCACGGGCGCGCTCGGGTCGCCAGCGCCCATGGAGGAGGTCGGCGATCCCCGCCAACGACGCGATCCCGCGCACGTCGACGTCCTCCACCAGCGCCGCCTCCGGCGCGTTGGCCTCCGGGACCAGGAGGCTGGCGTAGCCACAGCGGCGCGCGCCGAGCGCCGTGGCCAGAGCGCCGCGCACGGGCCGCAGCTCGCCCGTGAGGGACAGCTCGCCGCAGAGCGCGCGCCCGGCCAATGCCTCCTGGGGCACCTGCTCGCTCGCGGCCAGCACGCCAACGGCGATTGCCAGGTCGAAGCCCGGCCCTTCCTTGCGCACGTGTGCCGGCGCCAGGTTCACGGTGATGCGCTTCTGGGGGAAGTCGAGGCCCGAATTGAGCAGCGCGGCCCGCACGCGCTCGCGCGACTCGCGGACCGCGCGATCGGGCAGCCCGACGAGCGTGAACGCCGACAGGCCGCGCCGCACGTCGACCTCGACGGTGACCTCGTGGCTCGAGACGCCCTCGAGTGCGAACGTGGTGACGCAGGCCAGCATGGCCGGCCACGCTAGGGCGGGGCGGGTAACGCGTGGGCACGCGGACGTAACTCTTCCGTCACATGCGCGGGTGCCCGCTCAGCCCGGCCGCTGCGAGCGCTGGGACATCGCCTGTCCCGGTGTCCCGAGCGCCGGCGGCCGCCCGTCAGTCGCTTGTAGCGCACTTGTCACGCTCGTCGTACACCTGTCACTCGCCCCGGCGTAGCTTCGCCGGCATGTCCGCTACCGACCCCCGCCGAGCCCTCGGAGCCACCGGCGAGCGCCTCGCGCGCACCCATCTCGAGGCGCGCGGCCTGACCGTGCTCGACACCAACTTCCGCACCCGCAACGGCGAGCTCGACATCGTCGCCGCCGACGAGCGCTGCCTGGTCTTCTGCGAGGTCAAGACGCGCGTCGGCCGAGCGCCGCCCGCCGGCCAGGAGCTCGGACCGTTTGCCGCCATCGGTCCGCGCAAGCGACGCAAGCTCCGCCTGCTCGCCCGCGAATGGCTCTCCGAGCACGGGGCAGCCACCCCCTGGCGCCCAGAGCTGCGCTTCGACGCCGTCGGCGTGGAACTCGATCGCCAGGGGCGGCTGCTGCGGATCGACCACCTGGAGGGCGCCTTTTGAACGGCCCCAGGCGATGCGATTCGCGCCGTTCTAGCCTTCGAGCGCTGCGCCGCCCTCCAGGGCGAGCTGGTTGTACGCGATCGATTGGAACGAGAGCCGGTGCAGCGGCGACACGCCGTGCTGCGCGATCGCGGCGCGGTGCTCCGGCGTGGAGTAGCCGACGTTGGTGTCGAAGTCCCACTCGGGATGGCGCGCCGCGACCTTGCGCATGTAGCGGTCGCGGCTCACCTTGGCGAGCACGGATGCCGCCGCGATCGCGGCGCTACGGCAGTCGCCGTCGATCACGGCACGCTGCTCGAAGCCGAAGTCGGGGACGTTGAAGCCGTCCACGAGGCAGACCGTGCCGTTGCGGGCCACGCCGAGCAGCGCCGTGCGCAGGGCCTCCAGGTTGGTGTTGTGCAGCCCGCGCCCATCGATGCCGCTGACGCAGCGGGAGACGATCACCGAGCGCGCCGCGGCGCGCAGCACCAGCGGGTAGAGCTCCTCACGGGTCTCGGCGGTGTGCTGCTTCGAGTCGTTGAGGCGGCTGAGCGCGCGGCGGTCAGCCAGCGTCAGGCGCTCGAGGTCGAACAGCACGGCGGCGGCGACCAGCGGGCCGGCGAGCGAGCCGCGGCCCGCCTCGTCGGCGCCGGCGACGTAGCGGCAGCCGATCTCGCGGTCGAAGGCAAACAGGCGGCGTCCGCTGGTCTTGCGCCGGCGAGCGCGGGCAACGCGCCTGGCCGCGTTGCTGGCCTGCGCCGGCGCGCGCCGCTTCGCGGCGGGTGGCGACTGCTCGTTGTCGGCGCTGGGCGAAGTCCCCACTTGGCGGCGATCATAGGTCGCCGAGCGGCGGAAGTGGGCGATTAGCCCGCTTAGAGCGTTCCGATCTTCTTCGGTGGCCAGTAGGTCGCGAAGGCCTGACCGATCACCCAGTCCTTTGGAATCGGCCCCCACACGCGGCTGTCCGCGCTCGCTCCGCGGTTGTCGCCCATCATGAAGTAATAGCCCTTGGGGACGCGGACCTCATCGGGCAGATTGCAGATGTCGCACGAGTCGCTGAAGCGGGCGAACGACTCCTTCTGGCGCTCCCCGTTGATGTACACGTGGCCGCCGAGCACCTTGACCCGGTCGCCGCCCACTGCCACCACCCGCTTGATGAAGTTCGTGTCCGAGCGGTCCTTCGTGGGGGTCGGGCAGGCGCTCGTCTCCGAATGCTGGACACCGCAGCTGGTCGTGTCGGCGCCGGCCGGCGGCTTGAACACGAGGACGTCGCCACGGCCGTAGTCGCTGAAGTTCTTGCTGATCCGGTCCACGAGCACGCGCTGGCCGATTTGGAGGGTCGGGACCATCGACTCGCTCGGGATGCGAAACGGCTTGACGAGGAACGCCTGGATCCCGAGCGCGAGGCCAAGTGCCACGGCGACGATCGTGACCAGCTCGACGAGCGACCCACCAGCGCCCTTCTGCTTGGTGCGACCCGCCTTGCGCCCCGGGAGAAGCCGCGGTGACACTTAGCTCGAGGTCTGCTCGTCCGGCTCTTCGGAAGCCTGGGGGTCCGCCGGAGGCTCGTCCGCCGGAGCGTCCTGCACCGGGGCGTCCTGCGCGGGCAGCTCCTCTGCCGCTGGCGCCGCCTCCTCGGCGGCAGCCTCGGCCGGCGGGGCCTCCTCGGCCGGCGGGGCTTCGCCCGCGGCGGCCTCGCCCTCGACCTCGGCGGCGGCAAGCTGCTCCGACTCCGCGGCCGTCACCTCGGCCAGCTCCTCCTCGCCCGGGCGCGGGGCGTCGTCGGCGGGCATCGCTCCCTCGACGAAGGCCTGCTCGTCCGCGGCGCCCGTCCAGCGACGCTCGCGCACCCTTGCCCCGCGGCCGACGCGGTCGCGCAGGTAGTAGAGCTTGGCCCGCCGGACGTCGCCTCGCGATGCCACCTCGATCTGCTCGATCTTCGGCGAGTGCAGCGGAAACGTGCGCTCCACGCCGACGCCGAACGACTGCTTGCGCACCGTGAAGGTCTCGCGCGCGCCGCTGCCCTGGCGCTTGATCACCACGCCCTCGAACACCTGCGTGCGCCGGCGGGTGCCCTCCACCACCTGGAAGTGGACACGCACTCGATCGCCCGACTGGAAGACGGGCACGCGCCGCAGCTGGGCACGCTCGATGCTTTCGATGACGCCTGACATAGAAGAGGCGCGACCTGCCAACTGGCCTGTCGCGCGAGCCGCAATGGTAGCGAAGGCTAGTGGGACTCCCGCTGGCGCTCGCGGCTGCGCTCGAGCCGCCATTCGCGCACCTTGGCGTGGTCGCCCGACAACAGGATCTCGGGCACGGTGTGGCCGCGCCAGTCGTACGGGCGCGTGTAGTGGGGGTATTCGGGCGCGCCCTCGAGCGCCTCGCTGAACGACTCCTCCACCGCGCTCTCCTCGTGGCCGAGCGCCCCGGGCAGCTTGCGCAGCACCGCGTCGCACACGACCATCGCCGCCAGCTCCCCGCCCGACAGCACGTACGGGCCGATCGAGATCACGTCGGTGGCCAGGTGGTCGTTCACCCGCTCGTCGAACCCCTCGTAGCGGCCGCTGAGCAGTGTCAGCGCGTCCTCCCCGGCGAGCTCCGTGGCGAGCGCGTCGTCGAACGGGCGCCCGCCGGGCGCCAGCGCGATCACCCGACGCCCGCCGCGATCATCGCCGTAGCGGGCCGCCAGCGCAGCCTCCACCACGTCGACCCGGATGACCATCCCCGCTCCACCGCCGTAGGGCGAGTCGTCGACCTGGCCGGCCGTCAGCGGCGTGGTGGCGCGCAGGTCAACGGTCTCCAGAGAGCTGCCGAGCGCGAGCGCGTTGCGCACGTGGCGCTGCTCGAGGAACCACTCGAACCAGCCCGGGAACAGGCTGAACACGTCGATCCTCATCCGAGGTAGCCCTCGTTGAGGCGGATCTCGCCCTCCTGGACCGACTCGATCGCGTCGGAGATGAACGGCACGAGCACCCCGTCCTCCAGCTCGAGCACCGAGCAGGACGGCCCGTCGAGCAGGCGCACCACGCGGCCGTGCCCGGGGACCGAGCACCTCAGCAGGTCGGCCGCCAGCCACTCGTCCTCCGCCAGCTCTGCCTCCACCAGCACCAGCTCGCCGCGCAACTCGCGCGGGTCGTCGACGCCCGCGAGGCGGATCAGCGGACGCTCGTCGGTCCCCGCCCGCCGTTCGACCTCGTGGGGGCGATCGGCGAGGGTCAGTGCCGTGCCGACCGGCAGCGGATGGCTGGCCCCGTCGACGTAGAAGCTCCCGTCGAGGCCGTGCGGCTTACCCACCCGGCCGGCGGTCACGAGGGTCAATCTACGACGTCGACGAGCACGCGATGGCCGTCGCGCACCGCGGCGGCTTTCATCACGGTGCGCAGCGCCGCGACGGTCCGGCCTCCGCGGCCGATCACCTTGCCGGCCTCGTCCTCGGCCACGTGGAGCTCCAGCACGATCGTGCCGTCCTCCTCGTCGAAGCCCTCCACCGAGACCTCATCCGGCTTGTCGACGAGCGACCGGGCGAGGTACTCGAGCAGCTCCTCCACCGGGCGGCTAGCCCTCCTCGGGCTCAGCCTCGGCGGGAGCGGGCTCGGCGGCCTCGGCCTCGGCGGGAGCGGCGTCGGCGGTCGCGGCCCCGCCGGTCCTCGAATACGCCTTCACGAGCTGCTTCACGCTGCCGCTCGGCTGCGCTCCGCGCGCGAGCCAGTGCTGGAGGCGCTCCTCGTCGAGGCTGATCGTCGAGGGCTCCGTCTGCGGGTTGTAGTGCCCGATCGTCTCGATGAAGCGGCCATCGCGCGGCGAGCGCTGGTCGGCCACGACCACGCGCCAGATCGGGTTCTTCTTGCTGCCCACTCGCGTGAGCCGGACTCGAACGGACATGAGGCGGAGAGGTTAGCGATACCGCGCGCAGCCGGCCGAGCCGGCTGCTTGCGCACTACCGACCGCCGGCCAATTGCTGCAGCGACGGCATCTTCCCGCCGGCCACCTGCTTCATCACCTTCTTCATCTGGGCGAACTGCTTGACGAGCTGCGACACGGCCTGCACGTTCGTCCCCGAGCCGCGCGCGATCCGCCGCCGGCGCGATCCGTCGATGATCTTCGGGTTGGCCCGCTCGGCCGGCGTCATCGACAGGATGATCGCCTCGAGCCGGTCGAGCTCCTTCTCGTCCACGTTGAGGTTGCCGAGCTGTTGCCCCACCCCCGGCATCATCTTCAGCAGGTTGCCGATCGGCCCCATCCGGCGCACCTGCTTCATCTGGTCGAGGAAGTCGTCGAGCGTGAACTGCTCCTTGCGGATCTTGCGCTCCAGGTCGGCGGCCTGGCGCTCGTCCATCTGGCGCTCCGCCTTCTCGACGAGCGTCATCACGTCGCCCATCCCGAGGATGCGCTGAGCCATCCGGTCCGGGTGGAAGCGCTCGAAGTCGCCCAGCTTCTCGCCCGTGGAGGCGTACAGGATCGGCTTGCCGGTCACGGCCTTGACCGACAGCGCCGCGCCGCCGCGCGAGTCGCCATCGAGCTTCGACAGCACCACGCCGTCGAAGTTCGCCACCTCGGCGAACTGCTCCGCCACGTTGACCGCGTCCTGTCCGGTCATGGCGTCGACAACCAGCAGCACGTCGTGCGGCTTGGTGCGCTTCTTGATCTCGGCGAGCTCCTTCATGAGCTCCTCGTCCACGTGCAGCCGGCCGCTGGTGTCGACGATCAGGGCGTCGCGACGATCCCGCTTGGCCTGGTCGAGCGCCCACTCGGCGATATCCACCGGGTCGCGCCCGGTGCCCTGCTCGTACACGTGCGCGCCCGCCTGGCCGCCGACCTTGATCAGCTGGTCCACGGCCGCCGGGCGGTACACGTCGCAGGCCGCCACCGCCACGTCCATGCCGTGCTCCTCGCGCAGGTGCACGGCGAGCTTGCCGCAGGCGGTGGTCTTGCCCGAGCCCTGGAGGCCGGCCATCAGGATCACGGTCGGCCCCGGCTTGGCAAACGCCAGCTCGCGGCCCGACCCGCCCATCAGCTGGGTCAGCTCGTCGGAGACGATCTTGACCACCTGCTGGCCGGGGTTGAGCGACTGGAGCACGTCCTGCCCGAGCGCCCGCTCCTTGACCGCCGCGGTGAACTGCTTGACGACCTTGAAGTTCACGTCCGCCTCGAGCAGCGCCAGACGCACCTGGCGCATCGCGGCGTTGACGTCGTCCTCGCTCAGCTTGCCGCGCGAGCGAACGTCGCCGAGAGCGGCCTGGAGACGGTCGGAGAGCGCGTCGAACACAGGTCAGAGGCTAGTGGGCGCTAGCCGAACTGCGCTACCGCGGCTTCGGCGTCCCCGTACAGCTTCATCCGCAGCAGCTTCCCGTCGCGCAGCGTCCACCGCTGCGCGATCCGGCTCTCCATCTCCACCCCGCTCCCCCGGCCCGTCAACGTCACCAGCAGGACCGCCACCACCTCGCCGGATTGAGCACGCGCTCGGTGAGGTCCATCTCGAAGTCCGGGTCGGCGAGCTCGTTCAGCGTGGCGAAGTCGCGTCGCGCGAGCGCCTCGTAGGTCCGCCGCAGGACCTCCTCGCCGCCGGGCACTACGGGCGCGGCGGCTCGTCCGGCTTCGGGATCAACGCCCCCAGGTTGCCCAGCGCCTGGGTCACCTCGCTCGGGATGATCCAGACCTTGTTCGACTCGCCCTGAGCGATCTGCGGCAGCACTTGGAGGTACTGGTAGGCGAGCAGCTTGGGGTCGGCGTCGCCGCGGTGGATCGCCTCGAAGACGGTTTCGATCGCCTTCGACTGCCCCTCGGCCTGCAGGATCTGCGCCTCACGCTGGCCCTCCGCGCGCAGGATGGCGCTCTGCTTCTCCCCCTCCGCCGTCAGGATCTGCGACTGCTTGACGCCCTCGGCGGTGAGGATCGCGGCGCGCCGGTCGCGCTCGGCCCGCATCTGCTTCTCCATCGCCTCCTGGATCGAGGCCGGCGGGTCGACAGCCTTCAGCTCGACCCGGTTGACGCGGATGCCCCACTTGCCGGTCGCCTCGTCGAGCACGTGGCGCAGGGCGGCGCTGACCTTGTCCCGCGACGTGAGCGTGTCCTCCAGCGTCATGCCGCCGATCACGTTGCGCAGGGTCGTGACCGTCAGCTGCTCGATCCCGGCGATGTAGTCGGCGATCTCGTAGGAGGCCGCCTTCGGGTCGGTCACCTGGAAGTAGATGACCGTGTCGATCTGGATCACGAGGTTGTCCTCGGTGATCACCGGCTGCGGCGGAAACGAGACGACCTGCTCGCGCAGGTCGATCAGCGGCCGGACGCGGTCCACGTACGGCACGACCAGCGCCAGCCCGGCGTCGAGCGTGCGGTAGTAGCGGCCCAGGCGCTCGACGATCCCGGCGCGTGCCTGGGGCACGATCCGGATCCCCCGCGCGACCGTGATCAGCACAACGGCCGCAATGACGATGAGCACGATCAGGGTGGCCAACTGGGTCCTTTCGCTATTCGTGTACGAGCGCCGTGGCGCCGTCGATCTTGAGCACCTCGACCCGCGTCCCGGGCTCGAAGGCATGGTCCTCGTCGAACGAGCGGGCGCTCCACACCTCACCCGCCAGACGCACGGTACCGCCGTCGCGATCCACGCGGTCGATCACGACCGCGGTGGCGCCGACCAGCGCGGCCGTTCCGGTGCGCAGCTGCGCCGGGGTGCGCAGGTGCCGCCGGGCGATCGGCCGCAGCACCGCCAGCGAGCCCAGCGACATGACCGTGAACACGATCCACTGGAGCGCAACCCCGCCGCCCGCCAGCGCGACGATCGCCGCCGTGACGGCCGCGATCGCGATCGGCCCGGCGAAGAAGCCCAGCGTGAGCATCTCACCAACGGCGAGCACCCCCGCGGCGATCATCCACAGCACCCACTCGTCCATCGCAACCCGATCCTAGGGCCCCAGCACTTCACGTGCCCCGCGCAAGCGCGTGCGCAGCAGCCCGCGTGCGCGATCGATCGCCAGCGTGCAGTCGCGTGGCCTCACGACTCCCACCTCCGCCATGGTGGCCGCCCGGACGGCCCGCCCCGCCAGCAGCTCGGCGAACTCGTGACGGCTGAGCCGATCGCCCCCCGCCACGTGCAGGACGCCGGATAGGCCGGTCGCCGCCAGCTCGAGCAGCGCGCCGGCGAGGTCGCCGACAGAGATCGGGCAGCGCACCTCGTCGGTGAAGAAGGTGGCATCGGGGTCCGCCGCCAGCCGCTCTTGGGGCCCCGGTCGCGGCCCGCCATAGATCAGCGAGGTGCGCACCACCAGCGCGTTCGGGTGCTCGGCCAGCACGGCCCGCTCGGCGTCGGCCTTGGCGCGGCCGTAGTCGGTCATCGGCGTCGGCTCGTCCTCCTCCAGGTACGGGGCGCCCTTCTCGCCGTCGAAGACCACGTCGGTCGAGAGGTGCACGAGCCGGGCGCCTGCCGCGGCCGCGGCGACGTTGACGGAGCCGTCGAAGGTCGTGGCCCGGTCGCCGTGCCGGTATGCGGTGTGGATCACCGCCTCCGGCCGCAGCCGCTCGAACAGGGCCGCGACCGCGGCGGCGTCCCGGATGTCCACGTCGGCCGACGAGATGCCGACGGCGTCCGTCCGGCGCATCAGCTCGCTCCCGAGGTACCCGCTGGCGCCGGTGACGAGCAGGGTCACGCCGCCGCGAGCGCTCGCTCCACGTCCGCCACCACGTCGGCGGTGTCCTCGCAGCCGGCGGACAGGCGGATGAAGCCCTCGGGCACGTCGTCGCCACCCCAGCGCCCGCGCCGCTCGGCGGTCGTGAGCACTCCGCCGAAGCTGGACGCCTCGGTGACCAGCTCGCAGCTCGCCAGGAAGCGCTCGGCGCGCCGGCGGCTGCCGACGTCGAAGCTCACGATCGTCCCGAAGCCGCGCATCTGCCGGCGGGCGATCTCGTGCCCGGGGTCGCCGGGCAGGCCCGGATAGCGGACGCCGCTCACGTCGTCGCGAGACGACAGCATCTGCGCGAGCGCCAGCGCGCCGGTGCTGCCGCGCTCGAGGCGCAGCGCGTAGGTCGCGAGCGAGCGGTGGGCGAGCCAGACCTCGAAGGGGCCGGCGATCCCACCGGTCTTGGTGCGCCAGTCGCGCAGCGCCTGGGCGCGCTCGGCGTCGCGCGTGGCCACGTAGCCGAGCATCAGATCCGAGTGGCCCGAGAGGTGCTTGGTCGCGCTCGTCAGCGCGAAGTCGGCGCCCAGGTCGAGCGCCTGCTGGTGGAGCGGGCCGGCGGTCGTGTTGTCGACCACGCACAGCGCGCCGGCCGCGCGCGCGGCCTCCGCCAGCGACGCGAGGTCGTAGACCTCGAGCGTCGGGTTCGAGGGCGATTCGAGCCACAGCATCGCGGTGCCCTGGAGCGCGCTCTCGAGCTCGGCGGGCGGGGCCAGCCGCACCTCCACGCCGCGCGGCTCGAGGTGCGCCGCCGCGAACTGCCGCACGCCCATGTAGCAAGCGTGGTCCATCGCGATCGCCGAGCCGGGGGGCAGGTTCGTGAGCAGCAGAGCGGTGGCGGCCGCCATGCCAGACGCGAACAGCACCACCTCCCCGCCCTCGAGCTCGCCCAGTGCCGCCTCGTAGCGGGCCCAGCCGGGGTTGCCGTAGCGCGTGTAGAGCCAGTCCGAGCTGGCCACCTCGCCCTGCAGGTGAAACGGCCCGGCGAACACTGGGCCGGGCATGAACGGCTTGCCCTGCTCGGCCTCCGGCATCCCGGCGCGCACCACCCGGGTCCCGTCGCCGTGCCCGCTCACGGCTCGATTATGGCGCGCGCGAAATCGTCGGGGTCGAACGGGCGCAGGTCCTCGAGCGCCTCGCCGATCCCGATCAGCTTGACGGGCACGCCCAGCTCCTGAGCGATCGCCAGCGCGATGCCGCCCTTGGCGGTCCCGTCGAGCTTGGTCAGCGCGATGCCGGTCACGTCGACCGCGTCGCGGAACAGCAGCGCCTGGCGCAGCCCGTTCTGGCCGGTGGTGGCGTCGATCGTGAGCAGCGTCTCGTGCGGAGCGCCTGGCGCCTGGCGGTCGATCACCTTGCGCACCTTGCGCAGCTCGTCCATCAGGTGCTGCTGGGTGTGCAGGCGGCCGGCGGTGTCGATCAGGACCACGTCGTGCCCGCGCGCCCTGGCTGCCTCGATCGCGTCGAAGGCGACCGCCCCCGGATCCGACCCCTCGGCGCCGCGCACGATCTCGCAACCGGCGCGCTCGGCCCAGAGCGTCAGCTGCTCGGCCGCGGCCGCCCGGAAGGTGTCGGCCGCCGCCAGCAGCACCGACCGGCCCAGCTCCTGCTGGAGGTGCCAGGCGATCTTGCCGATCGTGGTGGTCTTGCCCGTGCCGTTGACCCCCACGACGAGGATCACCGTCGGGTGCTCGGTCAGGGGGATCGTGTCGCCCTCGAGCCGCGCCGTGTCGGCGAGCAGCTCGCGCAGGCGCCGGGCGAGATCCTCGCCGTCGGCCACCGAGCCCTCCTCCACCTCGCGCTCGAGGCGCTCGACGATCGCGGCGGTCGTGGGAGCGCCGACGTCGGCGTAGATCAAGGCCTCCTCGAGGTGCTCGAACGCCTCGTCGTCGAGCGATTGGAACACCGTCGCCTGCAGCTCGGCCCCCAGCGCCTGGCGCGTCTTCGACATGTTGTCGCGCAGGCGCCGCAGGAACCCGCGGCGCTCGGGCTCGCCTTCGGGCTCAGCCGGGGGGACATCCTCGCCGGTGACGAACAGCTCCTGCCAGGTGCGGGTCACCCGCGCAGCTTAGGCGGCGACTTCGTCGATGCCCGCGTCGCCCAGCTTGCGCGACACCACGCGCGAGATGCCGTCGCCGCCCATGCTCACGCCGTAGAGCGTGTCGGCCGCGTCCATCGTTCGCTTCTGGTGGGTGACGACGATGAACTGGGCGCGGTCCGCGTAGCGCCGCACCAGCTGGAGGAAGCGGTCGATGTTGAGGTCGTCGAGCGCGGCTTCGACCTCGTCGAGGATGTAGAACGGGCACGGGCGCGCCAGGAACACCGCGAACATGAACGCGAGCGCGACCAGCGACTTCTCGCCGCCCGACAGCAGCGACAGGCGCTTGGTGGACTTGCCCGGCGGCGTGACCTCGATCTCCACGCCCGCCTCCGGCTGCTCGTCCTCCTCCACGGGCGGCTCGGCGCCCTCGGGCGCCTCCTCGCCGGCGATCACCGCGCGCGGCCCCTCGCTCTGCACCAGGCGCAGTCGCCCGCGGCCGCCGGGGAACAGGTGCTCGACGACCTCCTCGAAGTTCTTGGCGGCGGCCTCGAAGGTCTGCTCGAAGCTCTCGCGGATGCGCTTGTCGGTCTCGGTGATCAGTCCCTCGAGCTCGGCGAGCGCGGACTCGAGGTCGCTGCGCTGCTCCTCGAGCTCCTCCACGTGGGCGATGGCCTCGTCGTACTCCTGCTTGGCGAGCGGGTTGACCGGCCCGAGCTGCTCGCGCCGGCGGTTGAGCCGATCGACGCGCACGGTCAGCGCGTCGCGCTCCTCGTCCGGCAGCGGCTCGCTGGCCGGCGCGGCCTCGAGGCCAAGCCCGGCCGCCAGCTCGGCCAGGTCGCGCTCGGTCTCGGCCGCGGTGTCGCGCACCTGCTGGGCGGCCACCTCGGCGCCCGTAACGGCCTCGCTCGCCTCGCGCAGCCGGCCCTGCAACTCGGCCTCCTCGTGCGCGCAGGCGCGCAGCGCCGCGGCGGTCTGCTCGCCCCCGGCGGCGTGGCGCTCGAGCTCCTGGGCCAGCGCGTCGCGGCGCGCGGCAACGGCGGTCTGGCCCCGCTCGAGAGCGGCGGTGGCGCGCTCGGCGTCGCGGGCGAGCTGGGCATCGCGCTCGATGCCGGTTCGCACGCGCTCGAGGGCGCGAGAGCGCTCCGCGCGCTCCGACTCGATCCGCTCGGCCAGGCGCCGCTCGGCGCGCAGATCGGCGATCAGCTGCGCCCGCCGCACCGCGCCCGGCCCCTCGTCCGGTGCCTCGCGACGCCGCGCGATCACCCACTCGGTGCGGCTCACCTCCTCGGCCGCCTCGGCGACCTCGCGGGCGGCGCGGCGATGAGCAGCATCAGCTTTGTCGCGCGCGGCGTCCGCACCCGCGATCGCGGCGGCCGCCTGCTCGGCGGCGCGGCCGGCCTCCGCCTCCTGGGCGACGGCCAGCTCGGAGGCGGCGATCAGCTCCTCGCGCCGGCGACGCTCCTCGAGCACCCGCTCGGCGCCGCCGGCCGGCGCCTGGGACAGCTCGCCGGTGGCACCGTCGAGCCAGCGGCCCGCGCGGGTGACCGCGAGGCCGTCGAAGTCGGCTGGCACCGCGGCGAGCGAGTCGACAACCCACACGCGCGCCAGGAGGCGCTCGGCGAGGTCGGCGATGGCTGGCTCGGGAGTCACGAACTCCAGCAGCCGGACAGCGGCACCCTCGCCGGCGGCGCCTCTGGCGGGCCAATCTTCACGGGGGCTCCGGGGGCGTGAGCCCCCGGCTGCCATCAGGGCGGTGCCGCCCTTTTCGCCGGCGGCGTCGAGTAGGCGCTCCCCAGCGGCCACGTCATCCACGAGCGCGGCGGCCAGGCGCGGGCCCAACGCCGCGGCCAGCGCCAGCTCATAGCCGGGCGCCACGTCGAGCGACTGCGCCAGCGTGGCGGACCCGTCCGGCGCGGCGGTGGCCGTGCGCAGGAACTGGTTGACGACGGCGAGGTCGGCCCCCGCCTGCGCCGAGCGAGCGCGGGCGGCCTCGACGGCGCGTTCCGCGTCGCGGCGCGCGGTCCGGGCGCTCTCCATCTCCGCCTCG
>Ga0268253_10000195_pt1 | contig 14800 bp, 14 predicted proteins | sample AgamicMgMarz_FD_200250 | JGI IMG/M metagenome (GOLD analysis project Ga0268253, IMG submission 200250) | Agave microbial communities from Guanajuato, Mexico - Mg.Ma.rz (v2) (version 3) | ecosystem: Host-associated > Plants > Phyllosphere > Phylloplane/Leaf | place: Guanajuato, Mexico... | reverse complement strand
TCTTCCTGTCGCCGCCCCTCACGGGGCGCCCTATCGCGTGGTTTCATCACCGATAGACGATTCTATTTCACGAAACAATAGATAGTGTATGGCACATACTGTTGCATCGAGTATACAATGCGTGCATCTAGTGCGCCGCACATGTCTTGGAGGGATTGCGCTCGTGGAGGAACAGGTTCTGGTCGAGCTTGCGCGGACGTTCGTTGCCGCGCGTTCGGACGCGAGGAGCGTGCCGCGCGTGCCGCACGACCTCACCGCCGAGCGCGCTTATCGCGTCCAGTCGAAGACCGTGGCGTTGCTCGGCGCGCCGGTGGCGGGCTACAAGGTCGGACTGACGACACCATCGGCGCAAATGGCGATGGGATGGGGTCATCCGATCGCGGGGCGGTTGCATGCCCGCGACCTGCTTCGATCGCCTGTGCAGGTCGCGGCAGGCGGTTTCGGCAGGTTTGCCGAGGCGGAGCTCCTGTTCGAGATCGGCAGGGATCTCGATGTCGGTGACTCGCCTTTCTCGGAGGCGGATATCGCGCGCAGCATTTCCGGCCTCTTCGCGGGAATCGAAATCTGCGCGTCCCGTTATGCGCATGACGATGTGACGATCTCCGAGCTCATCGCCGACAACGCCAATGCCGATTTGCTGGTGATCGGCGCGCAGCTTGCCTCGACCTGGGACGCCCGTTTCGCTGAACTACCCGTTATTCTCGAGCGGGAGCGGGAAGAGCCGGTGATCGGTTCGACCGCTGCTGTGCTTGGCAATCCGCTCAAATCGGTCACCTGGCTGGCGAACTGGCTGGCCGGGCAAGGGGAGAGCCTGAGAAAAGGACAACTCGTTGCAAGCGGCAGCTGTACGGGCTTCACCGAGCTGCATGGTCCGGAGACTCTCGTCGCCCGTTTCGGCGGCATTGGAGAGGCATCCGTAACGATTGTACCCGCGAATCCGAAGGGGAGGAAATAATATGAGCTTTGATCTGGGCATCTCGGGCCGTGTCGCGATCGTCACGGGCGGAAGCGTCGGCATTGGCAGGGAGACTGCACGCAAGCTTGCGCGCGCGGGCGTGCGTGTGACGATCGCTGCACGCACCCAGTCCGCGCTTGATGCCGCAGCCGAGGAGATCCGGTCCGATACCGGCGGCGAGATTGCGGCAGTCGCGGTGGATACCACCAGCATGGCGTCTGTACAGGCCTGTGTCGACGAGACCGTGCGTCGATTCGGAGGGCTCCACATCCTGGTGAATTGCGCAGCCGCGCCCGGCGGGCTGGTGCGCAACGCCATCGAGGAAGCCGACGAGGCGGCGCTGCAACTCGACCTCAACACCAAGCTCTTCGGCTATTTTCGCATGTGCAAGGCGAGCGTCCCTCATATGCGCAAGGCGCGCTGGGGCCGCATCGTCAATGTCGGCGGACTGACCGCGCGTTGTACCGAAGCGCTCAGCGGCATGCGCAATACTGCGCTCGTGCACCTCACCAAGACGCTGTCGGACGAAGTGGGCCGCGACGGGATCACCGTCAACATCGTGCATCCCGGCGTGACGCGAACCGAGCATATCGAAAGCTGGTTTCGTGAGATCGCCAGCGACGAGGGCACTACCTATGAGGCGATCGTCGAGCGTGACGCGGCGGCACCGGCGGCCATTCGCAGAATGCTCGAGGTCGAGGAGGTCGCCGATCCGATCGTATTTCTCGCGTCTTCCTGGGCGAGCGGGCTCACCGGGGAATCCATTGCCGTGGACGGGGGCCTTTCCCGCGCGGTGTTTCTCTAGGCGCAAACGACCATGGTGCGGCGTTCGTTCAAGCCCTGGTTCCTGATCGATGGGACTGCAGGACGCCACGCCGCACATGTCGTGCGATAGCCAGGATCGTGAAGCGGGCAGGGCCTCCGGACGCGCCAAATACCTTCAATCTGCGCCGCTGCCGATGAGGAGCGGTGTGACGCACGATGCTTCACGGTCTCGCCCGCACCTTGCGCTAATGGCGCTCGCGGCGGGCGTGTTTGCGCTCGGCATGGACATGTTCGTGCTGATCGGGGTGCTCGATGCGCTGGCGGCGGAGCTTGCGGTAACGCCGCGCAGGGTGGGCTGGATCATTTCGGCCTACGCGATCTGCTATGCCGCGTGCGCGCCGATCAACGCGATGCTGTTTCGCCGGGCCGACCGACGTCTTGCGCTCATCCTGGGGCCGGCATTGTTCACGGCGGGGAACGTGATCTGCGTCTGCGGTTCGGGGGTCGTCACGATCGTTTTGGGCCGCCTGGTCTGCGCGTTCGGTGGCGCGCTCTTCATGCCGACCGCCATTGCGGCCGCCCAGGATGTTGTTCGCGCCGAGCGCAAGGGAATTGCGCTGTCATCGGTCTATGGCGGCATGACCCTGGCACAGGCCGCAGGCATACCGGCTGCGACATGGCTGGCGCAGGCGGGCGGCTGGCGCGCTGCCTTTTATGTCGTGATCGCGTCCGGTCTGGTCGCCATTCTTTTATTGTCGGCGCTCGCGTCGCAACTGCGGCCATCGCCCGATAGCGAAGTCGTCGACTCCGTTCCGCGAGGCACGATCAGCCTGCCCATCGCCGGACTGCTGGCTACCACCTTCCTGATCGTCGTCTCGGATTACGCCGTCTATTCCTATGTGAGCGTCATCTTCGACCAGACCCGCTTCTCACGCATTCCGATACTGCCGCTGGTGCTGTTGGCCTTCGGCATCGGCGGCATCGTCGGCAATGTTGCGACCGGCATATTGACCGACCGGATCGGGCCGACGCGCGTGCTGCTGGGGACGGTCGCGGTTCAGACCGTGTTGCTGGTCGCCGTGGTGCTTTGCCGCGCGAACGGCGCGGCGGCGATCGCGCTGAGCCTCTTGTGGGGCGCTACATCCTACATGTACCTGGTGCCGATCCAGCACCGGCTGCTCAGCCGTGCAGACGCCGCGCAACGGCTGGTACTCGCGCTGAACGGGTCGCTGGTGAATGCCGGGATCGCGGTGGGCGCGGCGATCGGGGGTTTGGCGATCGAAAGGGGAGGGCCTGCGGTCCTGGCAGTGCCCGCCGCCGCGATAGGTATCGCCGCGATGTTGACGGCCGGGATATTCGTCCCGCGGCGCGAAGGTGATCCGCGTTAGGCGACGTGGACAAATTTGAGCCGGTATCCGGGCCCTACGTGTCAGGGGATTCGAGCGCGTCGGGCCTATTCGCACACTGGCATCGCCGATCCGGGTGGGGGGTTATCCCTTGCTCGGTCGCGCCAGGTTGCCGCGTATCGGAGGCCTCAACCGAAAATAAGGACAGATGCCCAAGCGATGATCACGATCAGGCAAGCGCGTTTTGCGCAGCGAAGCCTGTCGTCCTTTTCTGGGTGGGGCATGAAGAGTTCGTGGGGTTGGTCGATGATAAGCCAGAACATGGGTCCCCCTCCCTGGATCGACACGAATCTATCTGGAAAATATCAAGAACGACCTTCAGACAAGGAACAGGGGTAGCCACAAGACCTTCTGGAGCGCCGTAGAGTTCGTAGAAATCTTCCAGCGATTCCGGGCCTAGGGCTGTTGTTGAGTCTTTCGGTAGGCGATGTGATGGTGTGGTGGATGTCCCATCGGCCAAAGCCGGATAGCTATCCCGGATCGGAAGCCGTCGAAGCAATTCCGGCCAAGTGGAGCTGGAGGATCGCGGCGTCGCGCTCACAGGAATTTGTCCACGCCGCCTGGCACGGTGACGAACTCGGTGACCGGTCTCCGTGATCGATCCGGCGGCGAGGGCCGGGTACGTCCCGGATCCTCGCTGCCGGCTCCTCGCTACTCCGTCCGGACGCCGATACTTCCGTCCTTCTCGATCACATTCTTGTCGTTTTCGCAGACGAATTCACCGATTTTATAGTCGGGTTTCTCCCGCTTGTACTTGAAGTTGAATTTGTAAGGCTTTGAAAGAAATTGCGGATCCTCGATCGTGATGTCGTTCTGCAGGATGTCGGGGGCGATCAGGTGCCAGCGCTCGACGATCTTCATCCCGGTCGAGTGGGGGATGTCCTCATAGCGGACATCTTCCTTGATTCCATAAGTGGTCACCTCGAGCGTGTCGCCGACCCATCTGGCGACCGCGGTTCCATTGAAGGTCGGCTCGACGTCGTCAGGATTGGGCAGGGGCTGATCGAGATAGATCCGGCGTACCTGCGAAAGGAACTCGGCGAAGACGGTAACCTGGCCGGGTGTCTGCAGGAACTCCATGGCATAATGGGCGCCCATGATCGCCGGCATCCCCTCGGGCCGGCAGAGTGAGCTGGGTGTCGGCAGCGGCCGGCCAGCGGCGTCGGCATCTGCCCGGCGCTTTCGCATGTTCCGCCACTCGGTGAGATAGGGCTCCTTGAGCGGCGGCTCGACGACCTGCAGCTCAACCGGCTCGGCCTCCTTCGAGAAGGTATCGAGATAGGGCGGGTAGCGGTTCCATACACCGGTGATGTTGGGATGTGCCGCCGCCCTTTCACCGGGGGCAAGCACGGCGCGCGTGGCGAGCACTGCGATTGCCAGGATCACGATGCAGCCGATGATGCCGGCCCATTTCAGCCGTCGGCGCTGGGCAGTCTCGGTCATTCAATTCTCTCCAATTGCGCGAAGTCCGGGCCGGCACGGCCGGCGCGACACTTACCAGGCGGCCAGAAGCCTGCCGTCGGGAGCCTTGACCTTGGCAAGCATGCCGCCGGGCTTGCCGTCCTTGAGCGGATGCATCGCAACCCGGATGCGGTCACCGGCCTTGAGCGTGTTGAACTTCCAGCCGGCATGACGCATCAGCGTGGGGCTGCTGCATTCGAGCGTGTAGCGCACCTTCCGGCCGCCGATGGGCACGTCCAGGATGACGAAGGCATGCGGGTTGGTCCATTCGAACTTGCCGACCAGGCCTTGCAGGACCACCGTCTGGGTCTGATCGAACATGGCAAAGGAATGGTGAGCAGTCGCCGGGCCGGTTGCGGCGAAAGCTGCTACCGTCCCGACCAGCGCGCCGACGGTTTTGCGTTTCATGGATACTCTCCTCGATTGTATCGAACATTTTGCAGCGACAGCGGTCAGTGACCGGAATTCGGGAATGACGGATTCTGACGGCGGAGCGGCCGAGGCCACACGCGTGCGGACGAACCGGCGGTTGGTGCGCGCCGGCCGGGCATTTTCGCTCCGGAAACGCCGTCCGCCCATTATCTGTTCTTCAGATGCTGGAGTCTGGGATCCTGAATATCAGGATACCAGAAGGTCATGTGGCAGCTCTCGCAAGCGCGATCGATTGCACTCCCCGCCTCGAACAGCGCGGCCGGGTCGCGCTTGTCGATCGCCGCGAGCGCGGACCGTGTCGTCGTCTGCATATTCCTGGCGAAAGCCGCCAGGGTCTCGGGATCGCTCTTCAGCAGCGCATCGATTTGCTCCGGCGCCAGTTCTCCGGCTTTGGGCGGAGTGCCGGCTGGCGCCGCTCGTCTGCCTTTCATCATCACGAGGTTCATTGCCTCGATAAGGGTCACGGCATGCCGCCGCACCTCTTTCCATTCCTCAGGGGTGCGCGGCTGCCGCTTGTTGACCCCGTTCTCGTCCGACACGGTTGCCACCGATCCCCAGATGACGTCCGCCGCGGGATCCACTGTCGAGTCCATCAGCTCCTTGATGGAGGTGGACGTGTCGAAAGTGTTTGCCGGCAGCCCCTCCATCCGGGCCGTTTCAGTCTGGTTGGGAGCCGTCTGATCTGTCGCCCCCGAACATCCGCCGAGCACTGCCACGACGCTCGCAGAGATCGTCAGGATTGTCAGATGCCGGCGCAATGTGCTTTCTCCGATCTGCATCGCGGTGACCGCTTCAGGCGCGCGCATTACGGCGCCTTGGCGGGCTTCTGCTGTTCGCTCGTATTGCTCGAGATCCTCGCGTCGAGGTTCACAATTCCGTCCTCGGCGGGGTCGATCGGCGCGTCCAGCATCTTGTCGAGTTCGCTCGAGGTGCCGACGGGCTTTGCGGCTTGCGCTCCGGCGGCGGGTGCGCCGCTTTGATTGTCACTCGCCTGGTCCGGCGCATTCGACGAACAGCCACCAAGCGAGGCGGTTGCGCTCAGCGCGAGCAGGAAAGTGATAAGGTCCCTCTGCATTATCTCTCCTTCGGCCTGCCTTCTTTGAGGCGATGGCACGGTTCGCTCGGATGGCTCTTCTCCGCAGCGTCAGCGGTTGAAGGTAGGCCAGAAAGTTTACCAAACGCAACAATGTCGCCGGTTGCAGGCAATATGTTGTCATATCGCTATAGAGTCGATGTGCCAACGGGATTCGTGCGCGCCGGCTATTTCGCCTGCCATAACCGGGCGAAACGGAGTTTTCGTCGGCGCGCGGGCGCCGGATCAGCTCGTTTTGATGCCGATAATGACGACGAGGAGGCTGATGGCTAGTACGACGCAGCTTCCCCAGATCGCAATGGAGTAACTGCCCGATCCCAGCGTGGCGGCCGCCGCGGCCGGACCGAAGCCCATCCCGAACGTTTGTATCGAACCCATGGCGCAGACTACACGGCCCCGCCGATCCGCGTCTGAACAAACTCCCGACAACAGAGGCTGCGCATAGTTCCACGCGAACAGCGTGAGCACCATCGCGACGACGAAGATCATGGGCGAGACATGTCCATCCAGCAGACGGAAACTCAGGACTGAAACCACCCCGCTTGCTGCGAGGGGCCAGATCCGGCCAAAACGACGCGGGGTAAGTCCGGCGAGCGCCGCCCCTCCCATGCCGGCAAAGGTTCCGAGCGCAAGACCTCGCGCGATCTCGTCAGCGCCAAGACCGCTGGTCTGGCCGATGCGCTCGGCATAGCTCCATATGGCGCTGAGTGCCGCAAAATAAAGAAACACGCTGACGAGAGAGAAGATCGCCAGACGCTTGTTGACGCTGGCCGTCGTTCGCGGGTCGTCCTCCGCCATTCGGCCGTGCGGGAACCATCTCAGGCCGATTGCGGCGAGCACGGCCAATCCCGCGTTGGCGGCAAACAGCGTCCGTGTCCCGAAGCTCGCCTGGAGAGACGGCAGATAGAGCAAGACTATGGAACTGGTGATCGCGCCGCTGACCAGATAGATGGCGAAGGCCCGATCCGGGTTTTCGGTTCGGCCGAATGCGGCAAATGCGAACCCGATCGCGATACCCTCACCGGTTCCCGCGACTGCCCGCGCAGCCGCGATTGCGCCAAAGCTGTTGCTCGCTGCAGTTGCGAGATTGCCGGTCACGATCAAGGCGAGGCCGGTCGCCACGCAGAAGCGCCAATCCCATCGCGGCAGCAAGAACGTGCTGATACCGACGGTGACCGCCGTTGCGTTGATGTCCCAGGCGGCGACATAGCCCAGTTCCTGGTCGCTCAGGGGAACCTGTGCCGCCACGACGGCGAGCAGGCCGGGCGCGATGAAGATGGTCCATGCCCCGATGATGCCGATGATTACCGCAGCCACCAACCCGGCGGCTCCCAGCGCGTGCTCGCCAGAACTGGTACGCGCACAAACCGGTTCGAGCGTGGTCAACTCCTTGATCTTCACGCGCCTCTCCATGAAATCGCTGTCATTAACGGGACCGAGGACGATTCTTGCGTCGACCAGTTCTGCCCTGTCGTTTCTTTGCTTACTATGCTTTTGCTATTGGGCGAGCTCTGGCCGTACGGTGTCGACGGCCGCCTTGAATTTCTGGACCAGTTCGTCGATCTCGGTCTTGTTGATCACCAACGGCGGCGCAAACACCAGCGTGTCCCCAAGTGCACGCGTGATGAGGCCCTGCGCGGCGGCTGCCCGGAGCACGCGCCGGCCGACGCGGTCGGGGGCGGGGAAGGATTGCTTGCTCGCCTTGTCCTTGACTAGCTCGATACCCAGCATCAGCCCGATCCCGCGAATTTCGCCGACGAGCGGGTCGTCGGCAAAGGCCGTGCGTATCGCCTGATGGAGATAGGGGCCGACCTCGGCCACGTTCTCGACGACCTTCCTGTCATCGATCGCCTTGAGCGCGGCCAGGGCGGCAGCCGCGCCCACCGGATGCGCGGAGTAGGTATAGCCGTGCGCGAACGGGCCAGCGCGCGGAGCCTCGGCTTCGAAAACGTCCCAAAGCCTGGGTGAGATGAAGCATGCCGACATCGGGAAATAGCCGCTGGTGACACCCTTGGCCGAGGTGATGAGGTCCGGCGCGACATTGAAGGTCTGGCTTCCCCAATAGGTGCCGAGCCGGCCGAAGCCCGACACCACCTCGTCCATCACCAAAAGAATGTCGTGCCGCTGCAGGATCGGAACGATCTCCTCGAAATAGCCCTCGGGCGGCGCAATCAGCCCCCCGGCGCCCATCACAGGCTCGACGAAAAAGGCTGCAATCGTGTCGGCCCCTTCGCGCGCGATCAGTTCCTCGAGCTCGGCCGCGAGCGCGCGCGAGAAATCGCGCTCGGACATCCCTTCGGCAGCCTTGCGGTAATAATGCGGTGGGGTGACGTGAAGGATGGGTCCCATTGGAAGGTCGAACAGCGCGTGCATGCCGGGGAGGCCGGTCAGGCTCGACGTCATCACCCCCGAGCCGTGATAGGCATTCCAGCGCGCAATGATCTTCTTCTTTTGGGGGCGTCCCAGAAGATTGTTGTAATACCAGATCAGCTTGATCTGTGTCTCGTTGGCGTCGCTTCCCGATGCGCCGAAAAAGACGCGCGCCATGGGAACCGGCGCGCGCTTGAGCAATTCGGCGGCGCATTCGATGACGACATCGCTCGACATGCCGTTGAACGCGTGAAAGAAAGAAAGCTTCTCGCTCTGCGTCGCGATGGCATCGACCACTTCGCGACAGCCATAACCGAGATTGACACACCAGAGACCGGCCATCCCGTCCAGATATTCGTTTCCATGGATGTCCTTGACGCGAACGCCCTTGCCCTCGGTCATCACATGGGGGCCTTCGCGTTTCAGGTCCTCGACCCAGGTGAACGGATGAAAATGCGAAGCCTGGTCGATCTGGCCGGCAAGCTGGATATCAAATGTCATCGTGGCATCCCGCAGAGAGAAGACAAAGCGAAGGGGCGACGGACGCCACCGACCCGACAGTCGGATCGGCGTTCTCCGGACCCCGCCCGCACGACATGCAGGAGCGTATCTCCCGGCCGCCCGGCGGAATGCCGGGCACCGCAAGTCCCGAACGCGGTGCCTACGCTTACGAAACAGTCATCCTAATTACCAAAGGATAGTTGTCAATCGTAAACAATTGGGCGGGCTATACGAAGCCGATCCAGCGTCCCGCGATGACGACGAGAATCCACAGGCTGAGGGAGCTAGCGCCCGATATCCGTGCCGAAAGCGGCGGTGGCAGCATGTCATCCCATTCGGCGATCTTGCGATAGGCGCCCAGATGGAAGACGGCCATGTTGATGCCCGCTGCCACCAACAGCCCCATCTTGATCAGGAAGAGCGGATTTTCGGAATATCTGACGGCATTGGATATGAAGAGCAGCGTCCCCGTGATGACTGCTGCCAGAAAGGCTGCCCAGGTATAGGGCAGAAGCTCGATGATCAGCTGCCGCGCGCCCCGACGATGCGAGGCATAGCCGATCAGGCGCAGGTCGACGATCGCGATCGTCCCGACGACGAGCACGATTGCCAGCACATGCACGGACTCGAGCCAGGGAAATGCAGAGTCGCCCTCCTTGATGGCCAGGGCCAGCGGCGTTTCTTCGAGAAATTGGAAAAGGGCTGTTAGATCCATGGTGGGCCTTCCCGGTTTTGGTGATGGCGAAGGGTGAGATCAAACGGTGTAGGCAATCCACCGCCCGCAGAAGATCACGCCGATCCAGATCCCGAGGGACAGCCAGGCGGCGGGCTTGACGAGCGGGCGCCATTTCGCGTGCTCGAGCTCGAAATCGGGATCAAGCAAGGGCCTGCGGAACAGCCATGTGATCACGCACGCCACTGCGACCAGAAGCATCTTGATCCAGAAGGTCGCGTTTCCAAGGACGCGGTCGGGTTCGCCCACGGCCATGATCAGACCCGTGATCAGCAGAACGCCAAGCGATATCCACATCCATCGCAGGTAGCGCCGGATCACGACATTGGGCATCGTGTCGGTCGCAAGAATCCCGGCGATGCGCAGATCGGAAACGAGGGCTGACCCCACAACGATGGCGATCGCCAGAATATGGATGCTCTGGACCGAGGGGATGATCCAGATTTCGTCCCTTATGAAGGTGCTGACGGGCGTCTCGTACAGCCACGCACCAAACCCTTGCATCGTCATGCCATACTCTCCTGATCAGTTTTGACGGATGGAAACCCGTATGGTCCGGCCGCGCGGACCGCATCACCTCGTTGGCAACGTCCGGCGCTACAGGCCTGGAACATCCTGCGCACGAGGCGCGACGCCGCGATCACCGGCCGCGCGGGATCGCCGTGCCGCTGGCCGGCCATGAGCCCTCGTGCCCGCGTCGATTGCGAAGCACTTGAAGTGGATCGCGGTTTCGTTCCCATCATCACCCTTCCACCGGGTTCCGCGACACGCTCTTCGGCGCGCGCTGATTATTCAGTGCATGCAACCCGGTATGCCAATTCTAGACAATTGTTGAATGTATGAACAGGGCTCCGGGCAGGAAATCGCGTGGACGCCGCGGAAGCCGGACCGGGCGCGATTCCGTAGTGCAGACTTCCATGCTGTTGCATTCAAACAACTGAGATAGCTGGTTAAATCATAGGCTCCTCCGCCACGTCTCCGCCCCCCGGCACCCAAAGTTTACTGTTCATGTAACGCAACAGTATTGTGAATATCGGGTGATGTGTTACGAAAAATCACATCGCATATGCCCGAGTCGCGAAGTTCGGGAGACGCGGGGGACATGAGTGCGCGGCGGGACCAGATCGCCATGCGCTCGAGGAGAGGGTCGGGGAACATGGATTCCTGTACGTATCGGCACCCGGCGCCGGAGGGTGCGTCCGAGGTCTCCGCCGATCGACGCGAGCCAGGGGCGCAATCTGCGGATATTGCATGCGCACCGGTACTTGTGATCGCGGACCGGCTGCACTGGATCATGCTGGGCAGGCCGCAAAGTGGCGTTGCCGGTGCGGGACGTGCCGTCGAAACAGAACAGGTCGCGCCACCGGAGGAAAAAAACAAGCTGACGCGCTTTCTCCATGGGGCCCTGAAGGAGAGATGGGTGCGTCATCTTGAATATTATAGTGTGGTGTGCAGGATAGATATCCATCATCTCTACTAATAAGCATGTAATAACGAGCGTAACTTGTGTGAGGTAGTAATTATATTAGCGGCAGTTACTATAAAAATAACTGTATAGAGGAGGGGAAACGATGGCGTACAGCCGTTCCATGTATCGCAAGCTCGCCTATCTGACAGCGGCAGGATCCTGTCTGGCGGCGGCGCCTGCCTGGTCCCAGACCCAAACCGGTCCTGATGCGCCGGCCGCGGCACCCGCGCAGGAGGAAGCATCCGCGCAAGAGGAAGGGGGGAGCGCGTTCGGCGAGATCGTGGTGACTGCCAACAAGCGCGGCGAAAACATCCAGAAGGTTCCCATATCCGTCAGCGCCTTCTCCGGCGAGCAGATCGAGCGCCTGAACATCACCGATACTACCCAGATCATCCAGCAGGTTCCCGCCCTGCACGTTCAGGCCTATTCCCCGAAGCTGACGATTTTCAGCCTTCGCGGCATTTCCCAGAACAACTTCACCGACAATCTCGAGGCGCCGGTCGCTGTCTATCAGGACAACGCCTATATCGCCTCGATGAATGCCATTTCCGGGCAGCTGTTCGACGTGAAGCGGATCGAGGTGCTGCGCGGCCCGCAGGGCACGCTTTTCGGCCGGAACGCGACCGGCGGTCTCGTCCACTATCTCAGCAACGATGCCAGCGACGATAGTTTCAACGGCTATGTCCAGGGCGAATATGGCCGGTTTGACAGCCGATCCCTCGAAGGCGCGATTGGCGGCAGCCTCGCTCCCGGCCTCAGGGTCCGGGCGGCTGGCCGGTTCGACAAGGCGAACGGCTACGTCAAGTCGCGGGACACGGTTCTCGCCGATGGCACGGTCCTTCCCGGCAGCGGACTTGACGTCGGCGGCCGCAACGGCTGGGCGGCGCGCGTCAATCTCCAGTACGATGCCTCGCCCGACGCGACGTTCAGCTTCTGGTACAAGCACGCCGAGGACAACAATGTCCCGACCGGGGCCTATGTCTTCGAGAATTGCGACTTCGAGGCGAATGGCTATTGCCATACGGATCCGGCCGGGCTGAGCGACGGTGTCGGCGGGGTCATCAACAGCCTGACCGGGAAGCCCGCCTCGCCCTGGGAGCATTTCAGCGAACGGCGCGGCGGGTTGAATCGCAACGTCAACACCTATCAGGGCGAACTCAACTGGAGCCTCAACGACGGCCTCACGCTCACCGCGATCACCAACTATCTGAGACTCAAGCAACTCTACGCCGAGGACGGTGACGCGCAGGCGCGCCGGGTCGCCGATGTCGATACCAAGATGGACTTTAACCAGTTCTCACAGGAACTGCGGCTCGCTGGCGACAGCCCGGCGCTGAAATGGCAGGTCGGGGCCTATTTTCTCGACATGACCTGGAACGGCTACCACAATATCGGCGGGGATCCCATCATTGGCGTGGCCATTGCCGTGAACGGGGCGGCGGATCGACCGACGGTCGAGCAGCCCTACAAGATCCGGTCGCGCAACTGGTCGCTCTTCGCGCAGGCCGACATCACCCTGGCGGAGCGGCTCACGCTGACGCTCGGCGGGCGCTTCTCGTCGGACCGCAAGTCGATCGACTATGCCGCCATCCTCGTTGATCCGGCCATCAATCCGCAGCCGGTGACCCTGTCCACCGACGAAAGCCTCGCGGCGGTGGTCCCTGGTGTCAACAGGGAGCATTTCGACGGTTGGGCGGCGCGCGCCTCGCTCAACTATCAGGCGACGGATGACACGCTGCTTTTCCTGTCATGGAACCGCGGCATCAAGGGCGGGAACTGGTCCCTGTCGTCGGACATCAATCCAGCCAACTTCCATCATCGGCCGGAAACACTGAACAGCTTCGAGGCGGGCATCAAGACCTCGCTGTTCGACCGGACGTTGCGCCTGAACGGCACGGTGTTCCATTATTTGTACGAAGACTATCAGGCATATTCGCTTGCGCGGGGCGTGCCCCACATCTTCAACAGCGACGCGCATTCGACCGGGGCCGAACTCGAGGCCTTCTGGTCGCCCTCGAACCGCTTCGACGCCGTTCTGGGCGCCACCTGGCAGACCTCCTATGTCGACAGCGTTCCCGCGACGGGCACGCAGATCGGGCCCGAATACTTCCCCGGCGCGCCCAACACGCAATATTGCACCAATCAGGGCAACCAGTCCTTCCTTTGCGACTTTCCCCAGCGGAACGTCGTAGGCGCAAAATTCCCCAATGCTCCGAAATTCAGGGTCAACTATCTGTTGCGCTACAATTTCGACGCGGCGGGCGGCAATATCGCGGCGCAGGTCGACGGCACCTGGTATGACGATCAGTATTTCGAAGTGACCAACGGCAGGTCCTCACTCCAGAGGTCCTATAACGTCTCCAATGCGTCGCTGACTTATGCCCATCGGGGCACGGGGATTGCGGTTACCGCCTGGGGCAAAAACGTCTTCAACAAGGCGTATCGGACCTATGTCGCGAACCTCGGAATCCTCGGGACCACTTCGACCTACGCCCCGCCAGCGACCTATGGCGTGACCTTGCGCGTGCCTTTCGGCAAGCGATGACGTGACGCGCCGCGCGGCGATGCCCCGGCCCGGCGGCCGGGTCGTCGTTGCGGCGCACCACGCCGTGCCGAAGCGCACGGGCCCCCGTAATGTTCTGCGGCTTGACGCTCGCGAGGCTGATCTTGGGGTCCGCTGGTTCCGTCGTGACCGGAGGAATGAATGGAGAAAACGCAGATCGTCGTGGTCGGCGGCGGGGCCGGCGGGCTCGAGCTCGTGGCCCGGCTGGGGCGACGATACGGGCGGGCGAAGCACGACATCATCCTGGTCGAGCGCAACCGCACCCATATCTGGAAGCCGCTGCTTCACGAAGTCGCTGCCGGCTCGCTTGACGCGAATCTCGACGAGGTCGGGTATCGCAGCCATGGCCATCGTTGCGGCTATCGATTCTTTCTCGGTTCGATGGAGGGGATCGACCGCATGAAGCGGCAGGTCGTGCTGGCGCCACTGCTTGACGAGGACGGCACCGAACTGGTCGGGCGACATCACATTCGCTATGATTATCTCGTGCTCGCGACGGGCGGCGTCACCAATGATTTCGCGACGCCGGGTGTCCGGGACCATTGCATGTTCATCGACGATCGCGCGCAAGCCGACCGCTTTCGCCACCGTCTGCTCGACCACTGCCTCAAAGTCTCGCGCGTCATGAGCGCAGATCCCGCCAGCGATAGCTATGTGCGCGTCGCGATCGTCGGCGGCGGGGCCACCGGCGTGGAGCTGGCGGCGGAGCTCTACAGCGCGGCGTCGGCCCTCCGCCATTATGGCCTCGAGGTATTCGACGAGAGCCGCTTGCGGATCACGCTTATCGAAGCGGGGCCACGGATTCTGCCGGCTCTGCCTGAAAGGCTGGCTGCGGCAGCACATGGTGAACTTGAGGCCCTTGGCGTGGAGATACGCACCGGGGTTCGTGTGTCCGAGGCGACGTCTATCGGCATCGTCGCGGGTGGCGAGATGATCGAAGCAGAGCTTCGGGTCTGGGCGGCGGGCGTACGCGGGGCGGACTACATGGACGCCATCGGTGGACTGGTGACGACCGCCACCAACCAGATCCTGGTGCGCCCGAGCTTGCAAAGC
>Ga0268253_10000193_pt1 | contig 14912 bp, 12 predicted proteins | sample AgamicMgMarz_FD_200250 | JGI IMG/M metagenome (GOLD analysis project Ga0268253, IMG submission 200250) | Agave microbial communities from Guanajuato, Mexico - Mg.Ma.rz (v2) (version 3) | ecosystem: Host-associated > Plants > Phyllosphere > Phylloplane/Leaf | place: Guanajuato, Mexico... | reverse complement strand
GAGGGCGTGCATTATTTTCCTAACGGATTTTTGGCCGCGGCGGATGTCAACGTCACATCGAACTTAGCTTTCCGACAGGTCTTCTCCGATTCGATTCAGCAGACGATTTCGCCCGAAGAACGTTCGCAGTTTTTTCTCAATCGAAACTCCGGCGATTACAGCTTTAATTTCCTCGCGCGCTCGCAGGTCACTTCCATTCCGAACCTGCGCATACGCACGCGCCAACTTCCGAGCATCACGCTCGACAAACGCTCTTCGCCGCTCCGATTCTTTGAGAAGCTGCCCGTCTATTTCTCTTTTTCCGGCGGGCTCGAAGGCGTGAGCCGCAAAGAGACTGTCGAGGACATAGACCTTTTCAGATTGAATGTCGGCGGCGAGCCGATTGTCACTCCTTCAATCGTGCAGCGACTCGATTTGCACCCGCAATTCTCCGTGCCGTTTCATTTCAAGGGCTGGTCTGTGACGTTTATGGGAGGCGCGCGCGCCACCTATTATTCAAATTCGATTGACCCTCTGACGCGCGTGATTTCACAGCGCGACATAGTGCGCGGCTACGGCGAGTTTGAAGTGGATGTCCGGCCTCCTGCGCTGGCGCGAAACTTTTATCGCAAGGATGGAAAATTCTTTTTCCGTCATGTGATAGAGCCTTACATACTCTATCGCAAGATTGAAGGCATCTCGAATTTCGAGCGCATCATACGCGTCGATTATACGGACACGGTCGCGGACACAAACGAGATTGAGTTCGGAATCACGAATCGCTTCTTCACGCGCCGCTCGACAGAGGCGGTGAGCCGTGCTGCGGAGCGCGCGGCTGCCGGAAGCGCGACACGCAATCCTTTGTCGAGCCAGCCTTACGAAGCTTTGACTGTCACTTTGCGCGGGAAATATTTCCTCGACCCGTATTTCGGCGGAGCCTTAGTGCCGGGCCAGCGCAACCAGTTCTATCCGATTAATACTTTTTCGGCCTTTACATACGGCGGCGTGCCGCGCCGTTTCTCGCCGCTCAATATAGAGGCGCGCTATCGCCCGCAGCGCAGTCTGTTTGCAGACATGCGCACGGACATTGACGTGCAGGGCGGGGGCCTGCGCAACCTCGCAATCTCTTTCGGTCTTAATCTTCCGCTGGTCAAGGCTTTTCAAACTTTCTACTTCACGCGGGCCATCGAGCTTTCGCCCACGCTGGCGCAGTTCAGCAACAGCAACGGAAAGGAGCCGGGCACGCTGCGCGGCTCGCAGTGGAGCCCGTCCATCTTTATCGGCAACACAGAGCGCGGGCTCTTTGGCGGCGTCTCTCTCTTCTTCGATTTTCAGAACCGCCCGCAGCAGGGCAGTTCCTCCCTGATTAGCTCGACCGCAACCCTCGGTTACGCTTTCGATTGCTGCGCCATCACTGTGCAGAACTACACTTTTAACGTCGGACTGCGCAACGAGAATCGCTTTGTCTTCAGCTTCCGCCTGAACGGCATCGGAGCCTTCGGCACGGAGCAGATAGGCCAGCGTTTTAGATAAAAATCTGCCAACTATTTCCGGCCTTTCGGCATCAGAAATGATGCTTCGGTTGGTTTGGTCTGCCCCCGCAAATAGTTTCTATAATTCTCAAACAGGCTTGAGATATTTGATGTTTGGCTTTGTCTGGCAGAGTGTGTGGGCTAAGGCTGGCTTGCGCGGGCGGCTTTCTTGCGCGTAAAATGCGACGTTTTGAATCAAAGCCGGGGCGGCGATTTTATTGCGCCGCGCGAAATTTAACCGAATCTCTCTAATCTCTCTCGATATTGTATCCGTTAATAGTCTCTCGGAGGGTTTCCAGTGAAGCAAGGTTTTCGTTTATCAATTTTTGTGGCCGCACTGATTCTCGCCTGCGGCTCTCTTATTTCGACGAGCGCGCAGACAGACTCGTACGTCGGGCAACTGACTTCGAGCACGCGCCAATCTTTCGTCAATGACATGACAGGCAACGCGCGCTTTGTCGTCGTCGAATCCAACGCGGACATCGGCACGAAAGAGCCCGCGCTCGGATTGAATCCAGATAATTCGGACGGCAACCGCGAAATCTTTCTCATTGACTATGCGCAGCGTCGCATCTTTCAGTTGACGAATACGAAGAGCCGCCTGCGCGACACGACTATGTCCTCGACCTTGCAGAGCAACATTCTGGTCGAGATTAGCAACAACAGACCTGTCATCAGCTATGAAGGCCGCGCCACCGGCACGGGCCGCGCACTGTATGTCGCCTTTAGCTCGAATGCCAACAGCCTGACGCCCGCGGGCACCAACACTTCGACTCCGGCGAATTTTGACGCCAACAACCTCACGAACGCAGACCGCGACGCGCTGCTCGCGGACGCCAATCAGGAGATCTGGATTTACGAAGTCCCTGAGATAACCACGGAAGTCGACCTCTCGACCGGCGCGGAAGCCCCCTTCGTCAATCTCTCGACGGGAACTTTTACGCGCGTCACCAATACGGTCGCGAGCCGCACGCCGCAGGGCGGCACAAGCACTGTCGGCCCGCAGGTGGCAGACGATAACCGTGACATCGCTATCAACGACGACGGCTCTTTAATCGCATTTGTTTCGACGCGGAATCTGATTTCGACTCCCGCCCCCGGAACCAATTCGGATGGCAACTCTGAGATTTTTACGCGCGTCAGAACCGCTCCCGCGAACACTTTCGGGCAGGTCACGAATACGCCCGCCGGAACGATTACCAGTCCGATTTTCAATGCGAGCCCGACCCTTTCGGGCACGGGCGCGCGCATCGCTTATAGCTCGAACGCCAACATCGCGGACACTGCGACGAATACGACCAACAACTCCGACGGCAACACAGAGCTTTACTACGCAGACCTTGACCCGACGACCGGAGCGCGCCTCGCCAACAAGCAGGTCACGCGCACTGCGCGCCAGAACATCGGCGACATCATCAACATTGTCAATTCCGGTCGCCGCATCAGCCGCGACGGCAATCTAATCCTGCTTGAGTCTGCCGCAGACCTGACACAGAATCCCGCTCCTTCGAGCGCGAATCAGAATACGAGCACAATCTTTCTCTACAACATCACGGCCAACACTTTTGCGAAAGTCGGAGCGCGCGGGCAGGAAGACACGCAGGCCAATCAGGATGTCTTGCGCTTTCCGACTTTTACGGATTACACGGGACTCACGCCCGGCGGAATCATCTTCGCCTCCAGGCTGAATTTCAAAGCCGACGGCACGATTCCGACGACCGCCAGCGAGGGCCTGAATCCAGACAATGTGCGTCCGGTGCAGATTTATCATCAGCCTTTGCCACTCGGCACGACGCTCTCTTTCACGCGCTTGACGAGGATTCCTTCGACCGGATTCTTTCTCTCTACGCTGCAACCGTTTGCGAGCAATTCGCGGCTGCGCATCAGTTTCTCGCTCAGCTTGACGGAACTCGGGACAGGCAATCTGGACGGCTCGCCCGAAGTCTATTACCTTCTGAACCGTCCGAGCCCTCTGGCCGACAACAACGTGGCTGAGTCTTATTCGACTGGCGCGAGCAATCGCCCGGTCGGCCCGACCCCGTCTCCGACGCCGACGCCGAGCCCTTCTCCGAGTCCTATGACGCCTGAGACTGTGCCGGGACTCTCGCCGGGGATGCTGGCCATCGTTCGTTATCAGGGTCGCCAGATTTTCCCGACCGTGAACGCGACAGGCACTTCGACACGGCGCAGCCCGTCTCTGCCCTTTGAGCTTGCAGGCGTCACAATGTCCATCAACAGCGCAGCCGCCGGGCTTTATACCGTTAGCTCGCGCTACATCGTGTTCGTCGTCCCGCCGGGACTCATTCCGGCAGCAGCGACAGGCACGAGCTATCCGGTCGTGATAAATGTCAGAGGACGTGTCTATCGCGGCAATGTGCAACTCGTGCAGGCGCAGCCCGACATCTTTACGACAACGGACGGGCCGGGCGGGCGGGCGCAGGTCTTCAATGCCTTTAACGGCACGCCCGAGCCGTTCACGGTCTTTACCGTCCGACCGCAAAGACCCAGAGCGCCGACTGTCCTGCGCATCATCCTGACGGGCGTGGCGAACGTGACGAGCAGCCAGCTGACGGTGCGTATCGGCTCTGCGACGCTGACGGGCGCGGCCATACGCTCGAACGCCGTCATCACAGAGATGCCCGGCTTCTATCAGATAGACGTGCAGATACCATCCACGCTCAATGACGCCGGAGATGTGCCTGTCGTCGTCTCCGTGACCGTCAACGGGGTGACATACAGTAGTCGCCTCGAAGATACTGCGCCACGAATAAGGATTCTGTAGCAGGCCGAGACAAGTGACGAAAAAGTCTCGCGCAAAGACGCAAAGGCGCGAAGAAAAGCAACCTGTCTTTTCTTCGCGCCTTTGCTGCTTTGCCGAAGATTCTTTGCTTTTTCCCTCTGAACCTTGACCCCCAAATCAAGAGCGTTGACACTCGCCATTAGCGCGTGTTAGCGTAACTGTCTGGCTCCTTTGTCGGAAGGGAGTCGCTAAATGAGACAGCAAGACGTTGACGGTGCGCGTTCCTCTCAGGCGCGAAAAGGTGACGCGCCGCCCCCGCTCCCGGCTCGACGCCGCCAACCCGACTTTCAAAATTTAATTAGACGGTTCTTAAATGGGTTTCGATAAAGCAAAGGTCATGCGTGCGGCTGAGAAGAATCTTGCTCAGGGCAAGATTCCCGCCGCGATTAAGGAATACCAGCAGATCGTCAAGCACGATGCTGATGATTACAGCGCGCTGAACATGCTCGGCGACCTGCTGATTCGTACCAATCAGCAGGAAGAAGCCGTCAAGTGCTTTACGCGCGTCGCAGAACATTACCGCGAAGAAGGCTTTGCCTTAAAAGCCATCGCGATGTTCAAAAAGATAGACCGCCTCAACCCCGGCAGCATAGAGATAGCAGCCAAGCTGGCTCCGCTTTATGAGATGCAGGGCCTTGTGGTTGATGCGCGGACGCAGTACTTGCTGGTCGCCGATGCTTATTCGCGCGGCGGGCATGCCGCCAAAGCTCTTGAGGTCTTGCGCAAAATCGCAGACCTCGACCCGAACAATACAGACATCCGCCTCAAGCTGGCCCAGGGCTATCAACGCGAAAATTTCAGGACTGAAGCCGCAGAAGCTTTCTCGCACGCGGGCGCACAGTTTTATGCGCGCAGAGCTTTTGACCAGGCGCTTGATGCTTACACGGGCGCGCTCAATGTCTTGCCGCAGGATTACACGGCCTTAAGCGGTCTGGCCGCGACGCACATCGCGCGCGGGACGGCGGACGAAGCGGCGGAGATGCTGGAACGCGCTCTGGCCATGCAGCCGGATGATAAAGAGTTGCTCTCGCTCTTGGCCCACGCTTATGTGGAAGCGGAAGACGCCGCCAGCGCGGAGCGCGCGACCGCCGCTCTGGTGCAGAACGAGCCTTCGAGCTTCAAACGTTTTGAGGAAGTCATACGGCTTTATTTGAAAGCGGGCGATGTCGCTTCGGCCATACGCCTCCTGACGGGCGTGGCCGAGCAGATGCTCTCCGGCAACGAAGAGCGGACGCTCGCGGAATTGTTGGACGAAGTTCTGGCGCGCGACCCGGAACAGATGGACGCCTTGCGCCTGCTCGTGCAGTTGCACACATGGCAGCACGACGACGAGAAGCTGCGCGGCGCGCTCGAACATTTCGCGGACGCGGCGCAAGCCTCTGGCCTCTTGGACGAAGAGCGTCACGCGCTCTCGCAGCTTATCCGGCTCGCGCCCGAAGAGCCGCGCTTTCGTGAACGTCTCAAAGAACTTGGCGGAGAGCCGGACGCATTTGAAGGCAGAGACGCCTTTGCCGCAGTCGGGACGGAAGAGGAAGTCCCGACCTTCGAGAGCTTCATACAGATGAATGATGAAGCGACGGCTGCGCCCGCGGACGAAGCCGCGCAGTTTGAATGGAACACGGTCGCGCCTCCAACCGCCGCAGACCCTTCCGCATCATTCGCAGACCTCAATGACGATTGGGCCGAGACGCAGGCTGGCGATGCCTCGACTCTTTCGAGCGTAGGTTTTCAGGAATTTGAATTTAATCAGGCGGGAGGCCCGCCGCCATCTGTTGAGAGCGAAGCTGTCCGAACTGCCGCCGCCGCAGACTCTGCGGAGCGGCGCGAGGCCCTGCTCCGTCAGGAATTGGAGAGCGTTGATTTTTATCTCGCGCAGGGCTATTCGGACATCGCGCGCGACACGCTCGACATGCTTGAGCGACAGTTCGGCGGGCATGACTTGATTGACTCAAGACGCCGACAGTTGACGGACACAACTCCTGCTCCGCCTGCCGCTTCAACTGCCAACGCTGCTCCGCAGAGCGCAGAGCAGCAGCAGCCGCCGCCGGAAGCTGTGACGAGTGCTCCGACGCCTCCGCAGCCATCTCCTCCTGTGCAAACTGCTCCGCCCGTGCCCGCTCAGCCAAAGATTGACCCTGGCTTGGCTGCGATTTTTGATGAGTTTCGCAGCGCGGTCGAAGAAGATGAAGTGGCGGAAGCCGACGGCGATTACGAGACGCATTACAATCTCGGCCTCGCTTACAAAGAGATGGATTTGCTGGACGAGGCGGTCGAAGAATTTCAGATTGCCGCCTCGCTCGTCGCGCCGCGCGACGGCACGCCGCGTTACCTGCAATGCTGCAATCTCTTGGGCCACTGCTTCATGCAGAAGAACATGGCGCGCCCCGCCGTCATGTGGTACAAACGCGGGCTTGATGCTCCGGGCCACACGGAGGACGAGTATCAGGCATTGCGTTATGAACTCGGCGCGGCCTATGAGCAGATGGGCGAACTGGACAAAGCGATAGATGTGTTCTCGGAAGTTTACGGCGTTGATGTCTCATATCGCGGCGTGGCGGACAAGCTGCGCGACTTGCAATCGCAAAAAGCTACAAGATAAGCTATAAGTAATAAGCGCTTGAGTGATAAGCGATAAGAAACAGCATTTCTCTTATCACTTATCACTCATTGTTTATTGCTTAAAAAGTTATGTCATCGAAGCTGACGGTACTGTTCTACATCATCCTGTGTCTGGAAGTGGGCATTGTGCTCACCTTCCTGCCATGGTTTCACCCGTTCGGGCTGAGCGACTGGGCGGACAATTTTTTCCTTGTCTATGCCGCCAACAAGACCGGCCTGCGCGGCTTGCAGCACGCAGTCTCTTCCGGCTGGGTGCGCGGCGCGGTCACAGGTCTTGGCGTGCTCAATCTCCTGATAGCCTTCTGGGAGATTACGCATTTCCGGCAGACCGTGCGCGCCTTGCAGCACAACGGAGGACACGCGCCTGTCGAATCCAACACAGATGCCGCACGGCCTGCCCAATCCGATTATCTACCTGATTACGAGCGGCGAAGCGACGAATCACACTCTGGCAACTGACAGGCCGCGACTCTCCGCGCTCGTCAAAGCCGCCGTCGCCGCGCGCGTCTCTCTCATTCAACTACGCGAAAAGAAAGTTTCGACACGCGCCCTCTATGAACTGACAAAGAGCGCGGCATTGCTGACCGCCGGAAGCTCTACGCGGCTTCTGGTCAACGACCGCGCCGACATCGCACGCGCAGCCGGAGCGGACGGCGTGCATCTCACAACCAACTCGCTCGCAACAGAAACAGTGCGCCGCGCCTTCGGGAAAGATTTTCTGATTGGCGTCTCGACGCATACATTGGCGGAGGCGCGTGCGGCGCGCGACGGCGGCGCGGGTTTCGCAGTCTTTGGCCCAATCTTTCCGACGCCTTCCAAAGAGATGTACGGCGAGCCTGTCGGCCTTGAAGCTTTGCGCGCGGCAACTCTGGCCCTCAAAACTTTCCCGCTCATCGCGCTCGGCGGCCTGACAGAGCGAAACGCAGCTTCCGCCTTAAATGCAGGGGCGCGCGGCGTGGCTGCGATTCGCGCGCTCAGCAGTCCAGAGCAATTAGAAGAGACAGTGCGCGCCATGCGCGGCGCAGCGCGTATGCTGTAAGATGTCCGGCTGAAATGTTGATTGACCGTGAGACAAAAGAGCCGCCAGTTGTTTTGACCATCGCAGGGTTTGACCCGTCCGGCGGCGCAGGGGTAGTTGCGGACATCAAGACCTTCACGGCTTTCAATTGCTTTGCGACTGCCGCCATCACTTCGCTCACGTTTCAGAACACGCTCGGCGTCTATGGCGCTGTGCATCAGAGCAGCGAAGCAGTGCGCGCGCAGGTCATGCCTGTGATAGAAGACTTTCGTGTCGCGGCAGCCAAGACGGGCATGCTGCCGACGCGCGAAGTCATCGAAGAGGTCGCAAGGCTTTTTAGTAGAAAAGATTTGCCTGCGCCCGTCGTTGACCCGGTCGTGCGCTCCACCTCCGGCTTTGATTTGATAGACGATGCCGCGCTCGCTTCCCTGACCGGAGAACTCCTGCCGCTCGCGCGCATCCTCACGCCGAATATCCCGGAAGCGGAACGCATCACGGGCCTTAAGATAGAAGATGAGGAAGGAATGCAACGCGCCGCGCGCCGTCTGCGCGAGATGGGAGCGAGGGCAGTCCTCGTCAAAGGCGGGCATCTGAAAAATCTGGAATCAGCAGGTAAGCGCGGAGCGATTGACCTCTTGGACGATGAAGGCCGCGTGACGATTTTTCGCGGCGAGTGGATTGAGACGACTTCGACGCACGGGACTGGCTGCACGCTGGCCGCAGCGATTGCCGCCTGTCTCGGATGGGGCATCGAGCTTGAAGAAGCCGTCGGCATCGCCAAACGATTCGTCGCGGATGCCATTCGCACAGCACCCCACTTGGGTCACGGTCATGGCCCAATCAATCAACAGGTCAAGGTTCGCACGGAAGATGTGAGCTAACGAAGCTGAGCGAAGCCTTCAACTTTCCGTAACCGTATCGCAACGCAATGAAGCGGGAATTGACACGCCTAATGTTCCCTATCGTACATACCTGAAATTTCTCGCGCGTTAAGATTCTCATTCAAAACGTTAGAACAATTCAACAGCCGTACAGGAAGATTTCTTATGACACAGAACCATGAGCTTCGTCTGAAGGCGACGGAAATCGCTGCGGCAGATTTCTCAGGCGGCTCGATATTTTTTGTCGGGACGGCGACCGTCATCCTGCGTTATGGCGGCTTCACCATTCTCACAGACCCGAACTTTCTACACGCAGGCGACCACGTGCATCTGGGCTACGGTTTGACGGCAGAGCGTCTGACGAATCCTGCTTTGGAGTTGGAAGAATTGCCGCCGATTGATTTCTGCGTGCTCTCGCATTATCACGGCGACCACTTTGACCAGATAGTTGAAGAGCGATTGCAGAAGGACTTGCCCATCATCACGACGGAGCATGCCGCCGCTGCTATCAAGGAAAAAGGTTTTACGGCGGCCATCGCGCTGGACACCTGGGATGCCGTGACCGTCTCGAAGAATGGCACGCAGGTTCGCGTCACGGCGATGCCTGGCAAGCACGGGCCAGCCGTCACAGACCTGCTGCTGCCGCCCGTGATGGGCAGCATGCTTGAGTTCCAACCCGCGACGCAGAAGACCGCGCTGCGTCTCTACATCACGGGCGACACGCTCGTGCATGACGACCTCAATGAGATACCGCGCCGTTATCCTGAGATAGACCTCGCGCTCTTTCACCTTGGAGGCACGCGCATCCTCGGCATTCTGCTGACGATGGATGCAGAGCAGGGAGTCGAAGCTATAAGGATTATCAACCCGCGCGAAGTCATCCCGATTCATTACAACGACTACGAAGTTTTCAAATCGCCTCTGGAGGATTTCAAGAAAGCGGTCGAGGCCGCCGGATTCGCAGACCGTGTGAGATACCTCAATCACGGCGAGACATATCAGTTCGAGGTCGCGCAGAGCAGGTTGAAATAACTTTTAAAGAGCGATTGCAACTCGCCTCAAGAGCAGGGGAAAAGAGCGGGAATCCATCTCGCTCTTTTTTATTTGCATGTCAGATAACTTTCATCTTCAACTCGTCAACTCGCAGCTTGCGGGAACAAGGCGTTGCGTCGTATCGTTACCGGTAATATGTCGAGCAGCAGTTGTCAGAGATGCGGCGCGGATTTGGGCGCGGGCGCAAGATTTTGCAGGCGGTGCGGTCTGCCGACGGCTTCGTTTGACGGCAGCAGCGTGACCGAAGCCGAAACCAGAGTCTTTGGGGCGACAGCAGAGCGTGGGCCACAAACGCAGTATTACGACCAGAGGCCGACCGGGCCGAGCTACATGTCTCCGGCGCAGATGTCGCCGCCACAGGCTTCTGCAACCGTCAGCCTGCCGCAACCGAAACCGAAGCGCGGCCTCATTTTGCTTGGCAGCGCGCTCATGATTCTTGCCATCATCTCGCTGACAATCTTTGCGGTCGTGAAGTGGAGCGGCAATCACGCTCCGACTCCGACCGTCAGCAGACCCGGCGCGCCGCAAGCGCCTGTCGCTCCGCAGGCTCCACAAATCCCGCAGCCGCAGCAGCCACCTATACCGCCGGGCGCGGGAAAGGGAAGCGCGAGCGCGCTCATCTATCCCGGCGCGGAGGTGACGATGGAGATGACGCGCGGCGCGGAAGGCAGCGTGCGCCATCTGACAACGACGGATTCGTTCGACAAGGTTGTCGCGTGGTACACGGAAAAGCTGAGGCCGAAAGAGAACATCAAGAGCCCCGGCCCGACCGCCATCCTGCGCGGCAATGGCGTCACGGCTATCATTAATGTCGAAGACGACCTGACACAGATTCTGCTTCAACAGGGCATAGACCAGAATTAGCAGTCGAAGCAATCTCAATCAAGAGGTGTCATCTGAAACGCATCAGCTTAACCTTCCCGCTCTTATTGTTAATCGTCTTTGGCATCAATGGCTGCGCCAAGCCCGTCGCCGTCGAGTTCGGCAAAGTTTGCCAGAAGGAGAACGACGACAAATACATCTCTGTCGAAGGCTACTTGAGGACGGGCGTGAGCGTGCTCTGTTCTTCGCGCAGCGGCACGCGCACCTGCGGGCTTGAGTTATCCGACAAGCCGGAGGGTCAGGCCAAAATCAGTGTTGATGTCGAAGAGGGAACGGGCAAGAGCCAGATGGAGCCGCTGCCGAAAAGTTATGCAAAAGAGAATCTGAAAGTGCATACGCAGGATGGCGGCATGGTCGGCCCGCAGGACAGAGTCCGCATCACGGGCACTGCGAAGACCGCCACGGATGCCGTCAACTCTTCTATCACAGTCTGCTACGTCAGCGCAGATAAGATAGAGAAGCTCTGACATTGCGTCATCTACTCTCCTCTATTATCCCGCGCTCATAGCCTGTCGCCATCAAAATCCAGCCGTTCGTCACAATGGCTTCGCGTGACTTTAAAATCGCGCGTATATTAGACAATCCGCGAGGTGTCATGAGGCGGGGGGGCGGTGTCTCAATAGACTCGCGCGCGTTGTCGGGCAGCTAAACTTAGATTCGGGAAAATTATGAAAGTCGAAAGCGGCACACATCCGAGCCGTACAAAGTGGTTACTGATTTTCGCCTGCTGGTCTTTTGTCGCGCTCTTCTTTACGAGCCAGACGGTCGCGCAGGGCCATATCTACCAGCAGTCCTTCAGCTTCTGGCAGGCGATGAGTTGGCAATTCTCGTCCTGCTATGTGTGGTTCGCGCTGACGCCTGTGATTCTCTGGTTCGACCGCCGCTTCCGGCTCGACCGCGGCAATCTGGCGCGCAGCCTGCCCGCGCATATCTTGTTCGGCATCTTCATCGCCACCGTGCAGCAGTCTGTTGATGCGCTCGTCCTGCCGTGGCTCGGCTATTACCCTGGCATGGAGTTCAGTTCATACTTTCATGCCTTCAAGACATTTCTGTTCATCAACTTTCACCTCGCGCTCTTTTTCTACTGGGCCATTCTCGGCGTGAGTTATGCGATTGATTACTACCAGAAATTCCGCGAGCGCGAGTTGCGCGCCTCGCAACTGGAGACAAGGCTCGCGCAGGCGCGGCTGCAAGTCTTGAAGATGCAACTGCACCCGCACTTTCTCTTTAACACGCTGAACGCGATCTCCGAGTTGGTCTACAAAGACCCCGAATCGGCGGAGCAGATGATTACGAATTTGAGCGACCTCTTGCGCCTCTCGCTGGAGAACGTGGGCGTGCAGGAAGTGCCGCTCAAACAGGAACTGGATTTTCTCAACAAGTATGTCGAGATTGAGCAGACGCGATTTCACGACCGCCTGCGGCTGAGCATGGAGATAGAGCCGGACACTCTGGATGCCTGTGTGCCGAATATGATTTTGCAGCCGCTCGTTGAGAACGCGATTCGTCACGGCATCGGCGCGCTCTCAAGCGGCGGGCGGATAGAGATTGGCGCAGACCGCGAAGCAGGCATGCTCCACCTCTTTGTGCGCGACAACGGGCGCGGGCTTTTGAACGGCGAGCAGCAGGCTTTGAAGGAGGGCGTCGGCCTCGCCAACACGCGCGCGCGCCTCGCGCATCTCTACGGCCCGACGCATCGCTTTGACCTCGTCAACTCTCCGGGCGGCGGCCTGATGGTTGATATGGAGATTCCCTTCAAGATAAACGAAGTCAATGAAGGTTAGCCGCGTTTTCATCTGCAAGTTTTTTAACTGATGACAAAGATTCGCACATTAGTTGTTGACGACGAGCCGCTGGCGCGCGAACGCATCAAGCGTTATCTGGGCGCGGAGGCGGACATAGAAATTATAGGCGAGTGCGCCAACGGCAAAGAGGCCGTCGAGTCCATCGAAAGCCTCTCGCCAGACCTGTTGTTTCTCGACATACAGATGCCGGAGGTGGACGGCTTCGGCGTGCTCGAAGCGATAGGCTTTCATAAAGTCCCTGTCATCATCTTCGTCACGGCGTATGACAAGTATGCCCTGCGCGCCTTCGATGTCCACGCGCTCGACTATCTCTTAAAACCCTTCAATCGTGAGAGGTTTCGCCGCGCGCTCGCACGCGCCAGAGAGCAGCTTGAGCATGACAGGCTCGGACAACTCGACCAGAGACTGCTCTCGCTCCTTGAAGACCTCAAGGCCGAGCAGAAACATCTAGACCGCCTTGTTGTGCGCTCTGTGGGCCGCGTCTTTTTTCTCAAGACGGATGAGATTGATTGGATTGAAGCTTCTGGAAACTACGTGCGGCTGCATGTCGGGCGCGAGGGCCATCTCCTGCGCGAGACGATGAACCGCCTCGAATCCAAGCTCAACCCCGACAAATTCCTGCGCATACATCGCTCGACGCTCGTTAACATAGACCGCATCAAGGAACTGCAACCACTGTTTAGCGGCGACTACACTGTGATTCTCAGAGATGGCCGCCAACTCACGCTCTCGCGCAGCTACCGCGACAAGCTGTTAGAGCTTTTTGATAAATCGTCTTGAAAAGCGTCCAAGGCTTTTCTCATGTTCACAGGAGATTCGATGATGACTTCACGTCCCGTAGTCAACATTTCGCGCGCCGCCCTGATTGTGGCCTTCGCCTTCCTGAGCGTCCTGATAATTCCCCCCACAAAGCCCGCGCGCGCGCAAAGTAAATCTCCTACAACAGCCGCCGCGCCCTTCCTGCTGGTCTTGAATAAGATAGAGAACACGCTGGCAATCATAGAGCCCGCGAAGATGAGCGTCGTGGCGCGCGTGCCGACGGGCGAAGGGCCGCATGAGGTCATCACTTCCGCGGACGGGCGCACGGCTTACGTCGCCAATTACGGCGCGCAGAAACCCGGCAACTCTCTCTCTGTGATTGACCTTGAAGCGCGCAAAGAGATTAAGCGCGTCGAGCTTGGGCCACTGATGAGGCCGCACGGGATGGTGGAGGCCGGGGGCAAGATTTACTTCACAGCCGAAGTCAACCGCGCGGTCGCACGTTATAACCCGCAGACGGGAACTGTTGACTGGATGATGGGAACGGGGCAGAACGGCACGCACCTGCTCTGCGTCACGCCAGACGAAAAGAGAATCTATACAGCCAACATAGGCTCTGACAGCGTGACTGTCATCGAGTTCAACGCCGCGCCTCCCGCGCCCTCAAAAATCACGCACATCTCCGTCGGCAAACAACCGGAAGGCTTAGACCTCTCGCCCGACGGAAGGGAATTGTGGGTGGGCCACAACGGCGACGGCGGAGTCTCGATTATCGACACGGCGACCAATTCGGTGAAGGAGACTATCAAGGTCGGCAAAGTTCCGATTCGCTTGAAGTTTACGCCGGACGGCAAACGCGTTTTGATTTCAGACCCCGAGCGTCATGAGCTTGCGGTCTTTGACGCGGCGACGCGCAAGGAGGTCAAGCGTTTGCAGGTCGGTGAAGTTCCGGTCGGCATCCTCGTGACGCCGGACGGCAAGCTCGCTTTTGTGGCGACGATGCAGGCGGGGCGCGTCGTCTCAATCAAGCTCGAAGATTTGAGCATCGCCGGACAGGTCGAGCCCGGCAAAGGGCCGGACGGATTGGGTTGGACTGCGGCCAGGAAAAATTAAGAATGCGGAAGGCGAAGCTCTAAGGAGTTTTTATGAGTTTAGTAATCAGAAAAATCGCCGTCTCTTTTTTCATCCTGCTGATGGGCATAGTCGTCATCGGCCAGAATGGCAACGGCAGCATGAGGCTGGAAAAGATGGAACGCACCTGTCATTCGTTTGCCAGCGCAAGCCTCAAACCTGCTGCCAGTGAAATTCGCGCGCCTCTCGGAGAGGAAAGTTGGCGCACTGTTCGTTACTGGCTAGTCTCTGAATAGAAAAGGAAGATGCCAGAGAAGTTGCGAGGCAAAAGTGAAAGGCATGCCACAGTGCTTTTCACTTTTGCCTTTTATTCTTTGGTACGACTGCGTACGCTCGCGCGCTGTTCGGAAAACAAATGTGAATCATTCCCTATGCTTTAACCACTTCTGTAGGACATCCTCTGCGCGCTCGATTTAATCTGATTGCTTGTTTCTAACAGGCATTCTCAACTCG
>Ga0268253_10000189_pt1 | contig 15288 bp, 16 predicted proteins | sample AgamicMgMarz_FD_200250 | JGI IMG/M metagenome (GOLD analysis project Ga0268253, IMG submission 200250) | Agave microbial communities from Guanajuato, Mexico - Mg.Ma.rz (v2) (version 3) | ecosystem: Host-associated > Plants > Phyllosphere > Phylloplane/Leaf | place: Guanajuato, Mexico... | reverse complement strand
GTAGAAGCCCTGGTTCTCCTCGCCGAGCAGGTTCTCGTCCGGCACGAACATGTCGTCGAAGGCCAGCTCCGCTGTGTCCGAGGCGCGCCAGCCGAGCTTGTCCAGCCTCTTCGAGACCGAGTAGCCCTCCATCTCCTTCTCGACGACCAGAAACGACAGCCCCTGGTGCCCGCCGTCCTCGGTCGTCTTGACCGCGGTCACGACGAAGTCCGCCCGCACTCCGTTCGTGATGAACGTCTTCGACCCGTTGACCACATAGCCGCCGTCGACCTTGCGCGCGAACGTCCTGATCCCGGCCACGTCCGACCCGGCCCCGGGCTCTGTGATCCCCAGCGCGGCGATTCGCTCCCCGCGGATCGCCGGCGCCAGGAATCGTTGCTTCTGATCCTCGGTGCCGAACTTCCAGATCGGCGGCGTCGCAATCCCGATGTGCGCGCCGATTCCGGCCGACAGGCCGCCCGAGCCGGCGCCGGTCAGCTCCTCGACCAGCACGGCGTCGTGGACGTGGTCGCCGCCCTGGCCGCCGTACTGCTCCGGGTACTTGAGCCCGAGGTAGCCGAGCTCGGCCATGCGGGTGAAGACCTCGTTGGGAAACCAGCCCGCGTCCTCCCACTCGCCCACGTGCGGGCGCAGCTCGTTGGCGACGAAGCGGCGGATCGACTCGCGCAGCTGCTCGTGCTCGTCCGTGAATGGAGGTATCGGCTGCCGGGCGGCAGCGGGCGGCAGGCCCCTGGCCGTCAGGGACACCGCGCCAGCACGTTCCGGACCACGAACTCGGAGAGCGGCTCGGTCAGCTCGGCGAGCTCGCTGGTGCGTCCCTCTTCCACGCGCGTCGACACCAGCTCCAGGATCGCGCCCACGACCCCGAGCGCCACGTCGCCCTGCAGCGGCTCGATCTCTGGATCGGTCTCGCGCGCCTGGCGGTTGACGTCGAGGTAGCGGCCCGCGAATACCTGCAGCACCGCCCGGCGGCGTGCCAGACCCGCCGGCCCGGCGGCATACACCTCCAGCACGATCGAGCGGCAGAAGGCGGGCTCCTCGGACAGCACCCTCAAGAACGTGCGCAGCCCCTCGACCAGCCGCTCGCGCGGATCCTCCGCGGCCTCGAGCGCCTCGGTCAGGCGGCCCACCACAAACGCGATGCCCGTGTCGTACATCGCGAGGAAGCAGTGCTCCTTGTCGCGGAAGTGCTCGTAGAAGGTCTTGCGCGACACGCCCGCGTGCGACACGACGTGCGCGATCGTGGTCGCGCCGTAGCTGTGCTCGGCGACCGCCTCGGCCATCGCGTCGAGCAGCCGGCCGCGCTGAGACGCGAGTACCACCTCACGAGTCAGGGAATGACGTCCCGAGGGGAGCGGCCCGTCGATGATGTCGGTGAGCGGGGAGGGTCGGTCCTGCACGTTCAGAAACGCTAGCGTACTACTCGGAAACTTTGGCGTTCCCGCCCCCGGGCGGGAGCCCCCCGCCGCCGTCCTCGAACACGTCCAGGGGCAGGGCGGCGGAGACCAGCGCGTTGGGAGCATCGACCAGCTCCGAGACGCGCAGCTCGGCCGCGACGCTCATCAGGACGTAGGCGGCCTCGCGGCCGAGACCGTGCTCGGTGGTGAGCCAGCCGAGCAGCTCGAGCAGGGCCCGCCGGGTCGCGAGGTTGAGGTCCAGCAGCCCCTGCTCGCCGGAGTCGGTGAGCGGGATGCCCGTGGTGGCGAACACCGCCCGCGGCGGCCGCGGCGGCGCCTCGTAGCAGGGGAAGGTCGGCCGCCAGCCATCGCGCCGCAGCCCGACGCGGAACGTCGCCGAGCCGCCTGTCTCGACGGCGGAGATGCAGACCTCGCCGTCGCCCTGGGCGAAATGCAGGTCGCCGACGGACAGCAGCGCGCCCGGCACGTGGACAGGCAGCCACAGCCGCGCGCCCGGGCAAAGGTCGCGGATGTCCATGTTGCCGCCGTTCTCGCGCGGCGGGTAGGTGCGCAGGCCGTCGGCCGCCGCGGGCGGCCAGGCCAGCTCGGGCGTCGGCGGGTTCGGGCTTCCGGCGGCCGCCTCGCGCGAGCGGGCGCGCTCGACCAGCTCCCGCGACGGTGCGACTCCGATCGTGCCGGCGTGGACGCAAGCGCGGATCGCCACGCCGGGCATCTGCTCGGAGCGCGCGTGGGACCCGTCGAGCTCCCAGCGGGCGAGGAAGGGGCGCTCGAACAGGTCGCCGAGGAAGCCCGAGCCGGGCCAGATCGCGGTCCAGCCGAAGTCGTCGGTCTCGTAGGCCAGCACCTCGAGCTCGAGCAGGTCGCCCGGCTCGGCCCCGACAACGGCAAGCGGGCCGGTCAGCGGATGGGCGATCGACGGCGTGCCGAGCAGGTCCTCATGGGCCGACTCGGGCCCGAGCTGGCGGTCGCGCGAGTCGCGCAGCTCGAAGGTGACCTCTGCGCCGGGCTCCACGGACGCGACCGGCTCGAGCTCCGGGTGCCAGCGGTTGTGCCCCCGCGCGGCGCCCTCGTGGACGGGCACGGAGCGGTCGATCTCGATGCGGAGCTGTCGCAAAAGTGCCCCCTGTCGTCGCAGCGCTGCTGAGACAATGGCAGCAATGCGATGTCGGTGGGTGACGCGGGTGGTCGAGGAGATGCGGGCCGAGAACATGCGCGTGGACCACAAGCATCGCTTCGACAAGCTCGACGCCTCGATGGAGAGCGACAAGCGAGTCACACGCGAGATCGTGCCGAGCTCGAGGAGGCGCGCCGACGGGCCGAGCCCGGCCGGCGCCTAGAGGCCGTACGAGCGCCCGATCACGTCGAGCATGACCTCGTCGGTGCCCGCTCCGATGCGATTGAGGCGCATGTCGCGCCAGGCGCGTTCGATGCCGTACTCCTTCATGTAGCCGGCCCCGCCGTGGATCTGCAGGCACTCGTCCATGACCTCGCAGGCCATCCGCGCCGTGTAGAGCTTCGCCATCGAGATCTCGCGCACCGGGTACTCGCCGTTCTGGTGGCGCCAGGCCGTCGTGTAGACCATCTGCCGACCCGCCTCGATCTTCGTGGCCATGTCGGCGAACTTGTGGCGGATCGCCTGGAACTTGCCGATCTGGCGGCCGAAGGCGGTGCGCTCGGTCGCGTACTGGAGCGTGCGGTCGAACGCTCGCTGCGCGCCCGCGACACAGCCGGCCGCCCCGATCAGCCGCTCGCCCTGGAGCTCCCACATGATGTGGTAGAAGCCCTTGCCCTCCTGGCCGAGCATCGCCTCCGCCGGCACGCGCACGTCCTGGAAGGCGAGCAGTGCGGTGTCCGACGAGTGCATGCCGAGCTTCTCGAGCTTCTGCTCGCGGATCACGCCCGGCGCGTCCATGTCGACCAGGAACAGCGTGAACCCGTCGTAGCCCGCGTCCGGGTCGGTCTTGGTCACCAGCACGATGAAGTCGGCCCGGTGGCCGTTGGTGATGTACGTCTTGGAGCCGTTGATGACGTAGTCGTCGCCGTCGCGCACCGCGCGTGTCTTGATGCCGGCCACGTCGGACCCGGCGTCGGGCTCGGTGATGCCGAGGCAGGAGATCTTCTCGCCCTGGATCGCCGGCACCAGATAGTTCTGCTTCTGCTCCTCGGAGCCGAACAGGAACACGGGCGGGGTGGCCATGTCGGTGTGCACCGCCACGCCCATCGCGAGCCCGCCGGAGTTGCAGTGCGTCATCTCCTCGGCCAGCACGAGGTTGCAGTAGTAGTCGCCGCCTTGGCCGCCGTACTCCTCGGGGTAGGAAAGGCCGAGGAAGCCGAGCTCGCCCATGCGCCGGAAGACCGAGTCGGGAAAGGTCTGCTCCTCCCACTCCTCGGCGTGGGGCGCGAGCTCCTTGGTCACGAACGCGCGGATCGACTCGCGCAGTTGGTCGTGCTCCTCGGTGAAGATGAAGTGCTTGCGGTGGGAGGCGTGGTCGGGCTTGAGGACGGCGTCGGCGGTGGCCATGCGGCGAAGCTACCGCAGGCCTCCGGGAAAGTAAACAGTGGCACTTCCTACTTCCCGCTATCGGCGGTTGGGTAGGTTGCGCGCATGAGCGAGCACGAATTCGACGTGGTGATCCTCGGCGCCGGCCCCGCCGGCGAGGTGTGCGCGGGACGGCTGGGCGAGTCGGGCGTGAGCGTGGCGATCGTGGAGCCGCACCTGATCGGAGGCGAATGCTCCTTCTACGCGTGCATGCCCTCGAAGGCGCTGCTGCGCCCCGGCGAGCTGCTCGCCGAGGTGCGCCGCATCCCCGGGGTCGCGGAGGCGGCCAGCGGCGAGCTCGACGTGCAGGCGGTGCTGGACCGCCGCGACGAGATCATCCACGGCCTCGACGACACGCACATGGAGCCGTGGCTCGAGGACCGCGGCGTGGCGCTCTTCCGTGACGCCGGCAGGCTTGACGGCGAGCGCCGCGTGGTCGTCGGCGACGACACGCTGGTGGCCGGCCAGGCGGTGGTGGTGGCAACCGGCAGCGGCCCGGCGATGCCACCGATCGACGGGCTGCGCGACGCGAAGCCATGGACCAACCGCGAGGCCACGATCGCGAAGCAGCCGCCGGGTCGGCTGACGATCCTGGGCGGCGGCGTCGTCGGCGTGGAGATGGCGCAGGCCTGGCGTACGCTCGGCTCGCAGGTGACGCTGATCGAGGCCGCCGACCGCGTGCTCGCGCGCGAGGAGCCGTTCGCGAGCGAGCACGTGGAGCAGGCGCTGCGCGAGCACGGCGTCGACGTCCGCAAGGGAGCCAAGGCCACTGCCGTCCGATCCAAGGGCGGCGAGGTCGTGGTGGAGCTCGACTCGGGCGCCTCGATCCCGGGGGACGAGCTGCTGGTGGCGATCGGCCGCCAGCCGAACACGACCGACCTGGGCGTGGAGACGGTCGGCCTCGAGCCGGGCAGGCCGATCGAGGTGGACGACTGGATGCGCGCGCCCGGGCGGGAGTGGCTCTACGCAATCGGCGACGTGAACGGCCGCGCGCTGCTCACGCACATGGGCAAGTACCAGGCGCGCATCGCGGCCGACAGGATCCTCGGCCCGGGCGGGCCTTGCCTGATCCTCGACGGCGCGCGGGCGCCGCGCGTGACGTTCACCGACCCCCAGGTGGCCGCGGTCGGCTACACGCTCGCCGCCGCGCAGGAAGCGGGGCTGAACGCGCGCGCCGTCGAGGTCCCGACCCAGGGCAGCGCCGGGGCGACCTTCTACGGACGCGACGACGCGATCGGCACCACCCGGCTGGTCGTTGACGACGACGCCGGCGTACTGGTCGGGGCGACCTTCACCGGCCCCGAGGTGGCCGAGTTCCTGCAGGCCGCGACGATCGCGGTCGTCGCCAAGGTGCCGCTGGAGATGCTGGCCCACGCCGTGCCGGCATTCCCCACCCGCAGCGAGGTGTGGCTGTACCTGATGGAGGCGCTCGGCCTGTCCGGGCCCTGTCGGCGCGAGGGCTAGGAGCCACGCCGGGAAGGTGAGACGCCCGATCGACACCTCCTCGTTGCGGGCGCGCGCCGTCCTCGACCGGGTTTGCTCGATCGCTTCAGGCCACGTGACGACCTACGCCGACCTCAGCCCGTCGGCGCCGCGCTACGCGGGCGCCGTGCTGGCCGCGTGCCACGACCCCGAGGTGCCCTGGCAGCGCGTGGTGCGCGCCGACGGCTCGCTGGCGCAGGGTGAGCGGCAGCGCCAGCTGCTCGAGGCCGAGGACGTGCCGTTCGTCGGCGAGCGGGTCGACATGCAGGCGGCTTGGATGGCGCCGCGCTGAGGCGGCAGGCCAATCTTCGCGCGAGGTCCGGGGGCGTGAGCCCCCGGCTGTCATCAGGTCGTCTGCACGATGAGGACGTCGCACGACGCCCGGTGCGACACCGTGTTGGGCACGCTGCCCAGCACCCGGCGGGCGCCCTGCATGCCCTTGCTGCCGAGCACGATCAAGTCGGCGTCGTACTCCTCAGCGGCGCCGAGGATCGCCCCGGCGGCGTCGCCCTTGGGGCCGTGCACCTCGATGTCGATGCCGTCGGCGCGCGCGATGTCGGTGGCGCGGTCGAGCACGGCGTCCACCTTGAAGTGCGGGCTGATCGTCCACTCCGCCGCCTCGGCCGGCGGGCGGCTGCCGCCCACCCGCGCGGGGGCGGGCTCGTAAGCGCTCACCACGTGCAGTGCCGCGCCGGTTAGCTTCGCCAGCTCGACGGCTCGGCTGACCGCCTTGTCCGCTGTCTCCGTGCCGTTGGTCCCGACCACGATCGACTTGAACATGCCGGGACCGTAACGCGGCGGACAAGCTAGTACAACTTCGCCGGGTGTCCTACGAGACGATCCTTTACGACGTCCGGGACGACGGCGTCGCGACCGTCACGCTCAACACCCCCGACAACCGCAACGCTCTCACCAACGAGCTGCTCGGCGAGCTCACCGCCGCGTTCGCGTCGGCGCGGGACGACGAGGCGGTGCGCTGCGTCGTGCTGACCTCCTCCCACGAGAAGGTCTTCTCGGCCGGCGCGTCGCTGGACCAGTTCGCCGCTGACGTCCCCCTGGTCCACAAGCATTTCGGCACGGAGCGCTTCCCGCGCCTGTTCCGCACGATTCTCGGGCTCGGCAAGCCGACGATCTGCGCCGCCAACGGGCACGTGCTCGCCGGCTCGCTCGGCGTAGCGCTCTGCTGCGACCTGATCGTTGCCAAGGAGACCGCCACGTTCGGCACCCCGGAGATCAACGTCGGGGTGTTTCCGTTCATGATCATGGCGCTGATCTATCGCAACGTCCCGCGCAAGAAGACGAACGAGCTGCTGCTGCTCGGCGAGCGTGTCTCGGCCGAGGAGGCGCTGGCGCTCGGGATCGTCAACCGGGTCGTGTCGGAGGGCGAGTTCGAGGCGGCGGTGGACGAGTGGGCGACCAAGCTGGCGGCCAAGTCGCCGGTCGCCATGCGGCTCGGCAAGGACGCGATGTACCGCCAGCTTGACATGCCCTTCGAGGACGCGCTCGACTACCTGCGCGCCCAGCTGTCCCTCTCGTTCACGACCGACGACATCCAAGAGGGCGTGAAGGCGTTCTTCGAGAAGCGCGACCCGAACTGGACGGGCCGATGAACGTCTCGCTCGTCGCGCTCTGCTGCCGCACCGCCGACCGCACCGCCGGCGCCGTCCGCGGCGCCCAGACGCTCGCCCCCCTGATCGGCAAGCGCCTCGGGGTCGAGCCGCGCACGATCGGAACGCCGTCCGAGCCGCGCGACAGCGGCTACGAGGCGGACCTGCGCGACTCGCGCGGCTGCCTGCTCGAGGCGGGCGGGCAGGTCGAGGACGCGCTCACGGGCGGGCGAGTGCCGGTGATCGCGGCGGCCGACTGCTCGATCGCGGTGACCACCGTTCCGGCCGCGCTGCGCCACCGCCCCGATGCGCGCGTGCTCTGGCTCGACGCGCACGGCGACTACAACACCCCCGACACGAGCGGCAGCGGCTACCTGGGCGGCATGTCGCTGGCCGCCGCCTGCGGCGAGTGGGACGCCGGGCTGGGGGACACGATTCCCGCCGAGAAGCTGGTGCTCGCCGGCGTGCGTGACCTCGACACCGGGGAGCGGGAGCTGCTCGAGCGCAGCGCCGCGACCGTGATCGGCGCGAGCGTGGTGGAGACGCTGGTGGCGGTCAAGAACGCGCTCGACGGCGCGCCCGTGTTCATCCACCTCGACCTCGACGTGCTCGATCCTGAAGAGTTTTCGACGCCCTTCCCCGCACCCGGCGGGCTCTCCTCGGACAAGCTCTACGACCTGATGGAGGCGGTCGCCGACGACTCCGAGCTGGTGGGCGTCGAGGTGACGGCCTTCGAGGCCCCCGAGGACCCCGATGAGCTCGCCGACGCGGCCGAGACGGCGATGCGAGTTCTCGACCCGGTGCTTGACCGGATCGCGGCGGATGCGCAAGAGTAGGAAGTAGCACTTCCTACTTTTATGGCTACCACCGATCGTGCAGCCGCCGACAGCCTCGTAGCGCGGCCCTCGCTTCGCTCCCTCGTCGACGACCTGCACGAGCGGCGCGAGCGCGCTCGCGCGGGCGGCGGGGAGGAGCGGATCGCCCGCCAGCACGAGCAGGACAAGCTGACCGCCCGCGAGCGGCTCGCGCTGCTGATCGACGAGGGCACGTTCGTCGAGCTGGGCATCCACGGGCGCCCGCACTTCTCGCAGCGCGCGATGGAGGACAAGGAGGCGCCGGCCGACGGCGTGGTCACCGGCTACGGCAAGGTCGACGGCCGCTTGGTGGCGGTGGCCGCGTACGACTTCACGGTGATGGCCGGCTCGATGGGCATGACCGGCGAGCTGAAGGTCACCCGCCTGCGCGACCTGGCGCTCGGCAAGCGCATCCCGATGGTGTGGCTGCTCGACTCGGCCGGCGCGCGCATCCAGGAGGCCGCCGGCTCGCTGTTCGCGGGCTCGGGGCACCTGTTCCGCGAGGAGGTCGTGGCCAGCGGCGTGATCCCACAGGTAGCGGCATTGATGGGACCCTGCGCCGCGGGCACCGCCTACATCCCCGGGCTGGCCGACTTCGTGCCGATGGTCAAGGGCCGCGGCTCGATGGCCCTGGCCGGCCCGCACCTGACCAAGGCCGTCACCGGCGAGGACGTGACCCAGGAGGAGCTGGGCGGATCGCGCATCCACACGCGCGTGTCCGGCGTGGGCGACCTCGAGGTGGACTCGGACGAGGAGTGCGTCGGCGCGATCAAGCGCTACCTCTCCTTCTTCGGGGCCAACTGCGAGCAGCCGCCGCCGAAGCGCGAGACCGCCGACCCGGTCGACCGCACCGAGGAGGACCTGCTCGACATCCTGCCCGACTCGCCGCGCCACCCGTACGACATGTACGAGGTGATCCGCCGGATCGTGGACGACGGCGAGTGGTTCGACATCAAGCCGCGCTGGGCGCGCACGATCATCACCGCGCTGGCGCGGATGGGCGGCCGGCCGGTGGGAATCGTGGCCAACCAGCCCAGGCACCTCGGCGGCATCCTCGAGAACGACTCCGCCGACAAGGCCGCGCGCTTCATCAATCTGTGCGACGCCTACGGCATCCCGCTGCTGTTCCTGATGGACGTACCGGGGTTCATGGTTGGCACCAAGGTCGAGCAGGCCGGCATCATCAGGCACGGGGCGAAGATGCTCTACGCGGTGTCGCGCGCGACCGTGCCGAAGGTGACGGTCGTGATCCGCAAGGCCTACGGCGCCGGCTACTACGTCATGTGCGGCAAGGCCTACGAGCCCGACCTGATCGTCGCGTGGCCATCGGCCGAGATCTCCGTGATGGGGCCCGAGGGCGCGGTGAACATCATCTTCCGCAAGCAGATCGAGGCGTCCGACGACCCGGACGCGGCGCGGGCATCGATGATCGAGGGGATCCGCAAGACGATCGACCCCTACATCGCGGCGGGCAACGCGCTGATCGACGACATCATCGATCCGCGCGAGACACGCCCGACCGTGATCCGGGCGCTCGAGATGGCAGAGACCAAGAAAGTGGAGCGACCTTGGAAGAAGCATGGCGTGATGCCCGTCTGAACACGACCCGCGGTGGCCAGGCGGCTGCGCGCGAGGTGCCGGGGGCAGCGCGGCGGTGAAGCCCGTGTTCTTCGCGACTCCCGAGCAGTTCGGGGCGTGGCTGGAGGAGCACCACGAGACGGCGAGCGAGCTCTGGGTCGGCTTCTACAAGAAGGCCACCGGCAAGCCGAGCATCACCTGGCAGGAGTCGGTCGAGCAGGCGCTGCGGTTCGGCTGGATCGACGGCGTGCGGCACAGCCTGGGCGACGAGAGCTACACGAACCGGTTCACCCCGCGCAAGCCGACCAGCAACTGGAGCCGGATCAACGTGGCCAAGGTCGAGCAGCTCAAGGCGCGCGGGCTGATGGCGCCGGCTGGCCTGCGCGCGTACGAGGCGCGCAAGCCGGAGCGCACCGGCGTCTACTCGTCCGAGCGGCGCGAGCCGGCGGTGCTGCCGTCCGACTTCGAGGAGCGGCTGCGCGCGAACCCGGCGGCGACCGAGTGGTTCGAGGGACGCCCTGCCGGCTATCGCAAGACGGCGATCCACTGGGTGATCAGCGCCAAGCGGGAGGAGACCCGGCTGCGCCGCTTGCAACAGCTGATCGACTGCTCGGCGGAGGGGCGCAACGTGCCGCCGCTGGCGCGATGAAGCAAGTGCGCCTACGCTGGCGCGGTGACTCGTCGCTCGGCAGGGGCTCTCGCGATCGCGGCTGCGCTGTTGGCGCTGTCGGCCGCGCCGGCGTCCGCGCGCTGGTACGGCAGCCTGCTGCAGGGCGCGCCGAATGCCAACTACGGCTGCGAGTCGGCGCTCGTGCTGGCGCCGCTCGGCGGGGTGCAGCTGTCGCCGACCAACCAGTTCACGTGCACCTACCGCCACGCGGGCTATCTCTACTCCAACCGGCCGACCTTCATCGCGCCGGGCACCGGCCGGATCACGGCGATCAAGGTGCGGTCGGGAGCCAACCCGGCCAAGCTGCGCCTCACGATCCTGACCGGGTCGAGCCGGGTCGACACGACCACCGGCCGCGACCTGCCCGGCACCTACACCTGCTGCACCGCGCGCTTCGTCGGGAAGCCGTTCCGTCCGAAGCCGAACGCGACCACCACGAAGAAGGTGAACGTGAAGGTGGAGGACGTGCGCGACAAGCGGATCCGCATCCGCATCCACTCGTCCGACGGCGTCGCGCTCACGGCCGTGGGGCCGGGCACCGTGCCGCTCCAGATCCGCGACGACGTGGGCGGCTACAACCCCGGCACGCCGATGGCGACCGGCTACTGGCCGTACACCCGCGTGGGCGAGCCGCGCTCGGCGGACGGCTACTCCATGACGGGCATCGACTTGATGTTCCAGTGGTTCTTCAAGCGGCGCTAGCCGCGCTTGTACGACACTCGACGCCAGGGAGGCCCGTATGAGCCGGTTCGAGGACCCGGCGATTCTCGTCTGCTCGATCTCGGGGGCCGTGGCCAGCCGCGAGCAGTGCCCGGCGATCCCCTACACCCCCGAGGAGTACGCGGCCGAGGCCAAGCGAGCCGTGGACGAGGGCGCGTCGATGATCCACATCCACGCGCGCACCCCCGAGGGGGTGCCGTCGTACGAGATCGAGGACTTCCGCGCGATCACCGAGGCGATCAACGGCGCGGTGGACGACGTGATCATCAACTACTCCACCGGCGCGATCGGCGTGCCGATCGAGAAGCGGATCGCCTACCTGCGCGAGCTGCGCCCCGACGTGGCGGCGCTGAACATGAGCTCGATGAACTACGCGAAGTACTCCGAGCGGCGCAAGGAGTTCGTCTTCAGCGCCGTGTTCGAGAACTCGTTCGACACGATCATCGAGTTCCTCGGTGCCATGAACGAGCTCGGCATCCGGCCCGAGCATGAGTGCTTCGACTCCGGGCACGTGGCCAACCTGGATCCGCTGATCGACATGGGGCTGCTGTCCGAGCCGCTGCAGATCGACTGCGTCATGGGCGTCAACGGCGGGATCCGGCCGACGCCGCGCAACCTCGCCCACATGGCCGACCAGATCCCGGGCGGCGCGGACGGGCGCAACAACTGGGGCGTGATCGGGATCAGCCGCGACCAGTGGCGGCTGGTGGCCGCGGCGGCCGCACTGGGCGGCAACGTGCGCGTCGGCCTCGAGGACAACTTCTACCTGCCCGACGGGGAGATGGCCCGCTCCAACGGCGACCTGATCGCCCGGGCGCGCCGCATCGTCGAGGACATCGGCCGCCGCGCGGCGACGGTCGCCGAGGCGCGCGAGCTGCTCGGCACGCCGCGCCGGATCGCCGCATGAGCGCTCTCTCCGACATCAAGGTGCTCGACCTGTCGCGGCTGCTGCCGGGCGGGTTCTGCTCGCTGCTGCTGGCCGACCTCGGCGCGGACGTGCTCAAGGTCGAGGACACCGGGATGGGCGACTACCTGCGCTGGGCGCCGCCCTACCACGAGGGCGCCGACGACTCGGCCAAGTCGGCGATGTTCCTGTCTTTGAATCGGGGCAAGCGCTCGATCCGGCTGAACCTCAAGGAGGAGGGCGGGCGCGAGGTGCTGCTGCGGCTGGTGCGCGAGTACGACGTGCTGCTCGAGTCGTTCCGGCCCGGCGTGATGGAGCGGCTCGGGGTCGGCTACGACCGGCTGCGCGAGGAGAACCCGCGGCTGGTCTACTGCGCGATCACCGGCTACGGCCAGGACGGTCCCTACACCGCCCGCTCGGGGCACGACATGAACTACCTCGGGCTGAACGGGCTGCTCGGGCTGTCCGGGGAGAGCGGCGGCCCGCCGGTGCAGGCCGCCGGCCAGATCGCCGACCTCGGCGGCGGCGCGCTGATGGCCGCGTTCGGGATCCTGGCCGCGCTGCGCGAGCGCGATCGCAGCGGCGAGGGGCAGCTGGTGGACGTGTCGATGTTCGACGGTTCGCTCGCTTGGCTGGCGCTGGTGGCGGCTCGCTACCTGGCCGAGGGCAAGCCGCCCGAGCGCGGCGCGATCGAGCTGGCCGGCAGCTTGATCTGCTACCGGCCCTACGAGTGCAGGGGCGGCTGGGTGACGCTGGGCGCGCTCGAGCCGAAGTTCTGGCAGGCGTGGTGCCGCGGGGTCGGTCGCGAGGACCTGATCGAGAAGCAGTTCGAGCGCCCGGGCTCGGACGCTCACGCGGAGGTGGAGGCGCTCTTCCGGCAGCGGACGCGGGACGAGTGGCAGGCGTTCGCCTCTGAGCACGACTGCTGTCTCGAGCCGGTGCTCGGGCTCGACGAGGCGCTCGACTCCGAGCTGGTGCGGGCGCGCGAGATGGTCGTGCGGATCGATCAGCCCGGCACCGACGGCGTGGAGCTGCTGGGCGTGCCGGTGAAGCTCTCGCGCACGCCGGGCGCGCCGGCCGGGCCCGGGCCCGCGCTGGGCGAGCACACGCGCGAGGTGCTCGCCGGGCTCGGCTACTCCGACGACCAGGTCGCCGCGCTGCTCGACTCCGGCGCCGCCGCCGGCACCGCGGCGGATGCGCAGGGGAGCTTCCTGGCGTGAGTCAGAACGGCCTGCTCAAGATGAAGGAGCTGGCCGAGGCGAGCGGGGTCAGCGGCGGGACGATCAAGCACTACCTGCGCGAGGGCCTGCTGGGCGACGGTCGCGAGGTCGTCAAGACGTCGCGCAACATGGCCTACTACCCGCCCGAGTTCGTCGAGCGCATCAAGCTGATCAAGCAGCTCCAGGAGGAGCGCTTCATGCCGCTGGCGGTGATCAAGTCGATGCTCGACGACGATCCCGAGCGCGCGCAGGCGCTGGTGGAGCTGGAGGACCGCATCCTCGAGCGGGCGCTCGCGGGAGAGCGCAAGCGCGTGTCCGCCGCCGAGCTGCGACGCCGCTATGCCATCCCCCAAGAGGTGCTGCGCCGGCTGGCCGAGCTCGAGGTGCTGACGCCGACGTCGCGCGGCTACGGGCAGCGCGACGTTGAGATCGTCGAGGCGATCAGCCGTTTCCGGGCGGGCGGCTACGACGAGCGAATCGGCTTCACCGTCTACGACACGCTGCGCTACAAGCGCGCGCTCGAGGAGCTGGTCAAGGAGGAGGTCCAGGTGCTGATGGACCGCCTGGCGGGGGAGATGGACCCCGACCGCGCGGCCGACCTGATCGCCGCCGGCGTGGAGCCGCTCAACGAGCTGATCGCCGCGCTGCACCAGAAGTCGCTGGTGGCGGAGCTGCGCCGCCAGCGCGCGGCGCGGGGCTAGCGGCGGCGCTTCGCGGGCACGCGGGTGACGCGTTCGCAGCCGGCGACCGAGTCGATCCGGTCCACGCGGGCCCTGTCGCGGCCGGGCCCGCAGCGGACGACGTCGCGCTCACCGTCGACCGCTGCGATGACGTCGTTGCCCGCGCCGCCCTCGATGCGGTCGTCAGACTTGCCGCCGTCGAGCCGATCATTGCCCGCGCCGCCGCGGAGCAGATCGCTCCCCCGACCGCCGTCGACGCTGTCCTGCCCGTCCCCGCCGTCGAGCTTGTCGTCCCCGCCGCGCCCGATCAGACAGTCGTCCCCGGCGCGGCCGATGAGGTTGTCGGTCCTCCGGTCCCCGGTGATCCGATCGCCGCCCGTGGTCCCCTTCCCGAAGCCGCCCAGCGCCTGGATGGCGAGCCCGCAGCGCTCAGGCGTCGTGACCCGGACCGCGGCAGTCGCCGCCAGGGCGCGCGCCCCGGGAAGCCCGGTGGTCAGGTTGGCCTGCACCTGCGTGTCGGCGGGGCTCAGCGCGAGTGCCTCCACCCGCAGCGTCGCGCCATGGGGGGGCCGCAGGTCCCCGAGCGGGCAGGTGATCTGGTTGCCGGCGATGGTGCAGGTGGCCGTGCCGCGCAGAGCCACCGGCTTGAGCGCGCTCGGCAGGGCCACGGTGAGCGTCGCGTTGGGCACGAAGTGCTTCAGAGCGTGTACCCCGACGTTGATCTCGATCTGCTCGCCCACGCCCACGACGCCGATGCCGGACTGGCCCGCGAAGACGTGCAGCCGCGGCTGTTCGGTGCACGGGTGCGCGTTCTCTTGGGCGAACTGCGGGCACCTGTCCTGCGTCTCGTCGCCGTAGCCGTCGCCGTCGGCGTCCGGCTCGACGGTTGCGTTGAAGAGAGCTTCGAAGTCGTCGCTGTCGGCTGGGTCCGGCACGCGCGCCTCGTTCGAACCGAGCAGCGGTGCGAACGTCATCGAGGTGGAGTCGAAGGCGGGGTGGTTGGCGGCGGCGATCCCTTGGCCCTGGGTGAGGTCGACGCCGATCAGGTCGCCGGCCCGCACGATCAGCCGCTGCGATGCCCTCGGGGTGCCCGCGACAGCGCCATCGACCCTCGGCGTCGCCGAGTGTCTCCCGACCGCGGTGAACTGGCCGCTCGTCGTCGGCCGCAGCACGCGCAGCGAAATCGGAAACATCGCTCCGGCGGGGACCCGCGCCGCCCACCGAACGATCACGCCGTCGTACGGCACCCGCACCGCGGTGCCGGCGATGGTGACCGGTACGAACGTGCAACCGCCAGGGTCCGTGCACACGAGTGGGTCGTCCGCGGCCGCGGGGATCGAGCTGCCGATCGTCGTCGCCGCCGAGGCTCCGGCGGGGACGAGCAGCAGCAAGAGCAGAGCGAGTAGCGCGGACCTGGTCACCTGGCAACGCTAGGACGGAGGCGGCAGCCGCGCCAGCGGCGCTCAGGTATTGCTCACCTTTGTGGTCAAAACGTGATTACCGTACGAATCCCTTCTTGGCGCTCCATCGCCTCGAAGGCGTCGTTGACCTCGTCGAGCTTCACCCGGTTGGTCACCAACGACTCCAGGTCGAGGTCGCCGCTCAGATAGCGGTCG
>Ga0268253_10000184_pt1 | contig 15523 bp, 14 predicted proteins | sample AgamicMgMarz_FD_200250 | JGI IMG/M metagenome (GOLD analysis project Ga0268253, IMG submission 200250) | Agave microbial communities from Guanajuato, Mexico - Mg.Ma.rz (v2) (version 3) | ecosystem: Host-associated > Plants > Phyllosphere > Phylloplane/Leaf | place: Guanajuato, Mexico... | reverse complement strand
CGCGATCAGCTTGACCTCGGACCCGAAGTAGAGCCCGTCGGCGTCGCGGTAGAGGTAGAGCGGCTTCTCGCCGAAGCGGTCGCGACAGAGCCCCAGCTCGCCGGTCCGCGCGTCGTAGAGGGCGAAGGCCCACATTCCCTCGCAGCGGTCGACGCCCTCCCAGCCGGCGCGCGCCAGCATCTCGACCAGCACCTCGGTGTCCGACGTCGTGCCGAACTGGACACCCTTCCGGGCCAGCTCCGCGCGCAGCTCCACGTAGTTGTAGAGCTCACCGTTGTACGCGAGCCAGTGGTCGCCGGCCCGGAACGGCTGGTTGGCGCGCGAGTCCAGGTCGATGATGTTCAGCCGGGCGTGGAGCAGCTCGACCCAGCGTCCATCCGGCGTCTCGAAGCGGCTGTGCGCCTGGTCGTCCGGGCCGCGGTGGCGCATCAGCTCGAGCGTCCTGCCTACAGCCGCGTCATCGACTGGGCGCTCTCCCACGAAGCCGGCGATCCCGCACACGTCGCGACCCTCAGGCGCCCGCGGGCACGCGGTCCCACGGGAAATCCGGCACGAGGAAGTCGTCGATCACCCACACCCCGTCGCGGCGCGACCAGATGTCGTGATTGCGAAAACGCTCGGCCAGCTCGTAGAAGCGCTCGGGTGATATGTCCGCGTAGGCGCAGAACGCCTGGATGTCGGCGTGCGGGGTCTCGTCGCCGCGCTCACGCAGCACCTCGATGGCCTCGTCGCGCGTGAGCCGTCCGTTGCGGATCTCGAGCGAGAGGTTGTCGTAGGTGCGGGTGAAGCCGAACTTGTGCCACTTCAGGTAGTGGTGGATCGAGATGAAGTCGTCGTCGATGTCGGCGTAGTCGTAATAGCCCGTCTTCGGGCCGCCCTCGCGAGAGCGGAACCCGTGCTCGCGCGCAACCTCGGCCGTACGGTCCGGGTCCCACCCGAGAAACCAGCCGAGGAACACGGCCTCGGTCCCGGCAGCGGCGAGCTCCTCGTCGCTGGGGCCGAAGTACGGCGTCAGCTGCTCGGCCGGCAGCTCGTCCGAGACCCAGTCCGCCGCCGTGGTCCCGTGCACGGCCCCGTAGCGGCGGATCCACTCGCCGTCGAGCCGGAATGAGTCGGCGTCGGGGCCCGTGCCGATGTACTCGGCCGCGGAGTTCTCACCCCACACGACCAGCGGAACGCGGTAGCGCACCGCGAGCGTGAGCGGGATGTTGAACAGGGCGAGGTGCATCGGAATGGCGGTGGTGCCGAAGCGCTCGAGCGACTGGAGCATGAAGCGGCGCTCGACCTTCGGGTTGACGCTGTAGTCCACGTGGTCGACGCCGAGCTCGATCAGGTTGTCGAGGTTCTGCTGGCCCAGGTCGGTCCGCCCCGGCGTTCTCCAGGTCACCGCGAGCGGGTGGAGGCCGTGGTCGAGACAGGTGACCACCTGCCAGGTGCTGTCCTTGCCCCCGCTCACCGGGATCACGCAGTCGTAGGGACGCCCGGCGCGCTTGACGCGCTCGACGAGCCGCCCGAAGTCGGCCGCTCGCGCGGGGCGGTCGACATCCCGGCCGGTCCGGTGGTGCCGGCAGGCAGAGCACACGCCGTCGGCCCCGATTTCGATGCCGGGGCGGGTCTCGGGAATCACGCAGGTCTGGCAATACCGCACGGCGCAGGATGCTAGCCCGCGGACCACAACCGGACAGGTTCCGCTTCCGTCTGACTTAGAGTCCGGGTGATGCAACCAGGGCGGCGCGCACTGATCACCGGCATCACCGGCCAGGACGGCTCGTACCTGGCCGAGCTGCTGCTGGACAAGGGCTACGAGGTTCACGGCATGGTCCGGCGCTCGTCCACCGAGACGTTCCAGCGGCTCGAGGGCATCCGCGACTCGATCACGCTCCACACCGGCGATCTGCTCGATCAGCGCTCGCTGGTCGACGTGATGCGCGACTGCGAGCCGGAGGAGATCTACAACCTCGCCGCGATGTCGTTCGTGGCCGCGTCCTGGTCGCAGCCGGTGCTGACCGCCGAGTTCACCGCCGTCGGCGTCACGCGCATCCTCGAGGCGATGCGCGAGGTGTCGCCCGACGCGCGCTTCTACCAGGCGTCGAGCTCCGAGATGTTCGGCAAGGTGCTCGAGGTGCCCCAGCGCGAGAGCACGCCGTTCTATCCGCGCTCGCCCTACGGGGTGGCCAAGTGCTACGGCCACTTCATCACGGTCAACTACCGCGAGTCGTACGACCTCTACGCGGCCTGCGGGATCCTCTTCAACCACGAGAGCGAGCGGCGCGGCCTCGAGTTCGTCACGCGCAAGGTGACCCACGCGGCGGCGGCGATCAAGCTCGGGCTGCAGACCGAGGTGGCGCTCGGCAACCTCGACGCAGAGCGCGACTGGGGCTACGCCAAGGATTACGTCGAGGCGATGTGGATGATGCTCCAGGAAGACGAGCCGGACGACTACGTGATCGCGACCGGCGCGGCCCACTCGGTGCGCGAATTGGTGGACGTGGCGTTCGCGCACGTGGGGCTGGACCCAGCAGACCACGTGCGCATCGACGAGCGCTACCTGCGCCCTGCGGAGGTGGAGCACCTGATCGGCGATCCGAGCAAGGCCCGCGACAAGCTCGGCTGGCAGCCGAGCACGTCGTTCGAGGAGATGGTCAAGCTGATGGTGGACTCCGACCTGGAGCTGCTCGCCAGCGGCGTCCCTCAGAAGCAAGCGGGCTGAGATGTCGGTGGCGCCGGAGGAGTGCGACCTGGCCGTCGTCGGAGGCGGGATCCTCGGGTTGGCGGTCGCTCGCGAGCTCAAACGGCGTCACCCGGAGCTGTCCGCGGTCGTGCTGGAGCGGGGCGCCGCGCTGGCGGGTGGACAGACCGGGGCCAACAGCGGCGTGATCCACGCCGGCATCTACTACCTCCCGGGGTCGCTGAAGGCGCGGCTGTGCGTGGAGGGCGCCCGCCACATGTACGAGTTCTGCGAGCGCGAAGGGGTCCCGTTCGACCGCTGCGGCAAGGTGATCGTGGCGCGAGACGAGAGCGAGCTGGGACGCCTCGACGAGCTGGAGCGACGCGGCCGCGAGAACGAGGTGCCCGGGCTGCGGCGGCTGTCGGCGGGTGAGCTGGCCGAGGTCGAGCCGCACTGCCGCGGGGTGGCGGCGCTGCACTCACCCCAGACGGGGATCGTGGACTTCGCGGAGGTGGCCCGCGCGGTCGCGCGCGAGCTCTCCGTGGGCGGGACCCCGGTCGCGCTCGAGCACGGCATCCGCTCCGTGCGCGCGGGCAACGGGCGCATCGCGCTGGCGCACGATCGCGGCGAGACACGCGCGCGCTTCGCGGTCTTCTGCGCCGGGGTGGGCGCTGACAAGCTCGCCGTCGCCGCCGGCGCCTCACCGGACCCGCGGATCGTGCCGTTCCGGGGCGCCTACCTCTACCTGCGGCCGGAGAAGCAGCCGCTCGTGCGCTCGATGATCTACCCGGTGCCCGACCCGTCGCTGCCGTTCCTGGGCGTGCACCTGACGCGCCATATCGACGGCCACGTCTCGCTCGGTCCGACCGCGCTGCTGGCTCCTCGCTCGGTCGGCGACCTGCTGTGGCCGGGCACGATCAAGATGGGGCTGAAGTGGTGGCGAACCGGGATCACGGAGATCCGCAACCGGTTGAGCAAGCGCACGCTGGCCCGAGCGGCCGCGGACTACGTACCCGAGATCGGCCCCGGCGACTTCGACGGCGGGTTTGCCGGCAAGCGCGCGCAGGCGCTCGGGCGCGACGGCAAGCTGGTGGACGACTTCGTCGTCTCGGAGACCGAGCGCGCCCTGCACGTCCGCAACGCGCCCTCGCCCGCGGCCACCTCCTCGTTCGCGCTCGCGCGGCTGATCGCGGACCGGGCCGAGCCCGGCCTGGAGTAGGCATGCGGAGCCTGGAGACACGTCTCGAGGGTCCGGTCGTGATCGAGCCCACCGTCAACGGCGACGCGCGGGGGTTCTTCGTCGAGACCTACCGGGCAAACGTTCTGGCGGAGCTGGGCGTGCGGGACGCCTTCGTCCAGGACAACCACTCGCGCTCACGTCGGGGTGTCCTGCGCGGCATGCACTTTCAACCGGGGCAGGCGAAGCTGGTGCGCTGCGCTCGCGGCGCGATCGTGGACGTGGTCGTGGACATCCGGCCGGGCTCGCCGTCGTTCGGGAGCTGGGAGGCGATCGAGCTCGACGACGAGCGCGGCCACCAGCTGTACGTGCCCGACGGGTTCGCGCACGGTTTCTGCGTGACCTCCGAGCTCGCCGACGTGATCTACAAGGTCTCGACCTACTACGACCCGTCGATCGAGTCGGGCTTTCGCTTCGACGACCCCGAGGTCGGGATAGAGTGGCCGGCGAGGATCGAGCTGGAGGTGTCGGAGCGCGACCGCGAGGCGCCCCTGCTGAGCGAGCTCAAGCTCGGCGGGTGAGCAGCCCGCGCACCAGCGCACGCTCCTCAGGGTCGAGGATCAACCCGTAGAAGACCCCCCAGTACGCCAGCACACCGCCGGCCGCCAACCCCAGCACCACCGCGGTTTGATCCATCGGCAGCGCGGCGCGACCCGCCAGCAGCATGGCGGCAAGCAGCGCCGCCAGCGTGTAGTTCGGTGCCCAGGCACTGCGCGCGAGCGCGCCCAGCGATGCTCCCGAGGCGCGCAGGCCCAGCCGCAGGAGGATCGGGAAGGCCAGCAGGAACGGCAGGGCGGTGCCGATTGCCGGTCCTTCCAGCCCGAGCTCCGGCGTCAGGCTGAGCGAAAGGGCCAGGTTCGCCGCCGCGACGCACAGCATGATTCGTGCGACCTCGCGCGCCAGGCCGACGCCGACCAGAAAGCCGGGCGTGACCACGAGGCCGCCGTACAGCAGCCAGTACGAGACGAGGATCGCCAGCGCCGTCGCGCCCCCGCTGTAGCGCGAGCCGAGCCAAGCGTCGAGGATCGGGCCGGCCAGAACGATCAGGGTCACGCACAGTGGGATGAAGAACGCGAGCGTGTAGCGGGTCCCGCGAACGACGAGCTCCCGCAGCCGGCTTTCGTCCTCCGTCGCGACGTAACGGGACGCGGTCGGGACCACCGGCACCGCGAGCGCGCCGCCGAGCGCGTAGAACAGGTTGTGCGCGCGGACCGGTCCTTCGAACAGGCCGACGGCGGTCGGGCTCCGAAACGCGCCGATGATCACCCGGCTGAAGGCGTACATCGCGAGGTTGCAGAGCTCGACCACCACGAGCCAACCGGCCGTAGGCACGATCGCCATCACCCGGGCACGGGTCACGGCACCTGGCGAAACGCCCAGCCCGAGACCGGCGTGGCGTGCCACGAGGGCCGACAGCACCCCGCTGAACAGGGGGAGGGCGCCGCTGACCGAGATCAGAGCGCCGAGGCCGGCGCCGGCGATTACGAGGGTCAGCATCGTGACCAGGTAGAGGGATGCGGCCGCGATCTCGATGCACGCCGCCCGCACGAACTGCCTCTCGCCGCGCAGTCCGTCGAGCCACGCGGTTGCCGTGATGCCCGCGGCGGTAACGGCGCCCAGGCCGAGGGCGCCGAGGCGGGCATGGTCGGCCAACTCGCCGTCCAGGATCAGCCCGGCGATCAGGAGTCCGGCCCCCCCGATGAGCACGCCGGTGCCGATGCCTGCGGTCACGTAGAGCGGCACGGCCGCCGCGAACACCAAGCGCCGCTCCTCGCGATCGACCGCCCCCGCCAGCGCCCGGACGGTCGAGCTGGCGACGCTGTTGCGCAGGACCAACAGATATCCGGCCAGCGAGCCAACCAGGCCGTAGGCGCCGAGCTCCGCCACCGACAGGCGCCGAGCGAGGATCGTCACGATCGTCAACAGGGACAGCAGGCCGGCCCCCTGGGCGACTTGCTGCAGCAGTGCCGCTGAGGCAAGCAGCCGCGCCTCGCGAGGCGCTGGCGCACTCCCTTCGGACTGCGCAACCCGGGCGCGACGCACGGGTTCAGACCTTACGCGAACACTCGGCGCGCACACCCTCCGTGCCCGCCAATAGGCTCCCGGTCGATCCACATGCACTCCCGCCAGCCCGAGCCGCAGCCCGCCCCAGCGGCGGCGGCAGACTTCTCGACCCGCGCGATCCTCGGCGTGCCGGTGGCGATGGTGGACTACGACCGGGCGATCGCCGTCATGGACCAGCTCATCGAGCGGCGCGAGCGCGGCTATGTCTGCGCCGCCCCGGTCCACGCGCTGATGGTCGCCCAGGACGACCCCGAGATGCTGGCGGCGCTGCGCGGCGCGACCATGGTCGTGCCGGACGGCATGCCGCTCGTATGGGCCGCCAACTCGCTCGGCGAGCGGTTGGGCGACCGCGTCTACGGGCCCGAGCTGATGTCGCGCTACTCGCACCACTCGGCCGCCCGCGGGCACCGCGTGTGGCTCTACGGCGGCCGCGACCAGGGCTCGCTGGTGCAGCTGGCGCTCTCGCTGCGCCGGCTCCACCCGGGCATCCAGGTCGTGGGCGGATACTCCCCGCCGTTCCGGCCGCTGACGACCGGCGAGGAGGCGACCGTCGCGCGCCAGATCAACGAGGCGCGGGCGGACGTGCTCTGGGTTGGGATCGGGGTGCCGAAGCAGGAGAAGTGGATGGCGCGCATGCGCGACCGCCTCGACGTCCCGGTGATGGTCGGCGTCGGCGCCGCCTTCGACTTCCACGCCGGGCGCGTCTCGATGGCGCCGGCTTGGATGCAGGAGCGCGGGCTGGAGTGGATCTATCGCACCTCGCAGGAGCCGAGACGGCTCGTGGGTCGCTATCTGAGCACCAACCCGCGCTTCGTCGCGGCGTTCGCGCGCCAGTACCTGCGCGAGCGGCGGCGACGGTAGCGCAGGTACTCTCAGGCCCATGAACGTCGCGGTCGTCGGTCTGGGCCGAGTGGGCCTACCGCTGGCGCTCTCCTTCGCGGATCGCGGCCTCGACGTGATCGGCGTCGAGCGCGAGCAGAGCGTGCTGGAGCAGGTCGCAGCCGGCCGCATGCCCTACCGGGAGACGGGGACCCGGGAGCTGCTCGAGCGGGTGCTCCAGTCGAGTCGCCTCCAAACGACGCGCACGGTCCAGGACGCCGCGGCCGCCGACCACATCGTCCTCACGCTCGGCACGCCCGCTCACGTGCACATCGAGATCGACATGTCGCAGATCAAGCAGGTGGTGGACGACCTGCTGCCGGTGCTGCGCGAGGGCCAGTCGCTGATCCTGCGCTCTACCGTCGCGCCGGGGACGACCGACTGGGTCGCGGGCTACATCGAGCAGCGCCGCGGCTTCCGGGTCGGCGAGGACCTGTTCGTCGCGCACGTGCCCGAGCGCATCGCCGAGAACCACTTCCTCGAGGAGATCGCGACCCTGCCCTGCATCGTCGGCGGCGTCGGCGAGGGCTCGGGCGCGAAGGCCGCCGAGCTGTTCGAGGCGTTCGGGGCCGAGATCGTCCAGACCACGCCCGTACAAGCCGAGCTGGCCAAGATCTGGACGAACATCCTGCGCTACACCCAGTTCGCGCTGCCCAACCTGCTGATGATGGAGGCCGAGCAGTACGACGCGAACGTGTTCGAGGTGATCGACCTGATCAACCGCGACTATCCGCGCGGCGGGATCGCCAACCCGGGCCTGACCGCCGGGGCGTGCCTGCGCAAGGACTTCACCTTCTCCGAGGAGCGCTCGAGCGCCCCCGGCATGCTGCTGGCCGTCTCGCGCGTGCACGAGACCGTGCCGCTGTTCCTCGTCAAGGGGCTCAAGGCGCGCCTGGGCGGCTCGCTGCGCGACCGCAAGATCGCCGTGCTCGGCCTGACGTTCAAGCGCGACTCGGACGATCTGCGCGACTCGCTGTCGTTCAAGCTGGTCCGGCTGCTGGAGCGCGAGCTGGCCCACGTGGCCCGCCACGACCCGCACGTGTCCGCCGGCTCGGACCCGCTCGAGGCCGCGCTCGACGGCGCAGAGGCAATCGTGGTCGCCACCAACCACTCGGGCTTCGAGGACCTGCTCGGACGCCTGCCGGACGGTGTGCTGCTGGTCGACCCCTGGAACGTGACCGGCTCGGGCCGCGTGTTCGCGACCGTCCGCGAGCGCGCGGCGGTGACCAACCGGGGGCTCACGCCCCCGGACCCCCGCCGATGAGTGGCGGGGCGGCATGAGCCGGGTCCTCGTCACCGGCGGCGCCGGCACGATCGGCGCGGCCGTGGTGCGCCGGCTGAGCGGCGATCCGGCGTGGGAGGTGCGCGTCTCCGACCAGCGCGAGGCGCCCGCATGGATGCGCGAGGCCTGCGAGGTCCACACGGGCAACCTGCTCGCGGCCGGCGAGGCCAGCGCCGCCATGAGCGGCTGCACGCACGTGATCCACCTGGCGGCGATCGTGGGCGGGATCGCCAACTTCCACAAGCTCCCGCATACGCTGCTGGAGGTGAACAACGGGCTCTACAACGCGGTCTTTCGCGCGGCGCTGGACGAGCGCGTCGAGCGGCTCGTGTACGTCTCTTCGTCGATGGTGTTCGAGCGGGCCACCGAGTTCCCGACCACCGAGGAGCACCTGCTCGACTGCCCCGCGCCGCGCTCGGCGTACGGCTTCTCGAAGCTGGCCGGCGAGGTCTACTGCCGCGCCCTTCACGACGAGCACCGGTTGCCGTACACGATCTGCCGTCCCTTCAACGCGTACGGGCCGGGCGAGCTGCCCGACGACGAGCCCGGCATCGCGCACATGGTCCCCGACGTGATCCGCAAGGTGCTGGCCGGCACGCGACCGCTGCCGATCTTCGGCTCGGGGGAGCAGACCCGCACCCTCACGCACGTGGACGACATAGCCTCCGGGATCGTGACCGCGATGGCCCACCCCGCCGGCGAGAACGAGGACTTCAACGTATCCGCCTCCGACGAGCGCACCGTCGCGGAGATCGCGCGCATCATCTGGGAGGCGTGCGGGGAGGACCCGGGCCTGTTCGAGCTCGAGCACCTGCCCTCGTTCGAGGTCGACGTGCAGCGCCGCTGGCCCTCCGTGGAGAAGGCGAAGCGCCTGCTCGGGTGGGAGGCGCAGGTGGGCCTGCGCGAGGGGATCGCGGGGACGGTCGAGTGGCTGAGGGAGCGCGAGCTTGCAGCCGGCCGCGGGTGAGCAGGCGCGGAGCCGCGAGCCGGTGAGCGGCCGCGCGTTCGTCACCGGCGGCAGCGGCTTCGCGGGCAGCCACCTGCTCGACCTGCTGCCGGGCGCGACCGCCCCGTCGCGCGAGGAGCTCGACCTGTTCGACGGCGACTCGGTGCGCGCGGCGGTGCGGGAGAGCGCCCCGGACACGGTCTGGCACCTCGCCGCGCTTGCCTCGGTCGGGCGCTCGTGGGAGGTGCCGGTGGAGACGATCGCCGACAACGTGGCGATGACCGTCAACCTGCTCGAGGCCGTGCGCACGGAGGCCCCCGAGGCCACCGTGGTGCTGATCAGCTCGGGCGAGATCTACGGTCCGCCGGATCGGCTGCCCGTGGACGAGGAGGCGCCGCTGCGCCCCCAGAACCCGTACGCCGTATCGAAGGCCGCCTGCGACCTGCTCGGCGGGCAGTACGCCGACGCCATCGGCCTGCACGTGGTGCGCGTGCGCCCCTTCAACCACACCGGCCCGGGACAGACCGACGACTACGTCGTGGGCACGCTCACGCGCCAGGTGGCCGAGGCCGAGGCGGCCGGGCACGAGGAGGCGCTGGTGCGCACGGGCAACCCCGACTCGGCGCGCGACTTCTCGGACGTGCGCGACGTGGTCCGCGCCTACGTGGCCGCGGCCACGCTCGACTCCGGCGTCTACAACGTCGCCAGCGGGAAGGCCGTGAGCGTCCACGACCTGATCGAGCTGGTGCGCGCGGCGGCGCACATCCCGGTGCGCCACGAGGTCGACCCGGCGCGCGTGCGCGCGCACGACGTGCCCGAGGTGCGCGGCTCGGCCGAGCGGCTGCGCGACGCCACCGGGTGGAGGCAGGAGATCCCGCTCGATCAGACGATCGCCGACGCGCTCGAGGCGTGGCGGCGCAAGCTCAGGCGCTGACGCGCGCGTAGATCTCGAGCAGATCGCTCAGGTAGCGCTGCTCGGAGTGGTGCTCGACCGCGCGGGCGAGCAGCTGCTCGCCCTCCTCGCGGCGCCGCCAGGGATCGCTCCAGAGCGCCCCGACCCGCTCCGCCAGCGCTTTCGCGTCGCCGAGCGGCACGCAGCGCTCCTCGCCGACCAGCTCGGGCACGCCGCCGCTGCGCGTGGCCACCACCGGCAGCCCGGCGCCCATCGCCTCCAGCACCGAGTACGGCGAGAACTCGTGGCTGCGCGAGCTGAGCACCAGCGCGGCCGCGCCCCGCAGCAGCGCCGGCATCTCGGCGCGCGGCACATTGCCGAGCAGCTGGACGGGAGCTTTCAGGCGCTCGATGAGGTCCGCCAGCTCGCCCGCGGCCGGGCCGTCGCCGGCGATCCATAGGGGCACGCCGGCCAGCGCCGCGGCCTCGATCGCGAGGTCGAGCCCCTTCTCCGGCGACAGCCTCCCGGCGGCGAGCACGTAGCGGCCCTGGTGAGCACGCGAGCCCCCGGCCAGCTCGTCTGCGGGCACGAAGTGGTTGAGCACGTCGAGCCGGTCGCTCGGCACCCCGAGCTTGGCGAGCTGCCCCGCCGCCCAGTGGCTCGGGGCGACGAAGCGGTCCGTCGAGCCAAGCGCCAGCGGCTGGTGCAGCGCCAGCCCGGCGGCGTAGGCGATCGCCTCGGGCACCGATCGGCGGCAGTTGAGCAGCAGCCCCGGGATCGTGTTGCGGCCCCGACAGCGAAAGCAGGGCGCCCCGTCGCGCGCGGCCACGCCGATCGCGCAGAACAGCCGCGCGTTGTGGAGGTGCAGCACCACGCGAGCGCCCGCGGCGCGCGCCGCCGCCAGCCCGCGCGGGCCGATCAGGGGCTGCGTGTTGTGGGCGTGGACGATGTCGGCGGACAGCTCGCGCACCGCCGCGGCGACCTCCTGCTCCTCCGCGCCGCCGCGCACCAGCGCGGCCGCCGCCTGGGCGCGGCCCGCCTGCGACGAGCGGCGCTCGAGCAGGCGGTGCTCGATCCCCGCGGTCGCCAGCGCGCGCAGCTGCAGCGCGACCGCGCGCTCCTCCCCGCCCTCGAAGCGATAGCGGTTGTGGAGCAGCAGGACGCGGGGGTGGCCCGGTGCGCTCATGAGGCCGGGCTACGCTATCGACCGCGATGGACCCGCCCGCTGTGTCAGTCGTGGTTCCCACGCGCGGCCGGGCGGCTTATCTCGAGGTCACCCTCGACTCGCTACTCGGGCAGCGCGCCGGAATCGCCCACGAGATCCTCGTCGTCGACGACGGCGAGGGCGACGCGACCGCCGACGCCGTGCGGGCGCGACCGCCCGTGCGCTACGTGCGGCACGGCCCGCGGCGCGGCCTCAACCCGGCGCGCAACATCGGGCTGCGCGAGGCCGAGGCGCCGCTGATCGCGTTCGTGGACGACGACGTGCACGTCCCGCCGGGCTGGCTGGCGGCCCTGGTCGAGGGCGCCGCGCGCCATCCGCAAGCCGAGGCGTTCGGCGGGCCGATCCGGGCCCGCTTCGAGGGTCGCTCGCCGCGCGGCTGCGGCCGCGAGGATCCGCCGATCACCACGCTCGACCTGGGCGAGCGGGACCGCGAGGTCGACTTCGTCTGGGGCGCGAACTTCGCGGTGCGCCGCGAGGGCATCGAGCGCGCCGGGCCCTTCGACGAGGACATCGTGCGACCGCACGGCGACGAGGAGGAGTGGCTAGAGCGGCTGCGCGCCGCCGGCGGGCGCGTGGTCTACCTCGCGGCGGCGGGACTCGACCACCGCCGCACGGCAGCCGACGCCCGCCTGCTGCCGCTGGCGCGCGCCGCCTACGCGCGCGGGCGTGGCGCCAGGGCAAGCGACCGCCGGCGCGGGCGCGAGCCCTCGCTCGCGGGCGAGCTGCGCGTGCTGGCCGGTTGCGGCTGGCACACGCTGCGCCGGGGCTGCCCGCAGGGGCTGGTCATGGGCGCTCACTCCGCCGGCCGGCTCGCGGAGGCGCTGCGGCCTCGATGAGCGACTACCTGTCAGGCGACGCCGGCGACGTGACCCACCCCTGGCGGCGGGCCAAGCGCGCCCTCGGCGAGGTGGCCTTCTCGGCGATCGATCGCGCCGCGCTGGTCGGGCCGCGCGCGGACGCGATCGCCCGCGCCGCGCCGTCGCGGCGGGTGCTGGTGGCGGGCGTGTACCGCCCCGATTCGCTGCTGCCGGCCGCGCTCGGCGCGCTGCGCTCGCGACGGCACGAGGTCGGGTTCGCGCTCGGGTCGACGGGGGCGGCCGACAGCGCGCTCGCGACGGAGACCGTCGCCAGCGGGCTCGGCGGGGGCAAGTTCGAGAACATCAACAAGGTGCTCACGGCCACGCACGGAGCCGACTTCGACTGGCTGCTGGTCGTCGACGACGACCTGCGCCTCCCGCGGCGCTTTCTCGACCGCTTCGTCGGGCTCTGCGAGCGCTTCGAGCTCGACCTCGCCCAGCCGGCCCAGAGCCAGCGCAGCCACTCGGCCTGGCGCGTGGCCCGCCGGCGGCCGGCGGCGCTGGTCCGCGAGACGCGCTTTGTCGAGATCGGCCCGCTGACCGCGTTCGGGCGGCGCGCCGCCGAGGAGCTGCTGCCGTTTCCCGATTTGCGCTTCGGCTGGGGGCTCGACCTGCACTGGGCCGCACTGGCCGCCGAGCGCGGCTGGCGGCTCGGCGTGATCGACGCCACGCCGGTGCGCCACGAGACCGCCACGGTCGGCTCGTCCTACCGAGCCGAGGACGCGCAGGCCGAGGCCGCCGGCTTCCTCGCCGACCGCCCCTACCTGCCCGCCGCTCGCGCGGGCGACGTGCTCGCGACCCACCGCCGCGGGGCCCGCTGATGCGCCTCCTGTTCGTGGCGCCGGACATGCACCGCGGCGGGGCCGAGCGGCAGTGGGCGACGTTGATCCCGGCGCTCGCCGCACGCGGGGCCGAGGTGCGCCTGCTCTGTCTCAACGACGAGGGCCCGCTGTTCGCCGACCTGAGCGCCGCAGGGGTGCCGGCCACCTGCGTGCACCTGGGCGGTCGCGCGGACGCGCGCGCGCTGCGCCGCGCGCTCGCCGAGGCCGAGGGGCGGCCGGCCGTGGTCGTAACCCGCGGCGTGAGCCCCCAGCTGGTCGGCGAGGCGATCGCCCGCCGCGCCGGCGCCGCACACGTGCTCAACGAGCACACCCCGCTCACCGCCGACGGCGAGCTGCTGGCGCTGCGCCCGCACCAGCTGACGCTGACGCGGCTGGTCGCGCCGCGCGTGGACCGCGTGATCGCGGTGACCGAGCGGCAGGCCGAGCCGCTGGGCCGGCGCGGCTACCGGCGCGAGCGCATCTTGGCCGTCCCGAACGGGCTGTTCGATGCGGACGTGCGGGTGCGGGCAGAGCGCGCCGCCACGCGCCGCGAGCTGGGCCTGGCGGACGGCGAGTTCGCGGTGCTGTGCCTCGCCAACCTGCGCCCCGAGAAGGGCGCGGAGGCGTTCGTCGAGGCGGTCTCGCGCGCCCGCGAGCAGGTGCCGCGGCTGCGCGGGCTGCTCGCCGGCGACGGCCCGCAGCGGGACGAGCTGGAGCGGCTCGTCGCCGAGCGCGAGGGCGTGCGGCTGCTCGGCTCGCGCGGCGACGCGCCGGACCTGCTCGCCGCCTGCGACGCGCTCTGCCTGCTGAGCGAGGCGGAGGCGCTGCCGATGTCGATCCTCGAGGCGATGGCGCTGGGCCGGCCGGTGGTCACGACAGACGTCGGCGGCACCACCGACGCGGTCGCCCACGCCGAGACCGGCCTCGTGGTGGCGCCCGGCGCCGGCGCCGGCGCACTGGCGCGGCTGGCCGCCCAGCCGGAATGGGCCCGCCAGCTGGGCGAGCGCGGCCGCGCGCGGCAGCTGGAGCGCTTCTCGGGCGAGGCGATGGTCGAGGGCTACGCGAACGCGCTCGCCGAGGTGGCGCGGCGCTGATCGACGTCGTCCTGCTCTCGCTCGGGACCACGCTCGGCTGGCGAGTGGGCGACTCGCTGCTCGTCGGCCAGCTGCGCCGGGCGGGCCTGAGCGTCGAGCCGGTGGCGGTTCGGGTCGGCGCCACCGGACGCCTCCGGCGCGCCTACCCGCTCACCGACCTGGTCGAGGCAGCCGCCGCCCGGCGCGCGCTCGCCGCCGCGCTCGACCGCCATTCGGTGCGCGCGGTGGTGATCTCCACCACCACCGCGGCGATGCTCGCCGACACGCACGACCTCCCCTACGCAGTGCGGCTGGACGCCCCGGCCCGCGTGAACCGCCCCGGCCCCCGCAACGCCGCGCTGCACGCGCTCGAGCGGCGCGCGCTCGCCCGTGCCCGGCTCGTGCTGCCCTGGAGCGAGGCCGGGCGGGCGGCGCTGCCGGCCGGGCACGCCCCGGCGGTCGTCGTTCCGCCGCCGATCGAACGCTCCGGCGAGCTCCCCCGGAGTCGCGACCAGCTCGCCGTCGCCTACACGCCGGACGTGAAGGCCAAGGGCCTCGACATCGTCTGCGGCGCCTGGGCGGCCACCGGCATCCGCGACGCGCGCCTGGAGGTCTTCGGCGTCGAGCGCGAGGCCGCCCTCGCCCATCTGCGCCGCACCGGCGTGGCGGCTCCGGCGAGCGTCGAGTTCCGCGGCAAGGCACCACCCGAGCAGTTCCGCGCGGCGCTGCGCCGCGCCCGCGTCTACGTGGGCGGTGCGCGCTGGGAGGACTTCGGGCAGGCGCCGCTCGAGGCGCTGGCCGACGGCGCGCTGGTCGCGACCGTGCCTTCGGGCGGGCCGTTCGAGGCGCTCGGGCTGGCCCGCGAGCTGGCGCCCGAGCTGGTGGCCGACGCGGTCGACCCATCCACGCTGGCAACCGCGCTGCGGGCGGCATTCGAGCTGCCGGAGCAGCGCGTGGAGAGCTACCGCCGGGAGGCCTCCCAGCTGCTGCGGCGCTTCGACGGCGAAGCGATCCAGCGCACGATCGCCGCCGAGGTCGTGCCGGCGCTGCTCGCCTAGCGGGCGGCCTTCAGCACCGCGCGCTCGAAGGCCTCCACGTCCGCCTCGAGCGGGTGGCGTTCGGTCACCGCCAGGCTGCCGGCGGCCAGCCGCTCGCGCAGCCCGCGATCGCGCACCAACCGGCTCAGGGCGGCTGTGATCGCGGCCCGGTCGGTCGGGTCGACCAGCAGGGCGTTCTCACCGTCCACCGCCACGTCGCCGGCCGCCCCCGCCCGCACCGAGCAGATCAGCGGCAGCCCGGCGGCGGCCGCCTCGCGCACGGTCACGCCAAACGGCTCATAGGTGCTGACCAGGGCGAGCACGTCCGCCTCGCGGTAGAGCCGCGGCAGCTCGTCGGGCGCGATGTAGCCGTTCAGTCGCAGCGGCACACCGAGCCGCTCGGCGATCGCCTTCAGGTCGACGTCGAGTGCTCCCGTGCCACACAGCTCCAGCTCAGCCTCGCCTGCGACAAATCCCGCATCGGCAAACGCCTCCACCAACGCGACCAGGTTCTTGTCCGGCACGAGCCGTCCGACCGACAG
>Ga0268253_10000182_pt1 | contig 15554 bp, 12 predicted proteins | sample AgamicMgMarz_FD_200250 | JGI IMG/M metagenome (GOLD analysis project Ga0268253, IMG submission 200250) | Agave microbial communities from Guanajuato, Mexico - Mg.Ma.rz (v2) (version 3) | ecosystem: Host-associated > Plants > Phyllosphere > Phylloplane/Leaf | place: Guanajuato, Mexico... | reverse complement strand
GAGCGGCAGCGGATCGCGCGCCAGCCCCTCCATCTCCTCCGCCATCTGCAGCCGCGGGACGTCCTCCCGCATCAGCGGCTCGTGGACGTACAGGTGGAACAGCCGCACCTCGGCGTCGGCGATCTGCGAGAGCGCCTGGCCGTACACGCGGCACAGCTGCAGAAACGCCACCAGCGGGAAACCGGAATCGAGCACCGACGCCACGTAGCGCAGCGCGTCGAGGTCCTCGTCGGTGATCCCCTCCAATGCGGCCGGCGCCAGCCCGATGCTGTTCCAGAAGCGCTCGATCAGCGCCTGCTCGAGCCCGGTCTCGCTCGCGGCGTCCTTCAGGTCGCGCTGCGCGTGCTGGTCGTCGCCGAACAGCGACTCGATGTAGCCGTAGGCCAGGCGCCCCTGGCTGCCGGCCCGGCGGAGGCTCTCGAGCGTGTGCCCGCGTGCGCGCAGCCGCGCGACGATGCGGGCGTGCGCGACCGCCGCCGCGGTCCACTCGCCGCGCCCGTTCACCTCGGGGATCACGCCGCTTTCGGCCCAGCGCCTGAGCGTCGTCGGCGAGACGCCCACGCGCTCGGCAGCTTCGTTGAGAGTGAGGGTCGGCTCTGCCACGGACCCGATCGTGCAACGGCCGGGTGAAAGGTCGCTCCGCCGCCGCCGCGGGCGTGCCGGCCCGCTCGGTAGGCCGGATAGTATCGCTGCTCAGCTGAGAGGGAAGGGAGTGCCTTGAACTACTTCGTCACCGGCGCGACGGGCTTCATCGGCAGGCACCTGCTGGCCGAGCTGTTGAAGCGCGAGGGAACCATCTACGTGCTCGTGCGCGAAGGCTCCCGCGGCAAGATCGACGCGCTGGTGCAGCGGCTGGGGGCCGGCGACGGCCGCGTCCAGCCGGTGACGGGCGATCTCTCGAAGCCGGCGCTCGGCGTGGAGGGCTTCACCGAGCCGATCGACCACTTCTTCCACCTCGCGGCGATCTACGACATGGCCGCCGACGAGGAGGCCATGGAGAAGGCCAACACCGAGGGCACCAAGCACGTGGTCGAGTTCGCCAACTCGCTCGAGCTGGGCCGCTTCCACCACACCAGCTCGATCGCGGTCGCCGGGCGATACAAGGGCGTCTTCCAGGAGGACATGTTCGACGAGGGGCAGACCCTCCCGCACGCCTACCACCGCACCAAGTACGAGTCGGAGCGGCTGGTTCGCGAGGGCGTCGACGCGAGAACGCTGATCTACCGGCCCGGCATCGTGGTCGGCCACTCCGAGACCGGCGAGATGGACAAGATCGACGGCCCCTACTACTACTTCAAGCTGCTCCAGCGGCTGCGCCACGCGCTGCCTGAGTGGGCGCCGCTGGCGGGCCCCCAGGGCGGCGAGACGAACATCGTGCCGGTCGACTTCGTGGCCCGCGCGATGGACCACATCGCCCACCTGTCCGACGACGAGCTGCCCAGCGACAGCTTCCACCTCGTCAACCCCGAGCCGATGAAGGTGGGCGAGACGCTCAACGAGTTCGCCAAGGCCGCGCACGCGCCGCAGTTCGTCATGCGCGTCGACCCGAACATGACCAACGCGATCCCGCAGCCGGTGCGCGCCGGCGTGATGGCGCTGCCCACGGTCAAGCGGATCCGGCACCAGCTCTACCACGACCTCGGCATCCCCCCGGCCGCCGCGGAGAACCGCGACTTCCGCTGCAAGTTCGACGCGCGCGACACCCAGCGCGCGCTCTCGGGCACCGGCATCGCCGTGCCGCCGCTGTCGACCTACGCGCCGCGGCTGTGGGACTACTGGGAGCGCAACCTCGACCCGGACCTGTTCCGCGAGCGCTCGCTGGCCAGCTCGATCGCAGGCAAGAAGATCCTGATCACGGGCGCCTCGAGTGGCATCGGCCTGGAGACCGCGCTCAAGGTGGGCGAGGCCGGCGGCGAGGTGCTGCTCGTCTCGCGCACGCGCGAGAAGCTCGAGGAGGTGGCCAAGCAGGTCGAGGAGGCCGGCGGCGTGGCGCACGTGCACCCGGCCGACCTGTCCGACCTCGACGACATCGATCGCCTCGCCCAGGAGGTGCTCGACGAGCACGGCGGCGTGGACGTGCTGCTCAACAACGCCGGCCGCTCGATCCGGCGCTCGGTGGCGCGCTCCTACGACCGCTTCCACGACTACGAGCGCACCATGCAGCTGAACTACTTCGGCGCGCTCAAGCTGATCCTCGCGTTCCTGCCCGGCATGCGCGAGCGCAAGTCGGGCCACGTCATCAACGTGTCGTCGATCGGCGTGCAGACGAACACACCGCGCTTCTCGGCCTACGTGGCGTCGAAGGCGGCGCTGGACGCGTTCTCGCGCTGCGCGGCGCCCGAGTGCGTGGCCGACAACGTCAAGTTCACGACCGTCTACATGCCGCTGGTGCGCACGCCGATGATCGCCCCGACGGACATGTACAAGGCCTTCCCCACGCTCTCGCCTGACGAGGCGGCGCAGATGCTGGCCGACGCGATGATCGACAAGCCCAAGCGCGTGGCCTCGCGGCTCGGCACCTTTGGAGAGGTGCTCTACGCGGTCTCGCCGAAGACGATGGACATCATCCTCAACACCGCCTACAACCTGTTCCCGGACTCGAGGGCGGCCAAGGGCGAGCAGGCCAAGGACGGCAAGCCGGTGCCCGCGGCCGAGAAGGGCGGCGACGACGAGATGTCGACCGAGGCCGTGGCGATGGCGTACCTCATGCGCGGAGTGCATTTCTAGATGGCATCCGGGGGCTCACGCCCCCCCCGTGAAGATTGGCTTCGCGCCTCAGCGCCCGCGCGAGGTTGCCGCGCTGCTTCACCGCAACCCGATCGAGGCCCAGCCAGCCTGCCATCGCGCGCAGCTCGTCGATCAGCGCGCTCGCCGTCTCCGGCGGCGCGTCCGGCTCGCCGTGGGCCGCCTGCACGCGCAGCTCACCCGCCGCCCGATCCGCCTTGAGGTCCACGCGACCGACCAGCCGGTCTCCCAGTAGGAACGGCAGCACGTAGTACCCGTGCACGCGCTTGGGCGCGGGCACGTAGATCTCGATCCGGTAGCGGAAGCCGAACAGGCGCTCCACGCGCGAGCGTTCCCAGAGCAGCGAGTCGAACGGCCCGATCAGCGCACGCCCGTCGACCCTGCGCGGAACGCTCGTCTCGTGCCACATGTAGGCCGGAGCGCTCCAGCCCTCGACCGCGACCGGCATCAGCTCGCCCGCCTCCGCGAGCTCCGCGACCCGCGCGCGCGTGTCGGCCAGCGGCAGCCGAAAGTAGTCGCGCAGGTCGCGCTCCGCGGCCACGCCGAGCGAGCGCGCGGCGACGCGAACCAGCTCGCGCTGGGCGTCCTCGGGCGCCGGGCTGGGCGCGCACACGACCTCGCGCGGCAGCACCCGCTCGGGCAGGTCGTAGAGGCGCTCGAACCGGCGTCGCCGGGCCGATGTGATCTGGCCCGACCAGAACAGGAACTCCAAGGCGCGCTTGGCCTCCGACCAGTTCCACCACGGCTCGGCGCGGCGCGTCCCCTCCTCCTCCACGTCGCTGGCGGCGATCGGACCGCGCTCAGCCACCTCGGCGAGCACCCGCTCGACCAGCTCCGGCCGCTCCTGGGCCACGCGGCGCATGCCGCCCCAGGCGTCGTCGTGGGCGCGCTGCATGCGCCAGCGCAGCAGCGGCTGGGTCGCTACCGGCAGCAGCGACGCCTCATGGCCCCAGTACTCGAACAGCCGCCGGGGTGCGTACCAGGTCGCCTTGTCGACGAGCTCGAGCGGGTATGGCCCGAGCCGGCCGAACAGCGTGAGGTAGTGGCCGCGGGCGAGCACGTTGACCGAGTCGATCTGCAGCAGGCCGACCTGCTTCAGCACGCGCCGCAGCGCATGCCCGCCGGGTCGAGCCGGGCGACCGTCGGCGAAGCCCTGCGCGGCCAGCGCGATCCGCCGCGCCTCGGCAGCCGACAGCCGCTCCCTGCCCCGCCTCGATCGCGCCATCGACTGGTTTCTAGCGCGGCAGCCGCACGACCCGCAGCCCGATGGCCCGGCGCGGCGAGCGGTTGCCCACCTCGTCGGCCGCCGTCAGCAACAGCCGGTAGCGGCCCGGCTTCAGGCCGCGGGCACGCACCGTGATGCCGTTGCCGCCGGCGCCCAGGGACCGCTTGATCGTGCGGGCGCGCGACCAGACCGTGCAGGGGCGCCCGCGCTTGGCACGCACGCGGCACGGCTGCCCCTTGCGCCGGTGGCCGCTGCGAGCGCGGTTGACCGTGAGCGTGACGGTGGCGGCCTCGGACAGCCGGAAGCGGACCGTCGTCGAGCGCGGCGGGTTCGCGCGCGCGGCGCCGGCGCCGCGCCGGGCGCGGGTGCCACGCCCAGGCACGCCGAGCACGTTCGTGAGCGCACGCAGGCCTGTCAGCGCCGGCCGGCTGCCGTCGACGTCGAGCTTCGCCTCGGCCACCGCCCGCCCGCCGTGGGGGTCGTTGACCCGCACCCGCACGGTCTTGATCCCGTCGCCGGAGAACCTCGGCATGGCGTTCGGGGTCGTGCCGGATCCGGCCTCGAACGTACCGTTGCCGTCGAGGTCCCACTCGTAGACGAGCCGCAGGCCCTCTGGGTCGCGCGAGCCGGACGCGTCCAGCGTCACGCGCTTACCGGCCGCGACCGTCTTGGGCCGGACCGCGAGCGCCGCGGTCGGCGGGAAGTTGCGCACGACCGCGATCCCGAGCGGGTGGTTGAAGAGCGTGTCCGTGGAGACGACGCTCTGCGCCTGGCTGCCCCTGGCGACCTTGACGATCCCGCCGTCCTGGTCGGGTCCGAAGTTGTAGTCGGTCACGAGGTAGTCGCCCGCCGGCGTCAGGGCGACCCGCTCGGGCGTGCGCAGGACGTCCTGGTCGGTGTTGGACGCCGCCTGCGTCTGGGACCCGTTCCTCACGCGCACCAGCCCGTTGCCGCCGGGGGTGCCGCACTCGTTGGCGACCACGATGCTGCCGTCCGTGTCAATCGCCAGGCCGAGCGGCCGCGACAGCCGGTCGAGCGCGGAGATCGGATCCTGATGGCCGTCGGGGTGGACGCGGATGACGCTGCCGGTGGGAACGATGCAGTCGATCGGAAGTGCCCCGCCCAGCGCGCGGTTGACCACGACGATCGTGCCGTTGGTATCGACGGCGATCCCGAACGGGAGGTCGAACAGGTGCAGCAGGCTGAAGTTCGACGCGATCAGCTGCTGGGCGCCGGTGCTCGGGTCGACACGGATCACCGCACCGCTGTTCGTGCCGGCCAGGGTGTCGAGCACGTACATGACGCCGCCCGGGCCGATGGCGATGCCGGCTGGGTCGTAGAAGCTGTCTCCGCCCACCCCGCGCCCGGACACGAGGGTCTGGCGCCCGGTCACAGGGTCCACCCGGATGACCGCGCCGTCCTTCTGGTCCGGCCTCCCCATGTCCGCGACGACGAGCCCGCCGTTGGCCTCGACTGCGAGGTCGTAGGGACGCTGGAAGAGGGTGCCGAGCGGCCCGTTGCGGGAGATCTCGACGGTCGCCCCGGTCGCCGGCTCGCTGCGCAGGATGACCGCGCCGTTCACCTGCTGGTTCGCCGTGTAGACGACGTAGGGATCAGCCGCGAAGGCGTGCGAGGTCCCCACCGAGAGAAGGACGGCCACCAGGACACCGATCGGGATGCGCGCGCGAGGTATCCCGCCCCACCGTAGCCCGCCGCGGCCCGCCGTCAACCGCTGGGCGGCCGAATTCAACGGGTGTACTAGTCAGACGAACGCCGACCCGCGGCACACCAGATTCGCGTAAACCGACTGCTGGACCGTTTGGCGCACCTGCTCGGTCAGCTCCAGCACGAGCCCGCGATCGTTCGCGGCGTCTGGGCCGTAGTGGGCGGTGTCGATCGGGTCGCAGAACTCGATCCGCCACTTCGACGGGAGCGGCACGACACCGAGCGGGCCCAGCCACGGGAACGTGGGCGTGACCGGGAAGAAGGGCGCGCCGATTACGCGCGCGAGCGCGGGCACGTCGGCGAGCTTCGGGTAGATCTCCTCGCTGCCGACCACGGCCACCGGCACGATCGGGGCGCTGGCCCGCAGGGCGATCTCCACGAACCCGCCGCGTCCGAAGCGCTGGAGGCGGTAGCGCTCGCCGAACGGCTTGCCAGTGCCCTTGACCCCCTCGGGGAAGACCGCCACCAGCTGGTCCTGCTCGAGCAGGCGCAGCGCGTTGTAGGGCGAGGCCACCACGCCGCCGACCCGGCGGATGAAGGCGGATATCCAGGGCAGGTCGAAGGCCCAGTTGAGGACCAGGAAGCGCGGGTGGCGCGGCAGCGGGTGCTCGCGCAGCAGGGCCACGGAGATCATCGTCGCGTCCCAGGGCAGGATGCCCGCGTGGTTCGAGACGAGCAGCGCGCGCCCATGGGCCGGGACGCGGTGGGCACCCTCGACCCGCACCCGCCACCAGCGGTCGTAGAGGAAGCCGAAGAACGGCTCGACCAGGTCGGCGAAGTCCTCGTCGAAGCCCCACTCGTCGTCCTCGTGGTCGCCCGCGAGGCGGCGCAGCGCGCGCTCGAGCGTGTCACGGGCCTCGCGCGGGAGCGCCGTGGCGCCGCGTGTGAGCGCGTCGGGCAGCTCGAGCCCCGAGTCGAGCCCCTCGCGCAGGCGGCGCATGAAGGCCAGCGCGGCGGGGTCGCTCACGCCGCGGCCACCCAATCCTCGAGCGCCTCGGCGGTCGAGTAGCGCGGGCGATGGCCCACCTCGTGCTCGAGCCGGGTGATGTCGACCCCGCGGCCGTAGCGGAGCAGGCGCCGGAAGTCGTCCGAGTAGGCGTCGAGCCCGAGCCGGCGCCCGGCAGCGGTGAGCGGGCCGAACAGCGGACCCGCGATCGGCAGCAGCGGCCGGTGCGCCATCCGGATCATGCGGGAGAGCCCGATCGTCCCGCGGGCGGCGACGTTCACGGCGCCGCGCACGGGTCGCTTGATCGCCGCGACGAGCGAGTCGAGCGCGTCGCTCTCGTGGACGAGCTGGATGCGCGGGTCGAAGCCGAGGTACGTGGGGCAGGCGGGCTGGGTCAGGTAGCGCGTGACCTGCGTGGCGAGCGAGGGGCCGATCGCCGGCTGGTAGCGCAGCATCGTGCACGTGATCTCGGGGTGGCGGCGCGAGTAGGTCTCGAAGTAGTTCTCGATCTCCGCCACGTCGCGCTGGAAGCGGGTGCGCAGCGGGAACATGCGCGTCATCTCCTCGCCGAAGAACTGCGGGGCGTGCGGCTCGGCGCCGTAGATGCCGGCCGAGCCGCGGATGACGATCGCCTTGATCGAAGGCGCCTGCCCGCAGGCCGAGAGCAGCTGCAGCGAGCCGATCACGTTGATGTCGTGCATCGCACGCGCCGACATCCCGGGGCCGGGCTGGCGCACGATCGAGTTGTGCACGACGGTGTCGACCTCCGCGTCTGCGACCAGCGGCGCGATGCCCGGGTCGCGGATGTCCGCGTGGATCAGCTTGGTGCGCTCCAGCGTCCGGCGCGGCTTGCGGGTGTCCAGCCCCACGATCGCCTCGACCTCCGGATCGCGCTCGAGCCTCGTCGCGAGGAGCGTTCCCAGGTAGCTCCCCACGCCGGTGATCAACACCCGGCGGCCGGACACTATGACTTGCGGCGGCCCGCGGAGGAGCGCTTTGCGGCGGAGCTCTTGCCGGCGGCGGAGCTCTTGGCCGAGGAGCCCTTCGCCGAGGAGCCCTTCGCCGAGGAGCGCTTCGCCGAGGAGCTCTTCGCCGGCGCGCGCTTTGCCGGCAGCCGCTCCTCGATCGCGTCCAGCCGGCGGCCGATCGTGCGCAGCTCGCTCCTCAGCTCGCGCAGGTCCTCCTGGGTCGTCGGGCGGCGGTCCTCGAGCACGCGCCGCCCGCGGGCGAGGCTGGCCTCGGCGCCCTTGCGGAGGTTGTCGACGGTGCCGGCGATCTCGTCGATGGCGCCCTGTGTGCGGTCGCGCTGACGCTCGGCCGAGCCGAGCGTGGCCTGCACGGTCCGCTCTACCGCGTCGCGCAGCTCGGAGGGTGTGCTGGGACCTTTCGCCATGCGGTTCGCAGTCTAGGGTTCCCCGCCTTGACGCCGCAGCCTCAAATCGGCGCGCTCCACCTCAAGCCACAGACCGACCTCGCCGAGCGCGTGCTGCTGCCGGGCGACCCCCACCGCGCGCTCGCGGTGGCCCAGCACCTGCTGGAGGGGCCGAAGATGTTCAACCACCATCGAGGGCTCTGGGGCTACACGGGCATTGCCGCCGACGGCGAACCGCTGACGGTCCAGTCCACGGGCATGGGTGGGCCGAGCGCGGCGATCGTCACCGAGGAGCTGATCGCCGTCGGCGCGCGCCGGCTGCTCCGGATCGGTACCTGCGGCGCGCTCGTCGCGAACCTCGAGCTGGGCGATCTGGTGGCCGCCGAGACGGTGCTGTCGGCCGACGGCGCGAGCGCCGCGCTGGGGGCCAACGGCGCGCTCGGCGCCGACCCCGCGCTGCTCGCGCGGCTGGTCGCGGCCGGGGCCCGGCCCGGGACCGTGGTCAGCAGCGATCTCTTCTACGACCCGCGCGACACGTCATCGTGGATCGAGCGCGGCGCCGCGGTCGTCGAGATGGAGGCGGCCACGATCCTGCAGGTGGCCTCCAGGCGGGGCGTGACCGCGGCCTGCGTGGTGGCCGTGACCGACGTGCCGGCTCCCGGAGGTACGCGCCGGGTGGACCCCGAGGGGCTGGAGCAGTTCGGCCTGCGGCTGGGCGAGGTGGGCTACGCGGCGCTTGCTGGATAGCCACCCGCGCGCACTCGGCCGAGCCGAGCGCTTGCGGCTAGCCACCCGCGCGCACTCGGCCGAGCCGAGCGCTTGCGGCTAGGACTCGGTGACCGTCAGCCGCTCTTGGGCGCGCGGCATCGGGCTACCGCTTGGCGAGACCGACTCGCACAGGGCGGCCAGGTCGCGGGCGATCTCGTCGAGCTTCTGCTCGACCGCCGCGCTCGGCTGCTGCCCTCCGACACTCGCGAGGCGCTCCTCGAGCCGGTCGATCGCGTCCTCGATGCCCTCCAGCCGCTGCGAGAGCGAGCGCAGGCGGCGGGTGACCCGCTCGATGTCCGCGGCCGAGGGCAGGTTGAGAGCGCCCATCGCCGCCTCCTGGGCCTGGACCGCCTTCTCGCGCGCCTCGAAGGCCCGCGTGATCGCACCGTTGACCACCGGGTTGGCGATCAGCTCCTCCGCGATCCTCCCGAGCGCCTCCTCGCCCTGCCGGGACATCTTCTCCACGAACGACTCATCCTGCTCGGGGGCGGCCATCGGCGGCAGGGTAGACGATGCGTTTCGGCGGAGTCTCCCCGAATGCTGACTCTAACCTTCAAGTCGAGCGTTAGACTGCCTCTCTTGGGCGCAATGAGGGCCGTGGGCCCCGAAGACCCGGTTGCGCCGCGATTGAAGGTCTCCGCGTGCTAAGCCGATACAAGGTCTTGATCTCGCACGCGAGGCTCGGTCGCGGCGTGCGGGGAGGTTACCCATTGAACCCGCAAAAGCCCTCAAGTAGCGTTGGTTGCCCCGGAGGTGTCCCTGATAGCCTGCGCCCGCACGCAGGGTGCTCCTCCGGGCGCCCCGAGGGAGGTCACGGAACAGCACGGATGAAGACGCGGCGCCTTACCTTCCTGCTCGTCGCGGGGGTCCTTGCCTTGGCCGGACTGACCGCGTTCAGCACCGCCGCCAGCGCCCAGTCCGAGACCGTGAGCGTCCGGCTGCCCTCGGGCGAGGTCGTGCGGGTGACCGTGGACGTGCCGGCCGGCGGATCGGTCGGGGACATCAAGCTCCCGGGCACCCTCGTCGACAAGACCAAGACCGCCCAGGCCGAGGTCCCCGCGCCCGCGCCCGAGCAGCCTCAGGAGCAGACGACGCCGGCGCCCGCGCCGGAGCCCTCGCCCCCGAGCGCCGGCGGCGGCTCGCCCCAGGGACATACCAACAGCGGCGAGCGCGTGCGCCAGGAGCGCGAGCAGGAGCGCGAGCAGGCGCGCAAGATCACTGCCGGCAAGCCTCCAGTCAAGGATGAGGGTTCGGACAAGAAGAAGTCGAAGCTGCGCAAGGCCGACGGCACGCCCACTTCGAGCAACCCGGGCTTCATCGACGCGCTGCCGGGCCCCTCAACCGCGCACGGCGTCCCCAACTTCATCATCCGCAAGTTCCGCGTTCCGCCCTTCCTCCTCCCGATCTACCAGGCTGCCGGTATCGAGTACGGCATCCGCTGGGAGGTCCTGGCGGCGATCAACGAGATCGAGACGGACTACGGCCGCAACCTGAACGTGTCCTCCGCGGGTGCGCTCGGCTGGATGCAGTTCATGCCGTCCACCTGGAAGGTGTACGGGACCGACGCCAACAAGGACAAGCGCAAGGATCCGTACAACCCGGTCGACGCGATCTTCGCCGCGGCGCGCTACCTCAAGGCCGCCGGCTACCAGGACGACGTGCGGCGCGCGATCTTCGCGTACAACCACGCCGACTGGTACGTCGACTCGGTCCTCCTGCGCGCCCGGCTGATCGCCGGCGTGCCGGCCGACCTGATCGGCTCGCTCACCGGCCTGACCGAAGGCCGCTTCCCCGTCTACGCGCGCGCGCGTTACGCGGACGACCTGGCCGAGGCCGAGCTGCTCAAGCGCGTCAAGCAGGGCGAGAACGCCGCCAACGTGATCGAGTCCGCCGACGACCGCCGCTCGCTCGACATCTACGCGCGCAGCGGCTCGCCGGTCGTCGCCGTCAACGACGGCGTGATCAAGGAGATCGGCGAGAGCGAGCGGCTCGGGCGCTACGTGACGCTTCAGGACGTGTACGGCAACCGCTTCACGTACGGCCACCTCGGCTCGGTCGCCGAGCAGTACCCGGTGCCCAAGCAGGGCGCGACCGACCCGGATCGCGCCGCCCGCGCGCTGAAGGCCAACGGCGATGACCAGGACGACCCGAAGCCGTCCGCGCCCGCGTCGGCCGGCCGGCAGATCGAGCCATCCGAGGACGAGCCGGCTGAGGACGAGCCGGCTGAGGACGTCGCGCCCACGAACGGCCAGGCGAGCGTGCCGATCAAGGAGCGCCTGTTCGCCCATCCGGACATGGAGGGCGCGCGCCAGGCCGGCGGGCTCGACCAGCTGCTCGACGCCAAGGCGCGCAAGCAGGGCAGCTACGAGACCTACCGCAACTACTTCTCGCGTCCGTTCGGGCTCGACCCGAAGAAGGTCACGCTGCGCCGCCTGCGCAAGGGCGCGCGCGTGATCGGCGGGACGATCATCGGGCGGGTTGGCCGCACGGTCGAGAACCGCGCGGCGCACGTGGACTTCTCGATCCGCCCGGCGGGCCGGGGCGCGCCGCGCGTCGACCCGAAGCCGATCCTCGACGGCTGGAAGCTGCTCGAGGCGACCGCGATCTACCGCGCATCCGGGCGCAACGTGCTGCACGGCGACGACGGGGACGGCATGTCGATCGGCCAGATCCTGCTGCTGCCCAAGCCGCAGCTCGAGCGGCGCGTGCTGGCCGACGATCGCATCGAGATCTACGCCGGCGGGCGTGACGACATCCGCTCCGGCCAGGTCGACCGGCGCGTGCTGGCGACCCTGGAGTACCTGGCCGAGTCCGGCCTGAAGCCGACCGTGACCTCCCTCAAGTCTGGCCACGGCTTCTACACCAGCTCGGGCAACATCTCGGAGCACAGCTCCGGCAACGCGGTCGACATCGCCAAGATCAACGGGGTCCCGATCCTGGGTCACCAGGAGGCGGGCGGCATCACCGACCAGGCCGTGCGCAGGCTGATGCTGCTGCAGGGCACGATCGCGCCGCACCAGATCATCTCGCTGTTCGAGGTCGGCGGCGCCACGATGGCGATGGCCGACCACGCCGACCACATCCACGTCGGGTTCAAGCCGATGTTCGGGGCCAACAAGAAGCTCGGCAAGCAGGCGCTGGCGGTGCTCAAGCCCGGCCAGTGGACCGACCTGATCTCGCGTCTGCGCGAGCTCGACAACCCGGTCGTGCCCACCAAGCCGTCCAAGTACGCGCTGCCGGCGGGCAAGCACCGGCGCGCGAGCGACGCCCACGCGGGCGAGTAGTCAGACGGCCCGCTCCGACCAGTTCGGCTTCGTCCAGCTCGAGTTCGGCTTCCTGCTGGGCCCGCCCGACGGGCGCTACTTGGTGCGCTCGGAGCCCGACGCGCTGGTGGAGGCGGTGCTGGTGCTGGGAACGCTGGGAGCGCCGCCGCGCACGCGGCGCCCACGCTCGGTCGACACGGTCGAGCCGGAGCCGGTGCCCACGTCGCGCGCGACGGTCGTGCGACCGCACCCGTTCGAGTCCCCGGACGACTGGCTCGCCGAGCTACGGGCTGACCGGGAGGCGCTCGATGGCGAGCTCTCTGCCGCGTTCGCCGTGCTCAACCGCGCGCTGAGCGCTTGGCGCGCCGCTTCGGCGGACCCCTATGTCTCCGAGCTCTCCTACGACCGCGCGCTCGTCGCGCGGGTGGGCTACGGGGCCGGCGACGCGGTGGCGGACGGACGCTTCGCCGAGGCGATGGAGCTGCCGCGGCCGGGCGCGCGGCGGGTGAGGCGGACGATGGAGGCGCCCGAGGAGCGCTTCGCGGCGCTGCTGGGCGCCCGCGAGCCCCAGCTGGTCGCCGAGGAGCTGGTGCTGCGCGCCCGCGCCGACCTGAACGCCGGCCGGCCGCGCGAGGCGGCGCTGCAAGCGCGCGTGGCGCTGGAGGCGCTCGAGCTCACCGAGCACCGGGACGCGGTCGGTCTCGCCGCGAACGCGGCGCTGTTGGGGAACCTCAGCGGCAGCGAGGTCCAAGCGCTTACGGAAGCGATAAAGGGGATGGAGGCCGTGCTGCGGCGGCGTCGCCTCGGCGGCTGAAGTTCACGAGTCTGACGTTGAGCACCAAATAGGTGCCTAATGTCAGATTCGTGGGGCGAGCCGGAGCTCGACCCCTTTACCGCTGCTGTTCACGGTGGCGCCGCCCAGCCGCCCTGCCGTTCGCCGGGCCGCCCGGGCGAACTCGCGGGCGTCGCGGGCGCTATCGAGGGTCCACCGCAGCGTCACGCCGTACCGGGCGCCCCGGCGCCACAGCGCAAACCCACCCCCGCCCCATCCAGCCGCGGCGCCCGCCGAGCGGGCTCGCCCGTTCGCCGCGCGCAGCAGCTGCTCGGTATCGAACTCGCCGAAATCGCCCTGCTCGACCAGCCGCGCGCCGCGCGGAGCGCCCACGCGCACGCGGACGGGCCGTTCGCGCGCCTCGTACTTGGCCGGGTGCATGAACTGCTCGGTCGACACCGGCGCGTCCTCGCCGAAGGCGCGCTCGACCGCCGCCCATCCGCCCCGGCTCTGGATCCGGTTGACCAGACGCGCGCCCGCCGCGTACGGGAACACCAGGCCCTCGCGCACGTAGCGCGGCAGCCCGCTCGACGCCGGCACCGCGGCATCGTCGAGCGCCTTCAGGGCCTGGGCGCGCACCGAAGCCGGCACGTTCGCCGTGCCGGCTTGCTTGCGCACCGCGTAGTCGACCATCACGATCGTCGCCGTGCCCTCGTGCAGCGCGCTCTCCGAGCTCGCGCGATCGCGCTGGAACCCAGTTCCGGGGGCCACCTGGAGCCCGAAGCGCTGGTCCTCCAGCGCATGGGTCAGCTCGTGGGCCAGCGTGATCTCGCCCGGCAGGCCGGAGCCGCCGTCCCCGACCAGCGACAGGGTCCCGCTGCGCGGGTCGTAGTACCCGCCCACCTCGCTCGACAGCGTCCTGCCGATCAGCTCGCGCAGGCTCGCCCGCGGGGGCAGCAGCTCCAGGCGCTTCAGCAGCCGTTCCTCGGCCGCCACCTCGCGTGCCGTCGTCTCGCGGTCCAGCTCGCGCAGCCCGTACGCGCGCGCCTGGGCCGCGGTCACGCGCCGCACCCGCGGCAGGTGGTCGAAGCGGAGCTGGCGTACGCGCTCGACGCGCCGGGCGATGGTCGCGATCGATGGGCCGGAGGACGCCTGTCCCTCGTTGCTGTCGTTCTCCCCGGTAACCAAGCCGATCCCGGCGAGCGCTGCGATGAGCGCCGTCAGGACCACGGCGGTCATGCGGTTCACAGCGCGGCGAGCACCGCCCGCAGCTCCTCCACCACGTCACCGCCGAGCTTGACCTCGGCCTCGTCGTCGTAGGGGGTCGGGCCCTGCGTGACCAGCGCCAGCCGCCCGCCGGCGCCGCGCGTGATCGCCGGCAGGCCGGCGACCGGGTACACCTCGAGCGACGAGCCGACGCACACCATCAGGTCCGCGTCGAGCGCCAGCGCCTGCGCCTCTGACAGGGTGCGCTCCGGCAGCAGCTCGCCGAACAGCACCACGTCCGGCTTCAGTGGCGTGAAGCAGCAGGCGCACTCGGGCGCGCCGTCGTCGGCGCGCAGCTGCTCGACCACCCGGTCGAGCGCCACCTTGCCGCCGCACTGGAGGCACACGCTCCACTCGATCGAGCCGTGCACCTCGATCAGCCGTTGCGTGCCGGCCGCCCGGTGCAGGCGGTCGATGTTCTGGGTGATCACGCCCCTGATCAGCCCGCGCCGCTCGAGCTCGGCCAGCGCCAGATGCGCTTCGTTGGGCTGCTTGTCCGTAAGCGCCGCGAAGCGATCGCCATAGAAGCGCCAGAAGCGATCGGGATCGCGCCGCCACGCGTCGATGTGCGCGACCTCCATCGGGTCGACGTTCTCCCACAGCCCCGTCCGCGGGCTGCGGAAGTCGGGGATCCCGGAGGGCACCGACACGCCGGCCCCGGTCAGCACGACGGCGCGCTCGGCGTCGTGGAGGAGCTCGGCGAGCCGCGCCGCATGCGCTGAGATGGCGACGCTCATCGACCTTTGAAGTCAGCCCGGCGCTTGCCGAGGAAGGCCGCGATGCCCTCCTTGGCGTCCTCCGAGCCGAACGCCCGTCCGAAGCCCTGGGCCTCCGCGGCGAGCCCCTCGTCGAGATCGGAGTGGTGGGAGCGCTGCTTGATCTCCTCGACGGCGATCGGCGCCTTCTCGGCCAGCCGCCGCGCCCACGCGAGCGTCGTGTCGAACAGCTCGTGGTCCGGCACGACCTGGTTGGCCAAGCCGACGCGGTGCGCCTCGTAGGCGTCGATCGGGTCGCCGCCCAGGTTCATCTCGAGCGCCTTCGCCTCGCCCACCAGCCGCGGCAGGCGCTGGGTGCCGCCGAAGCCGGGAATGATCCCGAGGTTGATCTCGGGCTGGCCGAACGTGGCGGACTCCGCGGCGATGCGGAAGTCGCACGCCATCGCGAGCTCGCAGCCGCCGCCGAACGCAATCGAGTTGACGGCGGCGATCGTCACCGTCGGCGACGACTCCATCACGCGCATGAAGCGGTGGGCCGACTCGACCAGGCCGGCGCCCTCGGCAGCGTCGGACTTGGCGAACTCCTTGATGTCGGCGCCGGCGCAGAAGGTGAAGATGTTCGACGAGGCGATCACGAGCGCCCGCACCTTGCCGCCGACCTCGTCCCACACGGAGATCAGGTCGCGCACGGCCTGGGGCGACAGGGGATTCGCCGGTGGCCGGTTGAGCCAGGCGATCGCGACGTCGCCGCGCGTC
>Ga0268253_10000178_pt1 | contig 15690 bp, 15 predicted proteins | sample AgamicMgMarz_FD_200250 | JGI IMG/M metagenome (GOLD analysis project Ga0268253, IMG submission 200250) | Agave microbial communities from Guanajuato, Mexico - Mg.Ma.rz (v2) (version 3) | ecosystem: Host-associated > Plants > Phyllosphere > Phylloplane/Leaf | place: Guanajuato, Mexico... | reverse complement strand
CAGGGTTCGGAATCCCTCGCGCCTTGGCCCGCGCCAGCTCCAGCATCCGCTCGGAGAAGTCGAGGCCGACCACCTGGGCCCCGCGGGCGCGCAGCTCGATCGCGAGGTCGCCCGTGCCGGTGGCCACGTCGAGCGCGCGCGAGCCGGGCCCGATCCGCGCGAGATCGGCGGCGCGCCGACGCCAGCGGTGATGCATGCCGGCCGTCATGACCGAGTTCATGCGGTCGTAGACGCGGGCGATGCGGTCGAACATCGCGCGCACCTGCGTCTCGGGCAGGGTCCCTGAGGCGGGGTCGTCCCCGCGAGGCACTACTCCTCGCCCTTGAGCGACGCTACGTACGCGACGAGCTTGTCGAACTGCTCGGGCTGCTCTTCGCGCAGCGTTCGGAACGAGGGCATCGGCGGCGTCGGGTTGATCAGCGTGCGCGCGATCGCGTCCTTGCCCAGCCGGCTGCCGATCTCGGTCAGGTTGGGACCCAGCGTGTTGCCGTTCTCACCGATCTTGTGGCAACCCAGACACCCCGACGAGGCGGTGATCTCCTTGCCCTCCTCGTACTGCGGCGCGGTGGCCAAGTCGATCTCCGTCGGCGCGCCGGCGAGCGCCCCGAGGACCGTCAGGTAGGCCATCGCCGCGATCGTCGCGATGCCGGCGATGGTCGCGATCGGCCGCCGCAGCGGGTTGCGCTCCGGGTTGCGGTCGAAGAACGGCAGCATCAGGAGCAGGACGAGGCAGAGCGTGGGGATGCCGATCGTCGCCACGAAGACCAGGGCCGGCGGCTTGACCACGCGCAGCAGCTCGAAGAGGAAGAAGAAGTACCACTCCGGGCGGGGGGTGTAGGTGGTGGTGGTGGGATCGGCTTTCGGCCCCAGCTCGGCGCCGAACAGGATCGACATCAGCACGATGACGCCGACCGTGATCGCCGCCATCACGCTGTCCTTCATCACCGCGTAGGGGAAGAACGGCTTCCCCTGAGTCTTCAGGATCGAGTACTGGCGCAGGTGCTGCTCGCGCTCCCGGGCGTTCAGGGGATCTCCTCGGTGACGAGGTCCTTCTTCTCGGCCTTCAGCCACGGCGGAGCCGTGGTGCCGAGCTTGGTGACCAGGTAGATGTGAGCGCCGATCAGGGCCACGATCAGCCCCGGGATGAGCAGCATGTGCATCGCGTAGAAGCGGCTGATCGTGGTCGGTCCGAACTCCGCGCCCGCGCGCAGGAAGTCCGCCAGGTAGGGCCCGACGATCGGCCCGGAGGCGTTGATGTTGACGGCGACGACTGTGGCCCAGAAGGAGCGCTGGTCGAACGGCAGCAGGTAGCCGGTGAGGCCCATCATCAGCGTCAGCACCAGCAGCACCACGCCGATGACCCAGTTCAGCTCGCGCGGGTACTTGTACGCGCCGAAGAAGAACGTCCTGCCCATGTGCAGGAAGATCAGGATGATCATCACCGACGAGCCCCACTTGTGCATGCCGCGCACGAACTCGCCGAGGAAGACGTCGTTCGTGATGTGCGCGGCCGACTCGTACGCGCGCGTCGCGTCCGGCTCGTAGTACATCGCCAGGAACACGCCGGTGATCGCCTGAGACAGGAAGGCGAACAGCGTGGCCGAGCCGAGCGTGTAGAACCAGTTCGTGCCCTTGGGGACCTTGCGGTAGAGGAAGCCGCGCAGGAAGGGGGTGGCGCCGGTCCGCTCGTCGAGCCAGCCGACCGCCGTGGCGGTGCCCTCGACCACGTGGTCCTTGACCCCCGGCTCGGGCGACGGCGGGCCGTTGCGGCCGTTCTTGCCGTTGCGGCCCTGACCGGGACGCTTCGGCGAGGGGCGCAGGGCCTTGGGGAGCGGCGGGGTGGGCAGCTTCACGTGGTCGGCCTCCCCGGGTAGAGGTACTGCCAGAGGCCGTCGAGGTGGTTGGACGGATCGCGCGGGTGCGGGAAGCGGCGCAGCTCGGAGTTGAGCGAGAAGCGCTTGCCGACCTCCACGCGCCCGTTCGTAACGCGCGTGTAGAAGCGGTCGAGGGGGCGCACGGGCGGGCCGCCCTCGACCTGGCCCTCGAAGCCGTAGACGCCGCCGTGGCACGGACAGACGAACTTCTTCGAGGCCTGGATGTAGCGCACCGGGCAGCCCAGGTGGGCGCAGCGGGTGGAGATCGCGACGTACGGCGGCGGCGCGTCCTGGTCCTTGACGCGCTTGTCCTTCTGCGGGTTGTCCTTGCGCACATAGATCGTCGTCTTGCCCGCGTCGCCGACCTCGGGAACGATGCTGATCACCTTGGGGACATAGGTCTCGTCGTTGAAGTCGCCCTCGGGGCCGACGTCCTGCCAGCGCTCGGGCTCCTGTTCCTCCAATAGCGGCCCGAGCGCGAAGCCCAAGGCGGGCAGCGCGATTGCCGCTACGGCCACCCCACCGGCGAGCTGTACGCCGCCCTCCATGAGGCGGCGACGGGTGACGGTCTCGCCCTCGTACGCCCCGGCGATGCCGCGACCCTCGGTATAGCGGGACTTCTTGTCGAACTTGGGGGGATCAGCCACGGGTGTGAAGGTGATTCTGAGGCGCGGAACGGGCAAGTGCCAACATGGTGCCGAGCGGCACGATTGACAACCCGCCGCCGCGGGGGCGGGAGCCTATCGCGCGCCGGCCTCCAGGGCGCTCGCCGAAGCGTCCCAGAGCGCTTCCGCCGCATCGCCACGGCCCTCGGCGTGGGCCTGGGCCGAGTGCGAGATCAGGTCGGACAGCTCCGCCACCGCCGGCAGGTCGCCGCTCTCGGCGAGGCGCGCGAGGCCGAGCGCGTACAGGGCATCGCCGGCGAGCAGGCGCAGGTCGGGGTCCATCCCCTCGAACAGTCGCGGGTGGCCGTAGTGCAGCAGGTAGCCCTCGTAAACAGCCTCGAGCACGAACAGGCGGTCGCCGAGGGCGCCGTCGAACCGCTGCGGCCCGGGCTCCGCCACGGCGAAGGGCGCCAGCGACGGGCCGGCCCCCGCGGCGATCTCGCCCATCACCGTCATGCGAGCGCCCCGCGGGCGGCCTCGATCGTGCGCTCCACGTGCGCCTCCGTGTGGGCGAGCGAGGGAAACCAGGCCTCGAACTGCGATGGCGGCAGGTAGACCCCGTGGTCGAGCATCGCGCGGCAGAAGGCGGCGTACCGCTCGGTGTCGCAGCGCTTGGCGTCCTCGTAGTCACGTACGGGCTCCTCGTTGAAGAAGACGGTCAGCAGCCCCGTGGTGTGACACACCTGGACCGGCAGCCCGGCGGCCACGTCGCGCAGGCCGTCCGCGAGCATCGCGGTCAGCCGGTCGAGCCGCGCATAGGCGTCGCCGTCCAGCAGGCCCAGCGTGGTCAGGCCGGCGGCGGTGGCCAGCGGGTTGCCGGACAGCGTGCCGGCCTGGTAGACGTCGCCGGCCGGGGCGACCCGCTCCATCAGGTCGCGACGGCCCGCGTAGGCCGCAGCCGGCAGGCCGCCGCCGATCACCTTGCCGAGGATGGTCAGGTCCGGGGTCACGCCCTCGCGGTGCTGGGCGCCGCCGGAACCCACCCGGAAGCCACTGATCACCTCGTCGAAGATCAGCAGCGCACCGGTCTCGTCGGCGCGCCGGCGCAGCTCCGCGAGGAAGCCGTCGGGCGGGAGCACCAGGCCCATGTTGGCCGGGTAGGGCTCGCACACGATCGCGGCGAGCTCCCCATCGGGCACAGCGCCCCAGGGAACGACGACCGTGTCGGCGGCTTGCGCGGCCGTGACGCCCGGCGACGCCGGGATGCCCTGCGTGGCGAGACCCGACCCGGCCTCCGCCAGCAAGCCGTCGACGTGGCCGTGGTAGGCGCCGGCGAACTTGGCGATCTTGTCGCGCCCGGTAGCGGCGCGCGCGAGCCGCAGCGCGCTCATCGACGCCTCGGTGCCGGACGAGACGAGCCGCACCATGTCCGCGCTCGGCACCCGGCCCACCACCTCGGCGGCCAGCTCCACCTCGGCCTCGGTGGGCGCTCCGAAGCTGGTGCCGGCCGCGGCCGCGGCCGTGACCGCGGCGACGACGTCGGGGTGCGCGTGGCCCGCGATCAGCGGGCCCCAGGACATCACCCAGTCGACATAGCGATTGCCGTCGACGTCGATCAGCTCGGCGCCCTCGCCGCGCGCCACGAAGATCGGGTCGCGGCCGATCGAGCGCATCGCGCGGACGGGCGAGTTGACCCCGCCCGGGAGCAGCCGCAGCGCGCGCTCGTAGAGCTCGGCGCTGCTCAGGCGTACTGCGCTTCCCACTCCTGGTGAGCGCCGGTGAAGTAGAGCATGCGGATCTTCTTGAACTCGGTCGACGAGTAGAGCGTGCGGCGCTCCTCGATGCCGGTGTCGGCGGCGATCGAGGCGAGGATCGCGTCGCACTCGTCCTTCGATCGGCCGTGAGCCATCGTGAACACCGAGTACGGCCAGTCCGCATAGGTCGGGCGCTGGTAGCAGTGCGAGATGCCGCGGAACGACGCCATCCGCGGCCCCAGCTCGAGGATCCGCTCCTCCGGGACCTTCCACACGCCCATGCCGTTGGCGGAGAAGCCGGCGCGGCGGTGGAACAGGATCGCGGCGACTCGGCGCAGGGCGCGGCGATCGCGCATCGACTCGAGGTGGTCGAGCAGCTTCGCGACCGGCATGCCGAGCTTTGCCGCGGCCGGCGCGAACGGCTCCTCGATCGGCTCCATCGGGCCCTGGGAAGCCCGAATCACGGCCAGGTCGAGGTCCGAGAGCTCGATCGCCTCGGGCTCCTTGTGATCGACAGCCTCGGCCACGGCCGCGAGCGCGTCGGTGCCCTTCTCCATCTCGAGATCCATGCGGATCTTGAACAGCCGCAGCGTGGGCAGCTGACGGATCGACTGCGCGCCGGTCAGCTCGGCCAGCACGTCGAGCGTGCCCTGCAGCCCGAGCTTCGAGCCGGGCTCGGTGGCGATCGTGAACCAGAGGTTGAAGTCGTGGTCGCGCAGGTAGTTGTGCGACACGCCCGGATGCTCATTGATGATCTTGGCGGCGCGCCAGGGGTGCTCGGCGTCGACCTTCGCGGCCACCAGCATCGAGCTGTAGCCGAGCACGCGCGTGTCGAAGATCGGCGTGACCTCGCGAATGATGCGCTCGTCGAGCAGCCGCCGGGTGCGCCGCAGCACCTCGTCCTCGGACAGCTCCGCTCTGCGCGCGACCTCGGCGTACGGGCGCTCGGCGAGCGGGAAGCTGCCCTGCATCAGGTTGAGCAGCCGCTTGTCGGTCTCGTCCAGCGGGACGGCGGCGCCGTCCTTGCGGCTGCGCGTCTTGGCTACCGCAGCCAACGCGCCGCGTCCTTGGCGTGATAGGTGATGACGATGTCGGCGCCGGCGCGCTGGATGCCGGTGAGGGTCTCGAGCACGGTCGTGCGCTCGTCGATCCAGCCGCGCTCGGCGGCTGCCTTCACCATCGCGTACTCGCCGCCGACGTTGTAGGCCGCCACCGGCACGCGCGTGGCCTCCTTGACGCGCCGGATCACGTCGAGGTAGGGCAGGGCGGGCTTGACCATCACGACGTCGGCGCCCTCCTCCACGTCGAGCAGCGCCTCGCGGACCGCCTCATCGGCATTGCCCGGATCCATCTGATAGCCGCGCCGGTCGCCGAACGCCGGCGTCGAGCCGGCCGCCTCGCGAAACGGCCCGTAGTAGGCCGAGGCGAACTTGGCGGAGTAGGCGACGATCGGCAGGTCCTTGAACCCCTCGTGATCGAGCTGAGCTCGGAGGGCGCCGACCCGCCCGTCCATCATGTCGCTCGGCGCGACGATGTCCGCGCCCGCGCGCGCGTGCGAGCTGGCCGTGCGAGCGAGCAGCTCGAGCGAAGCGTCGTTGTCCACGCTGCCGTCGTCGAGGACGACGCCGCAGTGGCCGTGGCTGGTGTAGGCGCAGAGGCAGACGTCGGTGATCACGACGAGGTCGGGGTGGGCGTCCTTGAGGGCCTGGGTGGCCAGCTGGACCACGCCTTCGTCGTCGTAGGCGCCCGAGCCCTGCTCGTCCTTCTCGGCCGCGATGCCGAAGAGCAACACGGCCGGGATGCCGAGCTGGTGGGCCTCGCCGGCGTCCTCCACGGCCTGGGAGATCGACAGCCTGGCGACGCCGGGCATCGACTCGATCGGCGTCCGGCCCTCGCCGAGCTGGACGAACATCGGGTGAACGAAGCGAGCGGGACTCAGCTCGGTCTCGCGCACCATGTCGCGCAGCACGCCCGTCTTGCGCAGGCGGCGCAGGCGTGTGACGGGGAAGGGCATCGCTCGTGCAGTCTAGGCGCCCGCGTTGTCCGCGACCGCGCAAATGCACCATATGCGTGACGGTCGGGCTCCTGTTCCTCGTTCGGGCCGCCCTTGTTGCTGCAGTTCACCCCGCTAGGCAGCGAATCGGCGCAAGGCAAGCCGCGACAATGCCCCAAACGCCACCACCAAGGCGGCCAGGTGCAGCAAAGCCGTGCCGAGCCCACCCGCATCGTTCAGCGCCGCGTCCAGGGCGTCCAGCGTCGGCTTGAACGGGAACACGGCCGAGACCGCCCGGATCACGTCGTACAACGCCGGCGCCACCGCCCCCGACGGCACCAGCGCCAGAAACGCCAGCGGCAGCGCCAGCATGAACGCCAGCAGCGACGCCGCCCGCACCTCCCTCGCCAGCGTCCCGATCGCCAGACCGAGCGCCGCGAACGCCAGGGCGCCCCCGGCCATCGCCACCACCCACAGCGCGAACCGGCTCCAGTCGAGGTCCACGAAGAGCCCCAGCCCCATCAGCATCAGCAGGCACACCGCCGTCGAGCAGACCGCTGCCAGCCCGGCCTTCTCAGCCAGGAGCGCCGATCGCGACACCAGGCCGCGCACCAGCCGTGGGAACGCGTTCTCCTCGCGCTCCACGGCCAGCATCCCGGCCGCCAGCAGCAGCGTGATGAACATCAGCGACACGCTCGCCGCCAGCGCCACCGCGAACTCGTCGAGCGAGGTCCGGCCGCCGCTGAGCGACCTCGACGACACCTTGATCGGCTCGCCGACCACGTTCAGCACGTCGTCGGAGAAGGACAGGTTGTCGCGCGCGAGGTCGGTGAAGTCGATCACCTCGTCGAGCTCCTCGCGCTTGGGCGGCGGGAGGCTCGCGCGCGCGTCGTCGAGGATCGCCTCGGCCCGTTTCAGGCCGAGCACGTCGAAATCCTGTCCGAGGAAGTTGTAGGTGCCGCCGTCGCCGATCAGGTTGAGCAGGCGGAGTGCCTCCTCGGCGATCCGCTTCGTCAGTGACGCATTGGCGGCCTTGACCTGGGCCTCGATCGTGTTCTCGACGTACGCCTGCTTGGCCGGGTCCTCGCTGTTGTAGAAGACCTGCAGCTTGCCCGACTCCAGCGTGGATTGGAGGTTCGAGGCGAGGTCCTTCGGGATCACGATGCCCGCGAGCACGGCGCCGTCGCGCACCTTCTGCCGGACCGCGGCCGGGCTGTCGACCTCGACCACGTCGATGTCCTTGAAGAGCGCCCCCTCCTCGCCGGCCAGGTTGAGCTTCTGCCCACCCAGCTCGATCGTGCTCGCCGACACCGACAACCCGTTGTAGAACGCGACCTTCGGCTTGTCGGGCCCGCGGGAGAGCGCGAAGCCGATCAGCACCGCGATCACGATCGGGTAGATCACCAGCAGCGCCACCATCAGCGGCGAGCGGCGCAGGATGCGCAGGTCCTTGAGCAGCAGCCAGGCCACTATTCAGTGGCCCCGCTGCTGCAGGTACTCGACGAAGGCCCGCTCGAAGTCGAGCCCGGTCGTGCCGGTGGCCTGCTCCAGCTCGCGCGGCGATCCGTCGAAGACGCGCTCGCCGTCGGCCAGCACGATCAGCTGGTTGGCGTAGCGGTCCGCCTCCGGGATGTGGTGGGTCGCGTAGACGACCGTCGTGCCCGTCTCGGCCAGGCGCAGGATGAACTCCCACAGGCGCTCGCGCTGGCGCGGGTCGAGGCCGGTGCTGGGCTCGTCGAGCAGCAGCACCTCGGGCTCGGCCAGCAGGCCGATCGCGATGTTCACGCGCTGGCGGTTGCCGCCCGACAGCGTCCCCACCTGATCGCCTGAGCGATCGCGCAGGTCGGTCAGCTCGAGCATCCGCTCGACGGTCGCCTTCGGATCCGGCGCGCGCTCGAGCCGCGCGAACAGCATCAGGTTCTCGGCCACCGTCAGCTTGCCGTAGAGCGCGGGCTGCTGGGGCACCCAGCCGACCCGCGTCGGCTCCACCGAGATCGTCCCCTCGTCGGGGCGCTGGATGCCCGCGAGGATCGACAGCAGCGTGGTCTTGCCGGCTCCGTTGGGGCCGATCACGGCCACCAGCTCGCCGCGCCCGGCGGTCAGCGAGACGCCCCGCAGCGCCAGACGCTCGCCGTAGCGCTTGACCAGATCGCTGGCCGCGATCGTGGTGGTCAGGGTCTCCACCTCGGGCAGGTTGGCAGAATCGCTCACAGTGAAGCTTCTGTTCGTAGGCGACGTGGTCGCCGGAATCGGCCGCCGGGCGCTCGCCACGGTGCTGCCCGCCCTGCGGGAGAAGCACCAGCCCGACTTCGTCGTCGTCAACGGCGAGAACGCGGCCGGTGGCGTCGGCATCACGCGCAAGACCGCGCAGGAGCTGCTCGCGCTCGGTGTCGACGCGATCACGCTCGGCAACCACACCTACCGCCACCGCGAGGTCTACGGCTACCTCGACGAGGAACCCCGCATCGTGCGGCCGGCCAACTTCCCCAAGGGCAGCCCGGGCCGCGGGCACACTGTGGTCGAGTCGAACGGGCTGCGCCTGGGCGTGATCAACCTGTCCGGCCAGGTCTTCCTAGAGGCGGTGCGCTCGCCGTTCGCCGAGGCCGACGCCCTGCTGGCGGACCTGCGCGGCAAGACGGACGCGGTGCTGGTGGACATGCACGCGGAGGTCACCAGCGAGAAGGTCGCGCTCGGCTGGTACCTGGACGGGCGCGTGCTCGCCTGCGTCGGCACCCACACCCATGTCGCCACCGCTGACGCCCGCGTGCTGCCGAGCGGCACCGCCTACATCACGGACGTCGGTATGACCGGGCCCCGCGGCGGCGTGATCGGCGTCAAGAAGGAATTGGCGATCGAGCGCTTCCTGACCCTCACGCAGGTGCGCTTCGAGACGTCGACGGAGGACCCGTGGCTGAACGCGGTGCTCGTGGAAGGCGATTCGGGTGGACTCGCCACGTCGATTCGCCAGCTGCTGGTGCCGGCCGAGTAGGGGCGTCGTAGGCGGCGAACATCGCCACCAGCACGAACGGGACGAACCACACCACGTACAGGTAGAACCAATGCGTGACCGGCAGCTGGAACGCGATCAGCACCGCGGCTCCCAGCGCGGCCACCTGGATCTCGCTCGGCCGCCGCGGCACGAAGGCCACCAGCAGAGCCAGCCCGAGCGCCGCGATCTTGAGCACCGTCTGCAGCCACCCGAGCGACGGCTCCTGGCCCCAGATGCTGAACGGCGATCCGCGCGCGGCCTGGTAGCCGAGCGTGCGGTCGTAGAGCTCGCGCAGCCCGCCGTCGGGGATGAACGGCACCACCGTGATCGCCAGCGTCACGGCGAGCGCGAGCCCGAACACGAGCGGACGCCTGCGCGCGAACAGCGGCGCCAGGCCCAGCGGGACGAACTTCGAGGCCGCGCCCAGCGCGACGATCACGCCGGTGCCGCCGGCCGACCGGCGGGCGTACGCGAGCAGCGCGAGCGCGCAGGCGAGCGCGACCAGCGTGTCGTTCGAGTTGGTCTCGAGCGAGAACGCCGTGTAGGGGTAGGCGGCCCAGGCGTACGCGAGCGCGACCCCGAGCGCGGTGCCGGCCCGGCCCGACCGCAGCGCGCGGCCCAGCAGCAGCAGCGCCCCGATCGCGAGCAGGTCGAACGCGATCGCCGCCCCGTGCGCGGCCGGGAGGTCGTCCCAGCGACCGCTCCAGCGCAGCGCCTGCTCGAAGGGGACGTAGAGCAGGTAGTTCACCGGTCCGTAGGTGTCGCCCTTCGGCACGTCCTCGGAGAAGCCGTCGCCGTACAGCCCGTCGCCGTCGACTATCCGGTCGGCGCCGAGCACTCCGGCGTAGCCGACATCGATCACGTTCGAGTCGACGACGTTGAGCGCCACCCGGAAGCCGACCAGGAGCACGAGCGCCACCGCAAGGGCGGCGATCGGCACGTGCGGAACCAGCGGCCCGGATCGCTCGCGCGGGCGCAGACCGGCGAGCAGCATGCGCGCCAGCAGGTAGATCAGCACGGGGTAGACGAGCGGCACCGACACACCGATCTCGCCGCGGTTGAAGAAGACGTGCGACGCGCCAAAGCCGAGCAGCACCAGCAGGTCGAGGTGGAGCAACCGCAACGGGCGCCGGAAGTCGACGAACGGCAGCACGAACAGCACGCACAGCGTGATCCACACGTACGGCGCGTTGAGCTTGCGCCCGAAGGCGCCGGGGTAGCCGCGCGCCATTCGCCACGCGACCTGGGGTCCGCTCCACTGCTCCACGATCGCCCCCGAGCGGTCGTCCACCTGCACCTGGACGACCTCCCTGCCGGCGCGGAAGTAGCTCACCTGCCAGCGCCCGACGCGGCGCATGTAGGCGGTCGGGTCGAGCGGCCCGTCGCTGCGAGCCGCTCGCACCTCGTCGGCTCGGTTCGCAAGCCGCTCGACCTGACGCGCGCTGCGCTCGAAGAAGCGCGGCGGCTCGGTCTGGGTGGGCGGCAGCTTCGGATCCTCGGCCACGGCGACGGCCGGGACCAACAGCAGGAACGCGACGAATACGACGACCGCGCGGGTCAGTCGCGCGAGACCTCGATGGCGAAGCTCCACATCTTGTTCCCGATGAAGTTGAGCGGGGTGGCGGCGATGATCGCGATCGCCTGAGCCGGCAGCTCCGCCACCCCCACCACACTCACCAGCAGCTCGAGCACCCCCAAGCCGAACAGGAAGGCGACGACGCTGACCGCGAAGAAGCGGGGCGCCTGGGTCTCGGCCCGACCGGCGCCGGCGCGAAACGTCCAGTGCCGGTTCCACCAGAAGTTGTTGGTGACCCCCACGACGAACGCCGCCGTTGCCGCGATCAGGTGGTGAGCGCCCAGCACCTCGAACGTGAAAGCGAACACGCACAGGTTGACGACGTAGCCCGACCCGCCCACGATGCAGAACTTGGCCAGCTGCCGCCAGTTCTTGGACTTTCTCAGCCCGGCGCGCACGCGCACGTGAACCGGGTGCGGCCCGTGCGTGACGACGAGGTCGAGCTCCTCGGTCATCGCGTCAACGGTACACCGAAGTGCTGGAGCACCAGTCTGGTCACATCGGTCAGCGCCCACTCTGCTCGATCGGGCGCCTCGACGCCGCAGAGCAGCAGCACTCCCTCGGAGTCGTCGCGGTGCAACGAGCCGTGGCTGCCGCCGCCCACGTGGTCGGCACCGCCCCAGTCGACGAACTCGTAGCCGACCTCCGCCGAGGCCAGCACGTCGCCCGAGTGCGGGCACTCGAGCGCGGACCAGAGCCGGTTGAGGCCGTCCGGGTAGGTGGGCCCGTCCAGGTCGAGCGCGGCCGGCTCGCCCTCGACCCGCCAGCCGCGGCCGCGGCGGTCGAGGCGGTCCCCGCCGGGGGCGAAGCGGAGCTCGCCGCGCCGGCTGTGCACGACGGCCTCGCCGTTCGTCCGGGTGGCGACGAGGTCCACGCCCTCCATGCCGCGCAGGGTCGCAACCGCCCCGGCGACCAGCTGCTCGTGGCGGCTCTCGTCGAGCGCGTACACCATCGCCGAGCGCGCGGCCGGCGACACGGCCAGCTCGGCTTCGGTCGGGGCGGGGTCGGCCGGCGCCAGCACCCGCGCGTCGGCGAAGGCGTCGGACAGGTTCACGCGCGCCTCGACGGTCGTCTGCGAATGGTCGGACATGACGACCACCGCGTACCGCTCGAGGAAGGCATCCACCCCGCCCGCCACGTGGACGATGCGTTCCAGCGCGCGGTCGGCCGCGGCGATCGAGCGAACCTGCCCGTCGGGCCCGGTCTTGTGTGAGTGGGTGTCGTTGTCGGGCAGCGAGAAGAGCAGGAAGTCGAACAGGTCGTGCTCGACGAGATAGGCACCGACGCAGCCGGTGTGCTGGTCGCGCTGTCCGGGCATCCCGAGCGCGGACGTGCAGCCGGTGTTGCGCGAGTCGAACAGGTCCGCGTAGAAGAGCTCTCCGGCGCCGTAGACCGAGTGGCGGAACTGGGCGGCCTCGGCGATCCGCCGGTAGACGCTGGCGCCCGACGGCTCGTGCCGGGTGCGGCCGCGGTAGATCAGCCAGGTGGTGCAGGCCGTCCGCAGGCCGGCGTCGTCGAGGTGCTCGAAAACGGTCTTGTGCGCACGCGTGAGGTGCGCCATGTTCATGTTGTAGACCGTGTCGTAGAGCGAGCGCACCACGCCGAACGCGCGCGTGGCGGGGAACGACGAGCCGTACTCGACGTAGCGCTCCTCGCCGCGGTGGTACCAGTTCATCGACGGGATGTGGTGCTCCCCCGGTCCGCAACCGGTCGCGATCGCGGCGCTCGCCACGGGCGTCACCGAGGGGAAGGTCGACAGGCAGTCGCGGACGTAGGTGCCGCGATCGCGCAACGCGGACAGGATCGGCGCGCGGCCCTCGTCGATGGCGAGGTCGAGCATGTCCGGCTTGAGCGAGTCGATGACCGCCAGAACGAGCTTCTTGGGCCGGTCGGGCACTTGGACTAGCGCAGTACCCGGAGCCCGGCGTACTTCTCGCCCTCGCGCCGGCGGCCCGCGAACAGCAGCACCACGAATCCGGCGATCGCGAGAATCGACGCGGGCGGCAGGAAGATCGCGATCGCGGCCAGGACCAGCGCCACGCCGTCGGCGTAAGCGGTGAGCAGGGCGGCCGGTCCGTCCTTGAGACGCGCGCGGGTGCGCTCGATCAGGCCGCCGACCGCGCGCCAGCCGAGGGCGGCGCAAACCGCGCCGCCGACCAGGCCGGGCCAGCTTTCGCTGCCGCCGTCGGCCAGAGCCCCGGCGAACAGCAGCGCGCCGAGCACCACCCCCACCACCCCGCCGAACAGCTCCACAGAGCGACGGTTCGCCTCCGAACGTTCGGCCAGATAGCCGATCACGCCGACCGCGAGCACGGCCAGCAGGAACCAGCTGGACTCGAGGAAGGCCCAATCCGTGCCGTCGAAGTCGATCCCGGTGTCGCCGCGGGCAAGCGCGCCGGCCAGCAGCGGCGGCAGGTAGGGCCGCACGCCCGTGGCGCCGGCCAGGCCCATGCCGGTGGTCGTGTCCATGAAGACGCTCATGCCAGGCCGGTAGCCTACGGCAGGCTTCGTGAGCATCTCGCGCGACCTCGAACGCTACACAGGGCTCTTCGCCTCCCGCACCAAGGTCATGAAGTCCTCGGCCATGCGCGACATGATGGCCGTGACCGCCCGACCTGAGGTGATCTCCCTCGCGGGCGGCCTGCCGGACACCAGCACGTTCCCGCCGGAGACCTTCGCCGCGGTGGCGTCGCGCATCGCTGCCGAGTCGTGCGCCAAGGCGTTGCAGTACGGCCCGACCGACGGCCTCGACGAGACCAAGGACTGCATCGCCGAGGTGATGGCGGCCGAGGGGATGCCGCTCGACCGCGAGGACACGATCGTCACGACCGGCGGGCAGCAGGTGATCGACCTGGTCGCCAAGACGCTGATCGACCCCGGCGACGTCGTCATCGCCGAGGGGCCGACCTACCCCGGCGCGGTGCCGGTCTTCCTCTCCTACCAGGCCGAACTGGTCCAGGTGGAGATGGACTCGTCCGGCATGCGGGTCGACCTGCTCGAGGAGACCCTGGCCCGGCTCGATCGCGAGGGGCGGCGGCCCAAGTTCATCTACACGGTGCCGACGTTCCAGAACCCCGCGGGCGTGACGATGTCGCTCAGCCGCCGGCGGCGCCTGGTGGAGATCGCGCACGAGCGCGAGCTGCTGGTGCTGGAGGACAACCCGTACGGGCTGCTGCGCTACGAGGGCGACGAGCTGCCGACGCTCTACGCGCTCGACCGCGGCGTCTTCGTGATGTACCTGGGCACGTTCTCGAAGATCCTCTCGCCGGGAATCCGGCTCGGGTGGGTGGCGGCGCCACCACCGGTGCTGGAGAAGATCAACCTCGGCAAGCAGGGCGCCGACCTGTGCACCTCGACGCTGTCACAGCTGATGGTCCAGGCCTACTTCGAGCGGGGCAACTGGCGCGACTACGTCGACTCGCTGACCGACATCTACCGCAAGCGCCGCGACACGATGCTGGACGCCCTGGCCGAGCATTTTCCTGCCCAGGCCGAGTGGACACAACCGGGTGGCGGGTTGTTCATCTGGGCGACTCTGCCCGAGTTCATCGACACGACCGACCTGCTCGCGCGGGCGTTGCGCGAGAACGTCGCGTTCGTGCCCGGCGAGGGGGCGTTCCTCGACGGCCGCGGGCGCAACTCGATGCGGTTGAACTTCTCGGGCTCCAACGAGGAGGCGATCCGCGAGGGCATCCGCCGGATCGGCGAGGTCGTGACCGAGCAGGTCGAGCTGTACGGGACGCTGACCGGGAAGGGCACCGCGCCGGCCGCGCCCAGCGCGGAGGTCGTGCAGATGCCGACACCGGCGGAGCGGGCGCGGCGGGCCAACTCGTGAGGCGAGTGGCGGTACTGAAGGGCGGCCGTTCGCTGGAGCGCCAGGTCTCGCTGCGTTCCGGCGCTCGGGTCGAGGACGCGCTCGGGAGGCTCGGCCACGAGGTCGCGCCGATCGACGTCGGGCTCGACCTGATCCACCAGTTGCGCGACGCCTCTCCCGAGGTGGCATTCATAGCCATGCACGGGCGCGACGGCGAGGACGGCACGGTGCAGGAGCTGCTCGAGATCCTCGACATCCCCTACACGGGGTCGGGGGTGCTGGCGTGCGTGCGCTCGATGGACAAGGTGCTGGCGAAGCACCTGATGCTCGAGGCGGGCATCCCGACGCCGGAGTTCTTCGCGTTCAACGAGACGGCTTTCCGGGAGCTCGGAGCGGCGGAGGCGCTCGGCGCGATCGAGGAACGCCTCGAGTTCCCGATCGTGGTGAAGCCGTCGTCGCAGGGGTCGGCGCTGGGGATCAAGTTCGCCCGCTCGGCCGCCGACGTGCCGGCTGCGCTCGTGGCCGCGTTCTCCTATGACTCGAAGGTGCTGCTCGAGCGCTACGTGGACGGGCGCGACCTGGCGGTGTCGATTCTGGACGGCAAGCCGCTGCCGGTGGTGGAGGCGGTGCCCCAGGGCGACGAGTTCTACGACTTCCAGGCGCGCTACGAGATCGGCCGCACGAGCTTCATCTGCCCGGCGGACCTGCCGGACGGCGCGACCGAGCAGGCCCAGGAACTGGCGCTGCGCGTCTACCGGATGCTCGGATGCCACGCGTTCGCGCGCGTGGACCTGATGCTCTCCGGGTCGGGTGAGCTGACCGTGCTCGAGGCGAACCCGATCCCGGGCCTGACGGAGACCAGCCTGCTGCCCCAGGCCGCCGAGGCCGCCGGGATGGACTTCGACCAGCTGGTGGGACGGATCCTGGAGCTGGCGATGGCACGAGTTCCCGCGGCGTAGGCCAGGGCCCCCACCCGACTGGCCGACGCTCCACGGGGGCCTGGGGGCGCGAGCCCCACCCGACTGGCCGACGCTCCACGGGGGCCTGGGGGCGCGAGCCCCACCCGACTGGCCGACGCTCCGCGG
>Ga0268253_10000175_pt1 | contig 15778 bp, 13 predicted proteins | sample AgamicMgMarz_FD_200250 | JGI IMG/M metagenome (GOLD analysis project Ga0268253, IMG submission 200250) | Agave microbial communities from Guanajuato, Mexico - Mg.Ma.rz (v2) (version 3) | ecosystem: Host-associated > Plants > Phyllosphere > Phylloplane/Leaf | place: Guanajuato, Mexico... | reverse complement strand
GCCTGCCGTACGTGAACCTGCCCACCACGCTGGTCGGTCAGGTCGACGCCGGTATCGGCGGCAAGCTGGCGGTGAACCATCCGGTGGCCAAGAACCTGATCGGCGGGTTCTGCGCGCCACGCGGGGTGATCTCCGACGTCTCGTTGCTCCGCACGCTCGACCGCCGTCAGCTGCGCGCCGGGCTGGCCGAGGCGATCAAGAAGGCGGTCATCGCGTCGCCGGACTACTGGGACCTGATCGAGGACAGCGCAGAGGCGATCCTCGCCGCCGATCCCGCCGCGCTCGCCCTGCTGGTGCATGGCGCGGGCGCGATCAAGGCCGAGCTGATCGCACGCGACCCGTTCGAGCGGGACTCACGCCGGACCCTCGGCTTCGGCCACGCGCTCGCGCACCCGCTCGAGACGGTCACGGGCTACGACGCGCTGCTGCACGGAGAGGCCGTGGCCTTCGGCATGGTCGTGGAGTCGCGCATGGCGGCGGGCCGCGGCCTGCTCTCGGACGAGACCCTCTCCAGGCTGCTCGAGCTGCTGCGCCGGGTCGGCCTGCCGACGGCCGCCGCCGAGCTCGCCGCGCCGATCGACGGCGGCAGGCTGCTCGCGGCGATCGAGCGCATCCGCCTGATCCGCGGCGGCGGGTACAGGTTCGTGCTGCCGATCGAACTGGGCGAGACGGTGATCGCCGACGACGTGTCGCCCGCCGAGCTGCGCGCCGCGCTGGCTGCCTGCGGGATCCGCGTGCCGGGATGACGGCAGTCGCCCACGTGGGGGTGACGGTGACCGACCTGGACCGGGCGGTCCGCTGGTACGGCGACGTGCTCGGCCTCGAGCCGATCGGACCGGTCGTCGAGGTCCGGGCGGGCGACGGTCACGGCGGAGCGGTCGCGGCCGACGTCTTCGGGCCCGGCTTCGACCGCTTCCGCCAAGCGCACCTGACCGGTGCGAACGGCGTGGCCCTGGAGCTGTTCGAGTTCGGGGCTCCGCCGGACGATTGGCGAGCGGGGATCTTCCACGTCTGTTTCGCCGTCGGCGACGTCGAGGCGGTCGCGGCACGGGTCGGCCGACGTACGTCGCGGGTGTGGGAGCTGTTCCCGGGCGAGTCCTATCGCACCTGCTACTGCGAGGACCCGTTCGGAAACCCGATCGAGCTGTACTCGCACAGCCACGAGCGAACGTGGGCGAACCGGTGATCGTCGTCGGCCTCGGCCGCATCGGGCGGCTGCACGCCGCCAACCTGGCGAGCCGCTTGCGCCTGGCCGGTGTGGTTGACACGGTGGAGTCGGTCGCGCGAGCGGTCGGCGAGCAGCACGGCGTGCCCTGGTCCACCTCGATGGACGAGCTGCTGGCGCAGGCCCGCGCTGTGGTGATCGCCGCGCCCACGGCACTGCACCCGGAACTGGTCTCGCGCGCGGCGGCCGCCGGCGCCGACGTGTTCTGCGAAAAGCCGCTCGGGTTCACGGTCGACGAGGCGCAACGGGCGGTCGAGGCCGCGCGCGGGGTGCGCCTGCAGGTGGGCTTCCAGCGCCGCTTCGACCCGGACTGGCTCGCCCTGGCGGGCTCGCTGCGAGGCGGCTTGCTGGGCGACCTGACGCTGTTCCGGTGCTCCCACCGCACCCGCGCCGAGCCGAACCGCTCGCTGGGCGACCTGTTCGTCGACGTCGCTGTCCACGACCTGGACGCGGCGCGGTGGCTGGGCGGCGAGGTGGCCGAGCTGCATGCCTGGGAGCGTCCGGGTGCCGCGTGTATCTCGATGCGCTTCGAGAGCGGCGCCCTCGGCCTGATCGACGTGAGCCGCCGCGCGGGCTACGGCTTCGAGTGCTCTGCGGAGCTGGTCGGGACGCGGGCGACGATGCGGCTGGGAAGGACCTCGGGAACCGAGCTGCTGCGGGCCGGCCGCGCGCTTTCGGCGCTCCCAGCCGACCACGCGGAACGGCACGCGGCCGCGTACGTCGCCGAGCTCGAGGACTTCGCCAAGGTCGTGGCCGGTGCGGACTCGCACGGCGCCGACGGTGCGGATGCCGTCGCCGCCCTCCGACTGGCCCTGCTGGCGCGCCGGTCCGCTGCGATCGGCGCGCCGGTGCTCGCGGCCGAGGCGGTGGCCGCGTGAGCGCGGTGGGCTTCGCGCTGCTGGGCCACGGGTTCATGGGCGCCGCCCACTCGCGCGCGCTGCACTCCCTGCGGGCGATGACGCCTGCCACGCGGCCCCAACTCGTTTCTGTGTGCGGGCGCGACCCCGTCGCCGTCGAGGCGTTCGCCGAGCGCTATGGCTGGCAGGCGGGCTTGACCGACTGGCACGAGCAGGTCGCCGACGAACGGGCGGCGGTGTTCGACAACGCCGCCCCCAACCACATGCACCTCGAGCCGACGATCGCCGCGATTCGCACCGGCAGGCACGTGCTCTGCGAGAAGCCGCTTGGGCGCTCGGCCACCGAGGCAAGGCGGCTGTGGCTGGAGGCCGACCGCGCCGGCGTGGTCCACATGTGCGCTTTCAACCTGCGCTTCCTGCCTGCGGTGCGGCTCGCCCACGATCTGCTGGCGACTGGCGAGCTGGGCGAGCCGACGCACTTCCGCGGCCGCTTCCTCGCGTCGTCGGCGCTGCGCGACGATCAGCGGCGCACCTGGCGGTTCAGGCGCTCGGACGCCGGCAGCGGTGCCGTGGGCGACCTCGGCTCGCACCTGGTCGACCTGGCCCGCTACCTCGTCGACGAGCCCGTGACGGCGAGCGCCTTCACCGCCACGTTCGTCGGCGAGCGAGACGGCGCGACGGTCGATGTCGACGATGCGTTCTCCGCGGTCGTGGGGTTCGACGGCGGCGCGATCGGCACGCTGGAGGCCTCGCGCGCGGCCGGCCGGCGTAGCAACGAGCTCTCGTTCGAGATCGACGGGACACGCGGATCGCTCAGCTTCCGCATCGACCGGCTCAACGAGCTGGAGCTGATCACCGAGCGCAAGCACTCGCGCCGGATCGACGTCACCGACCCGTCGCACCCGCTGCTGGAGCTCTGGTGGCCGGAGCCGGGCCACGCGATCGGCTGGGGCGCCAGCTTCGTCCACGAGCTGCGGCACCTGATCGCGGCCATCTGCGACGGCGGCTCCGTTCGGCCCCACGGGGCCGACTTCGAGGACGGCTACCGGTGCGCCGAGGTCTGCGACGCGATCCTGCGGGCCGCCGAATCCGGTCAGCGCGAGGCGGTCGAGTACCGGCAGCTGCCGGTCACCGCCCGGGGCACCGCCCCATGAAGACCGCCCTTCGCCTCGCGATCGCCGGAGGCCGCCCGGCCGTCCCGCCGGGCAGCCACGCGCGCTGGCCCGAGATCACGGACGAGGATCGGGCCGCGGTCGCGCGTGTGCTCGACAGCGGTGTCTTGTACGGGCCCAACGCACCGGAGACAGCGGCGCTCGAACGGGACTGGTCCGGCTACACCGGAACGCGTTTCGCGCTGCTGACGAACAGCGGCACGGCGGCGCTGCACTGTGCGGTGGTTGCCGCGGGTGTGCGGCCGGGCGACGAGATCATCGTGCCCGCCTTCAGCTTCGTGGCCACGCCGATGGCGGTGCTCCACGCCGGGGCGGTGCCCGTGTTCTGCGACATCGACCCACGCACCCACGCGCTCGACCACCGCCTGATCGAGGAGCGGATCACCGAGCGAACCCGTGCGGTGATGCCCGTGCACGTGCACGGACTGCCCGCCGACATGGACGAGATCCGCGCGATCGCGGCCCACCATGGACTGGCCGTGATCGAAGATGCGGCCCAAGCGCATGGCGCGATGTATCGGGGCGTCCGAACGGGCGGGCTCGGGGACGCCGCGGCATTCAGCCTGAACGGCTCGAAGCATCTTCCCGCCGGCGAGGGCGGGCTGTTCGTGACCGACGACGAGCAGGCTGCACGCGCCGCCCGGCGGCTGGCGATCTTCGGCGAGGACACGCCGCCCATCCGGCCTGGGAGGTACCGGTCGTACTGGTCCAACGGGCTGGGTTGGAACTACCGTGCCCACGAGCTCACAGCGGCGCTGACCCGGTCGCAACTGCAGCGGCTCGACGATCGCGTGGCGGCGGCCCAGCGCAACGCCGAGATCCTCACACGCGGCCTGGCCGAGCTGCCGGGGCTCGTGCCCCCGCACATCCCCGAGGACCGGACCTGCGTCTTCTACCGCTACCGGATCAGACTCGATCCCGACGCGCTCGGATTTTCGGGCGCCCCGCTCGAACTGCGAGATCGCGTCCTGCACGCCCTGCAGCGAGAAGGTGTGGCGAGCTCTCTTTGGCAACTGCTCCCGCTCCCCGCGCAACCGGTGTTCAGACGGCCGTTCGAGCCCTGGCGACCAGCCTCGGATCTCGCGCCGATCGCACCGTGGGACCGAGCCGAGCACCCCGAGGCCGCCCGGCTGCTCGAGAGCTCGATCGTGCTCGGCACGGCCGACGAGCCCCTCTTCGCCCAACCGGCGGAGCTGATGGAGCGCTACCTGGAGGCGTTCAAGAAGGTGGTCGAGGAAATCGAGACTCTGCTGCGCGCGCCCTACTCGCCGGTCGAGCCGTGGCCCCCGCGGAAGCCGCCGCCGTAGGAGTTGGCGTCGATCGTCTGGGCCTCGCCGTCCGACAGCCAGGCAAACGTTCCCTCCAGCTCCCAGCCGACCCACGTCCCGCCCAGGTACAGGCCAATGGCAGTGGCCAAGCCAAGCAGCGCCCAGAGGTATGGGTAGGACTGCCGCCCGGCCCAGGCGCCGAAGCCTCCGGCAACCGCTCCGTAGCCGATGTAGGCGAGTCCTCTACCCCACTGGTGTGACGCAGACCACATGCAACGAGCCTAAGGGCAAAATCGATTTGCCGCCAGCGCTACCGGTCGCAGTCAATCGGCTTGTTGGGGCGCCCGGGAAGCAGGCAGCGATCGAGGCGGGCGGGATTCTCGCCTGCGCGGATGCGCAGGCGAGTGAACTTGCCGATCGTCTCCGACTTGGTCACGCGAACCTCGATCACGGTGCCCGCCTGGTAGGTGCGAGCGAGCCTGTGGAGAACCACGCGCTTGCCCTTCGCCGTGAACCGCTTGCGCTTGTAGGGGCAATTGCCGCCCTTGCAGCGGATGCCGACGTGGGCGCCCTTCGGCGAGCTGACGCTGATGAGGTCGAGGTGGGCGCCAGTCGATGTCGCCTGACCGACGACCCGCACGAGGGGCGTACGACTGAAAACGCGCGGCGGCCGAGGCGCGACGACAACCGGCGCCGAAGCGACCGCGAAGGCACCGTCACGATCGATGACACGCAGGCCAACGGCATACCTACCGGGCCGGCGCCAGAAGGCCTGGGCGGTCTCACCGGTGCCATCGTCGAAAGCACCATCCCCATCGAGATCCCACTCCTGAGTAACGATCGGCCCATCCGGATCAACGGCCGTCGAGGTGAAGGTGACCAACTCGCGGGCGACCGGAGCGGCGGGGACGAAGGCGAAGGAGGCAACGGGCGGGCGGTTGAGGATGGTGAGCGCTTCGGTGCCGCGCGAGATGGTGCCGTCCAAGCAAACCGTCACTGGGTACTGACCGGCGGTCGGAAATGAACGCGTGACCGTGTTACCAGCTGCGTCATCGCAGAGGTTGTCCCCATCAAAATCCCAGATCGCTTGATAGCCCGGATCGCTGGTCGAGGTGAAGGTGACCACGTCGCCGGTCGACGGCTGCGCAGGCGAATAGTCGAACGAGGCGCTTTGCCCGAACGCGGACGCGGCGACCGCGAGCGTGCCAACAAGAGTCCCTGGTAACGCGAAGGCCTTGACGCTCAGATTGTGCCAGCCCGCTCTTCCCCGTGCCGGTAGAACTCCACGGGCTCCGCCGCCAGCGGTGTCCTGCCCAGGATCAGGTCGGCGGACTTCTCCGCGGTCATCATCACCGGGGCGTAGATGTTTCCGTTGGTTACGTAGGGGAAGACCGAGGCGTCCACCACCCGCAGTCCCTCCACGCCGTGCACCTTCATCGTCAGCGGGTCGACGACGGCGGCCGGGTCCGTTCCCATCCGGCAAGTGCACGACGGGTGCAGCGCCGTCTCGGCGTCCGCGGCCACCCACTTCAGGATCTGCTCGTCCGTCTCGACGGCGGGGCCCGGTGACAGTTCCCCTCCGTCCAGCTCCGCCCACGCCGGCTGCGCCAGGATCTTGCGCGTCACTCGGATCGCCTCGATCCACTCGCGCCGGTCGTTCTCCGTCGACAGGTAGTTGAACCGCAGCGCCGGCTTGACCCGCGGGTCCGCCGACACCGCCTTCACGCTTCCCCGCACGTCCGAGTACATGGGCCCCACGTGCACCTGGTAACCGTGCCCGCCCCCTCCCGGCGGCAGGGTTCCGTCGTAGCGCACCGCGATTGGCAGGAAGTGGTACATCAGGTTCGGGTACTTCACCTCGTCGTTGCCACGCACGAACCCGCCCGCCTCGAAGTGGTTGGTCGCCCCGGGCCCGGTCTTCCGCAGCAGCCACTGCAGCCCCACCGCCGGCCGCCGCCGCATCGCGAAGTGGGGCGCCATCGAAACCGGCTGCTTGCACGAGTGCTGCACGTACACCTCGAGGTGGTCCTGGAGGTTCTCGCCGACCCCGGGCAGATCCGCGACCACGTCCACGCCCAACTCGCGCAGTTCGTCCCCCGCCCCCACACCCGAGATCTGCAGCAGCTGCGGCGAGTTGATCGCCCCGCCGCACAGCAACACCTCGCCGCCGAAAACCCGGCGGCCGCGACGGCCGTACTCGACCCCGACGGCCCGCCCGCCCTCGAACAGGATCCGTCGCACGAACGCGAACGTCTCCACATCCAGGTTCGGCCGCTTCATCACCGGATGCAGGTACGCCCGCGCCGCCGACAGCCTGCGCCCGGCGTGCACGTTGCGATCGAACGCCGCGAAGCCCTCCTGGCGATACCCGTTCACGTCCCCGGTCAGCGGGTAGCCCGCCTCCTGCACCGCCGCGAAGAACGCCTCGAACAGCGGCCCCCGCGCCGGCCCGCGCTCCAGGACGAGTGGCCCCGAGCGACCGCGGAACACGTCGTCCGGCGCCGCCGCCAGACAGGTCTCCATCCGCTTGAAGTACGGCAGGCAGTGCGCGTAGTCCCAGCTGTCCATGCCGGGCCCTGAGGCCCAGCGCGAGTAGTCGAGCGGGTTGCCGCGCTGGAAGATCATGCCGTTCACGCTGCTCGACCCGCCGAGCAGCTTTCCGCGCGCGTGGTACACCCGCCGCCCGTCCATGTGCGGCTCCGGCTCGGACTCGTAGCGCCAGTCGTAGAAGCGGTTGCCGATCGGGAACGCCAGCGCGGCCGGCATGTGGACGAACACGTCCCACGGATAGTCCGAGCGCCCCGCCTCGAGTACCAGCACGCTGACCGACGGGTCCTCCGACAGCCGGTTGGCGAGCACGCTGCCCGCGGACCCGCCGCCGACGATCACGAAGTCGTAGCGCTTGGCCACTAGGACACCAGCGCTTCCAGCGCGCGCTCCAGCCCGACGTCGCCCACCGGCCGCTCCTCCAGCGGCAGCCCGATCGCATCCGCGGCGCGGTGCGCCGCCGCCCGCGTGGCGTCCGTCGGCCGCTGCGCGAGCCACACCACGCGCCGGTAGTTGCCGAAGTAGGCGTCGCGCAGATCGGGGTGGCGGTCGAGTCCCAGCTCGCGCAGCACCGTGTGTTTGAACGTCCGGGCGAGGAAGTCGGTCAGGAAGTAGGTGCCGGGCTCCTCCGCGAGCGCGGCCCGCACCTCCTCGTGCGCGAACACGTCGTAGCAGTGGTCGCCGGGCAGGCGGTCGATGTCGAGGCGGTCGAGGAGCACATCGAGGTCGCCGTACGTGCCGCAGTCGGCATAGGCGACGGCCAGCCGGTCGTACCGGGCGGCGAGGTGGGCGACCTCGGCCGAGACCGCCGGCGCGATCCGCTCCGGGCGGTTGTGCAGCAGCGCCGGCAGCGGGTGCACCTCCACATCCCAGCCACGCCGGCGCGCGATCTGCGCCACTCCGGCGGCGAGCGCCCCGCAGGCGATGACGCCGACCCGGGTCATCCCGGGAACGCCAGCTTGTCGATGAAACGGTCGTTGAAATCCGTGCGGCCAGACAGCTCCACGTAACGCACCTCGTCCACTATCGCTCGTGCTTCCGCGCGTTCGCGCAAGCTCAAGGCTGCGATCTTCGCGCCTTCACCCGCCACATTTCCAGCCGAGACGATCCGCGGCAAGGCCAGCCGCGGCACCAGGCCAATTCGGACCGCGCTGGCCGGCCTCAGATACGCGCCGAAGCTCCCGGCCAGCAGCACCTGCGCCACGTCGTCGGGCGCGGCCCCCAGCTCCTCCAGCAGGATCTGCCAGCCGGTGGCGATCGACCCCTTGGCGAACTGCAGCTCGCGCACGTCGCGCTGCGACAGGTAGATCGCGGCGGCCGGGTCGTCCCCGCGCCAATGCATCACGAAGACGCGCTCGTCGCCGATCTTCACCAGGCGGTCGGCGAGCCCGGGATGCGCGGCGGCGGCGTCCTCGTCCGACACGAAGCGTCCCGAGTGGTCCAGCAGCCCCGCCCCCACCAGCTCGGCCACGCAGTCGACCAGCCCCGAGCCGCACATGCCGATCGGCTCGACGTCGCCGATCACCTCCAGCCCGAACTCGTCGCCGTCGATGCGAACCCCCTCGATCGCGCCCTCCGCGGCCCGCATGCCGCAGCGGATCTGGGCCGCCTCGAACGCCGGCCCGGCCGGCGCCGCGGTGGCCAGCACGCCGTCCTGGTTGCCGAGCGCGATCTCCGAGTTCGTGCCCACGTCGATGAACAGCCGCAACCGCTTGTCGCGCGTCAGGCCGGTGGCGAGCATGCCGGCCACGATGTCCCCGCCCACGTACGCGCCCAGCGACGGGAACACGAACGCGGGCGCCCGCACGTGCACCGGCACGCCGAGGTCGGCGGCGAGCAGAGTCGGTGGCGGAGCATGGGTGGTCACGATGAACGGGGCCATCGACAACGGCTCGGGGTCGATGCCGAGCGCCAGCTGCACCATCGTCACGTTGCCGCACAGCGTGATCTCGTAGACCTCGCCGGGGTCGACGCCGGCCTCGGCGCACACCTCGTGGGTCAGCTGCGCGAGCGTCTCCTGCGCGCGCTGCGTCAGCGCGTCGAGCGCGCCCTCGTCGAGCATCGTGGCCGACACGCGCGAGATCACGTCGGCGCCGAACGGCTGCTGGCGGTTGAGCATCGACTCCACGGCGGCCGGCTGCCCGGTCTCGAGGTCCATCAGGTTGGCGACGACCGTCGTCGTGCCCAAATCGAAGGCCAGGGCGAAGCGGCGCGCCGTCGTGTCGCCCGGCTCGACGTCGATCAGCAGGTCGTCGCAGACGACCGCGGTCACGTCGAACCCGGACGAGCGCAGCGTGCGCCCCAACCCCCGCAGCACGCCCAGCCCCACCCGCGGCTCGAGGTCGTCGAGGGCATCGGTCACGCGCTCGACGTCCGAGCGCTGGTCCTCGAGGGAAGGCTCGTCGAGCACCAGGTGGCGCTTCTGCACCGACGGCCGCAGGATCACGTGGCGGCCGACGCCCACGAGCGCGGCCTTGGGGCGCGTCTGCAGCGGCGGCACCTCGATCACGATGTCGCCGCGCGCCGGCGCGCGGCAGGCGAGTCGCCAGCCGTCGGCCAGCTCGTCAGGCGTGAACGCGCGCGGGTCGACCCCGCTCACGGGCAGCTCGCCCTCGACCACACGCACCTTGCACTTCTTGCACGTGCCGTGGCCGCCGCAGGTGGAGTCGATCGCGATTCCGTTCCAGCTCGCCGCGTCGAAGACGGGCGTGCCGCTCGGCACGCGCACCTCGGCGCCCTCCGGCTCGAATCGGACCCGTGCCCGCTCCGTGCCGTCGGCGATGACCGTCACGCCGCCTGGCGCGCGCGGTGGGCGGCGATCCAGTTCGCGCCCCAGGGGTCGTGCCCCAGCAGGAGGTCGCTCGCGCGCACGCTCTCCACGCACACGCTCGCGGTGCTCATGATCGCGCTGGTCAGGCCGGCCGCCATCGCCATCGGCAGGAAGCCCGCGTTCAAGGCATGGCGCTCCGGCAGGCCGAACGACACGTTCGAGGCGCCCAGGCACATGTTCACGCCCAGCTCGTCACGGATCAGCGAGATCGTGCGCAGCGTCGTGGTGACCGCCTCGGTGTCCGCGCCGACCGTCATCGCCAGCGGGTCGATCACCACGTCCTCCGGCGGGATGCCGTGCTCGCCCGCCACGCGCACGATCTTGGTGGCGATCTCGAGCCGCTGCTCGGGCGTCTCGGGGATGCCGGTCTCGTCGTTGGCGAGCCCGATCACGGCCGCGCCGTGCTTGGCCACGAGCGGCAGGATCTCCTCGAGGCGGTCGTCCTCGCCGGTCACCGAGTTGACCAGCGCCTTGCCGTCGTAGACGGCGAGCCCGGCCTCGAGCGCCTCGACGACCGAGGAGTCGATGCAGATCGGGAGATCGCAGCTCTCCTGGACGAGCTTGAGCATCTTCGCGAGTAGCTCCGACTCGTCGACCAGCGGGATGCCGGCGTTCACGTCGAGCATGTCGGCGCCGGCCTCGACCTGCGCCTGCACGTCCACCACGACCGTCTCGAGGTTGCCCTCGCGCAGCTCCTCGGAGAACTTCTTGCGGCTGGTCGGGTTGATGCGCTCGCCGATGATGCAGAACGGCTGCTCCGCCCCGATCGTGATCGTCTTCGACGCGGACTTGAGAACGGTGTCCATGGCTAGGCCGGCACCGCGGCGCGCCGCTTCTCGAGCAGGTCCTTGGCCTTCTTGACGGCGGAGGAGGCGTCGGCCGAGTAGCCGTCGGCCCCGACCGCGTCGGCGTACTCCTGCGTGACCGGCGCACCGCCGACCATCACGACCACCTGCTCTCGCAGCCCGGCCTTCTCGAGCGCGTTGATGTTGGCCTTGAACATCGGCATCGTCGTCGTGAGGAAGGCGGAGAACCCGACGATGTCCGGCTCGTTGGCGTTGATCTCGTCGATGAACTTCTCGGGCGGAACGTTCACACCCAGGTCGATCACCTCGAAGCCGGCGCCCTCGAGCATGATGTTGCAGAGGTTCTTGCCGATGTCGTGCACGTCGCCCTTGACCGTGCCCATCAGGAACTTGCCGATCGGCTTGGTGCCGGTCTCGGCCAGCAGCGGGCGCAGGATGTCGAGCGCGCCCTGCATCGCGCGTGCGGCGATCAGCATCTCGGGCACGAAGTAGTCGCCGCGCTCGAAGCGGGCGCCCACCTCCTCGAGCGAGGGGATCAGCGCCTCGAACAGCATGCGCTCGGGCTCGAGGCCCTGCTCGAGGCCGGCCTCCACGCCCTCCTTCACGGCGGGCGCGTTGCCGACCAGCGTCTCCTCGTAGAGCATCTTGAGGGTCTCGTCGTGGGTCACTGAGCGTGTACTCCTTCCGGCCGGTGTCCGAGTTGCTTGCTGAGCGCCCTGGCCTGCTTGATCACGACCGGGCGCAGCTCCGCGATCCGCCGCGGCGTGAGCCTCAGCGTGGGGCCAGAGACGCTCAGGGCCGCGATCACGCGGCCGGTCTCGTCGTGGACCGGCGCTGCCACGGCGCTCAGCCCGAGCTCGAGCTCGTCGGTGGCGGACGCAAGGCCCTCACGCTCCACCGCCTCGAGCTCCCGCTCCAGCAGGATCGGGTCCACGAGCGTGCGCGAGGTGAGCGGCTCGAGCGTGCTGTCCTCGGGCAGGCGCGCGGCGCCGAACGCCAGCAGCACCTTGCCGTTGGCCGAGGCGTGGTAGGGCACGCGCCGGCCGACCCACTGGGTCGTGCCGAGGAAGTGGCGGCTCTCGACCTGGGCCAGGTGTTCGACGCCGGTCGGGCCGGCGACCGCGAGGTTGATCGTCTCGCCGGTGGCCTCGGCGAGCGCGGCCATCGGGCGCTCGGCCAGCTCGGCGAGGTTGCGGCCGGCCGCGCCGCGCCCGGCGTAGCGCACCAGCACCGGGCCGGCGCGGAAGCGCCCGCGCTCGCCCTGCTGCTCGACCAGCCCGTGGCGCTCGAGCGCTCCCAGCAGCCGCGACGCGGTGCTCTTCGGCAGGCCGGCGTCGGCGGCGAGGTCGGTCAGGCCGCGCGGAGCGTCGGCCTCGAGCACGAGCGTGAGCAGCTGCGCGCCGCGGTCGATCACCTGCGTGCCGGCACCACCCTCGCCCCCCTGGAACTCTTGTTCCATCGGAGATATATTACGATCGCGAGCCATGTACGTCAACGAGCTGCCGCGCTACGAGATCCTCAGCGAAGACGCGATGGAGACGCTCGACGGCGGATGGCGCCGGATCGTCTCCGAGCTGGGCGTGGAGTTCATGCTCCCGGAGGCCGTCGAGCTCTTCAGGGAGGCGGGCCAGAAGGTGGAAGGCGAGAAGGTCTTCCTCGACCCCGAGTTCCTGCTCGAGCAGGTGGCCAAGGCGCCGCGCGAGTTCGACCTGCTCGCGCGCAACCCGGACAAGACGATCCACGTGGGCGGCAAGCACATGGCGTTCGCATCGGTCTACGGGCCGCCCTTCGTTCGCGAAGGCGACGTGCGCCGCGACGCGAAGATGGCCGACTTCGAGAACTTCGTGAAGCTCTCCCAGGCGTTCGACGAGCTCGACTCGCCCGGCGGCACGATCGTCGAGCCCGAGGACCGGCCGCTCGACTCGCGCCACCTGGACATGGTCTACGCGCTGCAGACGCTGTCCGACAAGCCCTACATGGGCTCGGTGATCTCGGCCGAGAACGCGCGCGACACGATCGCGATGGGCGAGATCCTGTTCGGCGGCGCCGAGGCGCTGGCCAAGAACCCGGTCTCGATCTCGCTGATCAACTGCAACTCGCCGCTGCGCTGGGACGACCGCATGCTCAGCGCGATGCTCGAGTACAACCGCCGCGGCCAGGCCGTGGTGGTCACGCCGTTCCTGCTGATGGGCGCGATGTCGCCCGTCTCGATCCCGGCGACGCTCGTCCAGCAGATCGCCGAGGCGCTGTCGGGGATCGCGCTGACGCAGCTCGTCCAGCCCGGGTGCCCGGTCGTGTTCGGCTCGTTCCTGTCGAACACGGACATGCAGTCCGGCTCGCCCAGCTTCGGCACGCCCGAGTCGGCGATCGGCCTGCTCTGCACCGGGCAGATCGCGCGCAAGTTCGGCCTGCCCTTCCGCAGCGGCGGCGGGCTCAACGCCAGCCAGACGACCGACGCGCAGGCCGCCTACGAGGCACTCATGACGATGCTGCCGACCTTCCTGGCGGGCGCGAACTTCGTCATGCACGCGGCCGGCTGGCTCGAGGGCGGGCTGGTCTCGTGCTACGAGAAGTTCATCGTCGACATCGAGCTGCTGCGCATGCTCAAGCACGAGTTCCAGCCGCTCGAGGTGAGCGAGGAGACGCTGGCGTTCGGCGCGCACCAGGAGGTCGGCTCGGGCGGCCACTTCCTCGGAGCGGAGCACACGCTGATGCACTTCCGCGAATGCTTCTACCGCCCGCTGCTGTCCTCCACCGAGAACTTCGACCGCTGGACCAAGAACGGCGGGCTCGACACCACGGCCCGGGCGGCGAAGATCTGGCGCGAGACGCTCGAGGCCTACGAGCAGCCACCGATCGACGATGGTGTGCGCTACGAGCTGCGCGACTACGTCGCGAAGCGGCGGATCGAGCTGGGGGATGAGCCGATCCCCACTCCAGCATTCTGATATATCAGAGGCTATGGCCGCCGAAAGCACTCTCCCCAGCACGGCTCGCGCCGTCCTGATCGGTGCCGGCATCGTCGGCAATAGCCTCGCTGGACACCTCGCCCGGCTCGGGTGGGGCGACCTGGTGCTGATCGACAAGGGCCCGCTGCCCAACCCGGGCGGCTCGACCGGGCACGCCTCGAACTTCATCTATCCGGTCGACCATTCCAAGGAGATGACCGCGCTGACGCTCGACAGCATGGCCCAGTACGAGGAGCTGGGCGTGCGGATCGAGTGCGGCGGCCTGGAGGTCGCGCGCACCGAGGAGCGCATGGAGGAGCTGCGCCGGCGCATGTCGTCGGCGGCGTCGTGGGGCGTCGACGACGTCTCGCTGGTGACGCCGGCCGAGGTCAAGGAGCTGGTCCCGTTCATCGACGAGAGCGTGATCGTGGGCGGGTTCTACTGCCCGACCGTGAGCGTGGTCGACTCGCTGCGCGCCGGCACGCTGCTGCGCGAGGAGGCCGCCGGCGCCGGCGCGCTGACCGTGTCCGCCAACACCGAGGTGCTCGGCATCGACGTCGAGCGCGGCCGGGTGAAGCGGGTGCGCACCACGCGCGGCGACGTGGAGACCGACGTCGTGGTGATCGCCTGCGGCGTCTGGAGCCCGCGCCTGGCGCGGATGGCCGGCGCGTGCATCCCGCTCACTCCCGCTGTGCACCAGATGATCGACATCGGGCCGGTGCCGCGCTTCGCCGGCGCCAAGAGCGCAATCGAGTTCCCGATCGTGCGCGACATGGACACGAACATGTACGAGCGCCAGGACGGCAGCGGCCTCGAGGTCGGCTCCTACGCCCACCGGCCGATCCTGCACGACCCCGACGAGATCCCGTCGATCGAGGAGTCGGCGCTGACGCCCACCGAGCTGCCCTTCACCGAGGACGACTTCGTCCAGCAGATGGAGCACGCGCTCGAGCTGATGCCGGAGATCGTGGGCGACGAGTCGGTCGGCGTGAAGTACGCGATCAACGGCCTGCTCTCGCTGACGCCGGACACCCTGCCTGTCCTGGGCGAGACGCCCGAGGTGCGCGGGCTGTGGTCGGCCGCCGCGGTCTGGGTCAAGGAGGGGCCCGGAGTCGGACGGGCCTTGGCCGAATGGATGGTCGAGGGCGAGCCCGAGATCGACCTGCAGGCGTCCGACGTCGCGCGCTTCCACGAGCCCCAGACAACCGTCGCGCACGTGCAGGCACGCGCGTCCGAGGCGTTCAACAAGACCTACGGGATCGTCCACCCCGGCGAGCAGTGGGCGTCCGACCGCGACGTGCGCCTGTCGCCGTTCTGGCATCGCGAGCGCGACCTGGACGCCGTCTTCTACGAGGTCGCCGGCTGGGAGCGCCCGCACTGGTACGAGTCGAACCGGCCGCTGGTGGAGGAGTTCGACGTGGCCGACCGCGAGGCCGAGTGGGACTCGCGCTGGTGGTCGCCGATCATCAACGCCGAGCACCTGGCGATGCGCGACCGCGCGGCGATCTTCGACCTGACCGCCTTCTGCATCTTCGACATCGTCGGCCCGGGCGCGCTGGAGTCGGTGCAGCGCGTGGCCATGCGGCAGATGGACGTGAAGGTCGGCAAGGTCGTCTACACGCCGGTGCTCACCCCGCGCGGCGGCTTCCGCTCCGACCTGACGATCATGCGCCTGGGCGACGCTCAGTTCCGGGTCGTCACCGGCGGCGCGCACGGGATGGCGGACCTGAAGTGGTTCCGCGACCACCTGGTCGGGGACGCTCAGATCTTCGACCTCACCTCGCAGTGGTGCACGCTCGGCCTGTGGGGGCCGCGCGCCCGCGACATCCTCGCGGGCACGACCAGCGCCGACGTGTCGCACGAAGGCTTCCCGTTCGCGACCTGCCGGGACATCGAGATGGGGCCGCTGCGGGTGCACGCGTCGCGCATCTCCTACGTCGGCGACCTCGGGTGGGAGCTGTACGTTCCGATCGACCAGGGCGCGCGGCTCTGGGACATCGTCGCCGAAGCGGGCCAGCCGCACGGCACGGTGCCGGCCGGCATCGGCGTCTACGGCACCACTGGCCGGCTCGAGAAGTGCTACCGGGCGTTCGGGTTCGAGCTCGACGGCGAGTACGACGTGGTC
>Ga0268253_10000172_pt1 | contig 15895 bp, 13 predicted proteins | sample AgamicMgMarz_FD_200250 | JGI IMG/M metagenome (GOLD analysis project Ga0268253, IMG submission 200250) | Agave microbial communities from Guanajuato, Mexico - Mg.Ma.rz (v2) (version 3) | ecosystem: Host-associated > Plants > Phyllosphere > Phylloplane/Leaf | place: Guanajuato, Mexico... | reverse complement strand
ATGATCACCACAACGTTGGGCCGGTCGGTGGCCTGACCCAGGGCGAGCTCGTCGAGTCCGGCGAGCACGCCGGCTGAGGCCCCCGCGGCCTGGAGGAACTGGCGGCGCGTGCGAGGGCGAGTCACCGGCCCAGATTGTCAGACGCGCAGGCGGAGCCCGGCTTGCGCTGGTCCGGCTCACGAGCTTCGGTTTGGCCGCACGCGCTCGGGTACCAACCAGATATGGACCGCAACGACTTTCGCCACGAGCTGGCCCAGCAACTGCGGGTCGACTCCGTCCGCGCCAGCGCCGCCGCCGGCTCGGGCCACCCCACCTCGTCCTTCTCGGCGGCCGAGCTGATGGCCGTGCTGCTCGACGGCCACCTGCGCCTCGACGTCGACCGCCCGGACGACCCGGCTCGCGACCACCTGGTCTTCTCGAAGGGCCACGCTTCCCCCCTCTTCTATGCCTGCCTGAAGGCGGCCGGCGCGATCGACGACGAGGAGCTGCTGACCTTTCGCCAGCTGGGCAGCCGCATCGAGGGGCACCCGACCCCAGTGCTGCCCTGGGTCGACGTCGCCACGGGTTCGCTCGGCCAGGGGCTGCCCGTGGCGGCCGGCCTGGCGCTGACGGCCAAGCGCCTCGATCGTGTCCCCGCTCGTGTCTGGGCGCTCTGCGGCGACAGCGAGCTGGCCGAGGGCTCGATCTGGGAGTCCTTCGACCACGCCTCGTTCTGGAAGCTCGACAACCTGGTCGCGATCGTGGACGTGAACCGTCTCGGCCAGACCGGCGAGACGATGCACGGCTGGGATCTCGACCTGTACGCCGAACGCGCCCGCAGCTTCGGCTGGGAAGCGATCGTGGTCGACGGCCACGACGTGGCCGCCGTCGAGGATGCCTACGCCCGCGCCGAGCGCGCCGAGGGCCGCCCGGCGGTCGTGCTGGCCCGCACGCGCAAGGGCGCCGGCGTCGCCGCTGTGGACGATCAGCCCGGCAGGCACGGCAAGCCGCTGGACGAGCCCGAGCAGGCGATCGCCGAGCTGGGCGGCGAGCGCGACCTGCAGGTCCGCCTGACCGCACCCGAGAGCGCAGACCGGCACCGCTTCGAGACTCCCGGCGGCGTGCGCCCGGCATTCGACACCGGCGATGAGGTGGCCACGCGCAAGGCCTACGGGGAGGCTCTCAAGTGGCTCGGCGACACCCGCGGCGACGTGGTTGCCCTCGACGGGGAGGTGTCGAACTCGACCTACAGCGAGATCTTCCGCGACGCCCACCCCGAGCGCTACTTCGAGATGTACATCGCCGAGCAGCAGCTGGTCGCCACCGCCGTGGCGATGCAGCGGCGCGGCTGGCGCCCGTTCGGCTCCACGTTCGCGGCCTTCCTCACGCGTGCGTATGACTTCATCCGCATGGCGGCGGTGAGCCGGGCGAACATCCGGCTCTGCGGCTCGCACGCCGGCGTCTCGATCGGCGAGGACGGACCCTCGCAGATGGGCCTCGAGGACCTGGCCGCGTTTCGAGCCGTGCACTCGAGCACGGTGCTCTACCCGTCCGACGCCAACCAGGCCGTGCGGCTCGTCGAGCTGATGGCCGATCTCGACGGCATCGCCTACCTGCGCACCCACCGCGGCGCCCTGCCCGTGGTCTACGCGGCAGACGAGTCGTTCGAGGTCGGCGGCAGCCGTGTGCGGCGCGACGGGGACGACGTCACGCTGGTGGGCGCGGGGGTGACACTGCACGAGGCGCTGGCCGCCGCCGAGCGGCTGGCAGGCGAGGGCGTGCACGCGCGCGTGATCGACCTCTACTCCGTCAAGCCCGTGGACGTGGACACGATCGGTCGGGCCGCCGCCGAAACCGGCGCCATCGTCACCGTCGAGGACCATTGGCCCGAGGGCGGGCTCGGCGACGCCGTCCTCGGGGCCCTGGCGGAGTCAGGCGAGACCTGCCGCGTGCGTAAGCTGGCAGTGGACGCGATGCCGGGCTCCGGGTCGCCAGAGGAGCTGATCCACGAGGCGGGCATCGACGCCGACGCGATCGCCACCGCCGCACGAGAGCTGGTGGGCGCGCGAGCGACCGCTTGAGCGAGCAAGGAGAACCGAGATGAGCAACAAGCTGCAAGAGATCGAGGCGCTCGGCCAGTCGATCTGGATCGACAACCTCACCCGCCAACTGCTCGACGACGGCACGCTGCGCGACCTGGTCGAGCAGGACGGCATCAGCGGGGTCACCTCGAACCCGTCGATCTTCGAGAAGGGCATGGGCAAGTCGGACCGCTACGACGACGCCTTCCGCGAGGTCGTGGCCGAGACCGACGACATCCAGGAGATCTTCGAGCGCCTGGCGCTGGAGGACATCCGCGACGCGGCCGAGGTGCTGCGCCCGACCTTCGACGCCGCGGACGGCCAGGACGGGTTCGTCTCGTTCGAGCTGCCGGCCTCGCTGGCCTTCGACGCCCAGGGCTCGATCGAGGCGGCCGTGCGCCTGCACGACGTGATCGACCGCGAGAACGTGTACATCAAGGTCCCGGGCACCGCCGAGGGCGTGGAGGCGTTCGAGGAGCTCACCGCACGCGGCATCAACGTCAACGTGACGCTGCTGTTCGCCGTGGAGCGCTACCGCGAGATCGCCGACGCGTACGTCAGCGGGCTGACCCGGCGCGTGGACGCGGGCGAGCCCGTGGATCGGGCGGCCTCGGTCGCGAGCTTCTTCGTGTCGCGCGTGGACACCAAGGTGGACGCCGAGCTCGAGCGCCTCGGCCGCGAGGACCTGCGCGGCAAGGCGGCGGTGGCCAACGCGCGGATCGCGTACGCGGTCTTCGGTGAGACCTTCTCTGGGTCGAACTGGGATCGGCTGCGGGAGGCCGGCGCGCACGTACAGCGGCCGCTCTGGGCGTCGACCTCGACGAAAAACCCGGACTACCCGGACACGCTCTACGTGGACGAGCTGATCGGCCCGGACACGGTCAACACCATGCCCGACGCGACGATCGAAGCCGCGCGCGACCACGCGACGCCCGAGCGGACCGTGGACCGCGACGTGGACGGCGCCCGGGCGTTGATCGACGAGCTGCGCGAGATCGGCGTGGACTTCGACGACATCGTGTCGCGCCAGCTGGTCGACGAGGGCGTCGAGGCATTCTCGAAGGCGTACGACTCGCTGCTCGAGACGCTCGAGAAGAAGGCCGGCGAGCTGTCAGCGGCGGCGCGCTAGCCGCCCGAGGCGGGCACCGCGGGCTCGGGCTGCTCGGGCGGATCGGGGATCTCCGGAGCGCCGGGCGGGTTCGGATTGGGCTGATCGGGCTCGACAGGAGCGGGAACCTCGAGATAGGTCGCGTTCATGCGGCGTGTCTACCCGGGCGCCCGCTCGCGCAATCCGAGCGCGGGCACGGCCTGCGAGAGCTGCCCGGGCGACGACTCGAACATTGAGCACCGTATGGGTGTCGAATGTTCGATTCGTCGTACGGCGCTCGGCCGGCGGGCGCCGCCGTCAGCCGCGCTGGCGCTTGCGCGGGAGGACCTCCACCCGCGCCCGCAGCGGCGCCGAGCGGTTGCCGGCGAGGTCGCGTGCCCGCAGCGTCAGCCTGTACCCGCCCGGCTTGAGCGTCTTGCGGCGGCTGAGCCGGCCCTCGAAGCGGATCTGCCGGCTGCCCGCCGCCTGATTGCGGAACGTCAGGGCCGGCTTGACGGCCACGAAGCGCTTGCAGGCCTTGCGCCGCCGGTTGCTGCGCTTCGCCTTGACGCAGCGCTTGCCGAGCTTGCGCCCGCGCGTAACGCGCTCGAACGAGAGCTTCACGGTGGCCGCCTCCGAGAGCGTGTAGCGGATCGTCAGCCCGGTGCGCACCGCGGCCACCGAGGGCAGCTTGCTGCCGAGCCGGAAGCGCTTGGAGGACAGCTTGAGCTTGCTCAGCGTGGGCTTGGTGCGGTCCGGCGGGCTGCCGCCACCCCCGGTCGCGCCAGGGAGGTCGACGACCGCCGCGCCGATCCGCCGGGGATCCCCGGCGCCGGCGCCGCCCTGCACGTAGCCCACGATCGCGAAGGACTGTCCCGCGGAGCTGGTGAGCTGCGCCTGTTGGAGCTCGCCGAGGGCGGGATCTGACAGCGTCAGGGTCTGGCCGAAGACGCCCGCCAGGTTGGTGCGAGCCAGGATCCGCTTCACCTGCGCCCCGGCGCCGTCGGGGTCGTGGCCCCACGACACAACCCCCTGCCCGCTCCCGGCGACGGCGGGTGTGGCGAATGCCGTGCCCGTGTTGGGCGCCTCGTTGACGAGGATGCCGCGCGTCCATGTCCCGGCGCTCAGCCGCGCCGACTCGGCGCCGACGCTGGTCCCGAGGTAGTTCGCGGTCAGGCCGACGCCCGCTGGGTTCACGTCCACGCGCGGGTATTCGACGTTCTCCGTGGGCGGGCTGGCGAGCCCGTCGACGACCTGAGCGGTCCCGAGGCTGCCGCCCGGCGGCAGCGGCCGGGCGAGGGCGCGACCGAAGTTCATGCCGCCGTAGACGAAGAACTGGCGGAAGACCAGCCACGCGGTCCCCGTAGCGTCCATGCCGACGTCGGGCATGATCACGTCGGTGGCGGTGGCCAGGGCCCCCTCGAGCGAGGCGAGCTTCGCGTCCTGGATGCCGCCGACGGTCGTCCCGGTGATCGTGCGCACGTACACGCTGCCCGGACCGCCCGGATCCTCGCCCCAGACGATCACCGCGGCCGAGCCGTCCGGGTTGGTGGCGACCTTCGCCTCGCGGTCGGAGGCGCCCGCGTCCTTGGTCGGGTCGTTGTTGAGCGCTCCGACGACCGGCGTGAAGGTCGTCCCCTGGATGCGCACCGCGGTCAGCGCAGGCGGGGCCTTGACCGCCACATAGCCGTTGCCGTTCGGCGCCAGATCGACTTCCCCGTAGGTGCCGGTCGCGCCGATGCTGGTCGCGCTGCCGAACGGCGCGCTCGCACTGGGCTTCACGACGCCGTGCAGGTTCCCGCCGTTCGCGAACGTGACGACGACCTTGCCGCCGTTGGCCACGGCGACGCGCGGGCTGGTCGATGCGCCCGGCAGGCTTTCGACCTGCTCGGGCGCGCTCCACGCTCCGCCCACCAGCCGCGACACCCACACGTGCGCCGTCGCGCCCTTCAGGTACGCGACGGCCGCCGTCCCATCCGGCGCCACGTCGCTCTGGACGGTCTGCGCCGCGACCACGTCGGCGCTCGGGCCGTCGACGGTCGCGCCCGGCACGATCGCGGCATTCGCGGCGGCCGGTGCGAGCGCTGACAGCGCAGCGCAGGTCAGTACGACGAGGCGCCTCACGCCGGACAGCTTGTCAGGCGCTGAGCGCCTCGTCGAGCGCCGCGTTGACCAGCTCGTCCGCTCGTTCGTTGTGCTCGCGGCGCACCGATCGCACCGACCAGGCGTCGAATTCCCTCAGCGTCCGCATCGCCGCGATGAAGAGTGGCTTCAGGCCGGCGTGCTTGACCTTGTACTCCCCGCCGATCTGGCGCGCCACCAGCTCGGAGTCGTTGATCACCTCGACCTCGTCGGCGCCCAGGTCGCGCGCCAGCTCCAGGCCCAGCAGCAGCGCGCGGTACTCGGCGACGTTGTTGGTCGCCTCGCCGATGTACGCGTTGCGCTCGCCCAGCTGCTCGCCGTCGGGGGAGGTCGCAACCGCCGCGGCGGCGGCGGGGCCCGGGTTGCCGCGCGCCCCGCCGTCGACGTTCACGACCACCTTCACGCGACCGGCGGCGGCTCGATCGCCGGGAAGCTCCCCTTCGCGCGCTGGCGGCGCTTCTCCTTGAACGACGGGTGGTCGCCCGGAAGGCCGCCCTGGGCCCGCCGGTCGACGATCACCTCGACGTTCGGCTCGTCCTTGTAGTAGTCGCTGAGCCGGTCGAACAGCTCGTTCTCGAGCGGTCTCGGCACCACGCAATAGATCACGCCTCGGAACCTCCATCGTTCACGGAGTGGCCCGCCAGCACGCGCCCATCGGCGTCGAGCCGGGCGTTCCATTCGCGCAGATCCTCTTCGATCTGCTCGATCTCCTCACCCTTGTCGAGCATCATCACCGGGTCGGCCTCGTCGCCGAGGTCGACCCGGTAGCGGTACCAGGAAAGCTCCCATGCGACCACGACGGACACCTGGCTGCCCTGCGTGGTGTCCGGCTGGGCGCTCACGAACGGGTTGCCGAGCGTGCGCGCAAGACCGGCGATCGTGCGCTGGTGCGTCGAGCCGTTGAACAGCTCGAGAGCGCGGTCGACCTTCGCCTGTGCGGTGGTGGGGATGGCGCGCACGTGGCGCGGGTCGCGGCTGCGCGGCCGGGCCGGCGCCGGGCGCTCGCGTGCCGGAGCGGGTGCCGGAGCGTCGCCGCGCGCCGCCGGCTCCTCGCGCTGCTCCACGGGGGGCGCAGGCTCCGCTGCCGGCCGGCGCCGCAGGCGGCCCAGCACGCCGCGGCGCGGCTCGGAACGCGGCATGCGGGTCGGCACGTCGCCGGCGGCCGACTCGCGGATCCAGCCCTCGTGCTGCGCGCGCAGCGAGCACAGGTCGCAGACCTGGTGGCGGTGACCGCCCGGGGCGAGGTAGGCCTCGGCCCGCTCGCCCTTCAGGATCGTGCGGCCGCACACGTCGCAGGTCACGACGTCGTGGACCGGCCTGAGCTCCTTCTTCACCGCCTCGATGATAGGGCGGCTTCGATCAAGCCTTGACCGCCTCCTGCTCGCGGGCGGCCTCCTGCACGACGGATTGCGCGATGTGCGCCGGGATCTCCTCGTAGCGGGCCAGCTCCATCGAGTACTCGCCCTGCCCGCCGGTGATCGCCCGCAGGTCGGGCGCGTAGCTGAGCAGCTCCGCCATCGGCACCTCGGCCTTGACCTCGGTGACGGTGCCCTTGGGCTCCATTCCGAGCGGCCGTCCGCGGCGCGAGTTGAGGTCGCCGATCACGTCGCCAACGGCCTCCTCCGGGACGGTCACGGTGACGGTCATGATCGGCTCCATCAGGCAGGCCCGCGCGTTCTCCATCGCGTCCTTGAAGGCCATCGAGCCGGCGATCTTGAAAGCCATCTCCGACGAGTCGACCGAGTGGTGCTGGCCGTCGAACAGCCGCACCCGCACGTCCTGCACCGGGAAGCCGGCGACCACGCCCGCCCGCATCGCGTCGCGCACCCCCTTCTCCACAGCCGGGATGAACCCGCCCGGGATCACGCCACCCTTGATCGCGTTGACGAACTCGAAGCCCGCGCCGTGGGCGAGCGGCTCGATCTCGATGTGGCAGTCGGCGAACTGGCCGCGCCCGCCGGTCTGCTTCTTGTAGCGCGCGTGCGCCTTGGCGTTGCCCTTGATCGCCTCGCGGTAGGGCACGTGCGGTTGGTGCAGCTCAACCTCGGCCCCGAAGCGCTCCTTCATGCGGTCGACGATGACCTCCACGTGGATCTGCGTGATCCCGGCGAGGATCTGCTCGCCGGTCTGCTCGTCGCGGTGGAAGTCGATCGTCGGGTCCTCCTCCTGGAGGCGGCGCAGGGCCTGGCCCATCTTCTCCTCGTCGCCCTTGGCCTTCGCCTCGATCGCGAAAGCCATCACCGGGCGCGGCATCCTCGGCAGCGCGAGCGGAATGTCGGCCACACGGGTGGCCAGCACGTCACCGGCGTGCGTCTCCTTGAGCTTCGCCACGGCGCCGATGTCGCCGGGGCCGAACTCGTCGGCGTGCTCGGACTCCTTGCCCTGCGGCATCAGCAGCTGGCCGATCCGCTCCTTCACCTCGGCGCGGCAGTTGTGCACGTGCGAGTCGTGCTTGAGCACGCCCTGGTAGACGCGGAACAGGTTCAGCCTGCCGGCGTAGGGGTCGGCGAGCGTCTTGAACACGAACGCGACCGTGTCCTTCGCCTCGTCCGGCTCCAGCGCCACTCCGTCGAGGTCGATCGTGCCCCGCTTGGCAGGCGAGGGCAGGTCCTCGACGAACGCGTCGAGCAGCCGGTTGATGCCGAGGTTGCGCGTGGCGGCGCCGCAGGTGACCGGGAACAGGTGGCCCTCCGTCACGCCGGTCTTCAGGGCCGTGACCGTCTCCTCGTGGGAGATCTGCTCGCCCTCGAGGTAGCGCTCCATCAGCTCGTCGGAGACCTCCGCCACCTCGTCCATCAACTTCTCGCGCATCTCCTGCGCGCGCTCGGCGAGGTCGTCCGGGATCGGGATCTCCGTGCAGTTGTCGCGGCCGTCGCCGTCGTAGCGATAGGCCTTCATGTCGATCAGGTCGACCACGCCCTCGAGCTCGTGCTCGGCCCCGATCGGGATCTCGGTGGCCACCACGTGCTGTCCGAACGCCTGCTTGAGCGAGTCGAGCGCGCGGAAGAAGTCGGAGCGCTCGCGGTCGAGCATGTTCACGAACAGGATGCGGGCCAGCCCGAGGTCGGTGGCGCGCTCCCAGAGGCGGCTGGTGGTGACCTCCGCGCCCATCACGCCGTTGATCACGAACACGGCGCCCTCGCACACCCGCAGCGCGCACAGCGCGTCCGCCACGAAGCTCGGCTCACCCGGCGTGTCGATCAGGTTGATCTTGCGGTCCTCCCAGCGAAACGACGAGAGGCTCGCGGAGATCGACATCTCGCGCGCCTTCTCGTCGGAGGCCGAGTCGGAGACCGTGGTGCCATCCGCCACCGAGCCGAGCCGGTTGATCGCGCCGGCTGTGAACAGGAGCGCCTCGTTGACGGAGGTCTTCCCGCTGCCTCGGTGGCCAACCAAGGCCACGTTGCGGATCCGCTTTGGCGATTCGTGCGCCATCGATCTCCTTCCCTCGTACGCCGGGCTCTGCAGACTACTGCGCTAGCGCTGCCTCCAGGGACGAGTGGACAGGGGCCACGCTGTTCACGTCGGTGAGCACCAGCACACGGCCCAGCGGCGACGAGTCGGGCACCACCAGGCGCAGCTCCTGGCGGCGCCGCTGGAGCCGGCGCGAGAGGTCGAAGATCACCTCGATAGCCGCGGAGTCGAGGTAGCGGCAGTCACCCAGGTCGACCACCAGCGCCAGCACGTCGTTCGGCACGGCGTCGAGCAGCTGCTCGCGCACGCGGGCGGCGTTGGTCATGTCGACCTCGCCGCTGAGGCGCGCCACCACGGTGCCGCCGTGGCGCTCGATCCCGATCTCCGCGAGCGTGCTCACGCCGCCCGCGAAGCTCCCAGTCGCCTGCTCATCCTCACAACCGTGCCCTCCTGCTCGGTCGACACCTCGACCTTGTCCATCAGGCCCTCGATGATGTTCAGCCCGCGGCCGCGGTGCGCGCCGCGCCGCTCCCTCCAGTGGCCCCGGTCGCTCACGGTCGCCACGAGCTCGCGGGCGTCCAGCCGCGCCTCGACGTCGAACGTCGCGTCGCCCGGCCCGTAGGCGTGCTCGATCGCGTTGCCGGCCGCCTCGCAGACCGTGAGGGTGATCTCGTAGGTCTCGGCGTCGTCGGCGCCGGCCGCGTGGAGGAAGCGGGCCAGGCGGCGGCGCAGCCCGGGCAGGGACTCGGGCTCCGCGGGCAGCGTGAAGCGGATCGACTCGCTCGCCACCGGGCGGGGGCGCACGGCGAGCAGCGCCACGTCGTCGCCGGGCATGGCCTGGCCGATCACCCCGGCCAGGACGGCGTCGCACAGACCTTCGAGCCCGCCCTCGGCGCGGTCGGCCGCCTCGGCCAGGGCGTCCAGGCGCCGCTCGAGCGGCTCGTCGCGCCGCTCGACCAGACCGTCGGTGTAGAGCAGCAGCGAGGCGTCCGCCGGCAGCGTCGCCGACGTCTCGCGGAACACGCCCGGGTCGACCGCGCCGATCGGGACGGAGCGGGCGCCCTCGAGGAACGAGGCGCCGCTGTCGGACAGCACCAGCGGCGGCGGATGGCCGGCGCTCGCGTAGTGCACCTCGCCGCTCTCTCGCTCGAGCACGAGGTAGAGCGCCGTGGCCATCACATCCTCCTCGCCGCTCATCACGAGCCGGTTCACCCGCGCCATCACCTCGGCGGGCGAGTTCTCGGCCAGGCCGTAGGCCCGGAAGGCGTTGCGCAGCTGGCCCATGATCGCCGCGGCGCGCAGCCCGTGGCCGACCACGTCGCCGACCACCAGCGCGACCCGGCCGTCCGGGCGCTCCAGCGCGTCGTACCAGTCGCCGCCGATCGCGGCCCCCTGGCCGGCCGGCAGGTAGCGGGCGGCGATCTCGAGCCCCTCGATGCGCGGCAGGCGCTCAGGCAGGAGGCTGCGCTGCAGCGTCTCGGCGATCGTGTGCTCACGCTCGTAGACCTCGCGCAGCTGCGACTCCATCGTCTTGCGCTCGTGGATGTCGATCGCGGTGCCCACGTAGCCCACGAAACGCCCATCCTCGTAGCGCGGGATGCCGCGCTCGGCGATCCAGCGGTAGTCGCCGCCCTTCGCGCGCAGCCGGTACTCGCGCTCCCAGATTCCGCGCCGTGCGAGCGTCTCGGGCCAGGCCGACACCACCGCGCCGGCGTCCTCGGGGTGGACGCCGAACGTCCAGGTGTCCCCCAGCTCCTCCTGCAGCGTCGTGCCGGTGTAGGCCAGCCAGCCCGCGTTCACGAACGTGACCAGCCCGCGCTCGTCGGTCGTCCAGATCATCACCGGCGCGGTGTCGGCGAGATCGCGGAAGCTCGCCTCGGACCTGCGCAGCGCGTCCTCCATCCCCTTGCGCTCGTGGATGTCGGTGGCCGTCCCGACGTACCCCACGAACTCACCTCCGGAGAACCGCGGGGTGCCCACCTCGAGCACCCAACGATGGTCGCCGCCGCGGTGCCTCAACCGGTACTCGAAGCGGAACTCCGTGCGCCGCGCGAACGTGTCTCGCCAGCGCTCGAGCAGGTCATCCCTGTCGTCGGGGTGCGCGCTCATGCCGAATGTGTCGCCCAGGTCCTCGCTCAGCTCGCGGCCTGTGAAGCGCAGCCAGCCCTCGTTGACGAAGGTCACGTCGCCCTCGGCGTCGGTCATCCACATCAGCGCCGGCGCCGTGTCGGCGAGCTCGCGGAAGCGCGCCTCGGAGTCGCGCACCTCCTCCTCGTGGCGGGCGCGCTCGATCGCCGCGCCGATCACGTTCGCGAGCGCCTGGAGGAAGTGACCGTCCTCGGCGCTGAACCCCTGCCGAGTGCGGCTGTGCACCGCGATGCCGCCGACCTGGCGGCCGGCCGCGCGGATCTGGACCGCCAGCGCGCTCACCACACCCAGCTCGCGCTGGACCGGCGTCGGGTCGAAGCGCGTCTCCGTGGCGAAGTCCTCCACGACCACCGGGCCGGCGTGGTCGAGCGCGTAGCCCGGGAGCTGGTCCCGGCGGGTGTCGATCACCCCGCCGACGACGCCCTCGGGAAGCCCGTACCCGGCCCGCACGAGCAACCCCAGCCCGTCGCCGGTGAGCTCCAGGACCGAGGCGAAGTCCGTGCCCAGCTCGCGGCCCGCGCAGGCGGCCGCCTCCGCGATCAGCTCGTCCAGGGACGCCCCGGAGAGGGCGCGCTGACCGAGCTCGGCCACCCCGGCGGCCTGGCGCGCCCGGATGGCGACCTCGTCCCGGTAGCGGTGCGAACGGCGGAGCAGCGTGGGCGCTCCCTACTCCGCGTCGGCGAGCGGGTCTCCCTGCAGGCGCGACTTCAGCCGCAGCACGGCCTTCGTGTGCAGCTGTGAGACGCGCGACTCGGTGACCCCGAGCACCTCGCCGATCTCCCGCAGAGTCAGATTTTCGTAGTAGTACAGGGCCACCACGAGCTTCTCGCGCTCCGGCAACCGCGCGATCGCGTCCGCCAGGCGGTCCTTCATCTCGGTGGTGTCCATCTCCAGCGCCGGGTCGGCCGCGTGCGGATCCTGGATCGTGTCCAGGAGGGACACCTGGTCGCCGGAGGAGTCGGAGACGGTCCACAGCTCGTCGAGCGCGACCACGGAGGAATTGGAGATCCGGACCAGCGACTCCTGGAACTCGTCGACCGTGACGTCCAGCTCCTTGGCCATCTCCTGGTCGGTCGGGGCGCGGTGGAGCGTGTGCTCGAGCTTGGCGTTGGCCTTCTCGATCTCGCGCGCCTTCGTGCGCACCGAGCGGGGCACCCAGTCGAGCGAGCGCAGCTCGTCGATGATCGAGCCCTTGATGCGCGTGATCGCGAACGTCTCGAACTTGATCTCGCGCTCGGGCTCGAAGCGCTCGATCGCCGAGATCAGGCCGAGCAGGCCGTACGAGATCAGGTCGGACTCCTCGACGTGCGAGGGCAGGCCGCTCGACATCCGGCCGGCGACGTACTTGACCAGCGGCGCGTACGCGAGCACGAGGCGCTCGCGCGCCTTCTCGTCCCTGTCGTCCTTGTAGCGGCGCCAGAGGTCCCTGAGCTCTATCGCCTTGAGGTTCGTCTCCATTCGGGCCCTTGGGTCACGCGCGTGGGTGAGACCGCGCATACGCCATCCTGAGGCGCCTCGACTCTACCCGAGTGTACGTTTGGGTCGTGCTGATGGACGCATGGCCCAGGAGCTCCTGGATCGTGCGCAGGTCGGCGCCTCCCTCGAGCAGGTGGGTGGCGAAGGAATGGCGCAGGGTGTGGGGAGAGATCCCCGCGCGCCGAGCTTGGAGCTTGAGCCGCCGCCGCACGTCCGAGGTGGACAGGCGTCTGCCGCTCTTCGAGAGGAACAACGCATCGCTGTCCCCCGTCTCCAAGGCTGAGCGGCCGCGACTCAGATATCTGTCCAGGGCGCGCCAGGCGTGCTCCCCGACCGGCACGTAGCGCGTCCGACCGCCCTTGCCGTCCACACGCACCTGCTCGCCGTCGGCGTCGGCGCTGGCGGTGTCGAGCAGCGTCAGCTCCTCCGCGCGCAGCCCGGCGGCGTAGGCCAGCTCGAACATCGCGCGGTCGCGCAGGTCGAGCGCGGTCTCGGCGGGGATGCGATCGAGCAGCTCCGCCACCTCCTCCGCCTTCAGCACCTGAGGCAGGTACGCGTCCTTCTTGGGGCTCGAGACGAGCTCGGCCGGGTTGCTCCGAAGCTCGCCGCGCTCGACCAGGTGGCGGTAGAAGGTGCGGATCGCGGCGAGCTTGCGGCCGACGGTTGACTTCGCCGAGCCGCTCTCGCCGAGCACGGCGGCGAAGCGACGCAGGTCGCGGTGGGAGACGTCGTTGGGCCGCAGCCCGCGACCCGCCGCCCACTGCCCCAGCTGGGCGAGGTCCACGCCGTAGGCGCGCCGAGTCTTCTCCCCCATCCCGCGGGCGCGCTGCCAGTCGTCGAAGCCCGCGAGCGTCGCCGCCCAACTAGCCTCTTCTGGAGTGGGTTTTTTCTTCGTCAACACGCAGGACGGGCGGGTGGCAACTCGCACTCAGCTGGCCGAGGCCGGGCTGGTCGACGAATCCGAGCAGCCGACGCATCCCTGGCACCGGATCCAGGGCCCGGATGACGCCTCGACGATGTGGTACTCGGTCTTGCGCAAGCGCGAACGGGGCGTCTTCATCGGCACGCTCTGCATTCGACACACCGACCGCAAGACCCTCCTGGAGCAGAGCGGCTGGGAAGAGGTGCCGATCGCGGAGATCGGCACCTAGGCGATGTAGATCGGGGCCCCGACCGGAACCTGGTCGTAGAGCTCGATCACGTCGGGGATCGCCATGCGCAGGCAGCCGTGCGAGGCGGCGCTGCCCAGCGAGGAGGTCTCCTCTGTGCCGTGGATGCCGGCGCCGTCGTAGATACCCATCCAGCGCGCCTTCAGCGGGTTGTCCGGACCCGGCGGGATCGACTTGCCGGCCAGGTCCCCGGCCCAATCGCTGTCGGGGACGTTCCAGGTCGGATCGACCTGCTTGTTCTGGATGTGGTAGAGCCCGGCCGGGGTGTCGAAGCCGATCGCGCCCACGGCGACCGTGTACTCCTTGACCAGCTGGAGCTTCTTGTAGAGGCGCAGCTGGAATGCGGTCCGGTCGGCCACGAGCATCACCGGGTACTTGCTGGCCAGCTCGGCCTCGGTGACCTTCGGGTGCGTGATCCGCACTGGCGCCTTGACTCGCCGGCCCACACCCGGCACGGTCAGCGCCTGCGCGAGCCGCTGGCGCAGCACGACCGCGTTGACCCTCACGCCGTTCCGCGCCTTGACCCGGTCGAGCGACGGGAAGTTGACCTCGGCGTCGCGCGCCTTGCGGTTGAGCCTGCCGGTGACCCGTGTGACCAGGCCGTCGACGGCCCGATCGTCGTAAGTCACCCGCGCGGGCACCTGAGCCTGCTCCTCGCCGCCGGTCAGATCGCGTGCGACGCGCGTGATGATGTTGCCCTCGCGACTCTTGGCCAGCGCCTCGTCGACCATCCCGGTCACGTCAGCCTGCACGCCGGCGTCCTTGGCGGACAGCCGGAAGTGCTCGCCGGCGTGGACGACGGCGATCGGCCGTTCGAGCGGCTCGCGCAGCTCCCGCCCGATCAGACGGCGCGCCTCGGCGACCTTCATGCCCCCCACGTCGACCCCGGCGACGGTCACGCCCTCCGCGATCACGTCATCGCGCGACGAATCGTACGCGTAAGCGGCAACCGCACCTCCGACCAAGACCAGCAGGAGGACGGCGACGAAAATGAACGACTTCTGCCTCATGTGCGAGCGTGGCGGCGGCCTGCCGCGCTGTTATCAGTCTACGGAGAGGAGCGGCGTTCTCCTATCCGTGACAGTGCGATTGCGCGAAACCGCACGCACAAAGCTCCTGCTAAACAGGCGTTTCGCGCCTGGACAGCACGGATTCGATCGCCGAGAGCACCCGCGCGCGATTGGCGTGGCGGCGCTCGTAGTCGCGCAGCGTGTGCAGATCCTCTCGCTCGAGCGAGGCCAGCAGGGCGATGACTTCCTCGGCGGCCAGGTCGTCGTAGTGGTCGACGGGCGACGCCTGGACGGCCTCGCGCCGCTCGCTGGCCGCGGTCAGGCGCTGAACCGCCTCCTCCGCCGCCGCGCCCGCGCGCCGCTCGGCCTTCTTCGCCCGCTCGGTCGCCTTGAGCGCCGCCTCGGCGGCGCGCTGCTCGGCCTTCTTGGCCCGCTGGACGGCCTTCGCGGCTGCCCGCTCAGCCGCTTGCACGCGCTGCTCGTGGTCGGTCGCCACGGTGTCCGGCGCGCTCGCATACCCCGACACCAGCCGCTGGAGCTCGGCCAGCTGGTCGCGGTTGAGCGCGCCGAGCGAGTGCTCGCGCGCGTTCTTTACGTGCGGGCTCCAGCGCAGGAAGTCCTCCACCTCGCGCTCGTAGCGATACGGCTCCTGGGCGCCGCGCACCAGCGGGTGCAGGCGCAGGTGCTCGCCCAGCTTGAGCACCGCCTCGCGGCTGGTGTGGCCGTAGTCGAAACCGGTGGCTTTGTAGCGGCGGTTGTCGAGGCCGCGCCCGAAGCGAAGCTGGTTGAGCGCCTCCGGCGGGATGTTCACGCCCAGCCGCCGCAGCGCCGAGGCGGCCAGCCCGGTGCCCCAGAAGGGCAGCACCGGCGCATAGGGCTTGCCGAGCAGGCCGGCCACCTCGCTCAGCGCGAGCACGCCGTCGCCGGCCACGTTGTAGATCCCCGGCAGCTTGCTCTTGACCGCGTGCTCGAGCGCGTGCACCACGTCGTCCTCGTGGACGAACTGGTAGCGCGGGTCGAAGCCGAGGATCATCGGCACGGCCGGCAGCGCGAACAGGCCGATGTGCGCGGTGCGCAAGTCGGGGCCGAGCACGTTGGCGAACCGCAGAATCGACACCGCCACGTCTGGGTTCTTCTCGGCGAACTCGTTCAGGGAGGCCTCGGCCTCCACGATGTCGCGCTCGATCGGCGTTCGCGGCGGGTGCGGACGGCCCATGCCCTCGTCGAAGAAGGCCGGGTCGTCCTGCTCGCAGCCGTAGTAGTGGGCGGACGACTTGAACACGACCTTGCGGACCGGCGAGTCGGCGCCCGAGCAGGCGGCGAGGATGTTCATCGTCCCGATGATGTTGTTGTCATGGGCCTTGGCCGAGCTGGTCGTCGTGGAGTCGA
>Ga0268253_10000165_pt1 | contig 16210 bp, 16 predicted proteins | sample AgamicMgMarz_FD_200250 | JGI IMG/M metagenome (GOLD analysis project Ga0268253, IMG submission 200250) | Agave microbial communities from Guanajuato, Mexico - Mg.Ma.rz (v2) (version 3) | ecosystem: Host-associated > Plants > Phyllosphere > Phylloplane/Leaf | place: Guanajuato, Mexico... | reverse complement strand
ACCAGCCGAGCATCTTCCACCTGATGGACCGGCTCGGGTACGACGTGATCAAGGTCGAGTCCGGCACGGCGCTCTGCCCGCCGCGCATCTGTCCCGGGGCGCGCACGCGCAGGCCGGGGGTGCTCAGGCGACTGGCCGGCGGCGGGCGCCCGGCACGCCTGCACGGGTGGATCGGGGCGATCCGCGACCGGCCGCGGCCGACCTTCTACCTCCAGCACGCGCTGCTCCCCCATGAGCCGTGGATCTACCTGCCCTCCGGTCACCAAAGCCGGCCGCCGGGCAACGACCCGATCGAGGGGATCAACCGCGCCGCGGGCTTCCACGACCCGCGGCTCACCGACCACAACCACCTCCGCCACCTGCTCCAAGTCGGTTACACCGACCGCCAGCTGGGGCTGATCATGAACCGGATGCGGCGCACCGGCCTGTTCGACCGCGCTCTGTTCGTCGTCGTCGCCGACCACGGCATCGCGTTCGAGGTGGGGGTGAAGGAACGGCGCCAGGTGACCGAGACGAACTTCGAGCAGGTGGCGGCCGTGCCGTTCTTCGTGAAGGCGCCCGGGCAGCAGCAGGGGCGCGTGGATGACGCCATCGCGCGCAACGTCGACATCGTGCCGACGGTGGCCGACCTGCTCGGCACGAGGATCTGGTGGAAGCACGACGGCCGCTCGGTCTTCTCGGCGGCTGTGCGCAAGCGCGACCGGGTGACCATGTCGCGGCGCGACTTCAGCCGCGTGATCTCCTTCAGTCGCGCTGAATTCGAGCGGCGCCGCCACGAGCTGCGCCTGTGGCGTGCGCGCAAGTACGGCACCGGCGCCGAGAGCGAGCTGCTGTTCGGGGATTCGTGGGCGTCTGCCTACCGCATCGGGCCCCACTCAGAGCTGATCGGCCGCCGTGTCCCCGACGCGACGGCCGGCGCGGCCCACGCCGTGATCGCCAACGCCGAGCTGGTGGCGCACGTCGACCCGGCCGCCAAGATCCTCCCCACGCGCGTGACCGGCCGGCTGCCCGGGACCCCGCCCGGCACGAGCCGCGACCTCGCGGTGGCGGTCAACGGCCGCATCCGCGCCGTCGGGCGCAGCTTCCACCTGCGCGGGCGGCGGATGGAGTTCTTCTCGCTGATCGTGCCGGAGTCGGCGCTGCGACGCGGGCGCAACTCGATCGAGGTGCTCGAGGTGCGGCCGAACGGAACTCTGGCGCGCCTCTAGCCCGCTGCGGGCCTAGGGCTGCGGCGGGTTGGGCAGCTGACTGGGGTCGCGGTCGAACCGCGACTGCTTCTTCCGCACGTCGATGAAGAAGCAGCTCGCGCGCTCGCGATCGTCGTGGGGGATGCAGCTGCGGTAGTAGCCGTCCGCATAGCGGCGCGTGTCCGACGCCTCGAGGTTGCGGCGCAGCTCGGCGTCGCCGTGAGTCTCGACGTAGTCCTCCAGCAGCTTCGCGGCGCGCTCGCGCTGGTCGGTCTCCACGACGATAGTCGGCCGGTTGGCCAGGCCGGCCGCCAGCACGCCGAACACGCCGGCCACGAGCAGTGCCGTGCCCATCCGATCCGAGAGCACCTCGAGCTGCGCCTTGGGCGGGGCGCCCGGGTCGGCGGCCGGCCGTCGCCTCCAGATCCGGCGCGCCAGCCAGGGGCCAACCGCGCCAACCAGCACGAGGTTGCCGAACGTCGCGATCAGCAGGGCGGGAATGAAGTCGATGCCCTCGCGCACGGGCGACAGGCGATGCAGCAGGAAGCCGTCGAGGAGCGTGAGCGCAACGAACGAGGGCCACATCCAGGCCCCGCGCAGCCGCCAGCGCATCCGGGTGGGCCAGAAGCGCTCCTCGTGGTCGGTCACCGGTCGCAGGGTAGCCTTGGAGACATGCCCGACCTCTGGGTCACGCAGCTCGGGCCCGTCCCCTATGCGGACGCGTTCGAGCTGCAGCGCACGCTGCGCGACCGGCGCGCCGCCGGGGAGCTGCCGGACCTGCTGCTCGTGCTCGAGCACCCGCCGGTCTACACGCGCGGGAAGCGCACCGAGGCCGGCGACCTGCCGATGGACGAGGCCTGGTACGCCGAGCGGGGGATCGAGATCGAGGACTCCGACCGGGGCGGGCGCGTGACCTACCACGGCCCCGGCCAGCTGGTGGCCTACCCGATCATGGCCGTCGAGCGCGTGGCCGACTTCGTGCACACGATGGAGGGCGCGATCGTCGCGGCGCTGGCCGACGAGGGCGTCGTCGCGGAGCCCCGGGCGATGCCGTTCACCGGCGTCTGGGTCGGCGACGCGAAGATCGCCTCGATCGGCGTGCGCGTGCGCGAGGGCGTCTCGATGCACGGGCTGGCCGTGAACGTGGACAACGACCTCGAGCCGTTCGACTGGATCGTCCCCTGCGGCATCGACCACGTGCAGGTGACCTCGGTCGCCCGCGAGACCGGACGCTCGCCCTCGCTGCCCTGCTTCCGCAAGCGCATGGCGTATCGCTTCAGCGAGGCGTTCGGGCGCCGGCAGCGGCTCGTGTCCCTCGAGCGGCTGCTGGAGCGCGCGATCGCATCCGCGCCTGGATTGCGCGGTCGCCATCCGGACGAGGGCAGGATGCCCGCGGGGGTCTTCACGTGAGCACCCGCTCGCGGTCCAACCCGGGCGGGGCCCGGGTGCTGGAGATGGGCGAGGTGCGGCCGTTCCGCGACCGCAAGCCGGAGTGGTTCAAGCGCCCCGCGCCGGGTGGCCCGCGCTACCGCGAGCTGCGCGGGATGATCGAGGGCGAGGGACTGCACACGGTGTGCCAGGAGGCCGCCTGCCCGAACATCGGCGACTGCTGGGAGCGCGGCACGGCGACGTTCATGATCCTCGGCGACACCTGCACGCGCCGCTGCGGGTTCTGCAACGTCAAGACCGGCAAGCCGACCCACCACGACCCGCTCGAGCCGCTGCGCGTGGCGCAGTCGGTCCGCAGGATGGGGCTGCGCCACGCGGTGATCACCTCGGTCGACCGCGACGACCTGCCCGACCTCGGCTCGAGCGCGTTCGTCGGCGTGATCCGCTCGATCACGCGGCTGGCTCCGGGGTGCAGGATCGAGGTGCTGACGCCCGACTTCCGCGGCGAGGAGATGCCGCTGGCCCGGGTGATCGCCGAGCGCCCCGACGTGTTCAACCACAACGTCGAGACCGTGCCGCGGCTGTACCCGCTGGCGCGGCGCGGGTCGCGCTTCCCGCGCTCGTGCCGCGTGCTGCGCAACGCGAAGCAGATGGGCGGCGACGAGGTCGTGACCAAGTCCGGGCTGATGACCGGACTGGGCGAGTCGAGGGAAGAGCTGATCGAGACGTTCGGGGTCCTGCGCGAGCACGACGTCCAGGTGCTCACGGTCGGCCAGTACCTGCGGCCCACGCGCGATCACCTCCCGGTGGTGCGCTACTGGCACCCAGAGGAGTTCGCCGAGCTCGAGCGCGAGGCCTACGCGATCGGCTTCGAGTCGGTCGCCGCCGGGCCGCTCGTTCGCTCGAGCTACCACGCCGAGCAAACGCTCGCGCGCGCCAGCGGCGAGGCATGATCGCGGCGCTGCTGGCCGGCGCCGCGCTGAGCTGGGGCACGCTGCCGTCCGCCCCGCTGGAGCGCAGCGAGGTGGCGGCCGCCCGGTTTGGGAACTTCATCTACGTGGTCGGCGGCTTCGAGCCCACCCGCACCTCACCCGCCGTCGCGCGCCACGACATCCGGCATCGGCTCTGGAAGAGCGTCCGTTCGATGCCGCTCGCGGTCAACCATCCGTCGGCCGTCGCGTACGGCGGCGACCTCTACGTCCGCGGCGGATACGCGGCCAACTTGGGCCTCCGCGGGGCCGCGCTGGGGCGTCGAGTGTTCGCGATGCCCCCGCGCTAGACGTGCTCCCGATCAAGGACGACATCCCCCCCCGCCGCTTCCCGGTGCTCACCGTGGCGATCATCGCGATCTGCTGCGCGGTCTACTTCCTGTTCGAGCAGGGCCTTTGGGACCTCGGCGCCACCGGCAACGAGCGAGTGCTCGAGTACGGCGCGATCCCGTACGAGATCACCCATCCGGGCAAGGCGTGCGCGGAGGCAGCCGGTCAGCTCCTGTGCGAGGGCCAGGCCGGCGTGTCCGGCACGGCTCCCGACCAGGCCCCTTGGTGGGTGACGATCTTCACCTCGATGTTCATGCACGGCAGCCTGCTGCACCTCGGGGGCAACATGCTCTTCCTCTGGATCTTCGGGAACAACATCGAGGACTCGATGGGCGAGCTTCGCTTCGTCGCGTTCTACCTGCTCGGCGGGGTGATCGCGGTCGCCGCGCAGGTCCTGGTCGACCCCAACGCCGCCGTGCCGACCGTGGGCGCGAGTGGCGCGATCGCGGCCGTCTTAGGCGGCTACGCGGTGCTCTACCCGCGCGCGCGCGTGATCACGGTGGTCTTCATCGTCATCTTCTTCACGATCATCGAACTGCCCGCGCTGCTCGTGCTGGGCTTCTGGATCCTCATCCAGCTGTTCCTCGGCGCCAACGACCTCGGCTCGCAGGCGGCGGGCGGGTCGGGCGGAGTCGCCTACTTCGCCCACATCGGCGGGTTCGTCTTCGGGTTGATCGCGATCAGGCTGTTCGCGAATCGCGTGCAGGACGACTACGAGCGGGCACACCGGCTGCCGGTCTACTGATGGCTCGCACAGCGGTTCTGGCCGGCACGCTGGCGATCATCCTGCTGCTCGCCGGCCTCACGGTCGCCGCGGCGGCCGAGGGCGGGATTTCTGTCCTGGGGGTGCTCGTAACTGTGTGTGTGCTCGCGCTGCTCGGCTTCGGAGTGCTCGGGGCGCTGTGGTCGCGCCCGCCCGATGAGTAGGCGGCGGGCATCCGACCGAGGCCCCCTCGGCCCGCCCGCCCGGCGCCGGCGACCGGTCCAGCTGGTCGCGACGGTCGCGCTGGTGCTGGCGCCGCTCGCGGTCGGCGCAGCGATCTACCTCGCGCTGGTGTCGCAAGCCGGCGGCGGTTCGCCCGGGCTGCCGCTAGCGGTGCACACGCCGCCGGTGCCGCACGAGTCGGAGGAGCCGGCGAAGCCCGGCGTGCCGGGCGTGGACCTCACCGGGGTGGACGCGTTCCACGTGCGGCTGCACAAGCCGCCGCGCGCCGGCCTGGTGTTCGACCTGGGCAGCGGCGAGGTGCTGTGGCGGCGTGACCCGTTGCGCGTAGTTTCGATCGCAAGCCTGACCAAGATCATGACCGCGCTGGTCGTGGTCGAGCGGACGCGGCCGAGCGACCCGGTGCGGATCACGCAGGCGGCGCTCGACTACACCGGCTCGGGCATCGGGCTGCTCCCGAAGGGTCGGCGCGTGCGGGCCGAGGCGCTACTGAACGGACTGCTGATCGTGTCGGGCAACGACGCAGCGATCGCCCTGGCGGTGCACGTGTCGGGCAGCGAGCGGCGCTTCGTCGGGCTGATGAACCGGCGCGCCCGGGAGTGGGGCCTGACCTGCACCAGCTTCGCGTCGTCGCACGGGCTCGAGCCGGGCAATCGCTCCTGCGCGCGCGACCTGGCGGTGCTCACGCGGATGGCGATGTCGAAGCCACGCATCCGCCGCGTGGCCCGCAAGCGGGAGGCGCAGCTGCGCTTCCCGATCAAGGGTGGCAGGCTCTACCTCTACGGCCGCAACCCGCTGATGCGGCTCGGCTACGCCGGCACGATCGGGCTCAAGACCGGCTACACCGACGAGGCCGGCCGCTGCTTCGTCGGCGTCGTGCGGCGCGGCGAGCGGCGCCTTGGAGTGGTGCTGCTCGACTCGCGCGATCCGTCGAAGCAGGCACCGAAGCTGCTGGATGCGGCCTTCTCGGAGTCGTAACTCCTCGTCACCCACGCGTCGCACTCCGAGCGGGATGGTTCTCGCATATCTCGACACGAGCGTGCTGCTGACGGTCCGCGCTCCGCGCTGAGACGGCGTCAGTCCACGATCGACGCGATCGCAGCGAGCGCCTTCTCGGCGTTCAGCCGACCGTCGTAGGCGACCTTGCCGTCGAGCGCCGGCGGCTTGTCGACCTTGTGGCGGATCGCGTAGCGCAGGTTGCCGTAGGTGGCGTCCGACTGCTGCTTGCGCAAGAGCGCGGCCACCCCGGCGGCGTACGGGGCGGCCATCGAGGTGCCCGACAGGATGCGGTACCCGCCGCCCATGTAGGTCGAGTAGATGCTGTCGCCGGGGGCGCCCACGTCCACCGCGTTTGAGCCGAAGTTCGAGAAGTTCGCCAGCGCGTCGGTCGAGGTGGTCGCGGCCACCGCCAGGATGTTCGGGTCGCCGTAGGAGGCCGGGTAGAGCGGGTGCTTGTCGATGTTCTCGGAGTCGTTGCCGGCGGCGACCACGAGCAGGGTGTTGTGGTCCTGGGCGTAGTCGACCGCGTCGTGGAGGCTCGACGACTTCGAGCTCGACCCGAACGAGCAATTGATGATCTTGAAGCCCTGCCTGACGGCGTAGTCGATGCCCTCGATGGCATCCGAGGTCGAGCCCTTGCCCTTGGAGTTCATGAGCTTGACGGCGAGCAGCTTGGTGGACCAGCAGGTGCCGGACACGCCCACGTCGTTGTTGCCGCGCCCGCCGACGATGCCGGACACGTGGGTGCCGTGGCCGTTGTCGTCCTCGCCCGATCCCTTGCCCTTGATCGTGTTGTAGCCGTAGGTGTCGTCGACGTAGCCGTTCTTGTCGTCGTCCTTGCCGTTGCTCGGCTTGTCCTCGCTCTTGTAGACGTTGCCCTCGAGGTCGGGATGGTCGGTGTCGATCCCGGTGTCGAGGAGTGCCACCTTCGCGCAGGTCGAGCGGGTGCCCCAGGCGGTCGGAGCGTCGATGTCGTGGTCGTCGGGCGAGTCGACGAGCGCGTACTGGAGGGCGTAGAACGGGTCGTCGGGGGTCTTGGAGGCGAACTGGAGGAAGTCGGGCTCGGCGTAGGCGACCTCGGAGCGCTTCGCCAGGCGCCTGCGCAGCAGGTCGGTCGCGCGGCCCGAGCGCGGGCGCACCACGACCAGGCGCCCGCCGCGGATCGACTCGAAGCGTTGCGAGATGCGGCCGTCGAGCGTGGCGAGCACGCGCTGCTGGCGGACGCTCGAGACGCCCTTCTTGAAGCCGACCAGCAAGCGCCCCTCCACCGCGGGTGGCGCCGCCTCGGCCGGGGCGGCCACGAGCAGGAAGGCAAGCAGAAGGGCCAGGGCCAGACCCATGCTCGGAGCCTAGCCCACGGTCGCCGCCGCCACGAGCGTGACGCCGGGGAACGCCAAGCCGTCCGGCGTCTCGTACGGCTTGGCCGCTTCGCGGGCGCGACCTTCGAGTGCTCGCCTCGCATCCTCGGGCAGGAGCGCGAGCAGCTTCGCGAGCGGGCCGGCGAGGGCTGTGGTGCGGCGCCACCACTCGTCGAAGGAATCCACCTCGAGCGGCACGGACACCTCGCTCACGGTGACGTCGCGCAGACCGGCTTCGTCGAGCAGCGCGCCCAGCTTGTCGGCGTCCTCGAGCGCGAACGGACCGGGGATGCCAGGCGGCGGCACGGGCGCGCCGATCTGGGCACTGACCGCGTCGAGCACGGTCCCAAGCCAGGGGTTGCGCTCGCGCGGGCCCCAGACGGCGAGGGCCAGGCGGCCGCCGGGCCGGAGCACGCGCCGGATCTCGCGGGCGGCCTGGCGGGGATCGAACGCGAACATGAGACCCTCGCGGCAGAGGACGACGTCGTAGGAGGCGTCTGGCTGATCGATGCGCTCGATGTCGAGCACGGCGGTGGTCACGTTGCCGAGCCCGCGGGCGGCGGCGCGTTGGGCGGCGATCGCGGTCATCTCGGAGGCGACGTCCGACAGGACCACAGCGCCGCTGGGTCCGATGCGCTCGGCGGCCGCGAGTCCGAGCCCTCCCGGACCGCAGGCCAGCTCGAGCACGCGCTCGCCTGGCCGAGGGGCCGCAAGGTCGAGCAGCGTGTCGGTCAAGACCCGGCCGCGCCGGTCGACGAAGTCGGCGTGCTCGCCCCAGCTGGTGGCCACGGCGGCCCACATGGAGTGGAGGCCCTTGCGTAGGTCCTGCTGCTCGGTGGTCTCGGCTTCCACATCGGCCTCCCTCGGTCCAGATTGACTACTCATGACGAGTAATGAATTACGTGGCAGAATACCCAAATCGCGAAAGCTGTCAAGACTCGGGCTTACAACTCGCCACGCCGGCGCGAGCAGGCCGACGCCACGCGCCGGGACATCCTGCTGGCGGCACAGAGGCTGTTCGAGGGTCAGGGGTACGCGGCGACGACGATGGCGGCGATCGCCGAGGAGGCCGGCGTGTCGCTCAAGACGGTCTACGTGGCCTTCGAGACCAAGAGCGGGGTGCTGCGAGCCCTGTGGAACTTCCTGCTGCGTGGCGACCAGGAGGAGACCCCCGTGGGGGAGCGCCCTTGGTACCGGGCGGTGGTGGAAGAGCGGGACCCGGCGCGCCTGGTGCGGCTGACTGCGAAGAGCTCGCGGATGGTCAAGGAGCGGGCGGGCGCGGTGATGGCTGTGATCCGCAGCGCGGCGCCACTGGACGCGGACATCGCCGGGCTATGGGGACGGATCCAGAGCGACTTCCACGCAAACCAGCGCGGAATCGTGGAAGCACTGAGCAAGAGGAAGGCGCTACGACGAGGTCTGACCGTCGAACGCGCGAGCGACATCCTCTGGACGCTCAACCACCCGGACGTCTGGCACCTGCTGGTAGGCGAACGCGGCTGGACGGCGGCGCAGTGGGAGCGGTGGTTCGCGGAGACGATGGCCGCGCAGCTGCTGCGCGACTAGGTCGCCGGCCCGCCACGCAGCGGCAGCCTGTCGACCACGCGCCGCTCGTGTCGCGCAACCGCGGCTCGTGCTCGCGTTCGGTCAGGCGGTATGAGCAGCGGCACGATCCGCGCGGGATGCGCCGGCTCGATGATCACGGCCACACGCGGCTCGCCGGTTCCGGCCAGCGTGGCGCCGTGCAGCACGAGCCACGTGCCCGAGTCCGACAGGACGCGCGCGAGCGCCACCTCGCCCGGCGCATCGCGGCCTTCCGAAGTCCGCAGCGCGCTCCTGGCAACCGCGGTCACCGCCGCCGGCAGGCGACCGCCGTAGCTGCCCCCCGGAAGGTCCGCCAGCCACTCGTCGGTGCCGGGAGTGGCGGACTCCTGCTCGAGCTCCGCGGACAGCACCAGCAGGCCCGGCCCCCGCGGTCCTTCCGGCTCACGTGCCTCGCCGATCAACAACCCGCGCTTGAGGCCCTCTGCGATCGCCAAGCCCGCGGCGCCGAGGAACCGAAGCTCGTCGTCGCTGAACATGGGTTGGCCGGGCTCGCGGTAGAGCGTTAGGCACCCCCACGCCGCGCCGTCGCGCGTGCGCATCGCGACGATCGCCTCCTGGTCGCCGCCCATCTCCATGTTGGCCTGCCAGCGCGGGCTTGAGCTCGGATCGCCCCCGGTCGCGTCGTGGATCGTCGACACGCCGGTTCTCGAGCGGGCGACCGACGCCAGGTCGTGGGGCTCCTCGTCGTAGTACTCCGAGCACAGCATCTCCTCGGGCAGCGCGTGGTACATCGCCGGGTTGAAGTGGCTCGTCATCAAGAGCGACGCCGGGTCGAGCGTGTCGCAGCATGGACCGCTGAACTGCGGGACGAGGGGGGTGATGATCTCCGAGACCTCCCGCCACAAGGTGACGACGTCGCTGCCGCGGGCGCTTACGGTCGGACCGGAGGGCTGCCGCATGTTGTTCGTGTGCACACCGGGCGGGTTCGAACGCCTCGTGGTCGGAATGAGCCGCCCCGCCAAGTCGCTGACCCTGCCGCCCGTGGCGACGGAAGAGCCGGACTGGGACCACGTGGCCCGCGTGGCCGAGGACAACGGCTGCGAGCTGCTCGGGTGAGGCGTGCCGAGGTATGGAGCCAGCCGGACTCGAACCGGCGGCCTCCTCCGTGCAAGGGAGGCGCTCTTCCAGCTGAGCTATGGCCCCGCGCGACAGATGGTAGGCGCCCCTTCGCTCAGATGTCGGCGTAGTCGCTTGCCATGCGAACTCGTCGTATCTGGGAGTTGGCGGTCAGCGCCAACCGAAGCCTGACCTCCGTCATGCCGGTCCCGAGCTCAGCTACGGGGAGGTAGTAGCACCGGTCCATCGTCGCGTCCCAGACCGCGAGCCAATCGATGATCGCGCTGGACTCCCGGCACCGGATCAGGTCGAAGTCCCAGTCCTCGCCGTAGGGGAAGACGATCTCATAGCCACGGGCTCGAAGGTCGGTCGCCACCTTCAGCTCGGCGAGGTCTCCCTTCGCCTTCCTGTTGAGTTCCACGCGCGCCCGAGGCTATGCCTGCTCGACAGACGCGTGGGTGACGCGTGTAACGGCTGTGCGAAGCCGTATAGACAGATGTCGAGTTCTGGGCTCTCGATTTCAGGTCCGCTTTAGAGCGGGCCGACAACCTGATTAACGACGGCACGGAGGGTTCCGTCGAGTCAAAGGCGGCGCTTGGCGCCGCCTGGGTTGCATCAGCGCGAGGGTCGCCGGGGCGGGCGGCCCTCGCCGCAACTCCCCCGGTGCGGCGGCCGCGTCGACTCCCTCGGCGCGGTGGCCGCGCCCCCCTGCGCGAAGCCCTAATCGAAGTCGAAGTCGCGGGGCGGCTTCTGCTCGAACCAGAGCCGGTCGTGCTCCGGTGTCTCCTGGAGGAAGTCCGGCGTGTCCTCGAGGACGTCCGCGTCCTCGTCGGGGTGGCCGCCGTCGTCCTCGAGCTCGTCGTCGTCGAGCTCGTCGTCCTCGCGGGCCGCATGGTCGTCCTCGCGGGACGCATCGTCGTCGAACGGATCGTCGTCCTCGAGGGGCTCGACCTCGGGGAGGTGCTCTTCCTCCACACGCGCGAAGCCTCGCTGGGGGGTGTCGCCTAGGGCGGCGTGCTCATCCTCGAGCTCGTCCTGGGCGAGTTCGGGAGGAGCGGGTGCGGCTGGATCGGGGGCGACCGCCTCAGCCGGCGCGTCCTCCTCGAACGCCTCGGGTTCCGCGTCGTGCACGTGGAGCTCGACGTCCTCCTCCTCGTGCAGATCGGAGCGAACGGCCTCGTCCGGAATCGCTTCGGACAGCTCAGGCTGCGCCGCTTCGACCTCGGCTTGCGCCTGGTCGCCGTCTTCTGATTCCGCGGGAGCCACCTCTCGGCGCGCCGGCCCAAGCGCCTCCTCCTCTTGGCGGCGAACCTCGTCCTCCCCCGCCCCGTGGCGACGCTTGAGGTCGAGATGCTCCCGAATAGCATCGTCGAGAACGCCCATCGGGGCGAAAGCCTACCGAGGCACGGAGGACGTCCAACCCGTGCCTGCCGGACCGCTCAGCCGACCGCCGGCACCGCGTCGGCCCGCTCGACGCGGTTCCTGCCGGCCCGCTTGGCTCGATATAGCGCCGCGTCCGCCGCCGCGATCAGGCCCTCCCGGTCGACCGCGTTCTCCGGCAGCGCCGCCACACCGAAGCTGGCCTGCAGCCGCAGCGTGCCCCCGCCGTCCACGCGCGGCACCTCCAACCGGTCGACGGCCTCGCGGATCCGCTCGGCAAGCTGCGCGGCGCCCTCCCCGTCGGTCTGCGGGAGCACCACGGCGAGCTCCTCGCCTCCGTAGCGAGCCGGAGCGTCGATGTCGCGCGAGAAGTCGCGCAGCACGTCCGCGACCAGGGCGAGCACCTCGTCGCCCTGCTGGTGGCCGTACTCGTCGTTGACCAGCTTGAAGTTGTCGAGGTCGAGCATGACCAGCGCCAGCGGCGTGTGGAAGCGCCGAGCACGCTCGATCTCCCCCTCGAGGATCGAGTGGAAGGCGCGCAGGTTGGCGAGGCCGGTCAGCTCGTCGGTCACCGCCTGGCGCTCGACCTGCTCGTGCAGGGTCGCGTTCTCGATCGACACCACGGCCTGGCCGGCCAGGTACTGGAGCAGCTCCTCCTCCTCGTGCGAGAAGCGCCGCCGGTGCCGCGCGATCGAGAGCACCCCCAGGAACTCGCTGCTCCCCGGCAGCGCCAGCATCGGCACCGCGAGCGCGTGCACCGACCCGACGCTGGCGGGAGTCGCCACCCGCGGCGGCCGCGGCGGCTCGCCGTCCTCGGTCGCCTGGACGCGCTTGGTCCCGACCAGGCGCACGCCCGCCGCGCGGCGCTCCGCGGCCTGCATCGCCTCCTCGAGCTGCTCGTCGTCCGTGCCCACGCTGCTGTCGCGGAAGGAGTCCTCGTCGACGGGAAGGGCGCGACCTGCCTCGGCGTCGCACGCGTCGACCGCAGTACGCACAGCCAGGGCGACGACGCCGTCGCGGTCGAGTCCCATCGCCAGCGCGTCGCCGACCCGGCGGATCGCCTCGGTCAGCTCGCCCCGCTGGCGGTGGACCTCCTCGATCTTCGCGGCCAGCTGCGCCGACATGCTGTTGAACTCTCGCCCGAGCTGAGCGAACTCGTCATGCCCCTCGACCGGGACGGGTTGCCTGAAGTCGCCGCGGGCCAGGCGCCGAGCCGCGACCAGGAAGGTGTCGATCTGCTGCGTCAGCGCGCGACTGACCACGACCGCCGAGGCAACCGCCAGCGCCAGGAATGCAAGCAGAAGCAGGCCGATCACCAGGCGGTTGCGGGAGATCGTGTCGGACAGCTCTGCCGTGCTGTGGAAGACGGCCAGCTCGAGCGACACGCCCTCCCGGTTCCGCAGTGACTCGACCCTGCCCCGATAGTCCTCGCCGGACAGGCTGAAGCCGTGCGGCTCGCCGCGGTCGCCGAGCCGGCTGCGAGGCCCGAGCCCGCGCACGGTCGAGGCGAACAGGCGGCCGTTGCGGAAGATGCCGATGTGGTAGCCGGTCAGCCGGTGCACCCGGGCCGTGAACTGGCGTGCGTCGGTGAGCGAGACGTACAGGGTTCCGCGCCGCTGGGTCCCGGTGACGAGCGGCGCGGCCTTGTACGCCATGCCGGTCGGCGAGCCGGCGCGCGCGATCAACCGGCCCTGCCGCGATGAGCGCAGCTCGATCGCGACGATGTCGCTCAGCCCGCCGACGAGCTGCTCCAGGCGCTGCCTGATGCCGGTACCGGACCCGAGCGCCGCGGTGAGCTGCGGATCGGCGGCGACCTCGTGGACGGCGGGCCCCGCCGCGGCCGCGCTCTCCTCGTAGAGCGAGAAGGCGGTGCGCGTGCCGGCGGCGATGGCGGCGTCAGCCTTTCCGGTCTCGCTGCGGGCGGTCAGCGTGAACAGGACGACCGCGAGGGCGATCATCGGCACGATCACCAGCAGAACGAAGAACAGCCGCAGCCTGGCCCGGAAGTTCACTCGAGGCCAGACTAGTTCGCCTGGCCCATTTGCGGGGCATTCCCCCGTTCGGGGCCGCCGCTACCATGGACCGGCCACGGGGCTATAGCTCAGTTGGGAGAGCGCCTGGATCGCACCCAGGAGGTCGCCGGTTCGAGTCCGGCTAGCTCCATCGAAAAGAATCCCTGCAACAGCACGATTCCTCCCCGGCGCAGTCGCCATATTCGGGCCGCGAGTTTAGGCCAGAGCTCCCAGTAGGGCGTCCCGTCTGAGTGCCCGGCGCAAGTCGCGTCCCGCGGCCCGTCAGTCCCTTTGGGCCGAGCTACGGTAGCGAGCACGTGCCGCCACTCGCGGTCGTCGGACGCGGCGACTGCCGCATCACAAACCGCCGTAGCATCAGGCCATGTCGAGTGCCCTGGTCATCGTGGCCGGGCTTGCGGGGCTGCTCGTTGGGGCGGATCTGCTCGTTCGCGGCGGCGCCGCGCTCGCCTCACGCCTTGGCGTGAGACCCATCGTGATCGGCCTCACCGTGGTCGCACTCGGCACGAGCCTGCCTGAGCTGGCTGTCGGCATCGACGCCGTGCGGCAGGGGAGCCCCGGCCTTGCGGTCGGCAACATCGTCGGGGCCAACCTCGTCAACATCCTCTTCGTCCTGGGTTTGAGCGCACTGATTCGCCCGATCGCGTTTGAACGGCGAACCTTGCGCTTCGACCTCCCAGCGATGGCCGCCGCGAGCCTGGCCCTGTGGCTGCTCGCACTTGACGGCAGCCTCAGCCGGGTGGAGGGGGTCATCCTCGGTCTTGGCGGCGCCGCGTATACCGCTGGAATCATTTGGACGAGCCGCCAGGAGTCAGCGCCGGTTCACGCGGACTACGCGTCCCATTCCGGGCGAACCACCCCTCGAGGCAGACGAGGACTCCTGCTCCGCGCACTGAACGTGATCGCTGGGATCGGGCTCCTGTTTCTGGGCGCTGAATTCCTCGTCGATGGCTCGACCGAGATCGCCCGGTCGCTTGAGGTGAGTGAGGCGACCATCGGACTCACCGTGATCGCGCTTGGTACGTGTGCGCCCGAGCTGGTCACCACGATCACTTCGACCGTCCGTGGAGATCGCGACATTGCGATAGGCAACCTGTTGGGCTCGAGCGTCTACAACGTCGCCGTCATCCTCGGCATAACAGTTATGACCGCCCCAGCCGAGGTTCAGATCCCGGACTCGATAGTCGCAGCCGACCTGCTCGTGCTCGCCGTCGTCGCCCTGATCACCGTGCCAGTCCTCCTCTCCGGTCAGCGAGTCAGCCGCCTTGAAGGAGGCGCCTTCGTCACTGCATACCTTGGCTATCTAGTCTGGTTGATTCTGGTCTAGTTCCTCGTGGAGAGCGCGTACGGGATGGTTATACCCGGCCCGTTGGTCGGCCGCCCGCGCGAGCGTCACGCCGGCGGCGATCACGCCGATGTGGCTGAACGCCTGCGGAAAGTTGCCGGAGAACTCGCCGGTGGAGGGGTTGATCTGCTCGGGTAGCAGCCCGAGGGTGCTCGCCCGGGCGCACAAGGACGTATAGAGCTCCGCCGCTTTGGCGAGCTGGCCCTGCCGGGCCAGGTTCTCGACCAGCCAGAAGCTGCAGAGCACGAACGCGCCTTCGTCGCCGGGGATCCCGTCCGGGGAGTCCTCGTGCAGGTAGCGGTACAGCAGGCCGCCTCCGGCCGACAGGCGCTCGGCCACCGCTTTCGTCGTCGCCACCATGCGGGGGTGGTCGGCGGGAACCACCCGGCGCAGCGGCAGCGCCAGTAGGCTCGCGTCGAGGCTGCCGCCCCCGTCCAGATGCTCGCTCAGGGTCTGGGCGTCCTCGTCCCAGGAGCCCTCGAGCACGGTCTCGCGCAGCTCCTCGGCGGCGCGCCGCCACCTCGCCACCGGGCCGGGCAGGTTCAGCTGCTCGGCGAGGCGACGGGCGCGGTCCAGCGCCACCTGGCACAGCGCCGCCGAGTAGGTGAACACACGGCCTTCGCTGCGCACCTCCCAGATGCCCTGGTCGGGAAGGCGCCAGGCGTCCATCGAGAGGTCCGCCAGGGCGGCAAGCCGGGTCCAGAGGTGCTCGTCGAGACGACCGCCGCCGCGGACCCACTGATACGCGCAGTCGAGCACCTCGCCGTGGACGTCATGCTGGCGCTGATCGGCCGCCCCGTTGCCCCAGCGCACCGGGCCCGAGCGCCGGTAGCCCTCTAGCTCGCCGTCGACCACCTCGTCGGGCACAGCGCCACCCCCCAGGTCGTACATGATCTTCGGCGCGCCGCCGTCCTCGCACGTGTCGAGCACCCAGCCCAGGAACGCTGCGGCCTCCTCCTCGAACCCGATCCGCCGCAGCGCATACACCGAGAAGGAGGCGTCGCGAATCCACGTGTAGCGGTAGTCCCAGTTGCGCACGCCTCCGATAGGCGCCGGCAGCGACGAGGTCGGCGCCGCGACGAGCGCTCCGTTGCTCCAGTGATCGCACACCTTGAGCGTGAGCGCGGCCCGTCGGACCAGGGTGGCCTCCGGCCCCTCGTAACGGAAGTCCTCCATCCAGCGCCGCCACGAGCGGCCGGTCCCGGCGAGCAGCTCCTCCTCCTCGAACCGGTGGTGACGGTGCGCGCCGCCCCAGGAGAGGGCGAGATCGAGGCGCTCGCCGGCATGGAGCACGTGGCTGCTGTGCAAGGACTCCAGCGGCCGATTGCAGCGAAGGTGCAGGTCGAGGTCGGACCGGCGCCATGCCTCCACGGACAGGCCGGCGGCGGCCACCTGCGCCGAGGCCCCTCCCCTCGGCTCGACCTCGACCCGGACTCGGACCGAGCCGTCGAGCACGACCGCCGAGCGGACCAGCTCCTCGCGCCCGGCCGGAGCGTCATCGCTCAAGACGGCGCCCGAGCGCAACGCCAACGCGTCGGTGACCGCCAGCACCCCGGTCGGGGTTCGCATCTCGGTGACCAGCACGGCGGTATCGGGCTC
>Ga0268253_10000162_pt1 | contig 16370 bp, 16 predicted proteins | sample AgamicMgMarz_FD_200250 | JGI IMG/M metagenome (GOLD analysis project Ga0268253, IMG submission 200250) | Agave microbial communities from Guanajuato, Mexico - Mg.Ma.rz (v2) (version 3) | ecosystem: Host-associated > Plants > Phyllosphere > Phylloplane/Leaf | place: Guanajuato, Mexico... | reverse complement strand
TCGGTGCGCTCTGGCTGCGCGAGGGAGAGACGCTGCACGCCATTCAATATCTCAATTCGGCCTTAACTATTGACCCGCAAGACATTGGCGCGCTCGTCAATCGCGGCGAGGCGTTCTTGCAGGCGGGCGAGAGGGAAGCCGCCGCAAGGGATTTGGAAGCGGCGCTGCGTTTGGAAGAAACGGGACGCGCCGCAGTCCACATGCCAAACCTCACGCGCGCACGCGCTCTGCTGGCTCAACTGAAATCGCAAGACCGCTAAAGTTTTGCGCAGCCTCGCGCCTTTTTTATACAGCCTCGCGCCTTTTTTGCGCAGCCTCGCCTTCTTTTTGCGCACCCTTGCCATTCTTTTTGGCTATGCAGCACAAAACTTTGGCTATGCTGCGCAAAACTTTGGCGAGGCAGCACAAAACTTTGGCAACCCTGCCATTCTTTTTGGCGAGGCAGCGCAAAACTTTGGCAGCCTTGCCGCTATTTTGCGCAGCCTTGCGCTTTCTTTGCGCAGCCTCGCGCCTTTTTATGGCCGGGTCGCAGCTTTTTTATGCAGCCTTGCGCAAATTTTAGGCAGCTTCGCCACTCTTTTCTACGGGCTGGTTGAAAAGTTAAAATCCCCTTTCCCCTTTCTTTAGCAGACCTGCAAAAAAAATTCTCACAACCGGAAACATTTTCCGCGAAACGCCGATAACCGTAGCGAAAGGGAAATCTCTAAGGCGGCTTAATAGTTTTCCGCGTTCGGTTGTTTGCAAATCAATTAAAGGTTTAAAGGGGAGGAAGAGAGTCATGGGAGACGCAATCTCAGGCATCATGCCGGGGCTGGCTCAGGGAAATCTGAATGGCGCGCTCAGGCAATCGCAGCAGCAGAATCAGGGCGGTCGCTCGTTTGAGAGCGTCCTGCAAAGCGCCCCCGGAAACGGTTTCAACCAGCCACAGCAGCCCGCAGGTGTCTCCGGCGCACAGCTTGAGCAGATGCGCGTAGACCTCGCGCGGCGCATAGACCAGATTCCCCCAGGCACTTCCAAAATCAACGCGCTCCTGCCTGAGTTCATAGACTCGCGCACGCGCATGGGACTTTTGAAAGAGGCTATGAACAGCGTCGGGACAAACAGGCGCGCCGACATTGACCTGCACGGCAGGTTCGCGCAGGTCGAGAACGAATGGTCGCAAATCGAGTCCATCATGCGCTCGAATCAAGACCTCTCAACCGGACAACTCCTCGGCCTGCAAGCGCGGCTTTATCAAGTCTCGCAGCACGTCGAAGTGATGAGCAAAGTGGTTGACCAGGTGACGGGCGGCATCAAGACCATTCTCAACACGAACGTGTAAGCAGCAGGAGGTAACGGTCAATGGGACGCGTCGGTAATGTCGGCAATCAACCTGTTAATCCCGTTGATGCTGCGCGTCAGGGAGACGCCGCGCAGCTTGAGCGCCGTCGCGGAGCGAGATTTGACGAGCAGTTGGCAAACGATGCCGCGCTCGATGGCTCAAGAGGCAGAGACGGCAAACGCGGTCAAGCTTATCTCTCAGACGAAGCCTGGGCGCGGCAGCGCACGCTCGAAGAACTCAAGACCTTGGTGCGCGCCATTCAATCTGGCGTCACAGACCCCTGGCAATTAACCGATCTGATTTTCTACGCGCGGCATCCAGAGATGATTGGGTTGCCTTTGACGGGCGAGCATCAGGAGTTGCTGGACGAGTGGAACTCAATCAGCGCGTTGCTTGTTCATCCGGCTCTCAACGAAGTCGGAGACTTTGTAGGGGCAAACGTGCTCGGCGGAGAAGTGCGCGGGCCGCAGCAGATGGGAACGGCCTTCGAGCGCGCGACTGGCGCGGCGTCTCTGCCCGGCGGCACAAACAGGTACGATGAAGTCATCGCCCGCGCAGTCGAATGGTGTCCGGGCCTTTCGCCTGCGATTCTGAAAGGCTTGCTGGCGCAGGAGTCGAATTTCAATACGAAGGTCATCAATCAATACGGCTACGCCGGCATTGCTCAGTTCGGTCGCACGGCGGCGCGTGAAGTCGGCTTAAACGTAGGCATCGCCGGAAGCCCTATGGACGAGCGGCTGAACCCGCACAAGGCGATTCCGGGCGCGGCTCGGCTGCTCAATATCAAGGCCCAAAGACTGAGCGAGGCCGCCTTCTCGCGCTACGGACAACCCAACGGCGTGGAGTTCTGGAAATTCGTGCTCGCCGCCTATAACGGCGGCGAGGGCACTGTCACGCTGGCGATGGGCCACGCTTATCGCGTCGGACTGGCGCGGGCGCGCAGTCAGGGTCTTGTCGGAACTGCTGCCGTGAGCTTTGCGCGCAACTACGCGTCGAAGTGGGAGAACCTGAAAGCTGGCGGCATGAGTTCGCCGCTCGGACTGGCGGCGGCGCGTTATTTCCCGTCGCTGGCAACGGTGAAGTATCACGAGATAGGCAATTATCCGACCTCGATTGTCGCGCGCGCGCGTGTGTGAGTGTGAGAGTTCGCCAAGGGCGCGCAGGATTTTCTCAAGAGGTATGCTGCGATGGACGATCTATTAGTCGAAGCCCGCTACGCTTTAGGCAATCTGAAGAATCTGCCGCAGTCAACTGTGGAGACGCTCAAAAACGCAGGCCAGAACATTCAACCGGGCGTGACGAATACGCAGGGGCCGAATCCGCAGAATCAAGCCGGACAGCAAGGCAATAACGCACAGGCGCAAGTCGGCCAGCCGGGTCAGGGTGGGAATCATCCGCCTCCCGGCAACGCCTTCGGCCTTCACAAGCCCGGACGCCAGCAGCTTGAAGTCCAGAATCAAGGACAACAGTTTCAGTTCAGGCTCAACCCGCGCGCGAATGGGAATTCTCCTTTCGCTGACGCAGGCCCGCGTGGTCATCATTACGGACATTGGAATAATCACGGGCATTCGGAATCGCATGGCTCTCATGGAACATACGGCTTAAATTCGGCTATCTACAATTATCTGAGAGGCGATTCGGACGGCTCCGGTTTGCGCCCGCAGGTTCGTTATGCGCTCGATGCGGTGTCCGATGCTCTGGGCAGCGAGTGGGCCAATAATCTCAACTCCAAAAACGGTGAACGGGTCGTCCGTCTCTTTGAACATGCCATAGAGCATGCTTCGCATACGTTCGAGCACGCGCTGAATCAGGCCAACCGTGCACACGGGAATGGTCAACATGAAGGCTTCTCCATCGAGCCGGAAGTGCATCGGATGGTGGAAAATCTTTTGAGCGCGGCCCAACTCGGCAAGCACTTCGACAAGTTAGACAAGGCCGGAAGCAATTTCGCGCGGCAAGCAGAAGCGGCTGTGGCGCAATATCTCTTTGGCGACAAGAGCGCGGTCGGAGAGCGGGTTCACCTGTCCGCCGCAGAATTATTACGCGACCTGCGCTCCGGCGCGTTTCGTCCACCCGGCGAACTCTTTAATCCATTCCCGCTCACGGGCCGCGCGCGTGTGGCGAGCGAGATGATGGAACTGATGCGTACGCTCGATGCCATAGAGCGTGTGGTTCGCCAGCTTGAAGGGCGGCACAACACAGGGCAACAGGGCGGCCTTGACGGCGCACTCAAAGGGCGTTTGACGGGCGGGGCTTTGGCTGCGTTTGAAGAGTTGGCGAGCATGTTTCCGGGCCTGCCCGGACGCGCCGGACGCAATGAGATTCCAAAGCTCATCGGCTCGCTCGGCGGCATGCTGACGGACGCGAGCGGCAGACCGCTCGTCGCCGCGGACGGGACGGCCTTAAAGTTAGACCAACTGCTCTGGCTCAGCACGGCTGGCGGGTTACTCAAAGGCTCATTCAACGGCGAGATGTTTCCGGTGCGCCTCTCGCCGCTCTTGATGTACGGCTTCGATGCCGTCTATTCGGTCATAGGGTTTGACGGACGCACACTCAATCCGCCGCACTTCGCGGCGGTGCAGGCGCAGATTAACGGCTCCGAACTCGATTGGGTCTTTGGCCAGGCCCCGCTGACCGAAGGCTGGATGCGCGCTCTGATAGAGCGTTTGAAAGACTCCGTGCTCGCGGATCACAACATTCTCGGAGAGATGCTCGAAGAAGCTCTCGCCGCCGGAAGATTCCACGCCGCGCTGGTCAGCGGCTCGGTTGAAGAAGGTGAAGCCGTCGCCGGGTCATTTAAGGTGACGCGGCTCTTGCCGTCTGCCACGGGCGAGCCCGCTTTCAACTATGCCTGAGATGACATGGCGAGTATGATGTCGGCTCAGGAGACATTCTCCTGAAGCGTCATGTCCGGTTTTTCTGCAAACTATACCGCTACCGATTACGACCTGCGCTCGCTCAATCACGAGCGGCGGATGCTTGCCGTTTATCGTCAAAGCTCACACACGGATGCGGGCGCTTTGCAGCCTCTGGCCAATGCCTGCTGGCGTGCTTCATGTTTCGAGTGGGCCTTGTATCGTGACGCGGAGACTGTGCGCCGCCTGTGGGGAGAAGGAGCGCACGCGCTCGTACAAGGGTTTGCCCGCCGCCGCCAAAGTTTTGACCCGAGCCCAGACCAACTGATACTCGCGCTCCACCTCTCGATTGCGGCCCGTGCGCGCGACGCTTTTACGGAGCTAGCCTTCTCTGCACCGAACCTGCGCGCGGGAGCTTTGCGCGACGCGCGTGCCTTCCGCGGCTCGCGCGCGCATTTTCATCTCGCGGAAGGATACGCGCTCGTCGCGCGCGCTCTGGCCGAACACAAACAGAGTCCGGCTCGCGCGGCTGTGGATTCACTGGCCGCCGCGCGCGAGGAGAATGATGCCGGATGGTGGGAGCGGCAATACCCGGACGCGCTCGAAGCGACCTGGCGCATGCGCGAGCATGATGCCGTCTGCGCCCTGCTCAGCGCAGTCGCACATCGCATCGCGGATGAGTCGCATGACGAAGCGTTGGCCGAGAGAACAGCCGCGGATTTCGCGCAGGCGGTTGACGAAGCCCTCGTGCGGCTTGAACAGTTCGTCGAGCGCGACATGAATCATCACCCGAAGCTCTACATCTGGCTGCCGGGCATAGCCCTCTGCGCGCTGGCCGCAAGTGCGCGCCTCCCTGTCGAATGGCTGCAAGAGCGTTATCAAAAAAGAGTTATCGGATACACGCGCTTGCCTGTCGAGTTGCTGCGCAATCCTCCAAAGAATGCTTAAAAATTCTCGGCCAGCGCGGGCGAGGGAAGCGCGTTGGCAGCAGTCGCGTCGGGGCTTGTCATGTACGGATTCGGCGTCGGGCGCATGGTGATGCGTCCGACGGGCTGGACATTCAATTCCGGCGCAAGCTCTTGATAAGAGAGCACCGAGAGCGTCGGAAATTCCAGTTCAACCATCTTGCGCACAAAACGGCGCAGTTCCATGTCTGTAATCACGACGGGCTTTTGCGCGCCCGGCGGGACGTTGGCGATTTCCCGTCTGATGGCATCCAGAATGTCATGCGCGATGGCCGGGTCGAGCGAGAGGAAAGAGCCTGTTTGCGTGCGCCGGATTGCGCCGCGTATGACATCCTCTATCTCCGGGTCGAGCAGGTAAACAAAGAGCGTGTCGCGCCCGCCCGTATACCTGAAAGAGATATAACGCTTCATGCTTGAGCGCACGTATTCTGTCAGTTGGACAGCATCCTTCTCAATCCTTCCCCACTCGGACAGAGCGTCGAGGATTGTTTTAATGTCGCGGATGGAGATGTTCTCCTGCACGAGACGTTGCAGGACATCCGTGAACTGGTGAATGGTGACGACCTTCGGCACAACTTCTTCGACCAGCTTGGGCACACCGCGCGCGGCAAAATCCAGATAGCCCTGCGCCTCCTGTATGCCGACGAATTCGTGCGCGTACTTCTTCATCACCATCGAAAGATGCAGCGTGATGACTTCCGCAGGCTCCCAGACCTTAAGCCCGGCCATCTCTGCGATGCCCCTTTGCGCGACCGGTATCCAGGCTCCCGGCTTGAGGTCTGCGGGGTTGCGCACGTCCTCGCCTTCCAGACCGAAGACCTTGATGTTCTCCGCAGAGTCGTTGACGTAAACAGAGTCCGGCCTCAATGAGCCGTAAACCACAGGCACTTCCTTGATGGCGATAAAATATTGGTTGGCGCGCAGCGGCGCATCACCGCTCACGTAGCAGTTCGGCAGAAGCACGCCCAGGTCGTAATAGATGGACGAGCGAAGTTTCGGAAGCTCTGCGCGAAAGCGTGCGCCCGACGGCGTTTGCGGATCTATCAAGTGTGTGAGTTGCGCGCTGACGACGACGGCCAGAGGCACGGCGAAGGTCGGAGTCAACTCGTCACGCCCGGAGACGGCTCCGGCCTTCGCCAGCCGCTCGGCTTCTTCATCTGCGGCGGCGCGCTGAGCGCGATATAAGCTGTAAGCGATGGCCGCAATGGCCGCGCCCACGAGCAGGAGCGGAATCTGCGGCATGCTCGGAATCAGCGCGAGCGCGAGCAGCAGTCCCGCGGCAACCATCAGCGGTTTAGGATTAGCCAAAAGCTGTTGGCTAATGTCCGAGCCGACATTCGTTTTGTCTTCGTCCGTCGCCACGCGCGTCACGACGACGCCAGCCGAAACCGTTATTAACATCGAAGAGATAATCGCTGCAAGGCCGTCCCCGATGGTCATGATGGTGTATTTGTGCGCGGCCTGACCAATGGGCAGCCCCTTGACGAGCACGCCCGTGGCGAGTCCCGCCGCGATGTTAATCATCGCAATCACGATGGTGGCGATGGAGTCGCCCTTGACGAACTTCATCGCGCCGTCCATCGCGCCGTAAAGCTGCGACTCTTTTTGCAAAGCAGAGCGCATCTGCCGCGCCTGGTCTTGTGTGATGAGTCCGGCGCGCATATCTGCGTCAATCGACATTTGCTTGCCCGGCATGGCGTCGAGCGTGAATCTGGCAGCGACTTCCGCCACACGTTCAGAGCCTTTGGCGACGACGATAAACTGGACGACGAGAATCATCAGGAACATGACCGCGCCGACAATGATGCCGCCGGCAGCAGTGATGTTGCCGAGAGCTTCGATGACATCTCCGGCAGTGCCTTTTGAGAGAATGCTGCGCGAAGCGGAGACGCTGAGGCAGAGACGAAACACCGTCGTCAGCAGCAAGATAGAAGGATAAGAAGTTAGCTGGACGGGGCTTGAGATGTAGAGCGATGCCGCCAGCACGATGAATGAGATGGCGAGGCTGATGATAATCATCGTCGAGATGATGAGGGTCGGCATCGGGATAAAAAGCATGCCGATGGCGAGCATCAAGCCGACTGGCAGAAGTAAATCGCTGTAACGCGCGAGAAGGCCGGAAAAATTGCCTCTCCGCAATTCCAGCCACAACGCTTTGAGTGGAGCGAGAACCTTGTCCATACAATCTCCGGTTGCTGCGCTAAACTTCCCTCATAGACACTTTCGCGGGGGATGGCTGTTCGTTAAGAATACTCTAAAATTAAGAATATAATGACAGCAGCAATGAGCGTTCCGCAACCCATGACCAACAGTTCGAGCAAGGTGAAATAGCCGAAGTATTTGCGGTGCAGGTCAAAAGTTTTGGCCGTGGCTGCGCCGGGCGACAGATGCGCCGGAAGTGTGTTCGCGCCCGGCGACGCTTTCTGCTCGCCGGAGTCTCCGGCGGCGACAGGCGGAGGAAGCTTTTGCGGCAAGAGCGAATCGAGCACGACGAGCGACGCGGGCTCATGGAAGATTAAGAAGTGCTGTTCGGGGTGAATCGGAATCGCCGTCGGGAGCAGTGATACGCGGTCGCCGTTACGCAGGCGGCGCACTGTTTCCACCGTCTCGCCGTTGACCGAAACCATACCGGCGCTCTCGGCCTGCACGACCACGCCGCTCCAATCTTTTCGCACGACGCCGCGCGGGGCGACGATGAAGGCCGGGTCGCAGGAGATGTGCTGGCCCGTGTCGTCCCAGCCGAGCGGCATCTCCGCGCTGTCAATCTGGATGCGCCGCCGCGTCTCGATGCCGTCCTGCACAGTGAAGTAGAAGCTGTCTTCCTCAGTCCGCAAACTGTCTAGAATCGAAGCAAAGCTGCGCTGGGAAGCAACTCTGTCGGGAGGAGGAGGAGTCGGAGCGTTTGGGGCCGTTGCTCTTGCCGGAAGATTCTCACTGGATGGCGGAGCGATGCTGTCGGCTGTGTGCTCTGTCTGAGCGTGCTCTTCGAGAGAGATTTCGATGACGTATTCGCCCACGCGCAAGAGGTCGCCGTGTGTGAGCGGGCGGATGGCTTCGCGGGCCAGCGTCTCTTGGTTGAGAGTCGTGCCGTCGGCCTGATTGATTAAGAGCAGTTGGCCGTCTTCGTTGACAATGACAGCTTGTTCGGGCGCAATGCCCTGACCGCGTAGCTGTAGGGTCGCGGCCTGGTCGCTCCCGATGGTCGCCATCGGCCCGTCAAAACTATGCTCGGCAAGAGGCGGTTCGTCCGTAGAGCCTGCTGCGCCAGCGCGCCTGATTATGAATTTTGCCGCCATAACATTTGCGAGAAGAGTTTCCGCCCGTTTTCAAAAATCATCAAGAGTGTGAGGGGGCGAACCGACATTTCCCACATGCGAGCGACTCTAACTTTCCTTCGATTGACTTTGATTGTCTGGCCCAATACTATCACAACGTCCCCTTGAGTTTGAACTTAATAGAGAGGCCCACGGGCCGGGAGGCAGCATCATGCAGAGCTCGCGCCGCAACATGGCTGAAGCCAATTCAACAGAGCCGGATACTTCCCCTACAGCAGAGAGTTCAAGTGTCAAGTCGTTCTACAACTTCCCCTCGCTAGGTCGCCTCTTTGAAGGAGCGGAGACTAAGAATCTGCTTGAGATGCGCGGACGCCTGACGCATACGCAGCAGGATTTGGAGCGCGTCGTCCGGCAGGGCGCAAGCGTTGACGCAGCACGCGCAGCCGACGCAGCCAAAGCCTACGGCATAGTGCTCTCGCTCCTCGACAGTCTCGAAGAGATGCGCCGCAACAGCAAAGTCACCCCCAGATAAAAAAAATTCGCGGCGAGAGGAAACTTTTTCCTCGAACTGCCGATAACTTGGTTGAAAGGCGGAGATTTCGACCAGAAAGCCCTGTTTTGCAGCATTTCGAGAGAAAAGCAAAAAGGGCCGTCCCCCTAACGTTGACATAGATTTAGGAGGAAAGTTATGGCAAGCGGAGATGCAATGATTAATCCGGCAGGGCTCTACCAGCAGCCTGCGTTCACGCCTTCGGCTCTACCGCCGGTACAAAAGGGGCCCGGCAAATTCGCGCGGATTTTCGGCGGCATCCTGGGCGGCGCGCTCAATTTAGTCGCGCCCGGCGCGGGCAGCCTGATTGGCGGCTTCATCGGAGGGGGCGGCGTCGGCGGGACAGACTTTGCGAGCATGCAGGCGATGATGCAGCAGCAGCAGCAGGATTCGATGCGCATGATTCAGTTTCAAAATCAGGTGCAGCGGCAGACACAGGAATTCACCACCGTGACAAACCTCTTGAAGGTCAAGCACGATGGCGACATGGCGGCTGTCAATAACCTCAAGTCGTAAATTTTATCGCTCATGAAGACCGGGGAGCCGCCACAAATGAGAGGCGCGCTCCCCGCTTCCTTCATGGTTGTCTCAAGACCCTCGCGTCGCGCGGAGTTTGGAGCAGCTTTCTTCAAAGAGTCGATGTGAAGTAAACTTGCGTCCAAAACCATTATGAGGCTGAGTCAGATTCAACCGGGTGACGACGAACTCCGCATCGTGCTGGAAGCAGGATTCGTGCTGCGCGAGGCGGGAAAGCTTGACGATGCGGAAGCGGTCTTTCGCGGCGCGATAGCACTGTTGCCGTCGTCTGAGATTCCGCTCGTGGCGCTCGGCACGGTCGAGCTTCAGCGCGGGCGTTTCACAGAGGCCGAAGCCATCTGCGAAGAGGCCATGCGCCTCCGGCCCGAAAGCCTCTATGCGCGCGTGCATCACGCCGAAGCACTCCTTTTTCAACAACGACGCGAAGAGGCCGAATCCGAGTTGTGCGAAATCATCGCCAGCGACCCGGAATCTGCGCACAGTCGCACGGCGCGCGCGCTGCTCGAAGCCGCGCCCATCATCTGTGAAGAAGAGCGCGTGGAGGAGAGAGGGCCAGCCGCGCCAGCCGGACTTGACGCGCAAAGGAGCGAGCTCAGATGAAGGTCAATCGTCCGGGGTCGCCGCTCAGCAGCGGCGCGGAGCCGCTTGAGCCGCTCGATCCGCAGGAGTTACAGAACACAATCAAGAGTGAGAGGTTCGCGGCTGCCTTATCGCAACTCGAAGCTCAGGCGGCGGCGGGCGGCGCGGCTGCCAAAAGTCCCACGCGCAACGCGCTCGAACAAATCGCGCAGGGCGCGAATCTTGCCAATAGCGAAGGGGCGTCTTCCGCCGTCCGCGAATCGGCGCGCTACATGATTCGTTCGCGGCTGCATGAAAAGTTTCGCCAGTCGGAGCAGGCCAATCGCCTCGTCGAACAACTGAGCGATTTCGTGACGGCTGACCCGCTCTTAAACTCAAAGCTGCTGTTCATCCTCAAACGACTCAAGACGGGATAAAGCCATGTCGCAGGGCGGCGAGAAAACAGAGAAACCGACAGAGAAACGGCTGCGCGACTCGCGCCGCAAGGGACAGGTTGCGAAAAGCCAAGACCTCTCGTCGTCGCTGCTGTTGCTGGCGGCCATCGCTGTCCTCTGGTTGGCCGGGCGGCAGATGGGCGGATGGTTGAGCGCCTCGATGCATGACCAGCTGATTTTCGCCGGAGGTTTTAAAGGAGAACTCGACAAGACGGTCGCGCTCTCTGCCCTCTTTGCCGGAACCAAAGCGATGGCGATGGCGCTCGCGCCGCTCTTGCTCGTGCTGGTCGCCGTCGCAGCCCTCGTCGGTTATTTTCAAGTCGGCTCAATCTTCTCTTTTGAAACGGTCAAGCCGAATCTGACCAAGCTCAATCCCGGCGAAGGCTTCAAACAAAAGTTTCTCAAATCGCGCCCCTATATCGAACTGGTCAAGACTCTGGTTAAGATTATCATCGCCGTCAGCGTCATCGGCATGGTGCTCTGGGGCGCGCGCCGAGATGTCATTGAATTGACGCGCCAGCCTGCGCCGCTCGTCGCCTCTTTCACGGCGGCGTTGATTTTCGAGATTGGAATAAAAGTCGGCCTAGCCTTTGTCCTGCTCGGAATCGGAGATTTCTTCCTGCAAAGATTTCTTCATCTGAGGGAGATGAAGATGACCAAGCAGGAGGTCAAAGAAGAGTATAAAGAGACGGAAGGCAACCCGCTTTACAAGAGCATGCGCCGTCAACTGCATAGAGAAATATTGATGCAAAGCATCATGGCCGCGGTCAAGCAGGCGAACGTGGTGGTCGTCAATCCAACGCATGTCGCGGTCGCCCTGCGTTATGACAGGGCGACGATGAGCGCGCCCGTCGTCGTCGCTAAAGGGGCTGAACTGATTGCCGCAAAAATTCGTGAGATAGCTCAAGCCTCGGATGTCCCAATCAGGCGTGATGTCCCACTCGCACGCGCGCTCTACGAGTTGGAGATTGACGACGAAGTGCCGGAAGAACTTTATGACGCGGTGGCCGTGGTGCTGCGCTGGGTCTACGAGATGGCAGAAGAAAGAGGGGAGGTAGCAAGCCATGCCTGAAGTCGGAGGAGTGAGCGGCGGCGGCATCTCGCCACAGAATCAGAATCAGGTGGACAGAGCCATCACGCCCGTCAATCAGGCAAACACGAATGCGTCGCCCGTCGGCGGGCCTGTGGGCCAACCCGGCGCGCTCGGACAACCGACAGGCATTCCCGCGCCGGTTGTTCCAGGCCAAACGGGAGTCATGTCGGACGTGCTGGCGGGGCGAGACGCCTCGCAAGTGCTGGCCGCAGAGAGAATGCGCGCGAGCGGCGGAGCCTCCGCGACCGATGAATTGCTCGGACTCAATCGCCAGCCGACGATTCTGGGCGCGCTCGCGCCGCCGCCCGGCAACAGCGAAGCCTTACGACATATGACGCCGACCATGCGCCGCACTCTCATGCGCTCGCTCCTTGATAAGCAACGCGCGCGGATGCGTCATCTGGCCCACACCCTGCGCCGTGAACAACCAGAGGAAGAGAGCGAAGGTGAGCGCAGGCAGGAGAATCAAACTCAGGAGCTTGTGCAGGCTCTGGTCGCGCTCGATGATGCGCAGGCAGAGCGCGCATGGCAAGAGGTCACGAATGCCGGGCGCATGCTTGACTTGCTCGACGAACTGCTGGCGATGCAGGATTATGCTTTCAGCCAGATGGGCACGTTCTCGCATGGCTGAGGCAATGGACTTCTCGAAGAGATAGCTCATCGAAAGAGACTTCAGCATAAAAAAGGCGAGGCAGACTTGTGTGAAAAGTCTGCCTCGCCTTTCTCTCGTCAAAGCTTTTTCAAGACATAGCTTTATTCGCCGCGTCGTTTAAGGCGAGCAGGATAGCGCGAGCGCGAACGGTGGACGGTTTCTCTGCTTGCGGGTCAAGCTCTGTGGCTTTGCGTAAATCCTTGACGGCTTCGGACAACTGCTCCTGATGCAGGTAAATTTCGCCGCGCCCGACCAGCGCGTCGGCGTTGGCATAGTTGAATTGAAGTGCCTGCGTGTATTCCTTCAAGGCCGAGTCTAAATCTCCGAGCCTGTGATGCGCGGCTGCCAGATGGCAATGAAAGACGCTGTCGTAAGGGTCTGCGGCGACAAGCCCGCGATAGATTTCGCGGGCCTGTTCCAGCTTGCCGGAGTTGAGCATGCGATAGCCTATCTGCGCTATCTCATAAAGCGTCTCGCGGCTGAGTCCAGTAAACTCTGCAAGTGTCATCTGGCCGCCGATAAGTCTCGCCGCCAGTTCCGGCGAGACTTTTGCTTCATCCTGCGGCTGGCTCTTTTGTCGGGTCATCGTCTGTCCTTTCCGGCTAAACAGGAATCGGACGATTGCGGCCAGCCGACAGTTGATTGGCCAAACTCATGAAACGCGAGATGCCTGAGAACATATCCGCCAGCGCGCGGAAAGCTTCGCCGAGCGTGTTCTGGTGGTCGCGCCTGTCATAGAGCAGGTTGCTGCGGCTGTCTTCCCAAGAGGGCCGGTCGTTGCCGCTGTAGGGATTGCTGCCCAATCTGTTTGGCCGCATGTTGTCCTGCCATTGGTTCATCAGACCATCGAACATAGACCTCACGAAATCGCTGAAATCGTCAAAGCGTGCGGCCTGATTCGTGTTCGCAGGATTCGCCAGCGGGTGCAACTCGCCGCCAAGCTCGAAGGATTCGCCGCCGTTCTTGCTGCCCGTAATCTCTTTGCCTGTGTAAGACCAATCGTCCGTCTCCTGTCCCATCACGAAAGCATCGCCGTCAAAGCTGTTGACGTGCTGGAAGCCGTCCTGCGTGACAGTCCCAATCTGGCCTTTGCCTTTGTCTATGTCGGAGACGACGACGCGGTCATTGCCGTTGATGATTTCCAGAGAGCCTGTGACGGTCATGCCCTCCGCGCCGCCGGGAACGGTCGTGCAGTTAATGCGCGTGCCGTCCGGCAAGACGAAGGTTGAGTTGTTTTTGAAATCCCACTTGCCGCCGTCACCTTCTTCGACGTGCGGGTCGCCCCAGATGCGTGTGGATTTGCCGTCCGGCCCTGTAATCTTCCACTCATGCTGGCCGAGCATCTCAATCTGATAACCGCCGGGAGTCGTCACGACATCGCCGTCGGCTTTCAGGCTGCCCGAAGGATGAGAGCTATCGTCAACCGAAGGCTCGGAGACAGGCGGGAAACAGCCGCCGCATTGACCCGAATCAAAGAGGTCTGCGAACTGGCTGAAGAGGTCGCCCAGACCTCCGAACATTTGCCCGGCTCCCTGCAACAATGAGCGGGAAGCCGCGTCAATCCCGCCCTGCGACAATGGATTAATGATTGAACCGGGCGTGAATCCCCACTTGATTTGTAATTGCGATGTGATGTCTATATTGCCTGCCATTGCTTGTGCCTCCTCAGTCTTCCCGTCTTACGCTTCCTGCTTTCACTTAACTTATCGGCAACTGACGAAAAAAGTTTCCTTCATCCGGGGCGGTCAATAAATTCTGGAGCGGAAAGAGTTTATCTTCATGGAGGACGAGCGCCCGCAGCTTAAATCTCTGATTCAGCGATGATGCCGCGCTCTATCATGCGGTCGCGCAGGTGTTGAATGGCCCTCGCGTGAAGACGAGAAATCCATGACTTGGTGACTCCCATACGGGCCGCGAGGCTCGTCATCGAGAGGTGTTTGAAATAGAGCGAGTGGATTAATTGCTGCTCGTCTTCCGTCAATTCCGAGGCTAGGCTCATGACAAAACCTATCAACTCGCGCTCCTCTATCTTCTCCATCGAGAGCGCGTTTGCGTCCATCATCTCGGGCACGGAATCGCTCTCCAGGGAGAGCAGGTAGACCGGAATCAGCGCGTTGATGAGCGACTGCGTCGAATCAATCTCGTCGTCGAGCGAGGCGGCGGAGCTTTCGGGCATCGTCTGCTCATCATCCGCAGCCGATTGCAGCAGGTCTGTCGCGTGAGCCGTAAATCTTCCGCCGCCGTGTGACGAGCGCGAATAGACGCCCATCTCGCGCAGGCCGTCGTAGATTGCCCCCTTGATGCGATAGTGTGAAAAGGTCGGGAAGGAGACGCCGCGTCGCGGGTCGTATCGCTCAGCCGCTTCGATAAGGCCGATGTTGCCGTAAGCGATAAGCTCGTTCAGGTCTATCTGGCGCGGCAGAGTGCGCATGACTTTCACGGCCAGCGCGCGCACGTATGAGCGATGCTGCTCAATCAATTCATCGCGGTCAACGACGGATGATGTAGGAGTCTGCTCCTGCATGAGATGTTTGAGGGGAAGTCATGCGAAAAAATTAAAGTTACACGTGGGGGCCGAAGCCGTTTGATTATAGCTTAATTTATCCTCTGACCGCACGGATTAGTTCGGGCCGCGCGAGGCTGGAGACAATTTTGTTGGGCCACAATTACCATGACACGATAGCCTCTTTACGGTAGAATCTTTTATCCCCTGATGATAAAAGAGAATATCTGACGCCCGGCTTTCGATGCGGAGGCTCTTAACATGCTTCGGAATTATTTGATGAAATGTCAGAGCAAGCGTTCGGCGCTGTGCTGCCTGCTGTTCATCCTCGTCTCTGTGACCGCCGCCTGCGGTGACAAATCCGTGGCGACTGTCTCCACGGAGAATGAAGCTATTGAAATCATAGATGTGCTCAGAGACCAGGGCTTCAAGGTGGATAAAGAAGAGGTCACGAGCGAGAACGAGACGAAAAAGTGGAGCGTCGTGGTTGACGAAGGCTGGTTCGGCTCAGGCGATGCCGCGCTGGCGATACAGGTCTTGGTTGATAGAGGCTTGCCGAGGCCCGAAGACAAGGGCATGGAGGGAGCTTACGAAGAGCAGGGCATGTTCCCTTCGGAGTCTGCGCAGAAAGCTCAGCGGCTCAAGGAGCTTAAAACGGAGGTCGAGAGACAGTTGCGGATGCTGCCCGGCATCGTCCGCGTCAGCGTCAACATAGTCTTGCCCGAAGACAACACGCTCAGTCTCACTCCCTACCCGGCGAGCGCGTCCGTCGTGATTGTGCACAAAGATGCGCAGCCCGGTTTCACAGGCGAACAGGTGCAGAACTCCGTCGCCGGAAGCGTGCCTAACCTGAAAGCGGAAAACGTCCGCGTCACGCTGGCCCAGCAACAGGCCCGGCCAGTTCAAAGGCGCGATGTGGATGTGCGCCGTCGCAACAACATGCTGTTCGCCGGAGGCATCGGGCTTATCATCGTGCTCAGTTTTCTGCTGGTCGTGCTCATTCTCCAGACTCGTCGCCAGCGCGCACAACTGGCGGCCCTGCGCGAAGGCGGCGAGCAAGAGGAGCAAGTGGCTGAAGAAGCAGAGAATGCGCAGCTGCCGGGCGCGCGCCAACAGCAGTTGGGTGATGCGGAAGCCAACGGGAATGGAGCGGTCGAGGGAGCTACGGCCCGTCAACTGCCTGACGGGTCAGAGCCGTTGAATGCTAATGAAGCGAAAGACGCCGCACAGCAACCGCAGGCGAGTTGATAAGAGAGTTGGCAACAGAAACCGAAGTCGAAGTTGAGCTATAAGCCGATGGCTTCTATGGACGAACCGGAAAGATTGGAGATGCTTCTCGCGCTCGCGCTCGCTTTCAGCCGCAGTGAGATGAGTTCTACATCGGCGCAGAGCGAGCCCGAGAGCAGTTCGGTTGCAGACGGCTCGCGCGAGGCCGAAGGCGTGCTGGAATTTCTCGGCGGGCTTGAGGCGGAAGAACGCAGTGCGATTCGGCGTCGGCTTGAATGGTATCTGCGGCTTGCTCCCGAAAAACAGTCGCGCTGGCTGGCGCGCACGATTGGACGCGCACGCGCGCAGGCCGGGCCGGGCCACCTAGATGAGAGCATTC
>Ga0268253_10000158_pt1 | contig 16571 bp, 16 predicted proteins | sample AgamicMgMarz_FD_200250 | JGI IMG/M metagenome (GOLD analysis project Ga0268253, IMG submission 200250) | Agave microbial communities from Guanajuato, Mexico - Mg.Ma.rz (v2) (version 3) | ecosystem: Host-associated > Plants > Phyllosphere > Phylloplane/Leaf | place: Guanajuato, Mexico... | reverse complement strand
GGTTGCGGTTAGCGCGTACTCACCCGACCGGCCCGGTCAAATCGAGTGTTGCTCGATGCAGGGGCTCGCGACTGACATGGCGTGACGCCGCCCGCCCTCGTCGGGCAGATTGCGGCCGGGTAGTCCGCGTGCGCGGGCGGTGGGATGCGGCAAGCAACCTTGGAGTCCTCGCAGGTCACTCGAAGCGGCCAGCCCCGCCAAGGGATTTCCGTGAGGACGTCGCTGGGTTGTTGCGCGAGTGCATTGAGCTGTGACTCGGCGCCGGGGAGGGTGCCCGTCGATGGCGTCAGTGGGACCTCGCGGGAGCGATCTTGGCGGTCAGCGCGGCCAGGCCGCCCTGCTCATGCTTGGTGTTCTCGCCGCCGTGCTCGCCGGCACGCTGGTGCTGTTCGGGCTGGGCCAGGCGCTGGGCGCCCGCGGTCATGCGCAGCGCGCGGCCGACCTCGCCGCGGTGTCCGCGGCGCAGGTGATGCGGCGCAACTTCGGCCGGTTGTTCGAGCCGCCCGTTCTGCCGAACGGTGTCCCGAACGCGCGCCATCTCTCGAACGGTGCCTATCTCTCGCTGGCGCGAGCGGCGGCACTGCGTGGGGCTCGTCGCAACGGGGTCTCCGGCGCGGCGGTCGATTTCCCGGCGGGCTTCGCGCCCACGCGCGTCACCGTGGTGCTGCGCGAGCGGGCGGCCGTTGCGCTGAGGCCGCGGCGGCGCGAGCGCGTCGACGTGCAGGCTCGCGCCACCGCGGAGGTCACCGTCGGCAGCGGGCCGCGGCTGCCGCTCGAGGCCAGCGGCGGCGGTTACTCCGGCCCGCTGGCCTACCGCCAAGGCAAACCCATGCGTCCCGATGTCGCTCGCGCGTTCGATCGAATGGCGGCCGCCGCAAAGCGCGAGGCGGACGCGACGCTGCTGGTGACTTCCGGCTACCGCTCCGACGCCGAGCAGGCCAAGCTCTTCGCCGCCCATCCCGATCCGAAGTGGGTGGCGCCGCCCGGCCAGAGCCTCCATCGCTACGGCACGGAGCTCGACCTCGGTCCGCCGGCGGCCTACGGCTGGCTCCAAGCGAACTCGCCTCGCTTCCACTTCGTCAAGCGCTACGCCTGGGAGGCCTGGCACTTCGGCTACACGCTCAACCCGGGCTCCACCTCGGTCGGCTTTGGCGGCGAGCGACGGGGCGGTGCGCTGCCGGCCTTTGTTCCGACGGCCTACCGGGAGACGATCGCCCGGGCCGCGCAGCGCTGGAACGTCGGCGCGGCGCTGCTGGCCGCGCAGCTCTACGTCGAGTCGGGCTTCGACCCGCTCGCCCGCAGTCCGGCGGGCGCGCAGGGGATCGCTCAGTTCATGCCGGGCACGGCCGCCGCGCTGGGTTTGGCGAACCCGTTCGACGCGGCCGCCGCCATCGACGCGCAGGCGCACCTGATGCGCGATCTGCTGCGCCGCTTCGCCTCCGTTCCGCTGGCGCTGGCGGCCTACAACGCGGGCTCGGGCGCTGTCGCGGGGTGCATGTGCATCCCGCCCTATCCCGAGACCCGAGGGTACGTGGCGAAGATCCTCGGACTGCTCGGCGGAACGGGCGACATGGCGGCGACATTCGACGTGCGATTGGTGGAGTGAGGGGCGCAATGCCGGGTACCCAAATCGGCATACGCACCCGAATCAGGGGGAGAGGGCATGGCCACCAGCGAGACCGAGACCGGTCAAGTCACCGGCACCAAGGACAAGGACTACAACATCATCTGGTTCACCGAGCAGTGCCTGTCAAACGTGCTGCGTCTCGAGACCTACCAGCAGGACGCCGAGCGCGAGGGCGACTCCGAGTTGGCGGACTTCTTCAAGCGCGCCCAGGACACGAGTCGCAAGGGCGCCGAGCAGGGCAAGGACCTGCTCCGCAAGCGTCTGGCCGGCTGAACGACCCGAGCCGTGCCAGGCTGGCAGCCGCTCATCGAGCGGCTGCCGTCATTTTCGGCTGCCATCGGGGCGGCCGCCGCTGGCCGGCCGCCGCCACGGGCCGGCGCCGGCCGGCTGCTTCTCGGCGTAACCTACTAACGAGTTTAATCAGTTATAGTGCCGCTCTGTGACCTCCGCCCCCACGCAGCTCACCGACGGTCTCTGGCGCTGGACCGCGCGCCACCCCGAGTGGCATCCGGGCGACTTCGGCAGCGAGGTTGCCTCCTTCGCCCTGAAGGCCGGCGACGAGACGATCCTCGTCGACCCGCTGCTTCCGCCGGAGCCGGCCGCCGTGGTCGACCTGATCGAGCGCGAGCTCGGCGAGCGCCTCTCGATCCTGATCACGATTCCGTATCACGTGCGCAGCTCTCAGGAGATCCGCCACCGCTTCCGAGGCGATGTCGAGACCACGATCTGGGGCCACCCGGCCTGCCGCAAGCGGCTCTCCGAGGACGCCGGCTTCCGGGCCTTCGAGCCCGGCGACGAGCTGCCGGCCGGCGCGACGGCCCACAAGATCGGCAAGCCGCGCCGCAACGAGACGCCGCTGCTTCTGCCCTCCCACCGGGCGCTCGTGTTCGGCGATGCGGTGGCCGAGGTCGACGGCGAGCTGCGCGTCTGGTCGGGGGAGAGGGTCGACGCCGACGTCGGCCGCTTCTACCGCGAGCGCTTCAACCCGACCCTCGAGCCGTTGCTCGAGCTCGACTTCGACCGCGTGCTCGTCACGCATGGGGAGCCGGTGATGCGAGGCGGCCGCGCACAGCTCGCGGCGGCGCTCGAGGCGCAGCCCTGGTACCACCGCGAGTGAGCTCGCCGGACGCCTAGCCGAACACGGGCTCCTCGCGGCCCGGGAACTGCGCCCAGCCTAAGCCGCGCGCCGAGGTACGCTGCGCCACATGACGATCACGGTTAACGGCATAGACGAGGTCCGCGGGCTCGTCGGACAGTCGATTGGCCCGAGCTCGTGGCGCACGGTCACGCAGGGGGACATCGACAGGTTCGCCGAGCTCTCCGGCGACGACCAGTGGATCCACGTCGACGCCGAGCGCGCCAAGACCGAGAGCCCGTTCGGCACCACGATCGCCCACGGCAACCTCACGCTGGCGATGATCGACGGCTTCCGGCCGGAGCTGTTCGAGTCGACCGGCTTCAAGCTGGGCGTGAACTACGGCTGGAACAAGATCCGCTTCCCGGCGCCGGTGCCGGTGGACGCCCGCATCCGCGCCGGCGTCGAGACCGTCTCGGTGGACGACGTCGGCGGCGGGTGGCACCAGGTCGTGTACAAGTGGACCGTCGAGGTGGAGGGCTCCGAGAAGCCCTGCTGCGTCGCCGAGTCCGTCGTACGTTTGCTCGCGTAGGCGGCTGGTTCCGGCCGCCTAGCCGGCGCCTATCCTCGGTCGAGGTGCCCACGACCGAGATCGAGAGCCGCGAGGAGCGCCTGACCGAACAGCGCCGGGCGCTGCCTGACGCCCCGGGCGTCTACCTGTTCCGCGACTCTCGGCGCAAGGTCCTCTACGTCGGCAAGGCGCTTTCGATTCGCAAGCGCGTGGCAGGTCACTTCGGCAAGCCGCGCGCCGCGATGGTCGCCGAGGTGGCCGACATCGAGTTCATCGCCACCGAGACCGAGGCCGAGGCGCTCCTGGCGGAGCAGGAGTTCATCAAGCGCCACCGGCCCGTCTACAACGTCCGGCTGCGCGACGACAAGTCGTACCCCTACATCGGGATCAGCCTCGATGAGGACTACCCGCGCATCTACTTCACGCGCGAGCGCCACAAGCGCGGCCGCGTCTACTTCGGCCCGTTCAGCAACGCCAAGCGCGTGCGCGAGACGCTCGACCTGCTCGGCAAGGTCTTCCAGTACCGCACCTGTGACGGCCCCGAGCCCGGCCGCGCCAGCGGCAGCCCCTGCCTCGACTACTTCATCAAGCGCTGCCAGGCCCCATGTGTCGGCTACATCTCCAAGGAGGAGTACCGGGCCAACGTCGAGACGATCATCGATTTCCTGTCGGGTCGCTACCGCGAGATCGAGCGCGCGCTCGACCAGGGGATGAAGCGGGCGGCCGAGGAGCAGGAGTTCGAACAGGCGGCGGTGCTGCGCAACCGCCTCAAGGCCGTCCGCAGCCTGCTCGAGCGCCAGCGCATCGCCAACGAGACCGTCGGCACGCTCGACGCGATCGGTGTGGCAGCCGAGGAGGCCGACGCCAACGCGCAGGTCTTCCAGGTCCGCGACGGCGTGCTCCAGGACCGCCAGAGCTTCTACCTCGAGAACGCGGCCCGCCGCGACGAGGGCGAGGTGGCCGAGGAGTTCGTGCTCCAGTACTACGCCAGCGCGATCGCGGTGCCGCCGCAGGTGATCGTGCCGCGCAGCGTCGCCGCAACGCAGACGCTGGCCGACGCGCTCGCCGAGCGCCGCGGCGCCCCCGTCGAGGTAAGGCACGCCGAGCGCGGCGACAAGCGGCGCATCCAGGAGCTGGCCGAGCGCAACGCGCGGCTCGCGCTCGACCAGGACAGATTGCGCTCCGAGCTGCGCCGCTCGCAGCGCATCGAGGCGCTCGACCGCCTGCAACGCGCGCTCCGGATGGAGTCGATCCCGATGCGGATCGAGTGCTTCGACATCTCCAACCTGATGCACGCGCATACAGTCGCCTCGATGGTCGTGTTCGAAGGCGGCGCGCCGAAGAAGTCGGACTACCGGCGCTTCGGCATCCGGGATGCCGTTCAAGATGACTTCGCGGCCATGGCAGAGGTGCTCTCACGGCGGATGGCGCAGTACGTCGCCCAGCGCGAGCGCAGCCCGCACGAGAAGGACTACGACGACAGCTTCGCGTCGCTGCCCGCCCTGATCGTGATCGACGGTGGCCGCGGTCAGCTCTCGGCCGGCCTGAAGGAGCTCGGCCCGTTCCGCGACCTGGGCGTGACCGTGGTCAGCCTCGCCAAGCGAATCGAGGAGGTGTTCACGCCGGGAAGCAGCGCGCCGCTGCGGCTCGCCCACGACACGCCCGAGCTGCAGCTGCTCCAGCGCGCCCGCGACGAGGCCCACCGGTTCGCGATCGAGTTCCACCGCGGTCGGCGCGACAAGGCGATGACGCGCTCGGTCCTGGACGACCTGCCCGGCGTCGGGCCGGCGCGCAAGCGCAGCATCCTCCAGCACTTCGGGTCGCCGGAGCGCTTCCTGTCGGCAAGCCGCGAGGAGCTCGAGTCCGTGCCGGGCCTGCCTCAGAAGGTCGCCCGCGACATCCACGCGTACGTCAACAAGATCCGATGATCGAGGACTTCGTGGTCATCACGGGGTTCAGCGGCGCGGGCAAGTCGCAGGCGATGGCCACCTTCGAGGACGCCGGCTACTTCTGCGTCGACAACCTCCCGCCCGAGATGATCAGCTCGCTGGCCGACCTGTTCGGCCACGAGGGCAGCAAGGTCGAGCACGCCGCGATCGCGTCCGACACGCGCGGGGGCGGCTACTTCGAGAGCCTGGTGAAGGTGCTCGAGGAGCTGGAGATCCGCGGAGTGCCGTTCCGCCTGCTCTTCCTCGAGGCGAGCGACGCCGTCCTGATCAACCGCTTCAAGGAGACCCGCCGCCGCCACCCGCTCGCCGACGGCGGCTCGGTGGAGGCGGCCATCCGCGACGAACGCGAGGTGCTGGCGCCCCTGATGGAGCGCGCCGACGTCTCGATCGACACCTCCGACCTGTCCGCCTCCCGGCTGCGCAAGGTCGTGGCGGACAAGATGCTCCCGCACGGCAAGATCGGCCGGCTGGCGGTCACGTTTCTGACCTTCGGCTACAAGCACGGCACGCCGCGCGACTCCGACCTGACGTTCGACGTCCGCTTCCTGCCCAACCCCCACTACGAGTCCGAGCTGCGCGACCTCACCGGCCTCGACGACGCGGTGATCGAGTACGTCGAAAGCTCCGACGGCATCACGGAGTTCTACGACCACCTCACGCCGCTGCTCGACTACCTGCTGCCGAAGTACGAGCAGGAGGGCAAGGCGCACCTCACGGTGGGCATCGGCTGCACCGGCGGCCGGCACCGCTCGGTGGTGATCGCCGAGCACCTCGCGCGGATCTACGCGGCCCGCGGCGACCTGCTCGTGGACGTCGTTCACCGCGACGTGCAGAAGCCGCATCGCCGTCCCTGAGATAGATTCATCCGGGCAACGGACCGCGAACGAAGGAGTAAACAGATGGCCTTGAAGGCCGGCATCAACGGCTTCGGGCGCATCGGCCGCAACGTGTTCAGGGCCGCGCACGCTCGCGGCGCGGATATCGACTGGGTCGGCGTCAACGACATCACGGACAACGAGACGCTCGCCCACCTGCTCAGGTACGACTCGATCCTGGGGCCCTTCCCGGGCGAGGTCGAGGCCACCGACAGCGGGCTGGTCGTCGACGGCGAGGAGCTCCGCGTGTTCGCCGAGCGCGATCCGGCCAACCTGCCCTGGGACGAGGTCGGCGCCGACGTGGTGATCGAGTCGACCGGCTTCTTCACCAAGCGCGACGACGCCGCCAAGCACCTCAGCGCCGGCGCCAAGAAGGTGATCATCACCGCCCCGGCCACCGAGCCCGACGTGACCCTCGCCTTGGGCGTGAACGACGACGCCTACGACCCGCAGGAGCACCACGTCATCTCGAACGCGTCGTGCACGACCAACTGCCTCGCTCCGGCGGCGAAGGTGCTCCACGAGGCGATCGGGATCGAACGCGGGATCATGACCACGATCCACGCGTACACGTCCGACCAGCGCCTCCAGGACGCGCCGCACAAGGATCCGCGCCGCGCACGCGCCGCCGCGATCAACCTCGTGCCGACCTCGACCGGGGCCGCCAAGGCGGTCGGGCTCGTGCTGCCCGAGCTGAACGGCAAGCTCAACGGCATCTCGGTGCGCGCCCCCGTGCCCACGGGCTCGGTGGTCGACCTCGTCTGCCAGGTATCGCGCCAGACGACCAAGGAGGAGATCAACGAGGCGTTCGCCGCCAAGGCCGACTCCGGGGCGCTGGAGGGCATTCTCAAGTACAGCGAGGACCCGATCGTGTCCACCGACATCGTCAGGTCTCCCTACTCGTCGATCTTCGACGCTCCGCTCACGATGGTGATCGACGGCGAGCTCGTGAAGATCGTGGCCTGGTACGACAACGAGTGGGGCTACTCGAACCGCGTGGTCGACCTGGCTCAGCGCGTCCTCGCTGGGGCGCCGGTTGCCTGAGCTCGGCAAGCGCACCGTCCGCGACCTGGAGCTGGAGGAGGGCGAGCGGGTGCTCGTCCGCGTCGATTTCAACGTGCCGCTCGACGAGGGGCGCGTCGTCGACGATGCCCGCATCCGCGCCGCGCTGCCGACGATCGAGCTGCTGCTCGAGGGCCGCGCGAGCCCGATCCTGTGCTCGCACCTCGGCCGCCCCAAGGGGCGCGACCCGCAGACCTCGCTCGCGCCGGTCTCGGCGCGCCTCGGCGAGCTGATCGACGCGCCCGTGCTGCAGGCACCGGAGGTGATCGGCCCGGAGGTGCGGCGCGGAGCCGACCGGCTGCGGCCCGGGTCCGTGCTGGTGCTCGAGAACACACGCTGGGAGCGGGGCGAGACCGAGAACGACGCCGCGCTCGCGGAGGAGCTGGGGGCGCTCGCGCACGCGTATGTCGACGACGCGTTCGGAGCGGTGCACCGGGCGCACGCGTCGACCGTCGGCGTGGCGGAGCACCTGCGCCCGGCGGTAGCCGGGCTGTTGCTCGAGCGCGAGGTGACAACCCTGCGCGCGATCGTCGAGGCGCCCGAGCGCCCCCTGGTCGTGGTGCTGGGCGGCGCCAAGGTGTCCGACAAGATCGCGCTGATCGACAGGTTCCTCGACACGGCCGACGCGCTCCTGATCGGAGGCGCGATGTGCTTCAGCTTCTTCCGTGCCCAGGGCATCCCGACGGGCGACTCGCTGGTCGAGGAGGAGGGCGTCGAGCTGGCGCGCCGAGCGCTCGCGAAGGCCGAGTCCTCGGACTGCCGCCTGCTGCTGCCGACCGACCTCGTGCTGGGCGATCGCTTCGATGCCGAGGCCGAGCGGCGCGAGCAGGACGGCGGCGAAGTCCCGGACGGCTGGATGGGACTCGACATCGGGCCGCGCTCCGCCGCGGCCTACGGCGAGGAGATCGGCCGCGCCGGGACGGTGTTCTGGAACGGCCCGATGGGGGCCTTCGAGATGGACCCTTTCGCGGCCGGCACCCGCTCGGTGGCCGAGGCGGTAGCCGCGGCGCCGGGCACGACCGTCGTCGGCGGCGGCGACTCGGCCGCGGCGCTGGCCCAGTTCGGCCTCGACGACGACGTGGACCACCTCTCGACCGGCGGCGGCGCAGCGCTCGAGCTGCTGGAGGGCAAGCCGCTGCCGGGGGTGGAGGTGCTCGATGACGCGTAAGCCCGCAATCGTCGGCAACTGGAAGCTGTGGGGCACGCGCGCCGAGGCCGCCGAGTACTGCGACCGCCTGCTGACGCTGCTCCCCGACGCCCGGCGCCGGCCGGCCGCGGTCGGTATCTGCACGCCGTTCACCGCGCTCGACGTGTGCGTGGAGAAGCTGAGCGGCAGCGGGGTGGGCGTCTACGCCCAGACCATGCACCAGGAGGAGACGGGCGCGTTCACGGGCGAGGTGTCGGCCGCGATGCTCACCGAGCTCGGAGTCGACGGCGTGGTGCTGGGCCACTCCGAGCGGCGCCAGTACTTCGGCGAGACTGACCGTGCGCTGCAGGAGAAGGTGCCGGCCGCGCTGGCCGCGGGCCTGCGGCCGATCCTCTGTGTCGGCGAGACCGAGGACGAGCGCGAGGCCGGCGAGACCGAGCGCAAGCTGCGCCACCAGGTGCAGGAGGGGCTCGAGAAAGTCGAAGCGGAGCGCCTGCCCGAGGTGACGATCGCGTATGAGCCGATCTGGGCGATCGGCACCGGGAAGGTGGCCACGCCCGAGATCGCTCAGGAGGCGATCGCGTTCGTGCGTGCGCTGGTCGGCGACCGCTCGCGGGAGGCGGCCGAGGCGATCCGCGTGCTCTACGGCGGCAGCGTCAAGCCGGACAACGCGGAGGAGATCCTCGCGCAGCCCGACGTGGACGGCGCCCTGGTCGGCGGCGCGAGCCTCGATCCCGAGGGCTTCGCGCGGATCGCGGCCTCCGCGGAGCCGTGAATTCGACCGGTGCGCACCCGGCCGAGCCGGGTGCTGGCGCACAACGCACCGCCCTCGTGGTGCTCGACGGCTGGGGTCTCGCGGAGCCCGGCCCCGGCAACGCGGTGCAGCTGGCCGACACGCCCGTGTTCGACGAGCTCTGGGCTGAGCACCCGCACACCACATTGACGGCCTGGGGGCCGGCGGTCGGCCTCCCCGAGGGGCAGATGGGTAACTCCGAGGTCGGTCACCTCAACCTCGGTGCGGGCGCGATCGTCAGGCAGGACCTGCTGCGCATCGGCGAGGCGATCGAGGACGGGTCGTTCTTCGAGACCCAGACGCTGCGCGCGGCCTGCCGCGCCGAGCGCGTGCATCTGCTCGGCCTGGTCTCGGCGGGCGGCGTGCACGCGTCGATGGACCACCTGCGCGCCCTGATCGAGCTGGCCGGCCGCGAGCAGGCGCCCGATCTGGTCATCCACGCGTTCACCGACGGTCGTGACACGCTGCCCGACTCGGGCGCGGGCTATCTCGCAGAGGTCGAGGATGCCCTTCCCGCCCACCCCGGCGCGCGCGTGGCCAGCGTGATCGGGCGCTACTACGCGATGGACCGTGACAAGCGCTGGGACCGCACGCAGCTGGCCTACGACGCGCTCGTGAACGGCGAGGCCGAGTTCCACGCCGACAGCGGCGAGGCTGCCGTCGAGGCGGCCTACGAGCGCGGCGAGACCGACGAGTTCATCAAGCCGACGCTGGTGGGGGAGGAGGGACGCATCCGCGACGGCGACAGCGTGATCTTCTTCAACTTCCGCCCCGACCGGGCGCGCCAGCTGACCCGTGCGCTCGCCGACGGGCTCGACATCCGCATGACCACGCTGACCGAGTACCAGGAGGAGTGGGACTTTCCGGTGGCCTTCCCGCAGGAGCGCCCCGCGGTCACGCTCGCCTCGGTCCTGGCCGACCGTGGCGTGCGGCAGCTGCACGTGGCCGAAACCGAGAAGTACGCGCACGTGACCTACTTCTTCAACGGCGGCGAGGAGCAGCCGTACCCGGGCGAGGAGCACGAGCTGGTCGATTCCCCACGTGACGTGCCGACCTACGACAAGAAGCCAGAGATGAGCGCCGCGGCGGCGGCGGACGCCTTCGTGAGCGGCTGGCGGGAGCATGAGCCGGGCTTCGGGATCATCAACTTCGCCAACGCGGACATGGTCGGGCACACCGGGGTGATCGAGGCGGCCGTAAAGGCGATCGAGGCCGTCGACGTGTGCCTCGGCCGCGTCGTCGAGACCGTGCACGAATCGGGCGGGGCGTGCGTGATCACCGCCGACCACGGCAACGCCGACCACATGCTCGAGCCTGACGGCAGCCCCAACACCGCGCATTCGATGAACCCGGTGCCGCTGATCGTCACCGCCGACGTCGGCGAGCTGCGCGAGGGCGGCATCCTCGCCGACGTAGCGCCCACCGTGCTGGCGCTCATGGGCGAGCGGCAGCCGGCCGGGATGACAGGCAAGCCTCTACAGAAATGTTGACAAAGAGCCACTGAGGTTTTATCCTCGACCACGTTAGGTATCGTGGTTGAGATGGAGGTACTCGAAATGGCTCTTCTGATGAAGCCTCAGCCGTTTTCCCGGGACGTCGATCGCCTCTTCGACGCGTTCTTCGGCCCCGCCGACCGTGAGCAGGGACGCCAGTGGGTTCCGCCGGTGGACCTCGTGGAGGCCGACGACCACTTCGTGCTCAAGGCAGATTTGCCCGGCCTGTCCGAGGGCGACGTGGCGATCGAGGTTCAGGACGGCACGCTCACGATCTCGGGCGAGCGCAGTGCCGAGCACGAGTCGCGCGAGCGCGGTTGGTACCGCATCGAGCGCTCGTTCGGCAGCTTCAACCGCTCGTTGACCCTTCCGGATGGCGTCGACGCGGACGCGATCTCGGCGCAGTTCGACCGCGGCGTGCTCGAGGTGCGGATCCCGAAGCCCGAGGAGCGCAAGCCGCGCCGGGTGGAGATCCACGCCGGCTCGGGCAACGGCGACGGCGGCGCGCCGGCCGTTGAGGGCAGCGCGACCGAGACGGCGTAGCCGTTGGCCCCCTGCGCCCAGGGGTGTGGGCCCCGAAACGCACCACATGCGTGACGTTGGGGGCCCACCCCCCGGTCGCGGGTGGCCGCGCGTAGGCTCTCCGGCGTGCCCGTCTTCGAGATCACCGCGCGCGACCGCGCCGCCCGCGCCGGCCTGATCCACACTCCGCACGGGGACGTGCGCACTCCGGCGTTCGTCCCGCTCGCCTCGACCGCGACGGTCAAGTCCCTGCACGCGGCCGAGGTGGCCGAGCTGGGCTACGACATGGTGCTCGGCAACACGTTCCACCTGTTCATCCAGCCCGGCCCGGAGCTGATCGCCGAGCTGGGCGGCCTGCACGAGTTCATGGGCTGGGATGGCGCGATCATCACCGACTCGGGCGGCTACCAGGTGTTCTCGATGGGTCACGGGTCGGTCGCCGAGGAGATCAAGCGCAAGCGCGAGCGCCGCACGTCGATGATCCTCTCGATCGAGGAGGAGGGCGTTCGCTTTCGGTCGTATCTCGACGGCCGCGAGCGCTTCATGGGGCCCGAGACCTCGATGGAGGTCCAGGCGGCGCTCGGCTCGGACATCGCGCTCGCGTTCGACGAATGCACGCCCTTCCACGTCGAGCGCGACTACACGGCGCGCTCGATGGAGCGCACGCACCGGTGGCTCGACCGCTGCGTGGCGTGGCACCGCGAGCACGGTCCGCCCGGCCAGCTGCTCTACGGGATCGTGCAGGGCGGCGTCTACGAGGACCTGCGCGCGCAGTCGACCGCGTACGTGGCCGGCTCGGGAGTCCAGGGGATCGCGATTGGCGGCTCTCTGGGGCAGTCGAAGGAGCAGATGCGCGAGGTGGTCGGCTGGTCGCTGCGCGATCTGCCCGACGCGCCGCCTCGCCACCTGCTCGGGATCGGCGACGTGGACGACCTCGTGCACGCCGTCGGCGCCGGCATCGACACGTTCGACTGCGCCACGCCGACCCGGCTCGCGCGCCACGGCACCGCGCTCGTGCACGATCCGGCCAACCGTTGGCGGCTCGACCTCGGCAAGGCCGTGCACCGCACCAGCGCCGAGCCGATCCAGGAGGGCTGCGACTGCCCCGCCTGCCGCGAGCACACGCGCGCGTACCTGCACTACCTGATCCGCGCCGGCGAGCTGACCGCGAAGCGCCTGATCACGCTGCACAACCTCACCTTCATGGAGCGGCTGATGCGGGAGCTGCGCGAAGCGGTCGCGGCCGGGCGGTTCGCGGAGGAGGCCGAGCGGGTGCTCGGCGGAGCGGCCGCTGGCGGGCGCGCGGCGTGAGCGCGCAGCGGGCACGCCCGTGAGCGCGACCGCCCCCTTCTGGCTCGACGAGCCGTACGAGCCGCGCCCGCCGCTCCCGGGCGACGTCGAGGTCGAGGCCTGCGTCATCGGCGCGGGCGTGGGCGGCCTCTCCTGCGCGCGCAGACTCGCCCAGCGCGGCGTGGAGACGATCGTGCTCGAGCGCGCCACGGTCGCCGGTGGGGCCAGCGGCCGCAACGGCGGCTTCCTGCTCGCCGGGATGGCTGCCTTCTACCACGACGCTCGCGAGCGCTACGGCCCCGAGCGGGCCCGCGACACCTATGCGCGCACGCTCGCCGCCCAGCAGGAGATCTATGCCCTGGCGGCCGAGCTCGGCGCCGGCGATGCGGTCCGCCGCACCGGCCTGCTGCGCGTTTCCGCCTCGGACGAGGAGGCCGACGACGTGCGCCGCCAGGTCGCCGCGCTGCGCGCGGACGGGTTCCCCGGCGAGCTGGTCGAGCGCGACGGCCTCCCCGCCGCGCTGCGCCGCAGCTTCCACAACGCCTGCCTCACCGAGCACGACGGCGCCCTCCAGCCGGCGCGCTGGATCCGGGCCCTGGCCCAGGCCGCCGAGCGCGCCGGCGCGCGCATCCACGAGCGGACCGAAGTCGAGGGCCCGGTGGGGCCTGGCGCGGTCGTCACCGCCGAGGGCACCGTCCGGGCGCGCCACGTGGTCGTGGCCGCCGACGGCGCCCTCGCGGCCCTGGTGCCCGGCTTGCCGGTGCGCGCCCGGCGCCTGCACATGGTCGCCACCGAGCCGTTGCCCGAGCGGCTCGTCGACTGTCCGGTGTACGCGCGCTTCGGCTACGAGTACTTCCAGCAGCCTCCCGACGGGCGCCTGCTGGCGGGCGGCTTCTCGGACCTCGACGGCGAGGGCTCGTACACCGAGCGCGACGAGGGCAGCGCCGGCGTGTGGGAGCGGATCGGGCGCTACCTCGCCGACGACCTCGGCGTCGACGCGCCGATCACCCACCGCTGGGTTGGCACTGTCGGCTACAGCGAGGACGGGCTGCCGGTCGTGGGGGAGCGAGACGGGGTGTACGTGGCGGGCGGCTACTCCGGACACGGCAACGTGGTCGGCTACCTCGCCGGCCGGCAGCTGGCGGACCTGATCGCGGGCTAGCGCGTGTTGTCCTGGATCAGCTGGCGCAGCTCCTGGATCTGCTGCTGGACGTCGTCAGCGTCGACCGGCGACACACCGCCGCCGCCGTTGTCCTGAGACGCGATCACCGCCACGGCCACCGCAGCTATCGCCGCCAGCACGAGCAACAGCGCGAAGAAGCTGGCCATCCGCCTCCGCCGGGCGGTGCGCCGCGCGTCGCGGTCGTCGCGCCGGCGCGGCGGGGGAGCCGTGGGCTCGCTGTAGGCGGGCGGCGCGTAGGAGGTGCGCGGCATGGCGCGGGTCGCCGAGGTGGAGTCCAGCGCGCGGGTCGCGTCGGTGTCGGCGTCGCTGAGCGACAGCCGGCGCGTGGCGTCGGTCGCCTGCCCGTGCACGCCTGCCTCGATCGCCTGCGCCAGCTCGAGCGCCGACCGGTAGCGCGAGCCCGGGTCGCGCTCGAGGCAGAGCCGGATCGCCTCGTCCAGCTCGGCAGGAACCTCGGGCCGGAACTCCCGGATCGGCGCGACGACCTCCTGCTGCTGCTTGAGCGCGAGCTCGGTCAGCGACGAGTACTCGTGCGGCAGGCGGCCGGTCAGGAACTGGTAGGCGCAGACGCCGAGCGAGTAGGTGTCCGACGCCGGCCCCGCCTCCTCGCCGCGCGCCTGCTCTGGCGACAGGTAGGCGGCGGTGCCCAGCACGGACCCGACCTGCGTGATGCGCGTCTGCTCGGCGGCCTTGGCGATGCCGAAGTCGGCCAGCTTGGTGATGCGGGTCTCCTCCGCGAGCAGCAGGTTGCCGGGCTTGACGTCGCGGTGCACGACGCCGGCGCGGTGGGCGTAGTCGAGGCCGTGACAGGCGTCGCGGACGATTGCCACCGTCTGCTCGATGTCGAGCTCCCCGTACTCGCGCAGCAGGTCCGCGGCGGACGGCCCCTCGACGTACTCCATGACGATGTAGTGGCGGTGGCTCTCGGGGTCCTGGCCGGAGTCGAACACCTGCACGATGTTCGGGTGCTGGAGCCGGGCGGCCGCGAGCGCCTCGCGCCGGAAGCGGGCCACGAAGTCCTCGTCGTCGGCCAGGTGCTCCGCCAGCAGCTTGACCGCCACGGCCCGCTCCAGCACGGAGTCCGTGGCAAGGAACACCGTGGACATGCCGCCGGCGCCGAGGCGTCGCTCGATCTCGTAGCGGCTCGCGATCTGCGTGGGCGGGCTCACAGGCCTGGCTCCGCACCGGTGCCGCCGTCGTCGGGCGGCGGGACGGTCTCCGTGGTCGGCGTGGTCTCGCTCGGAGTCGTCGGCTCGGTCTCGGTCGTGTCCGTCGTCTCGGTCTCGGTGGTGGCGGTGGTCTCGGTCTCCGTCGTGTCGGTCGCCTCGGTCTCGGTCGGAGTGGTCGACGCCTCCTGGTCGTCGCACTGCTCGCCGCTCAGCTTGAACAGCCGGTCGAAGCTGTCGACGACCGCGCCGCGCACGTCCGCGTCGACGCTGGAGGGCAGCGATGCGAGGATCGACTCCACGGCGGGCTCGGTGTCGTTGAGGATGTCGCCGCACGCGCCGCCGCCGGCGTCGAAGCGACGCTGGACCTCGTCCAGGCGCGACTGCAGCTCCTGCGCCGAGTCGGCGGGGATCGACGGCTTGGTCTCCTCGTCGGCCCCGCAGCCCGCGGCCATGAAGGCCGCGATCACGAGCAGCAGGGTTGTGGTGGTGCGTGGTGTCACTGTCCGCTGTAGAGCCGCTGGGCGAGCACCGTGGGCAGGCCCGCCGCCTCGATCGCGCTAGCGGCCTCCTCGATCGGGTACTCGATGCGCCGCCACTCGGCGCTCCACGCCTCTGTGTCTAGCAGGAGCCACGCGGCGCGCGGGTCACCGTCGCGCGGCTGGCCCACCGCCCCGGGGTTGAGCAGCCACTCGCCGTCGCCCAGATCGTGCTCCAGCCCGCCCTCCGCGGGGGCGCCCTCGACCTCGCCCTCACGCTCGCGACGGAACCACAGCGCCACGTGCGAATGGCCGACCGCTCCCACGCGCGGGCTCATCAGGTCCATGCACTCGTCGGCCTGCCAGGTGGACAGCACGTACTCCCAGACCGGGTCGCGGGGGGAGGCGTGGTAGAGGCCGATCACGCCGTCGTCGCGCTCGGGGCGCAGCGCCTTCAGGAAGTCGAGCGACTCGGCGCCGATGTTCTCGCGCGTCCATTGGGCTGCAGCGGCCGCGCTGGACGAGAAGTCGGCTAGGTCGATCTCGCCGGCCACGACCAGATCGTGGTTTCCGGCCAGGCACACATCGCAGCGTCTGCGGGCCAGCTCGACGCAGCCGTCGGGCTGGGCGCCGTAGCCGACCAGGTCGCCTAAGCACCAGATCTCCTCGACATCGACGGAGTCGACGTCGGCCAGCACGGCCTCGAAGGCCGGCAGGTTGCCGTGGACATCCGACAGCAGGGCGATTCGCATCCGGGTGCCTTCTACAGTGTCCGGGGAATGGAAGCCAGGGGTTCCGGTGGCCAGTCAGGGCGCTCGCGGCTGCCGTTGGCGATTGCCGTGGCCATTGCCGCCGCCGGGTCGGCGACGTTCCTGCTCTGGCCGCGCAACGGCGTGATCGACCCGGCCGCCGTGGACGCGAAATCGTACTTCACGCCCTTCCAGCTCGACCGCGCGGAGGACTTCCGCAGCATCCAGCGCCTGATCTCGGTCGGCGGATTGGTGGTCGACACGGGCACGCTGGCGCTGCTGGCGTGGCGGCCGCCAGGGCGCGTCTTCGAGCGGATCGGCCGGCGGCCGATCTGGGGCGCCGCGATCGCCGGGGCGGGCATCTCGCTGCTGCTCGTGGCCGTCGACCTGCCGCTGGTCGCCTGGAGCCACCAGCGCGCGGTCGACGTCGGCCTGTCGACGCAGGACTGGCTCGACTGGTTCGTCGACCTTGGCAAGTCGGCGGTGATCGGCGCCGGGTTCGCGGCGATCGGGGCAGCGCTGGGACTCGCGCTCGTGCGCCGCTTCCGCCGTCACTGGTGGGCTCCCGGGGCGCTCGTCGTGATCGCCTA
>Ga0268253_10000152_pt1 | contig 17171 bp, 19 predicted proteins | sample AgamicMgMarz_FD_200250 | JGI IMG/M metagenome (GOLD analysis project Ga0268253, IMG submission 200250) | Agave microbial communities from Guanajuato, Mexico - Mg.Ma.rz (v2) (version 3) | ecosystem: Host-associated > Plants > Phyllosphere > Phylloplane/Leaf | place: Guanajuato, Mexico... | reverse complement strand
CGGCAGCCGTCGACGATCGAGGCGTGGTTGAGCTCGTCGCTGAAGACGATGTCGCCCGCGCGCGCGAGCGACGAGATGACGCCGGTGTTCGCCAGGTAGCCCGACCCGAACAGCACACACGCCTCGCTGTGCTTGAAGTCGGCGAGCTGCTCCTCCAGGCGGCGGTGGATGGTCATGTTGCCCGACACCAGGCGCGACGCCCCGGCGCCGGCGCCGTAGCGCATGGCCGCCTCGGCGGCCGCCTCGCGCACGCGCGGGTGGTCGGCCAGCCCGAGGTAGTTGTTCGAGCACAGCAGCAGCACCGGGCGGCCGTCGAGCAGCACGCGCGGGCCCTGCGGCCCCGACACGCAGCGCAGCTTGCGGTACAGGCCACGCTCCCTGATCTCCTCGAGTCTCTCCTCGATCTCGTTCATGCGGCCTCCGATCCTCGAGATCCTTCGATCTGAACCACGTCGGGGAAGGCGTTGGGCGAGCCGTCCGGGCGAGGCGGCACGGAGGTCTTCCTGCGGTGGCGCAGCTGGACCGCGGGGTTCCAGAAGTTGGCCTCTGTCTGCGAGTCGATCAGCTCGTCGACCGGCGTGCGCGGCGTCTGGCCCTCGAGCCAGCCGGAGCGGTTGTCGGGGCGCGGGTTCGAGCCGTTGTCGGCCTGGCGGGCCACGTTCAGGCCGAGCTCCTCGAACATCTTGCGGTCGTCCTCAGGCTCAGAGCCCAGCGTGGTGAGGAAGTTCCCCATCATCACCCCGTTGATGCCCGCCTTGACGGCCAGCGCGTGCAGCTCGCCGAGGTTCTCGACGCGCCCGCCGCAGAGGCGGAACAGCGCGTTCGGGAGGATCAGCCGGAAGATCGCGATCCACTTGACCGCCTCCCAGGGATCCATGTACTCGCGGTCGCCGAACTTGGTGCCCGGGCGCGGGTTGAGCATGTTGATCGGCACGCTGGTCGGATCGATCTTGGCGAGCTCGAAGGCCATCTCCACGCGCTGCTCGGGCGACTCGCCGAGGTTGAGGATGCCGCCGACGCAGGTCTCGAGGCCGGCCTCCTCGACCGCTGCGATCGTGCGCAGCCGGCCCTCGTAGCGCACGGTCGTGGAGACCTCCGGGTAGTAGCTCTCGGCCGTCTCGACGTTGTGGTGGACGCGCTGGATGCCGGCCTCCTTGAGCTGCACGGCGCGCTCGACTGACATGTGGCCGATCGAGGCGCAGCGCTTCAGGTTGGTGTGCTCGGCCACCAAGCGGGCGCCGTCGAGGACGTTCTGGAAGTCCCGCTTGGACAGGCCCTGGCCCTGGGTGACCATGCAGAAGCGGTGCGCCCCGGCGGCCTCGGCGGCGCGCGCGTGCTCGAGGATCTGCTCCGCCGTCATCATCGCGTGCATCGGCGTGTCGGCGTCGGCGAAGCGCGACTGGGCGCAGAAGCCGCAATCCTCGGCGCAGCCGCCCGACTTGGCGTTGACCAGCGAGCACATGTCCGTCGAGTCGCCGAAATGCTCGACGCGTGCCTGCCAGGCACGCTCGATCAGCGCCTCGATCTCGGCGTGCTCTGAGAGCTGCCCGAGCCGGAGCGCCTCTTCCTGGGAGATGAGCGGCGGCACCGAGCTTGAAGGTAGGTGGGGCGCCGGACGGAGCACTACGATCGGCCGCGTGGGAGGTCGCGTCATCGTCATCGTCGGCGCCGTGCTCTTGCTGGCGCCGCTGGGGTGCGGGGGAGACGACGGGGGCGCCGGCCGCGACGACGCGAGCGCGCCCGAGCAGCAGGTGTTCGACCTCGCCGATGCCGCCCGTCAGGCCGGCTGCGAGCTCGAGGACACGCCCTCCCGCGGCGAGGCGGACCGGCTCCACACCGAGGCGCCGGGCGTGAAGGTCGAGCACCGCGGCAACCCGCCGACGCTCGGCCGGCACTGGCCGCCCGGCTATCAGGCCGAGGACGGCTTCTACGAGGAGGCGCCCGCCGACGAGGCGCTGGTGCACACGATGGAGCACGGCCGAGTGATCGTCTGGGTCAAGCCGACGCTGTCCGCGGAGGGGCAGGAGAGCGTGCGGGCGATGTTCGACGAGGACAGCTACCAGCTGGTCGTGACCCCGCGGGTGGCGATGCCCTACGCGGTGGCCGCCACGGCGTGGAACCGCGACCCCGAGCCCGGCGGGACGGGGCGCACGTTGGGGTGCCCGCGCTGGGACGACGGCGTGACCGACGCGCTGCGCACCTTCCGCGACGAGCACCGCGGCAACGGTCCGGAGCCGATCCCCTAGCGCCCCCGCCAGCGCGGCTTGCGCTTCTCGGCGAACGCGCGCACGCCCTCGCGGAAGTCCTCCGAGGAAAAGCACGACTCGCGCAGCTCGATCAGCTCGCGCTCGACCTCCTCGGGCAGCGGTTGCGCTCGCAGCGCTCGGATCACGCGCTTGTTGCCGGCGAGCGACAGCGGCGCGTTGGCCGCGATCTCGGCGGCGAGGTCGAGCACGCGCTCGTCGAGCTCGGCGGGGTCCACGACCTCGTTCACGAGCCCCATGCGCTCGGCGCGGTCGGCGTCGACGTTGCGCCCCACGTAGAACAGCTCGGCCGTGTTGGCCACGCCGCAGGCATCGATGAAGCGGCGCAGCCCGGTGTGGGAGTAGATCAGCCCGAGCTTGGCGGGCGGCATGCCGAGCTTGACGCCGCGCGCGGCGACGCGGAAGTCGCAGGCCAGCGCCAGCTCCAGCCCGCCCCCGATCGCGTGCCCGTTGACCTGAGCGACGACCGGATAGGGGTAGGCGTCGAGCGCCTCGATCGCGTCCTGGAACGGATGCGCCACGAGCCGCTCGGCGGACTTCTCGAACCCGCCCTCCTCGAACCCGCCGATGTCGTAGCCGGCGGAGAACACCGGCCCGGTTCCGCGGATGACCAGGCAGCGCGCCTGAAGCGTGCGGGTGTGCTCTCCGAGGGCGTCGAGCAGCTCGTGGTCGAGTGCGCCGCGCCGCTCCGGGTTGTTGATCGTCAGCCGGGCGACGTTCTCGGCCGGGTGGTCGAGCTGGAGCTTCTCCGTCATCGCGCAAGCACGCGGCTCGGCCGGGTGCGCAGCGCCGGCCTCACTCCAGGACTACGAGTGTGTCGCCCTCGGAGACCGACTGGCCCTCCTCGCAGACGATCTCCTTGACGACGCCCTCGTCCTCGGCCTCGACCGGCATCTCCATCTTCATCGACTCGAGGATCACGAGGGTGTCGCCCTCGGCCACCTCCTGGCCAATCTCACATTCGACCTTCCACACCGTTCCAGTGATGTGAGCCTCGACGTCGGGCAAGTCCAAGTCCTCCTCGGCGATTCGCGCGTGCGCGCGCAAGATACCTATCCCTGCGCAGCCGGCCGAGCCGGCTGCTTCGGGCACCTGACCGGGATAGGGTCCGGCGCCATGATCCTCGCGATCGACCAGGGCACCTCGGGCACCACCTGCCTGGTCTTCGACGAGCGCGGCCGGGTCAGCGGCCGCGCCTACCGCGAGTTCGGCCAGCACTTCCCCCGCCCCGGCTGGGTCGAGCACGACGCCGCCGAGATCTGGGACGTGACGAGGGCGGTGGCCCGCGACGCGCTCGACGCCGCCGGAATCGACGGGCGCGGCCTGGCCGGCATCGGCATCACCAACCAGCGCGAGACCGTGGTGGCCTGGGACCGCGCCACCGGAGAGCCGCTCCACCGCGCGATCGTCTGGCAGGACCGCCGCACGGCCACGCGCTGCGACGAGCTGCGCGAGGCGGGGGTGCGGGAGCTGGTGCGCGAGCGGACCGGCCTGGTGCTCGACCCCTACTTCTCGGGCACCAAGATCGAGTGGCTGATCGAGCACGGCGACGTATCGCCTGACGCCGCGTTCGGCACGATCGATTCGTGGCTCGTCCACAAGCTCACCGGCGCCCACGTGACCGACTTCTCGAACGCCTCGCGCACGATGCTGTTCGACATCCAGAAGCTGTGCTGGGACGCCGACCTGTGCGAGCTGCTGGGCGTGCCTCCCGCCAGCCTGCCCGAACCGCGCCCGAGCGCCGAGGTCTACGGCGAGACGGCGGAGTTCGGCGGCCTGGTGCCGGTGGCGGGAATCGCGGGCGACCAGCAGGCGGCGCTGTACGGGCAGGCCTGCCACGAGCGCGGGCTCGGCAAGAACACCTACGGCACCGGCAGCTTCGTGCTCCAAAACGCGGGGACGGGGCTGCCCGAGCCCTCGGAGGGCCTGCTCACGACGGTCGCCTGGGGCGTGGACGGGCGCGTGGACTACGCGCTCGAGGCCGCGATCTTCGTGACCGGCGCCGCGGTGCAGTGGCTGCGCGACGGCCTCGGGATCATCGGCGCCGCCGCCGAGACAGAGCAGCTCGCCCGCTCGCTCGACTCCAACGACGGCGTCTACCTCGTGCCGGCCTTCACGGGCCTCGGGTCGCCGCACTGGGATCCGTACGCGCGCGGGACGATCGTCGGGCTCACTCGCGGCAGCGGTCGCGCCCACCTCGCCCGCGCCGCGCTCGAGGCGATGGCATACCAGACGGTCGACGCGCTGCGCGCGATGGAGGCGGCCTCCGGCGTTGTGCTGGAGGAGCTCAAGGCCGACGGCGGCGCGGTGGTCAACGGCTGGCTGATGAAGTTCCAAGCCGACGTGCTCGGCGTGCCGGTGGTCGTGCCAGAGGTGTCCGAGACCACGGCGCTGGGGGCGGGGTACCTGGCCGGCGTCGCCACGGGCACCTGGACCGAGGCGGACGTGCGCGCGATGTGGCGGCAGGCCGCGCGCTACGAGCCGTCGATGTCCGCCGACGAGCGCGAGAGCCTGGTGGCGGGTTGGCAGCGTGCCTTGGTGCGCGCCGGCAGTAACGAAGCCGAGCGGACCGGGTAAGAAGGCCGAGGCAATGAAGGCGCAGGTGTACAAGGACCCCCGCCCGGCGGAGCACTTCGCGCGCTTCCACGCGCGCACGCGCGCGCGCCGCCCCGACTGGGTCTACGACCTCGTGCGCGTGCTGCTCACCCCGTACCTGCTGCTCTTCTACCGCGCCCGCTGCATCGACTCGCGCAACCTGCCGGCGGACGGGCCGGCGATCATCGCGCCCAACCATTTCTCCTTCCTGGACCACTTCTTCGTGGCCGTCTACCTGCGCCGCAAGGTGCACTTCATGGCCAAGTCGCAGATGTTCAAGCCGCCGCTGCAGTTCATCTACACGCACGGCGGCGTGTTCCCCGTGCGCCGAGGCCACGCCGACGAAGCGGCCTTCAAGACCGCACACGCGGTGCTCGCGCGCGGCGACGTGGTGGTCATGTACGCCGAGGCGGGTCGCTCGCGCAGCGGCGAGCTCGGCAAGCCGCGGCACGGCCTCGGCAGGCTCGCCCTCGAGTCGGGGGCGCCGGTGCTGCCGACGGCGATCGCCGGCACCGAGCGGGCGCGCAACTGGAAGCGCCTGCAGTTCCCGAAGGTGACCGTTCAATTCGGCGAGCCGGTCCGCTTCGAGCAGGTCGCCGAGCCCACGCGGGACCAGGCCCAGGTGGCCTCGGAGGTCGTCTTCGAGCAGGTGCGCTCGATGCACGGGCGGCTGCGCACCGAGGGACGGCGCAGCGCCGTTCGGGCTGCCCGAGCCGCGCGCCGGGCCGCCGAGTCCGCCGCCGAGTCAGCCGCCCGGCGCCCGATCAGCGCCGACTAGCTGGTCGCGTACGCGGGCTCGCGCGCGGGCCCCCGCGCGTAGAGGACCAGCACGCTGGCGAGCACGAGCACGCCGCCGAGCAGCTGCGCCGCGCCCAGCACCTCGCCGAACACCAGGAACGCCAGCACCACGGTCACGACCGGTTCGACGGTGGACAGGATCGAGGCGACCGTCGGCCCGACCCGCGCGATGCCGATGAAGAACAGGCTGACCGCGCCCACCGTCGAGATCAGCGCGAGGCAGGCCAGCCAGCCCCAGCCGGCGCCGCCCAGGTCGCCGAGGCGCAGCTCGCCGAGCAGCGCCGAGCCCACCGTCAGCGTCACCGCGGCGCCGCTGCACACCAGCGTCGAGAAGACGCGCGTGGGCACGCGCTCGGCAATGCTCCCGCTGACCAGGATGTAGGCGCTGTAGATGACCGCGGCGGCGAGCCCGAGCGCGGTGGCGAGCGGGTCGAGCTCGCCGGTGCCGGCACTGGCCAGCACGAGCACGAGGCCGCTCGACGCGAGCACGAGCGCGGCCAGTCGCCGCGCGTCGAAACGATCGCGGCCGAGGGCGATCGCGGCAAGCGCGACGAGAGCCGGGTAGGTGTAGACGAGCAGCGACAGCAGCCCGGCCTCCATGCGCTCCAGCGCCGCGAAGTAGGCACCGGCCTGGGCCGCGTATCCGAGCGCGCCCAGCGCGAGCGCGATCAGGACGTCGCGGCGGGCGACGGCGCGCAGCTCGCCGACGGCGCCGCTCGCTGCGATCAGCGCCCAGAACAGCAGGGCCGCGAGCCCGAAGCGGACCGCCAGCAGCGTGCCGACGGTCGCGCCGTCGTCGTAAGCGAGCTTGCCGAGCACGCCCATGGCGCCGAAGGCCGAAGCCGAGGCGAGGCAAATGAGGGTTCCGGAGGAGCGCATGGGTCGATCGTGCCCGGAGCACAAATCAGAAGCGATTCCGATTCATAACTGTTATTCGGTAGGATCACTTCACGATGCTCGAGCTCCGGCGTCTGCGTCTGCTGCGCGAGCTGCACGAGCGCGGCACGATCGCCGCGGTCGCCGACGCGATTCAGTTCACGCCTTCGGCCGTCTCGCAGCAGCTCGCGATGCTGGAGCGGGAGGCCGGCGTGCCCCTGCTCGAGCGCGCCGGCCGCGGCGTGCGGCTGACCGACCCTGCGCTCGTCCTGGTCGACCACGCCGACGCCCTGCTCGAACGGGCCGCGCTCGCCGAGGCCGACCTTGCCGCTGCCGCGGGCAGCGTCGCGGGCCGGGGCCGGATCGCCGGGTTCGAGTCGGTCGCGCTCTGGCTCGCGCTGCCGGCGATGGCGCGGCTCGCCCGCGAGGCGCCGCGGCTGCGCTGCGAGCTGGTCGCCGGAGAGCCAGAGGAGACGCTGCCCGCCCTCGCGCTCGGGGACGTGGACCTGGTCCTCGGCGACGAGTGGCGCCACAACCCCGTGAGGCTGCCCGGTGGCGTGCGGCGCCACGACCTGTTCGACGATCCGATCTACCTCGTCCTGGGAAGCCGCCATCCGCTGGCGCGCCGTCACCCCGCCACCGTGCCGCTCGCCGAGCTCGCCGAAGCTGCCTGGACGACCGGACCCACGGGGATGGGCTGGGACGAGATGACCCGGCGTACCTGTCGCGAGCTGGGCGGCTTCGAGCCCGACGTGCGCCACCGCACCAACGACCCCACCGTGTGTGTCGCCGTGGCCGCCCGCGGGCTCGGTGTGGCGATGCTGCCCGACTTGGCGCTGCGCGAGCACCGCGCCGGCGTGGCCCTGCGCACGATCGCCGAGGGGCCGGTCAGCAGGTCGATCTTCGCCGCCACGCGGGCCGCGGACGACGCGCGCCCGTCGACGCGGGCGCTGCTGGCCGCCGTCCGCGACGCGGCGGACGCGGTGCGCGGCTAGGCGAGCAAGGCCGATCGTGACTTTCGACACGGCGGCAATCGTCCGCCCGGCTGACACCCTTCCCCGGGTGTTCCACCGCGCCCGCCTGTTCGTGCTCGTCTTCGTGGTCGTCGCCGCGGCTACCCTCGCCGGCCTCGCCTTTACGGGGGAGGACGACCCGCCCACCTTTGGCCCGGTCACGCTCGACCCGGGTGAGCCGGACCCGTTTGCCTTCCAGGACGGCCGTGAGGACGAGTTCGTCGACCGCGCGACGGCCGGCCACAGCCACGTGCTGTACGCCAAGAGCCCGGGCGGCGCGCTCGCCACGGCGCGGCGGGTCGAGCGCTGGCGCCCGCGGATCGAGGCGGCGGCCGGCGACGCGGTCGACCCGGACCTGCTCGAGGCGATCGTCTTCCTCGAGAGCGCGGGCAACCCCGCGGCGCGCGCGAGCGACGACCTCGAGGGCGCCGTCGGCCTCACCCAGATCCTGGCCGGCACCGCCACCAGCCTGCTCGGCATGCAGGTGGACGTGGCCGCCAGCGAGCGGCTCACGCGGCGGATGCAGCGGCGCGGGCCGACCGCGCGGCTGCTGCGCGAGCGCCGCCAGGTCGACGAGCGCTTCGATCCGAACAAGGCGCTGGCGGGCGCGGTGCGCTACCTGAAGCTGGCCAGGGAGCGCTTCGGGCGCCAGGACCTCGCGGTTGTCTCGTACCACATGGGAATGGGCAACCTGGAGAACGTCCTCGACGCCTACGGCGACGACGAGGCCAGCTGGGCGCGCGTCTACTTCGACGCGACGCCGCGCAACCACCCGCGCGCCTACCGGCTGCTGTCCGGCTTCGGCGACGACTCGGCCAGCTACCTCTGGCGCGTGTACGCGGCGCGGGAGATCATGCGCCTGCACCGCGACGATCGCACCCAGCTGCGCCGGCTGGCGGCGCTGCAGACCGCCAAGGCGTCCGCCGAGGAGGTGCTGCACCCGCGGGCGGAGACGAAGGTCTACGGAACGCCCGACCAGCTCGATGACGCCTACCGCTCGGGCGCGCTGCGGCCCTTCGCGGGCATCCGCGGGATGCGGCTCGACCGCCAGAACGGCGAGCTGGCCGCGCGTCTCGACGCCGACCGGGACCTCTACCGCGGGCTGCGCCCCGAGGCCTACGAGCTCGCCGTCTACCTCGCCGCGGGGGTGCGCAGCGTGTCGGGCACGCGGGCGTCGCTGGCCGTGACGAGCACCGTGCGCGACCTCGAGTACCAGCGCCTGCTGGTGCGCGACAACCCGTTCGCCACGCGCGAGTACTCGCTGCACACCACCGGGTTCGCCTTCGATGTGCGCCGCGACTACGCGAGCCGCGCCCAGGCCGTGGCGCTCCAGTACATGCTCGACCGCCTCCAGTCGCTCAACCTGATCGCCTGGATTCGCGAGCCGGGCGCGATCCACATCACGGCCTCCGGCGAGGACGTGCTTCAGTAGACGGATTCGAGCTGCTGCCAGGCGTCCCAGTCGTGGCCCGGCACGATCGTCGCCCCGGGGGTCTCGGTGGCGTACTGGCGGATCTCGCGCAGCGAGCGCCGGAACAGGTGCTCGTCCTCGGTGCGGTAGGGCAGGTGCATGTCGTCGAGCGTGCGCCGCAGGTAGATCGCGTCGGCGGCGACGAGCACCTCGCCGCGCGCGGTGCGCACCACCACCGACATGTGGCCGAGCGTGTGGCCGGGGGTGTAGACGGTGCGCACGCTGCCGTCGCCGAACACGTCGAACGAGCGGGCGAAGCCGGAGAACGACTCCGCATGGGGACCCTCGAAGTCGAGCAGCCGGTAGTCGAACCCGTGGTCGAACTGGCGCTTGACGTAGCCGTGGAACTGGCCGTGCTCGGACGCGGCCGCCCACTCGGCGGCGCTGACCAGGAAGGTCGAGTCGGGGAACTCCGAGATCGCGCTGGCGTGGTCGATGTGCAGATGTGTCATCAGCACGACCTTCACGGCCGACGGCGCGATCCCGCGCTCGCGCAGCTGCGCCGCGGCGGCCTGCTCGGGCTTCATCTGGATGCCCCTGAACGTGACCTGCGACAGCCGGCCGAGGTTGGCCTGGGGCTTGGCGGCGACCGACGGGTGGAAGCCCGTGTCGATCAGGATCGGCCCGGCGCCGGGGTGCTCGAGCAGGAAGGCCGGCACGGGCAGGTCGAGCCAGTCCTCCTTCTTGACTCCGAGTCCGAAGGCGCGCCGCCAGGCAAGTCGACCCTCTTCGCGCAGGAACCAGGCCTCCGGGCCGATCATCTGACCGGTCAGCAGCGGGTGCAGCTTGACGCGCGCGCCCTCGCGGCCGCCGGGGAGGGGCAGCTCAGCGGACCGGGGCTCGGCTGCTGTGGCCATCTGGCGAGACCATAACCGCCTCCCACCATGCGATCTGGCTGCGTTCGGCGGAGATGCCCGCGTCCAGCGCCAGGCGCGGACCGGCGGGCACGTCGTCGGGCATCGTGTCGCGGATCTGCTCGTACTCGGCGAGCTTGCGCCGGTGCGCCTCGATCTGGACTGGCGCGAGCACGGCCGGGTCGGCCCCGAAGAAGAGCTTGAGCAGAGCGGGGGCGCGCAGCTCGAGGATCGCGTCGGTCGGCTCGGCGCGCCAGTCCTCGAGCGCTTGGCGGCCCTGGTCGGTGATCGCGTAGAGCTTGCGCCGGCGCCCGCCCCGCTCGCGCTGCTCGGTCAGGTAGCCGGCCTGGGCGAGTCGCTCGGGCTCGGTGTAGAGCTGCGCGTGCTGGAGCGTCCAGAAGTTGCCGACCGACTGGGCGACCAGCTGCTTGAGCCGGTAGGGCGTGGTCTCGCCGGCCCAGTTGAGGAAGCCGAGCACGATGAAGGAGATGGGGCTGAGGCGCGGTTCTTGCATTAGTCCAATCTGGACGGTACATTCTCGACCATGGCTACCGCAATGTCGCAGACTCCGAAGACGGACCACCGGCTCGGCTTCACGAGCCTCGAGGAGGAGACGGCGGTCGACACCCTGCCGGTGACCGGTCAGCTGCCGGGCTGGCTGGGCGGTGCCCTGGTGCGCGTCACGCCGGCCAAGCTCGAGGTGGGCGAGCGGCGCCTCGACCACTGGTTCGACGGCCTCGCGATGCTGAACCGCTTCGGGATCGCGGACGGGCGCGTGTCCTACAAGAGCCGCTTCATCGACAGCATGGCCTACCGGGATGCGCGGGAGGGCGAGTGGAGCCGGCGCGGCTTCGCGACCGATCCCTGCCGGTCGCTCTTCAAGCGCGTGCAGTCGATCTTCTCGCCGAACCTGACCGAAAACCCGAACGTCAACCTGAGCCGCATCGGCGAGCGCTACATCGCGATGACCGAGACGCCGATGCCGATCGAGTTCGACCCCGAGACGCTCGAGACGGTCGGGCAGCTCGAGTACGCCGACCAGCTCAAGGCACACGCGACCACGGCCCACCCGCACCACGACCCCGAGCGCAACGAGCTCGTGAACTACCACGCGTTCTTCTCGCGGATGAGCAAGTACGTGCTCTACGGCGTGGCCGCCGGGTCGCCGCGGCGCCGCGTGATCGCAGAGCTGCCGGTCAAGGAGCCGTCCTACATGCACGCGTTCGGCATGAGCGGGCGCCACCTGATCCTCACCGAGTATCCGCTGCGGGCGAACCCGCTGAAGATGGCGTTCTCGGGCAAGCCGTTCATCCAGAACTACGTGTGGCGGCCGCAGGAGGGCACGAGGTTCCGCGTGGTCGATCGCGAGACCGGAGCGGTGCGCACCTACGCGACCGACGCGTTCTTCTGCTTCCACCACGTGAACGCGTTCGAACGGGCCGGCGGCAGCGAGCTGGTGGTGGACCTGATCGCCTACGACGACCCGTCGATCATCGACGCGCTCTACCTCGACGCTGACGGGCCGCGCGGGTCGGTCCCGTCGACGGAGCTGCGCCGCTACGTGATCGACCTGGACGGCGGCGGGGTGACCTTCGAGAAGCTGGCCGAGGACGTCGAGCTGCCCCGGATCGACTACGGCCGCCACAACACGCGCCCATATCGCTACGTCTACTGCTCGCGCAGCGTGGAAGCGTGGTTCGACCAGCTCGTGAAGGTCGACGTGGAGGGCGGCGCCGAGGTGGTCTGGTCGGCGCCGGGGTGCTACGCGGGCGAGCCGATCTTCGTGCGAGAGCCGGGCAGCTCCGACGAGGACGCGGGTGTCGTGCTGTCGGTGGTGCTCGACGCGAACGCCGGCCGCTCCTTCCTGCTGGTGCTGGACGCCCGCGGCTTCGAGGAGCTGGCCCGCGCCGAGGCGCCGCACCACATCCCATTCGGGTTCCACGGGCAGTTTCTGCGGGCGTAGGTCCGCGGGCGGTTCCTTGGGCCCCGGCCAACGTCCGGATGGGTCGGCCCGACGCGGTCGCTCTCAGCCGGGGGGTCCCGGAAGTTAGTCGTCCGGCCCGCGACGGTAGGCTTCCGCGCCATGCCGTCCGAACGCTTCGTCGAGGCCCTCAACGACCAGATCGGCAAGGAGTTCAATGCCGCGCACCAGTACACGGCCCTGGCCACGTACTACGACCGGCTCACGTTCCCGCGCCTGGCGAAGTTCTTCTTCGAGCAGGCCGAGGAGGAGCGCGGGCACGCCATGAAGATGGTCAACTACCTGCGCGACACGGGCAGCGACCTGCGCCTGGGCGAGGTGGCCGCTCCGAAGACCGAGTTCGCCGACCACGTCGAGCCGATCAAGCTCGCGCTCGAGCACGAGCAGAAGGTGACCGTCTCGATCTCGGCGATCTTCGAGATCGCGCGCGAGACCAGCGACTACGCGAGCGAGAGCTTCATGCAGTGGTTCGTGGACGAGCAGGTCGAGGAGGAGTCCACGATGGACGCGCTGCTACAGGTCGCCGAGCGGGTGCGCGAGTACCCGATGATGCTCGAGGAGTTCCTCGCGCGCGACGGCGGGGAGCTGGGCTCGGACTAGGCCGTCGCGCCGGCGCGCTGCTCATACGAGCGGCGCAGCAGCGGCTCGTACTTGTGAAGGCTGAGCGGGACGCCGCGCAGGTGCTCCGGCAGTTCGGGCTCGACGGGGATGCCGAGGGCGCGCAGGATGTCCTGGTCGGCGATCTTGCGGGCCGGGCAGTTGCGGCAGCGCGGTGTCGAGCGGCAGCACTTCATCGACTCGGCGCACGCTAGCAGGTTTTCTTAGGGTCGCCTAAGACAGGTCAGACGTTACGCTGGCCCGCCGATGCCCTCGAAGCTCTTCCAACCCGGCCTGCTCGACGGTCAGGTGGCGATCGTGAGCGGCGGAGGCTCGGGACTGGGCCGCGCCAGCGCGCTCGAGCTGGCCGCCCTCGGCGCGACCGTGGTGGTCTGCGGCCGGCGCCAGGAGCCGCTCGACGAGACGGCGGCGGGGGCGGACGGTGGCCGCGTCGAGGCGCGCGTCTGCGACATCCGCGAGGAGGACCAGGTCGAGGCGCTCGTGGACGCCGTGCTCGAGCGCCACGGGCAGATCGACCTGCTCGTCAACAACGCCGGCGGTCAGTACATGACCCCGGCGGAGGAGATCACGCCGAAGGGCTTCCGCACGGTCATGCGCCTGAACGTGGAGGGCACCTGGCTGATGACTCACGCGGTGGCCACCAAGGCGATGATGGACGGGCGCGGCGGCAAGATCGTCAACGTCACGCTGTCGCCCCACCACGGGCTGCCCGGGATGGCGCACTCGTCGGCTGCGCGGGCCGCCGTCGAGAACCTCACGCGCGTGCTCTCGATCGAGTGGGCGCGCTTCGAGATCAGGCTGACCGCGCTGGCCGCGGGCCACTTCGCCACCGAGACCCTGATGACCAAGTACCCCGAGCAGGTCGTCGAGGGCGTGGCCGGGACCGTGCCGCTCGGCCGGCTCGGGACCGAGGAGGAGTTCGCCTGGATGGTGGCCTACCTCGCCAGCCCGGCCGGCGACTACCTCTCCGGCGCGATCCTCACGATCGACGGTGCGCGCGACAACTGGTTCGGCAGCTGGCCGCCCGGAGGCATGACCGACGCGGCGGGCAAGCCGCTGGCGGAAGAGCGCAAGCCGAAGTGATCGTCCCCGAGCTCCAGACCGAGCGGCTCGTGATGCGCGGGTTCCGCGACGAAGACCTCGACGCCTGGGCGGAGATCTGCGCTGACGGCGAGGTCACGAGGTGGGTCGGCGAGGGCGAGCACGGCCTGTCGCGCGAGGACGCCTGGCGGCGGATGGCGTACGTGGTCGGCCACTGGGCTCTGCGCGGCTACGGCAACTGGGCGCTGCTCGAGCGCGATACCGGCGAGCTGGTCGGCCGCGCCGGGCTGCTGCGTCCGGAGAACTGGCCAGGCCTCGAGGTCGGCTGGCTGGTGGCCCACTCGCGCTGGGGGCGCGGCTACGCGCCCGAGGCGGGGCGGGCGGCGATCGACTGGGCGCGCGACGAGCTCGGCGCCGACCACGTGATCAGCCTGATCGAGGACGCGAACGAGCGCTCGGCCCGGGTCGCCGAGAAGCTCGGGATGCGGGTCGAGGGGCGCACGCGGATCGTGAACGGCAAGTACGAGGTGCGCATCTTTGGGACCGATCTGGGTAGCCCGGACTCATGATCGACGAGCGCGCTGAAGACGACCCGCTGGTGAGCGACGAGGAGCGCGCCGCCGCCGCCGAAGCCGCGGGCATCGGCGGGCGGCGGCCCGACTACGACGTCGACGACGACTCCGGCGAGGCCGACCGCCCGCTCGAGGAAGCGGGCGAGGGCGAGTCCGAGGGCTTCGAGCTCGCCGAGCACGACCTGATCGAGGAGGCCTCGCACGGCGAGGAGGGGCGCTCACCCGAGCGCGACGCTTTCGACGGCGAGGTCGAGTCCGACGAGGCTGACTCGGTCTACGGCGAGGCCGACGGGGTCGAGCCGGCCGACGGCTAGCGGCGCAGCAGCGTCGACAACACGACCTCGGTGACGGTGCGGGTGATGCCGTCCGTGGAGCGGATCCGTTCGAGCGTGTCCTCGAGGTCCTTGGTGTCGCTGGCGCGCACGTGGATCATCGCGCTGGCCTCGCCGGCCACGGTGTGCGCCGAGACCACTCCGGGCTCCTTCTCGACGACCCGCTTGATCGCGTCGCCGGGCATGCGGCCGTCGCAGTAGAGGTCGACGAACGCCTCGGTGTGCCAGCCGAAGGCGGGCGGGTTGACGATCGCCGTGTAGCCGAGCAGGACGCCGTCGGCCTCCAGCCGGTCCACTCGGCGCTTCACGGCGGGCGCGGTCAGGTGGACGTGGTTGCCGATGTCCCTGAACGATCGGCGGGCATTTTCGCGGAGTAGCGCAACGATTCTGCGGTCGATGTCGTCCATACAGCGCTGAATTGTCGCATTCCTGCAACGAACAGGCGTTGTTTGGTCGCATCCATGCCGTGATCATTTAGTCATGGCGACCACGACCGTTCCCGTCCCGCACACCCCCGGCCAGGACGCGATGCCGGTCCACGGCATCGACCACGTCGAGCTCTACGTCGGAAACGCCGCCCAGGCCGCGTATTTCTTCACGCACGCGTACGGGTTCACCGAGACCGCCTACGCGGGCCTCGAGACCGGCCGGCGCGACCGCGTCTCGCACGTCCTCGAGCAGGGGCGCATCCGGATCGTGCTCACCGGGACGCTGATGGGGGACGACGAGATCGCCGCCCACCACGCCCGCCACGGCGACGGCGTCCACAAGATCGCGCTGAGCGTGCCGGACGCCGCCGCGGCATACGAGCACGCCGTGGCGCAAGGCGCGCGTGGCGTGATGACCCCGCACTGGTCCGAGGACGAGCACGGCCGCGTACGGCTCGCCTCGATCGAGACCTATGGCGACACCCTGCACCTGTTCGTCCAGCGCGACGGGTATCGGGGGGCGTTCCTGCCCGGGTTCGCCGCGCGCGAGCAGGCCGCCGCCGACCCGGACGAGCTGCTGCTGATGGCGATCGACCACATCGTCGGGAACGTGGAGCTCGGCCACATGGACGAGTGGGTCGGCTACTACGAGCGGGTCTTCGGCATGACCGAGATGATCCACTTCTCCGACGAGGCGATCTCGACCGAGTACTCGGCGCTGATGTCGAAGGTGGTCACCGACGGCAGCGGCCGGCTGAAGTTCCCGATCAACGAGCCCGCCGAGGGCAAGCGCAAGTCGCAGATCGAGGAGTACATCGACTTCTACCGCGGCGCCGGCGCCCAGCACATCGCGATGGCCACCCGCGACATCGTGCGCTGCGTGGCGCAGCTGCGCGAGCGCGGCGTCGAGTTCCTGACGATCCCCGACGAGTACTACGACGAGGTGCCGGAGCGAGTCGGCGAGATCGACGAGCAGCTGGAAGACCTGCGGCGGCTCGGCATCCTCGTGGACCGCGACGACGAGGGCTACCTGCTGCAGATCTTCACCAAGCCGATCGGCGACCGGCCGACCGTCTTCTTCGAGATCATCGAGCGCCACGGCGCCCGCGGCTTCGGCGAGGGCAACTTCAAGGCCCTGTTCGAGGCGATCGAGCGAGAGCAGGACCGGAGAGGAAACCTCTAGAGATGCGCTACGCGACGCTCGGCAAGATCCCCGGCAAGCGCCACGTGCAGGTGCGGCGCAACGGCGACGGCTCGCCGCTGCTCGTGGAGGAGGTGATGGGCTACGAGGGCTTCTCGGGCAACGAGTCGATCCTGCTCCACCTCGAGTCCCCGTGCCGGCTCGACGACGTCGGCGAGTTCCGCCCGATCGAACGCGAGGAGTGGGTGCCCGACGCGCACGTCCACCGGTTGGCCGACGCCAACCTGGTCGAGCCGGGCGGGGACCCGCTGTCCGGCCGTCACCTCCTGATGTGGAACGGCGACATCGAGGTCTCGGTGTGCAAGCCGACCGAGGAGCTCGAGCGCTTCTACCGCAACGGCGAGGGCGACGAGGTCATCTACGTCCACCGCGGGCGCGGCGTACTGCGCACGGTGTTCGGGCGGGTCGGGTTCCGCGAGCGCGACTACGTCGTGATCCCGCGCGGGACGACGCACACGTTCGAGCTGCCCGAGGGCGAGGAGCAGTTCTGGGTCTGCTTCCACACGCCGGGGGAGATCGAAACCCCGAACCGCTACCGCAACCGCTACGGACAGCTGCTCGAGCACTCGCCCTTCTCGCAGCGGGACTTCCACCCGCCGTCGGAGCTGGAGACCTACGAGGACCACGGCGAGTACCCGATCACGGTGCGCGTGCGGGACGGGTTCCAGGACTACGTGCTGGACCGGCACCCGTTCGACGTGGTCGGCTGGGACGGGTACGTCTGGCCATACACGTTCAACGCGGACGACTTCGAGCCGCGCGCGGGCCGCTTCCACCTGCCGCCGCCGGCGCACCAGACGTTCCAGGGGCAGAGCTTCGTGATCTGCACGTTCGCGCCGCGGATGCTCGACTGGGACCCCGAGGCGGTCACGCTGCCCTACCACCACTCGAACATCCAGTCCGAGGAGGTCATGTTCTACGCCGCGGGCGACTACGCCGCGCGCAAGGGTGTGGACGTCGGCTTCATCACGCTGCACCCGTCGGGGCTGCCGCACGGGCCCCAGCCGGGAGCGGTGGAGAGGGCGCTCGGCAAGCCGTCCACGGACGAGCTGGCGGTCATGTGGGACACGTTCCGGCCGCTGCGGCTGTCGGCGCTCTGGAGCGAGGTCGACAAGCCCGAGTACGCG
>Ga0268253_10000151_pt1 | contig 17404 bp, 16 predicted proteins | sample AgamicMgMarz_FD_200250 | JGI IMG/M metagenome (GOLD analysis project Ga0268253, IMG submission 200250) | Agave microbial communities from Guanajuato, Mexico - Mg.Ma.rz (v2) (version 3) | ecosystem: Host-associated > Plants > Phyllosphere > Phylloplane/Leaf | place: Guanajuato, Mexico... | reverse complement strand
TGGATTGCATCAGGCCACGCTCCTGTTAGTAATTTATTTGAATTTACGACGTTTTTTGGCATGATGCTTGTTGGCGCATTTATTGTTATTTACTTTATTTATCGTCTTAGCATGCTTGGACTTTTTGCATTGCCGGTGGCACTTTTGATCATTGCTTATGCAAGCATGTTTCCAACTGAAATTACGCCGCTGATACCGGCTCTCCAAACGAATTGGCTGCATATTCACGTTACAACCGCTGCTACGGGTGAAGCCGTGCTTTCCATTAGCTTTGTTGCAGGATTGATTTATTTAATCAAAACGATTGACCAATCCAAGCGAAATAAAAAAGCATTTTGGCTGGAATTCATCCTGTATACGCTTATTAGTACGCTTGGGTTTGTAGCGGTGACGCTGGCTTTTAATGCGGCTCACTACGAGTCATCATTTAATTGGATTAATAAAAGTGGAGAACAAGAGCAAGTCGTATATCATATGGTTCCTCTAGTGGGGCCGCATCAAAGTGAGTGGACAGACGGGAACGATATACAGCCGCTTATTGATATGCCGGCTATTATCAATGCTAAAAAATTAAATACGGTTATTTGGTCGTTAGGCGGTGGCTTTGTATTATATTGGCTGATTCGTTTCATTTTACGGAAGCGAATTGGAGCCGCGCTGCAACCGCTTGTGAAGCAGGTAAACAGCGACTTGCTTGATGAAGTAAGCTACAGAGCAGTGGCGATTGGATTTCCTATTTTTACACTAGGAGCACTTATTTTCGCTATGATTTGGGCTCAGATGGCCTGGACGCGCTTTTGGGGGTGGGACCCTAAAGAGGTGTGGGCGCTGATCACCTTTTTATTTTACGCCGCTTTTCTTCATCTTCGGCTGTCTAAAGGGTGGCACGGTGAAAAATCAGCTTGGCTGGCAGTTGGCGGGTTTGCCATCATTATGTTCAACTTAGTGGCTGTGAACCTAATTATTGCAGGTTTACATTCATATGCGTAACCTTTAAAAATAGAATAGAGGCTGAAACAAAGATATTTTAGTTGAAGGAAGATCCGAACGAATGAGATTCTTGATGGAGAATCTCATTCGTTCGGATTTTTTCATTGAGATGGTGAACGTAGGGTTCATGTATGTAGGTGCTTATAGCCGTGGAACAAGCGATCCCTACTAGCTTCTTTATTTTATTTGTTCGTCTGTAGGTTAGATGGATTTCGTTGCGTCTCAACCTCTTTTTGGTGAAAAAAGCTGTTTTTCGTAAAGGTGTTCACGAATTGTCACATTGTTTGGGTATCATAAGTAGAACTCGCCGGTTTTTTTTTGTACACTAAGACTAGGAGGTTGAAAACACATGCAAAACGAACAAAGATTACTGCTAGTAGACGATGAAGATCGCATTAGACGATTGTTAAAAATGTACTTAGAAAAAGAAGGATACATCATTGAAGAAGCAGCCGATGGGCATGAAGCAATCGAAAAAGCGTTACACATAGATTATGATTTGATTGTATTAGATTTAATGATGCCCGGCATAGACGGTATTGAGGTTTGTAAACAAATTCGGGAGAAAAAAGCAACTCCTATTATCATGCTTACAGCTAAAGGGGAAGAAGTAAACAGAGTCCAAGGGTTTGAAGTAGGTACAGATGATTATATCGTTAAGCCGTTTAGCCCAAGAGAAGTGGTTCTTCGCGTAAAAGCACTGCTTCGACGTTCTTCTCAAGCAACGTTTATTCAACCAGAAACGAGCGTGAAAAATCTTATTGTCTTTGATCACTTAACGATTGATAATGATGCACATCGCGTTACAGCAGACGGAAAAGAAGTTAACTTAACTCCAAAAGAATATGAATTATTATGCTACCTTGCAAAAACGCCAGATAAAGTATATGACAGAGAACAGCTTCTGCGTGAAGTATGGCATTATGATTTCTTTGGAGATCTTCGTACGGTAGATACGCACGTCAAGCGTTTGCGTGAAAAGTTAAATCGTGTATCGTCACAAGCGGCGAAAATGATTGTAACCGTATGGGGAGTAGGGTATAAATTTGAGGTTGAAAATAACTGATGTTTTGGAGAAGTGTAGTTGGTAAACTATGGTTTACTATCCTATTGCTCGTCACGCTTGTTTTATTTATTTTGACTATTTTACTGCTTCAGTTTTTTGAAAATTATCATGTTGTAGATGCAGAAAACCGTTTAACTAAAACGGCTGCTAAAATCTCTACCATTGTGCAGGAAACGGACGATGAAAAACTAGGACTATCCATTGCTCGTGAACTTGCAGACCAAGCAAGTGTAGTTATTGTTCAAGACAAAGATTTTTATTGGCATTCCACACATCCTGATGAAGAAAATAAGAAAGCTATTTCGGCCATTGTTAAACAAAACGATCAGCTAAATCAAGTGGTTGAAAAAGGTAAAGTAATACGAGAAAAAATGTACATGACTACAAAGAAAGACACGAGTGATGAGCCTTTAATGTTTGTTGTCGGCGTACCTTTAATGAAAGATAACAAACCGACAGGCGGCGTTTATTTGTATCAATCTCTTTCTGAAATTGAAGAACCCGCTCAATATACGACTAAGTTCATTTTATTGGCTGCAGGTATTGCTATTATTTTAACTACTATCTTTGCTTTTTTCTTATCCACTCGAATTACAGCGCCTCTTAGAAAAATGAGGCAGGCGGCATTTGAAGTAACAAAAGGCAACTTTGATACAAAAGTACCTATTTTAACTCACGATGAAATTGGAGAGTTAGCGATTGCTTTTAATCAAATGGGCAGGCAGTTAAAGTTTAACCTCAATGCGCTCAATCAGGAAAAAGAGCAGCTTTCAAGTATTTTAAGCAGTATGGCAGACGGTGTTATTACGTTTAGTAGAGACGGATCGATTTTAATTACCAACCCCCCAGCGGAGCATTTTCTTCAGACTTGGTATTACGAGCAGGATGTCAACAATCAGCAGGTGCCTGAGCTTCCAGCAAACGTCGTCCATTTGTTTCAAACGGTAGTAGAGACTGAAACGGAGCGAAGTGCAGAATTGAAAATTCAAGGGAAAACGTGGGTCATTTTAATGTCACCGCTCTATAATCAAACGAAAATTCGCGGTGCTGTAGCTGTACTACGGGATATGTCTGAAGAGCGTAAACTTGATAAATCGAGAAAAGATTTTATTGCAAACGTGTCTCATGAATTGCGTACACCTATTTCTATGCTTCAAGGTTATAGTGAAGCTATTATTGACGATATTGCAAGTACGGATGAAGAAAAGAAAGAAATTGCACAGGTGATTTATGATGAATCACTCCGTATGGGCCGGCTTGTAAATGAACTTTTAGATTTGGCGCGAATGGAAGCGGGACATGTGCAGCTTCACTTAGAATCTGTAGCAATGGTTGAATTTACAGAACGTGTTTTGCGTAAGTTTCAAGGGTTAGCTAAAGAAAAACATATTAAACTGTCTCTTAATGGAAAAATAGAAGATGAATTTGAAGCGATGATTGATTCAGACCGTATGGAACAAGTGCTGACAAACTTAATTGATAATGCCATTCGTCATACGGATGACTACGGAGAAGTAAAGCTGCATCTTGATAAAAGTCAATCCGAAATCCATCTTTCTGTTCAAGATACAGGAGCAGGCATTCCAAAAGAAGATCTTCCATTTGTATTTGAACGATTTTATAAAGCGGATAAAGCCAGAACGAGAGGGAAGTCAGGAACTGGTCTTGGGCTTGCAATCGCCAAAAATATTGTGGAGGCACATCAAGGGATCATTGCGGTTGAAAGTGAATTAAATGAAGGAACAACTTTCTTTATTAAACTGCCAAAGTAAACACATGCTAAATAACAGTTTGTTCGGCTGAAATAATAAGAATAGCAAAGAGATGTGATTCAGTGGAGAATCACATCTCTTTATTTTTTCTATAAACAAGTCTAAAAGAGAAGGAATTGGCATATAGTATGTTTTGTGTGCAATGATCTACATAGGAGGTTCTTTCTTCATGATTGACGTGTTAAGAAGAATATTGGTTGTATTAGTAATGGGATTGTGTATAGGTCTTTTATTTTGGGGCGGGCAAATGGTAAAAGCAGAAGAGAAGCAGTGGGAGTGGCCGGTTGAAGGAGTCTTAACTGATATATTTGGTTCTCGTCACGCCAAACACTTTGGAATTGATATAGCAGCACCTGTTGGTACACAGGTGTATGCTGTTGCAAAAGGAGTGGTGAGCCGCTCTTACTATTCAAATACATACGGACAGGTTGTTTTTATCAAACAAATGAATGGATACGAAACGGTCTATGCTCATCTAGAGGAACGTTTTGTTGCAGAAGGAAATCGTGTAGCCGCAGGTCAAAACATTGGACGAGTTGGCAATACAGGGCGATCTTCAGGTGCACATTTGCATTTTGAAGTTCATCAAGGAAGTTGGAATCCGGATAAAACCAATGCAGTAAACCCACTTGCCAAATTGGACAAGCAAAAACTATCGGCATACGTAAAAAGCGATTTAGCTGCCACGGTTTTTCAGCAGTTACATCAGACTTCTGATAACTGTATTCTTATCCATCAAGGAGATACATTATCTGAGCTCGCAGTCAAATATGAAGTAGATATTGATCAGCTAAGAAAGTGGAATCATTTAGAAAATACGATGTTAAATGCAGGACAAGTGTTAAAGATAAGTCCATAAAAAAAGAGCCGCTCAGGCTCTTTTTTTTAATGTCACAATTCAATACGCTGTATGGTCACAATTTCGCTTGTTTGTTTTAACGAAGCGATGACAGAATCATCTAAAAGTTTATCAAACGTAAGCATCATAATGGCTTCTCCGCCTTTTTGCTTACGGCCCACTTGCATGGTAGCAATGTTAATACGTAAATCTCCAAGTACTTTCCCTACATTTCCAATAACTCCGGGCTGATCACTGTGACGGATATAAAGAAGATGTCCTTCCGGATAAAAATCAATATCAAACGAATCAATATTAACAATTCGAGGTCCATAGCCGGCTATATAGGTGCCCGTAATGGTAAATGTACGCTGTTCGCCTGTTACGGTAACGTCAATCATATTGGAATATCCTTGTGTATCTTCCGATGTTTTTTCGCCAAATGTAATTCCTCGTTCTTTGGCAATCATAGAAGCATTGACTTCGTTAACAGGTGAGTCGATACGATGAGTTAAAAAGCCTGATAATAAGCTTCGTGTAATATAAGTGGTTTCCAAATCCGTCACTGTACCTCCGTAAGAGATAGAGATGTGCTGAACAGGTTCTCGCATGCATTGAGATAAGACAGCTCCCATTTGTTTAGTAAGACTCGTAAACGGCTGAATTTTTTCAAAAACTTCTTTAGAAAGCGTCGGTAAATTAATGGATGAGCTTACAGGATTACCTTCTAGAAAACGCAGAACGTCATGTGCCACGTCTTCAGCAACGTTAAGCTGGGCTTCTTTTGTAGAAGCTCCTAAATGGGGAGTTGTAATAACTTGATCAAAATGTAACAAAGGGTTATCAATCGGCGGCTCAACTTCAAATACGTCAATAGCTGCACCTTGAACATGGCCAATTTCTAAATAATGAACTAAGGCTTTTTCATCAATGATCCCGCCGCGTGCGCAGTTTAATAAAAACACACCCTTCTTTGTTTTGGCTAATGTGTCATGATTGAGCAATCCCTTTGTTTCTTTCGTAAGCGGAGTGTGTACGGTAATTACATCCGCTGCTGCTAGTAATTCATCCAGGGATAATAGTTCTACGCCTAGCTTTTCAGCTCGGGAAGAGGTTAAAAAAGGATCGTAAACGTGAACGCTCATATTGAAGGCTTTTGCGCGTTTGGCAAGCTCTGAGCCAATTCGTCCAAATCCGATAATGCCCAGGTGTTTGCGATTAAGCTCTGTTCCAACAAATGCTGAGCGGTTCCATTCGCGCGCTTTAACTGAAGCATTTCCTTGGGGGATATGCCGAAACAAGCTAGCCATCATAGCAAATGTATGTTCCGCCGTTGAAATGGTATTTCCGTTCGGCGCGTTAATAACGACAACCCCTCGTTTGGTTGAGGCTTCAATATCAATATTATCGACACCTACTCCAGCGCGAGCAACAATTTTTAAATTCGGCATTTTTGCCAGCAAATCCTCTGTAACCGTCGTAGCACTCCGTACTAAAAGCGCATCGTACGTATGCAAATCATTCTCAACTTCTTCAACTTTTTTTCGCGTAAGAGTCACATGAGGAGCTTCAAGTAGTGGAGCAAGACCTTCATTGCTAATTGAATCAGCTACTAATACATTATACATGACGTGAACATCTCCCTTGGATTTTACTATCATCAAATATTTGATAATTTACCATATTAAAAAAATTCTGTCAATTATATTTTTCAAACTTTACGATTAGTTATCAAATACACAATTATAAACGTAAAATTGAAACTATAAATATGTCATAATGCTGTTGGTTATGCACTTATTTCCTTATTTTACATATAAAACAGTAATGAAGTTTATAAAAAACATCAATTTAATAGGAATTAAAAAACTTCTTTATTTACTTTTAATTCGAGATAACATATAATAAATTCATAATTAAATATTGGTCTATCTTCGGGGCAGGGTGAAATTCCCGACCGGCGGTAAAAAACAAATTGTTTTGAGCCCGCGAGCTTATATGTAATACATACGAGCAGATTTGGTGAAATTCCAAAGCCGACAGTACAGTCTGGATGGGAGAAGGTGGAGGTTCAGCGTTCAAAACCTAATGTGATGAACGTTTATTAAATATGCCTGCCATGTCTCCTCTCAACGAATCATTTGTTGGGAGGTTTTTGCGTGGGGATATAAAGTTGAACCTTTCTTCTTTGAAGAGTGGATCACAAAGAAGGAGAGAGGCAAGATGCAACAAAGTAAGAAAACTCAAAAGCTGGTTATACTAGGAATGTTAAGTAGTATTGCTTATATTTTAATGATGATTAATTTTCCAATTCCTGGATTACCTCCGTTTTTAACAATTGATTTTAGCGAAATTCCTGCACTCGTAGCAGCACTTGTATTTGGACCGATGGCTGCTGTTATAGTAGAAGGAATAAAAAATTTATTGAATTATTTAATTCAAGGAAGTGCTACAGGGGTTCCAGTTGGTCAAGTGGCGAACTTTGTGGCTGGTTTACTGTTCGTTCTTCCTGTATCATACATGTTCAACCGATTTAAAACGGCTAAAGGCGTAACGATAGGTTTGGTTACGGGTACGGTTGTAATGACGGTACTCATGGCTGTCTTAAATTATTATGTCTTCTTACCAGCGTATACAATCTTCTTACAATCGCCAGAAATGTCTAGTGAACAAGCACGTCAATATATCGTTGCAGGTATTTTGCCGTTTAACTTAATAAAAGGAGCAGCAACAGGGGTTATCTTTGTCTTATTGTTTTCAAAAATGAAGCAATGGATCACGCGTCGCATTGCTGTTTAATTCAATCGCTCTCCCGGGGAGAGCGATTTTTATATATAAAAAAACCTGCAGCATGTACACTACAGGTTTGCTCAATACTTATTCGAATTTATTAGCATCGCCTTCGAATTTTTCATCCGCTACGCGAATTGAATCCGTAGGGCAGCCTTCCATTGCATCCATCATATCATCTTCTAGATCTTCTGGAATTTCTACTACACCTTGGTTATCATCTAATGTTACGAATGCAATACCTTCATCATCATAATCATAAATGTCTGGTGCTGCTGCTCCGCAAGCGCCGCATGCGATGCAAGTATCTTTATCAACAATTGTATATTTTGGCATAACAAGACCTCCTGTAAAGTGTTCGAAAATTTCTCATTATATAATCTCTTCGCGAATCAAGAGTGAAATTTCTCCTTATTCATTGTAAAATGATTTATAAAACTTTTCAATAGAAAAGTCACTGAGAATGCTTATCAAATCAAGGTTTCTTCACTTACCCAAACGTTTTGATACATAAAGGAAAGAGCTAAAAAGCCTTTATCTCACATGCTATTGGTCACTTTTGGTACAATGAATGAGAAAGGAAGTTGACACCTTTGAATTATATTCAAGTTAGCATTTTATTTTGTATAAAACAGTTAAAAGGTGAGCGAACCGCCTATGGTATTTATCATTTATTAACAGGTAAAAAGTCAGCTCAAACGATTCAAGACGGAAAAATTTTTGGAATTTCGTTTCTTTTTCAGTCATTTGTTTACTTAGATAAACGGTCTTTTGAAACCTGCGTTGCATATTTAAAAGAACAGCAGTATATTGAAGAAACTGAAAATCAAAAGTATGTGATGACAGATAAGGGACAAGCACGCCTTGAAGATGAACTGACGGCTCGACCCTTTCATCCAGCTTTAGACGGATGGAAATTCGCAAGCAGTACTCAATTATTTTTAGCAAGAATCACTTTGTTCATTCAGACCTTATCAAACCTACAGTATTTTCAAAAAGGGTTTTTACCCATTTCCAAAAATCCTGAGGTCATTCAATGGGTCAAAACGTATATTATGTCTCAAAAGCAAACGCGTCAAGAGTTAGCTGCCGAGCTATTCGAAGAGCTCCGAACGTGCTTGAAAGGTTGTAGGGAACGGGATGCGTCTCTTTTTGTTTTGCAACTGACTGGATACCAAAGAGTAGGCTTTACAAAAAATCAGTTAGCATATCAATATGAACTCGATGAGCATTATGTTCATATTCAACTTTTAGGGGTTATTCACCATATCATTGAAAAAGTGAGTAAAAATAATGAAAGCTTTCATGTACTTTCTTCTTTTTTACGTGATCTATATTTAGAATTGCCTTTGACAAGCTCAACGCTAAAAACGTATAGCTGGCTTCAAAAAGGCAAGACGCTTGAAGAAATTGCTTATATAAGGCGTTTAAAAGAAAGTACAATTGAAGATCATATTGCAGAATTAGCTCTGTTTGTTCCAGCTTTTTCAATCGATGCATACGTATCGCCTAAGCAGCAGGAAGAAATTATCTCAGCTTTTGAAGGTTTGCGTACAAATAAATTAAAGGTGATAAAAGAAGAAGTAAAAGACGACGTTACCTATTTTCAGATTCGTCTCGTATTAGCAAAACATTTTACCTGATACTAAAAAAAGTGGTGTTTGATGTGAAGATAGAACAACTCTTACAGAAACAATTTGGCTATAGCCAATTTCGACTAGGGCAAAAAGAGATTATTCAAGATATTTTAACAGGTCATAATGTGTTAGCGGTTCTTCCTACAGGAACAGGAAAATCATTGTGCTATCAGCTCCCAGCTTATTTGTTGAACCGACCGGTGCTGATTGTATCTCCTTTAATTTCACTGATGGAAGATCAAGTTCAACAACTAAAAGCAAGCGGAGAAAAACGAGTTATTGCCTTAAATAGTTTCCTACAACAAGAAGAAAAACAACGAGCGCTAAAAAATTTAGCTTTTTATCGTTTTATTTATGCATCTCCTGAAATTTTGCAAAATGCTGTTGTAGTAGAAGCATTAAAGCAGGCAAAGGTAGGCCTTTTCGTTGTGGACGAGGCGCACTGTATTTCTCAGTGGGGACATGATTTTCGTTTAGATTATCTACAGCTAGGAGATATATGGAAGGAACTTGGCAGTCCGCTATGTCTGGCACTAACGGGAACTGCGACTAGGGAAGTAGTAGAAGATATTAAGCGCTATTTATCGCTGCCTGCTGTCAACGAGCACATCTATTCCATGAATCGAAGTAATATTGCGATGAAAGTTGATTTTGTTGCAAGTATTGAAGAAAAAAAAGAGAAGTTACTGATGTACGTTAGTGAACTGCAAGGTCCGGGAATTATCTATTGTTCCAGCCGATCTTGGACAGAAGCATTAACACAGCTTCTAAAGGAAAATGGGATACAGCGAGTGCAGTATTACCATGGGGGAATGGAACCGAATGAAAGAATGCTTGTTCAACAGCAATTTTTAGAAAATCAGCTTGATATCATTTGCTGCACAAGTGCATTTGGAATGGGGGTTAACAAATCGAATGTTCGCTTTGTTATTCATTTTCATACACCTACGCAGCTAGAAGCATATGTACAGGAAATTGGAAGAAGTGGACGCGATCAGCGAAACAGTATTGCGATCTTGCTTTATGCTGAAGGAGACGATGATTTTGCTCATTCTTTACTTGAAATTGAACTTCCTTCTTCAGATATCATCTTATACTGCTTGTCGTATTTACGAAACCATGATCAGGCCATTCCTTTAAAACAAGTAGAGTCTCACTTTCTTTATACAGTGGGTATTCAAGAAACACATTGGCGATTTATTCGTTATTATTTGTACAGAGAAAATGTAGTGAAAAATGAACATGTTCAACCCTGGAAGATTCCTGAATCGATGCATGAAACGATTGTTGCAGCTGTAAATAAACGTCTTCGAAACAAACATGACAAGTATCGTGCGATGAAGGGGTTTATTGAGACAAAAGAATGCCGTCGTCACGTGCTGCTTGGCTATTTCGATGAAACGGGAAAATCAGAGCTTGAGAATTGTTGCGATTGCTGCGGCTTGGATTTAGAAAACTATAAAAAAACAAATGGTGAGCAGGAGCAATGGACATTTCAAGGCTGGGAATTAGAATTAGCTCGTTTGCTTCGTCAAGGAGAGATATAATGGCAAAATCACAGCAAGAGCTTATTTCATCCATGACAGATGCAGAGCTAGTTAAAAATTTATATGTAACACAGCTGCTCATCTGCTTCATTGCTTTAGGCATCGGTTTTTTTACATTCGATTCGTGGAATTCCTTTTTGCAGTTTTTTCAGGTGGATTGGTCTTCTATTTTATTGTACGGGGGAGGAACAGCTCTCTTGGTAGTGGGAGGAGATATACTTCTAATGAAATGCGTACCTGAGCATTTATACGATGACGGAGGGATCAATGAACGTTTATTTGCTAATCGTTCTGTTCCTCATCTGGTCCTTATTTGCCTAATCGTTGCATGTTCAGAAGAAATATTATTTCGAGGGGTTATACAAGTTCAGTTTGGCCTCTTTTGGGCGAGTATCGTATTTGCACTCGTTCACATTCGATATTTAAAAAAGTGGTTTCTTTTTATTTCGGTTGTGTTTTTAAGCTTTTTAATAGGGTTACTTTTTTTGTGGACTGAAAATTTGTATGTCACGATTTTTACTCATTTTCTCATTGATTTTTTATTAGGCCTGCAGATACGAAAATCAAAAGGGGAATCTGCACAGCCAGAAGAACTAATGCAGTAAAGGTTAAGGAAACAGCCATTATTTTCAGTGCTACCCACATAATCTTTTATGTTCCCTCATATGTTGTACTAGCATACGAGGGGGTGGAATGATGGAAAACAAAGTGATAGACTTTGAAAGCGATGAAACACTTCAATATATATTAGCGAGCGTTATTAAAAGAAAAGAGACAGTCAATAAGCTGAAAGCTAAAGAGAAAAAATGGAAGGTTTTGTTTTTAGCCAGTGTAACGGCTGTTATTAGCTACTTTTTTTTCATATTTCAAAGCGGTTTTTTTACGACGTTTAGCGAATTTTTTTCATTTTTGTTAGGCAACATGGGACATTTGATGTTTCTATTGCTTACCGTCTCACTTTACTTTTATACTGTACAGCTGCAGAAAAAAAGCGAGAAAGCAGAAAAGACTTTTCAAGATTTGCGCTGTGAGATTATTAAAAGAAGCAAGGAGCTATGGGCGACGCCTGAAACATGGGAGCACCGAAAAGAAACGTTCCGCTGGATGCAGTCAACCTATGGAATTAATTTATATCATGAAAACAAATAGAATCGCATGAAAAAGCCTCTTTTTACATAGAAGTTTAGTGAAGGGGGTTTTTTTGTGAGGGATTGGTTTAACTTGCTGGCTGCGTGGTTATGCAGTTATTATATCAGCAGTTTAACGGCTGTAGGCTCAAAAGCTTCGTTAACCTATTTACTTATTCAAATGATTTTACATCCGTTAGATGTGTTTAGTGTTATAATCTTGTTTTTCACGGCTCTTTTTTGTCTATCGGCGGCAGTTCGTAAAGTGTTTCTGCAAAGTCGGTTGCTTCTAAAAGGCTATAAGGTAAAATGGCATGAATACCTTGTTTCATGTCTATGTGTGATAGGAATTTTATCGTTAAGTGCAATTGCGCTTTATCAAGTAGTAGGTTTGTTAACAATTGCGATAATTTATGCCCTTTCTTCTTTAACAGAAACACATCGGGTATAAAATGAAAAGAAGGAGAATATATGGTTATTCTTTTAATTGTTTTAGCGTTAGGCATAGGCTTGCTGATTTTTATGTTTTCAGAAGCCCATCGTACATATGTCGAAGAAAGAACGATTCATTTATCAAGATTTCCTGAAAATCAGCAGCCTTTGCGCCTGTTTTTTATATCGGATATACATAAGCGAACAGTTTCGTCGAAGCTGTTGGAAAAAATACCGGGCGAAGTAGATTTTGTGATCATAGGCGGTGATTTACTAGAAGGAGGAGTCCCTTTATTGCGGGCTCGTCAAAATATTCAAAAGCTTAAAACGCTAGGACCCGTCTATTTTGTGTGGGGAAATAATGATTACGAAGTAAGTCAAATGCAATTGAAGCAGATGCTTAAAGATGAAGGAGTTATTGCCCTTAAAAACGAGCATGTCTTTGCCGTTTCTAAATATGGTACTACATGCCATTTTGCGGGGGTAGATGATTTATCAGAAGGTCAGATGAATCTAAAGAGAGCTGTCTCTTCCATTGAACCTGAACAGCTTACCATTCTTCTAAGCCACAATCCTGATGTTATCTATTATGTAGATGAAGATTCAAAAGTAGATTTAATTTTGAGCGGACATACACACGGGGGACAGATACGCTTATTTAATTTTGGTATGTATGAATTAGGAGGGCTGAAAGAAAAAAGAAAGATTCCTCTTTTTGTCAGTAACGGATATGGTACAACCTCTTTGCCTCTCCGTTTACAAGCTAGAGCCCAAACGCATTATATCACTTTAAAAAGGAAAGAATAGCCTTGAACAAACTCTTTACATAGCATATACAAATTTTACACACAGGATAACTTATCCTATAATTCAATTAATAGATACAGTTCACGAAGAGTAGTTGGAGGTTACGTATGGCTCACGAAGGGAAGTATAATATTAAAGCCATCTCAAATATGGTCGGAATCCAGCCGGGAACTTTGCGTGCATGGGAACGACGTTATCAAATTTTAAATCCTGTCCGCAACGATTCGGGGCATCGGTTATATACAGAGGAAGATTTGCGGAAATTAAAATGGCTCACGGAAAAAGTGAGCGGAGGTTTTACCATAAGTCAAGCGGTTTCGTTATTAGAAACGGAAAGTAGTACAGTAGGAACGTTTGAAGAAGAAGGAGAAGTAGATTCCCCTCAAAAAATTAGGGATGAGCTGTTAACGATGCTTTTATCTTTTGAAGAAGGAAAAGCACAGGATTTAATTAATCATGCTTTTAGCCTGTATTCGGTAGAAAAAGTGGTTATTGATATTTTGGGTTCTCTACTCGTGACGGTTGGAGATATGTGGGAAAAAGGGCAAATTACAAGTGCTCATGAGCATTATACGACTCAAGTATTAAAAACGCGTATCAGCATGATTTTTTATTCGCTGCCTTCAAATGGCTTATTACCTAAAGCGATTGCTGTATGCGGACCTAATGAGACACATGAAGTGGGACTCCTAGTCTTTACGCTATTTTTACGCCGTAAAGGGTTTGAGGTTATTTATTTAGGAAGCAGTATTGAAGATAAAGATGTTGAGTTAATTGTTAAAGAAGTAGACCCAACGTTTTTATTTATGTCATGCACAATGATGGAAAATGCCGAGAAAACACTAAATTTGACGAACCAAATGATAAAGAAATTCCCGCATCTCAAAGTAGGATTAGGCGGTTATGTGTTTGATGGTTTAGATAGCAAAAGAAAAGGCCAGGCCCAGCCGTTTATTTTAGGAAATACAAAAGAAGAGTGGAACAGCTGGCTAACAAAAAAATTAGCAGAAATTGATTGAGAATAGCTTGTCTTTCCCATCATAAACCTGTAAACTCGTAAGTAAACATCACGAACCGTTTTCCAAAAAATACATATACTGCATTATCGAACCATGTGGTTATGAGTGCAAGCGGGGAGGGACGCTAATGAGGCTTGAACGATTAAACTATAATAAGCTAAAAGTTTTTTTGACCTACGATGATTTAAAAGAAAGAGGGTTAACAAAAGAAGATCTATGGACAGATACATTCAAAGTAAAACAGCTCTTTCGTGAGATGATAGAGCAAGCTTCTCAAGAACTGAACTTTGAACCTACAAATTCTCTTTCGGTAGAAGTTTTTTCACTTCAAGCACAGGGAATGGTTGTATTTGTGACAAAACAGTATGAAGAAGAAACCAGCTACGGTGAGTTCGATGAAGACGAGTTCGAAGACTTCATTGAAATGCAGGTCATGCTAGATGAAAGCGAAGACATGTTTTTTGAGTTTGATTCATTTGAAGATGTCATTCAGCTGACCAAACGCATGTCAAACTTTTACGATACAGATAGCGTGCTCTATTCATTTGAAAAACGTTTTTACGTGCTGTTGGATTATCACATGCTGTCACCGGCTGAAGTTGGGAATATGATTGCGGTTTTGGCGGAGTATGGAAATCCCTCTACAATTACAAAGCACCGCGTAAATGAATATGGAAAAATGTTAGTAGAAAAGAGAGCTTTGGAGTATATTAACTCTGTCTTTTCTTAACTGTTTAATTGAAATAATTACACCCGTGAAGGATAAAGCACTTTTATTAAAATAAGAGTGGCTGCACTTTCAGCTTTTACAAAGTTGTTGAAAGTGCTTTTTATCACCGGGTGTTTTTTATTTTTTTTAGACGATTAAAGCATACTAGAAAAGAGGCAGACTTAAAACATTGTAGCATACCTTGTAAAGTTAATGGAAGCGTTTTCTTAGAAGAACACAAAAAATACTAAAAGTTCGATATTTTCCTTTGCAATGTAAAACTAAGGGTGTATACTATGTCATGAAAGAAGCACCATTCAATTAAAAACGAATAATTTTCGATACATTTTAGGAGGTTTACAGATGGTAGCCGACAAGATGCAAGACAGTAAAAATAGTCAAGAAGAGAAGCATGATGTTTTAAAATCTACACAAACAGTGATACATAAAGCGTTAGAAAAACTAGGCTATCCTGATGAAGTGTATGAACTATTAAAAGAGCCATTACGAATGATGACAGTAAAAATTCCTGTTCGTATGGATGACGGATCAGTTAAGATTTTTACAGGTCACCGAGCGCAGCATAACGATGCAGTTGGTCCTACGAAAGGCGGAATTCGTTTTCACCCAAACGTAACTGAAAAAGAAGTAAAAGCTCTATCTATATGGATGAGTTTAAAATGTGGAATCGTTGACCTTCCTTACGGTGGAGGAAAAGGTGGAATTGTTTGTGATCCTCGAAATATGTCTTTTGGAGAATTAGAGCGTTTAAGCCGCGGATATGTTCGTGCGATTAGCCAAATTGTTGGACCAACAAAGGATATTCCAGCGCCGGATGTGTTTACAAATTCACAAATTATGGCTTGGATGATGGATGAATACAGCCGGATTGATGAATTTAACTCACCGGGCTTTATTACTGGAAAGCCCCTTGTCTTAGGTGGTTCGCACGGCCGCGAAACAGCGACTGCAAAAGGAGTAACTATTTGTATTCGTGAAGCAGCGAAAAAACGAGGCATTGAATTACAAGGTGCACGGGTAGTAGTACAAGGGTTTGGAAATGCAGGAAGCTTTTTAGCTAAGTTTATGCACGACGCTGGCGCTAAAATTGTAGGGATATCCGATGCGTACGGAGCGCTGCATGACCCTAACGGTTTAGACATTGATTATTTATTAGATCGACGCGATAGCTTTGGTACAGTAACGAAATTATTCAATAATACAATCAGCAACAAAGAGCTGCTTGAACTTGACTGTGACATCCTAGTTCCAGCTGCGATTGAAAATCAAATTACAGAAGAAAACGCCCATAACATTCAAGCGAGTATTGTAGTAGAAGCAGCAAATGGACCAACAACTCTTGAAGCAACGCGCATTTTGTCAGAGAGAGGAATTTTATTAGTTCCAGACGTTTTGGCAAGTGCCGGCGGTGTAACAGTCTCTTATTTTGAATGGGTGCAAAATAACCAAGGTTATTATTGGACGGAAGAAGAAGTAGAAGAAAAGCTTGAAAAAGTAATGGTTAAATCATTTAATAACATCTACGAAACCTCTACAACTCGAAAAGTCGACATGCGTCTAGCTGCTTATATGATAGGCGTAAGAAAAATGGCAGAAGGCTCTCGTTTCAGAGGCTGGATTTAAAAACAGAACAGCAGAACAATTGCGTAAATAGAAAAAATCTCCTATCATTAATGAGGAGATTTTTTTGTTTTACACTGCGTTAAAATAAAAAAAAGGTGCGTTTACAACTGAAGGAGTGACAGGCATGAAGAAAGAAAAAGTAATTATTGTTGGCGGAGGACCATGCGGCCTTTCAGCAGCTATTGAGCTTCAACATACAGGTATTGATCCCCTTGTAATTGAAAAAGGGAATATTGTGAATGCCATTTATAACTATCCGACCCACCAAACGTTTTTTAGTTCGAGTGAAAAACTAGAAATTGGGGATGTCCCTTTTATTACGGAGAATCGTAAGCCTGTGCGCAACCAAGCTCTTGCTTACTACCGAGAAGTGGTGAAGCGCAAGCAAGTTCGAATTCAGCCGTTTGAACGTGTCTTGCAAGTAGACAAACAAGCGGAAAACCAATTTATTGTCACAACATCTAAAGAGACATATGAAGCGGAGAATGTCATTATAGCTACGGGCTATTACGATCATCCTAATTATATGAATGTGCCTGGTGAAGATTTATCAAAGGTATTTCATTATTTTAAAGAAGCGCATCCGTACTTTGATAAAGATGTAGTCGTTATAGGCGGAAAAAACTCTAGCGTGGATGCAGCTTTGGAATTGGTGAAGTGTGATGCAAGGGTGACGGTTATTTATCGTGGCTCAGATTACTCACCTAGCGTAAAACCTTGGATATTGCCTGAATTTGAGGCACTGGTTCGAAATGGAACAATTGGGATGCATTTTAATGCTCATGTAACAAAGATAACGGATGAAACGGTAACATATGAGCAGGAAGGGAAAGAATCTACGATTAATAACGATTTCGTTTTTGCCATGACTGGCTATCACCCTGATCATTCGTTCTTAACAAAAATGGGTGTGGAATTAGATGATGAAACAGGCCGCCCTTCTTTTAACGAAGAGACGATGGAAACAAACGTAGAAGGAATTTATATCGCTGGTGTGATTGCTGCAGGAAACAATGCTAATGAGAT
>Ga0268253_10000150_pt1 | contig 17416 bp, 10 predicted proteins | sample AgamicMgMarz_FD_200250 | JGI IMG/M metagenome (GOLD analysis project Ga0268253, IMG submission 200250) | Agave microbial communities from Guanajuato, Mexico - Mg.Ma.rz (v2) (version 3) | ecosystem: Host-associated > Plants > Phyllosphere > Phylloplane/Leaf | place: Guanajuato, Mexico... | reverse complement strand
CCTGGGCGAGCTGCGCGGATCGGAGGCGTACACCTTCCTCCGGGCGATCAACACGGGTCACCCCGGCTCGATGAGCACCATTCACGCGGATTCGCCTGCGGGGGCCCTGGAACAGATCTCGTTGCTAGTCCTCCAGAGCCATCCGGGCATGCGGCGACAGGACGTTCTGGACTATTGCGCGCAACTGCTCGAGATAGTCGTCCAGCTGGAGCGCAAGGCCGGCGTTCGCAAGGTTTCCGAAGTGGCGTGGCGCTGCTCTCCTGCACGAAGCAGGACTTCCGGTGACTGACGCCTCGCCCTCCATCAGAACATGATCGAGAGCGCCATCATATCATGGCAAGCATGACAATGACTGGGTAAGGCCCGTCCCTTCAGGCCGCGACGGCGAGGGCGACGGCGACGGGGTGTCGGCGTTGAAGCCGACGGTGTTGCAGAAACCCGCGGTCGCGGCCACTTGCTGGCGGAAGCCGCGCATGTCCCGGGGCTGTCGTGGAACCATCGGCCCGGGCTCGGTTGGAGGCACGGATAACGCCCCGCGCGGCGCCAGCTCGCGCGCGTACAGGATTGGGTGACTAGCCATGTTAGCGCGAGGTGCCGCGTGCCCTTGCCCCGACAGGCTTCACCTCGAGATTGGAATACCATGGCGTGCTGATCCGCGCCCTGGACTGACCGGCAAACAAGCCGGCCATGCCTCGCGCATAAAGCCGATTGTCCGCACTCAGCGCCGGCTTGCCGTCAACCAGACCCGTGATCGTCTCGCCCTTGAAGCGCAACATGAGCTTGCACCACCGGTTGGGCCCGATCCCGGGCAGCACGGTTTCTCCCAGCACCAGTTCGCCGCCTTGGCCGTCGAATTTTCCGGCCCGGATAAGTGCCTGCTGCTCCGCATCGCCCACAAGGGCTTTCGGATCCTTCTTGCCGCGGATCGCGACGAGCCGGCACCGTCCACCGTCCGCGAGTTCCAGGAAATACCCCTTGGGGACGAAGCCGTAGCCGGTGCCGACATGGTTGATCCGGCCCAACACTCCGCCGACGTCACCCGGATTCAACCAGATGTCGGCGCTCACTTCGTAATCCGTCCATTCGGAGTCGCCGATAATCGTATAAGGTTGCCAATCCGGCGCCCATGAGATCGTCGGCGCGGCTACTACCTGACGCAGGCACCTTCCCTCGCGATCGGGCCGTTCGGCAATCTCGAATGCCCCGGCGATGTCCGCCGTATAGCGCGGGAGATACCCCCGCTCCCTCGGCGACGAATAAGACCCGAAGGTTTCGCGGTAGGGAAAGGGGAATCGGCGGGTGCCCGGAATGGAGGGGAATCCGCCCTTCTGCTGACCGGTTGTGGTGGACAGCGAATAGATCGTGTTCGGTTCGAGCCGGACGGTGAAGGCGCCGCCCGATGGCCGGATATCGGACTGCCGCACGAACTGTTCCGCGGCATTGCTGCGCCACATGCAGAGCGGCTTGCGCGAAAGTCCGCTGACTTCGACCCGAAGCTCCTGCTCCGCCTTTGCATCCCTGGTCTCAATGATGATGCTGTATTCGCCGCCCGGCGCCTTCAGCGTGACGTAGGACCCTCCATCGCCGAGCTTTCCGCAGCCTCCCTCGAGATAGCTCCAGCCCACCTCGCAGAACTGACCATAATGCGCATAGCCCCAGAGCGCCTCACGGATCCGGTAATGACCGCTCCACGGCTCATAGGCCAGCATTGCGGCCGGCTCCTCGGGATAGGGCTGGATCGGATAGAGCGCTGCCACATCGTACCAGTTCACGACCTTGGTCGCGCCGCTCAGAATATAGTTATGGTTGAAGCACTGCACGACGCTGATCGCGCAATCGAAGCCCTTTTTGTAGACATGGTCTTCCGTGTTCCAGATCGGCTTGCCCATTGCCTTCGCGGCGGCGCGTACCTCCGGCGTGGCCGCGGAATTGGAATAGAATACATGGGCGCTGATGATGTCGATCGAATCGCGCAGCTCACGGTCGGTGACCATGTCCCGAACAAAGTCGAGCTTCCAATCCGGCCAATTGTCGAAGGCATGCAGCTTTACCTTGCCGAAGCCGCGGGCGTTCAGCGCCTTCCTGAAAGCCTTGGCGAAGCCATAGCTGACGCCCTTTTCGTTTCGGACGCCGATAGCGTCGAGCTCAAGTCCATAGGTGCGCTTCAGGCCTTCCAGCCACTTCAGATAATAATCGATCATGTCGGGTGAGAAGAACCTGGCGTCGCCCTGACCCTCCATACGGGGGAACAGATCACCTCGCTCGCCGATCCAGCCCGGCGCGCTCCATGCGGTACCGTCGAGCGCGAGGGCAGGATTGCGCTTTCTGGCCTGCTGCATCAGCCACCAGATATAGCCCCGGTGAAAATTCAGATCGTCTCGAGAATGCATGTGGCTGGGCATGGAGCCTTGCGTGGAGTTTCCATCGCCCGGTATTTCGACCAGCAGGGCGCTCACGGATGCGCCGAATTTGGGTTTGTACAGCAAGTCCAGGATCTGTCCGCGTTGCGGCTCGGGATAGTCGCGCAGGAATGGCGCGTTCGAACCGGCATTCACGAACCCGATGCCATCGAATTTCGTTTCCCGCGCATCACCGCGCAGCCGAATCATGTTCGTGCCTGCCCCCGGGGACCGGGCGACGGCCGGAACGATCCCGGCGAGCCCGATTTGCGCGAGAGCGGATGTTCCCCCGACAAGATGCCAGCGACGGCCGAGATCAGGGCGGTCAGAATCGCTGCGCCGCATATGCGCGACCAGAGACTGCAAGAATCCCGCAATGGGCATTGACCCCCTCCTTCGTTCGGAGCAACCCGAACCTCTGCGTTTCTGTCTCGACAACAGCGCGGGCGCACATCCCACCGGGCCGCCACGCCGGAAGGCGTAGTGTCGTGACTTCGATCGCTTCGTCGCCGCTATCGACCATTGCCGTCCCGGGCCGCCATCAGCGCCAGGCGGCCTCGATCTCCTCGAGAGATTTCCCCCCGGTTTCAGGCAATGTCGCATAGATAAAGATGAAGCCCGCCGCACAAACGCCGGCATAGAGCCAGAAGGTCAGCCCCGTCCCCGCCCCTGCGTTCAGGAGCGGGAACGTGTAGGTCAGCACGAAGCACGCGGTCCAGAGAGCCGTGGTGGCGACCGACATGCTTGCGCCACGGGCCTCGCCGGGGAATATCTCGGCCAGCGCCACCCAGGTGACCGGTGCGAGCGTCATCGCGTAGCAGGCGATCGCCGACACCACGAGGAGAAGCAGCGGCCAGCCCTGGATCCCAAGCATGTAGCAGGCCCCCAACACCATGTAGATGCTTGCGAGCCCCGAGCACCCCAGCAGGAGCAGCTGGCGCCTGCCCCACCGCTCCACTGTGCCGAGTGCCACGAGCGTGAATACGCAATTGACCACGCCCGTGATCACGATGTTGAAAAGCGTGTCGGAGACAGCATAGCCCGCCGAGGCGAATATCTCTTGCGCGTAGTTGAAGATGACGTTGATCCCGCACCATTGCTGCAGAACCGCGAGGCCGATCCCGATGAGGAGCACACGGCGAAATCGGGGCTCCCTTACCAGGCTTCCAAGCGATCGGCCCGAGGATTGGACTTGCGCGAGGCGAAGGGCCTCCGCGGCCTTCATGGCGTAGGTCGCGCCACCCAGACGAGTAAGGACCCGGTCGCTGTGCTCCCATTGGCCGCGCCGGGCGAGCCAACGGGGGCTTTCCGGTATGAACAGGCAGCCAAGCGCGAATGCGACGGCAGGCACGGCCGCGGCGGCAAACATCCAGCGCCAGCCTGCAGTGCCGTTCCAGGAACCCGCAATCTCGGCGACGGTCGCGGCTGGAGGTACGGGTTCCGCAATCAGCAGGTTGACGATCTGCGCACCCAGAATTCCGATGACGATGGCGATCTGGTTGAGGCAGACCAGACGTCCCCTGCTTTTCGCCGGTGCGATCTCCGCGATGTAGAGCGGCGACAGACCCGAAGCCATGCCGATCGCCACCCCGCCCGCAATACGCCAAAGCACGAAACTCGCGAAGTCCGGGGCCAACGCGGTTCCCAGCGACGAGACGACGAAGGTGAGCGCCGCCACCAGCAGTGCCGGTTTACGACCGAGCCTGTCGCTCAGCGGCCCCGAGACAACGGCTCCCGTGAGGCAGCCGATCAGCGCGCAACTCACCGCCCAGGCCTGATCCGTCGCAGCGGTCAGACCAAAGCTCGCCTCATAGAATGGCTTCGCACCGCCGATCACCACCCAGTCATAGCCGAACAGCAGCCCGCCAAGCGCCGAGACCGCCGCGCAGAGCCAGACAATGCCGGACGCCCCCCCGGGCAGCTCAGCGTCAGACCGGCTCGACGAAGCGCTCACCCCATGCATTGTCATAGTCTCCCCATCCGACCGCCATCGACCACCAGGTCCTCGCCGGTGACGAAACGGGCCCCTTCGGACGCGAGATATGCCACCGCTGCCGCGACATCATCGGGCGAGCCTATGTCCGCCGGTTCGAGCACCTCGGCCCCGGACCGGATATTGGGGCTGTCCCGCAGCATCTGCGTATCGATGGCCCCGGGCAGGACGGCATTTACACGTATTCCGAGCGACTTGCCCTCGATTGCCGCCGACCTGGTGAGACTCACCATCGCGGCTTTGGCAGCCGCATAGGGTGCCACCATGGCGGAGGTACGGCGGGCGTGCACCGAGGCCACGTTGACGACGCAACCTCCGGCGTCCATTCTGCGCAGCGCCTGCCCGACATAGAGTGCGGCGCCGACCAGGTTGACGTCGAGGAGCCTGCGCCAGTCGGTCGCGGTCAGGTTTGCCAGGGGCTGGTAGACCATCATGCCGGCGACGTTCACGATAACATCGAGACGCCCGAAGCTCTCGATAGCCAGGTCTACGGACCTTTCCACCGCCACATCGTCCGAGACGTCCGCGACTATGCTGAGCGCCTTCGTCGCTCCTGCCGCTTCGAGTTCTGCGCAGAAGCAATCCTGGTCCGGCCGGGTATCGACAAGCAGCACCTGCGCGCGCTCGGTAGCGAACGAACGCGCGATCGCGCGCCCGATGCCCCCCATTCCACCGGTAACCAGGACTCCCCGGGCTACCATTCGCGCAACTCGCCGTTGGGGCCGCGCCATGAAGGGTTGCGCCAACGGTGCGGGTCCGACGCCATCTCCCGGACGGCGGCCTCGTCGATCTCGACCCCGAGGCCGGGCCCCTCCGGAATTGCGATCGTCCCCTCGCTTATCGCGAATATGGCGGGATTGGAGACGAGCGTGGTGAGATCCTCCGACGGACCGTTATAGTGTATCCCTAGCGACATTTCCTGGATCGCGAAGTTCGGCGTGGCGGCCGCCAGCTGCAGACAGGCTGCAAGGCCAAGGGGACCAATCGGACAGTGCGGAGCCAGGGCCACATCATAGGCCTCGGCCATTGCGGCGATGCGGCGGCACTCCGAAATCCCTCCGGCGTGAGAGAGATCGGGCTGGGCGATGTCGATCGCGCCGGTTTCGAAGAAGGGACGGAAGTCCCATCGACTGTACAACCGCTCGCCCATGGCCAACGGAATGCTCGTATGCTGCGCCAGCTGTGCGATCGCCGCCGGATTCTCACCCAGGAGCACCTCTTCCGCGAACAGCGGCTTGCATGGCTCGATCGCGCGCAATGCCGCGCGCGCCATCGGTTTGTGCATGCGCCCATGGAAATCCACGCCCACATCGATGCCGGTCTCCCGGACCAACGCAATGCGCTCTGCAAGCGCATCGATCTGCGCGGGGCTCTCCAGCCACCCCATGTCCTCCACCGCGTTCATCTTGACCGCGGAGAAGCCCTGGGCCTGGCGAGCAAGGGCGGCGTCCACAACGTCGCGGGGCCGGTCTCCGCCGATCCAGGCGTAGACGGGTATGCGGTCCCGCACACGGCCACCGAGCAGCGCATGTACCGGCACGCCCAGCTTTCTCGCCTTGATGTCCCAGAGTGCCTGGTCGATGCCTGAAATAGCCGACATCAGGACAGGCCCGCCTCGATAGAAGCCGAGACGATAGAGGAGCTGCCAGGCATCCTCGATGCGATCGGGATCGGCGCCCAAAAGACGGTCCTTTGCCGCATCGAGAGCCCCACTCACCGCCTCGACATGACCCTCCAGGGTCGCCTCACCCCAGCCGACAGCGCCCTGGTCGGTCTCGATACGGACGAAAAGCCAACGGGGCCGCACCGCGAACGCCTCGATCCTGGCGATCCGATCTCCAGAGCGCTCCCCCTCCGCAGGGATCCCCGTTGCCTGCGTCATGGAAGCCACGTGTCAGTTCCCTTCACCTTCTGTCCCTCCCCAAGGCCCGAAGGCACTTTCTCGCCAGGAGCACTTCGATTGGACAGTTCCATAGGGAGGTCGCTATACCCCGGTCAACATTATATCGTACTTGAGGAGCCGATGAGCTACATTGTTGTCGAGCGTGGCGCCCGCGACCAGCTGGGCGAGGGACCGGTCTGGAGCCAACGTCGCGGTGAGCTCCTCTGGGTCGATATTCTCGGCTCGACGGTCCATCGAATGTCGCTCTCCGATCGCAGGATCCGGTCCCTGAAGCTCGAAGGGACCATCGGGTGGGTGTTGCCTCGAGCGGGGTCGAACGAGTTCATAGCAGGCTTCCGAAACGGATTTTACAGCATCGACCTCGACAGCGGGGAGCTCCGCCCGATCGGCCACCCCGAGCCGGATCGCGTCGGAAACCGGATGAACGACGCCAAAGTCGATCCGGCGGGACGAATCTGGGCGGGCACCAAGGATGATGCCGACAAAAATGCCGGCGCGCTCTATCGACTTGACTGCGACCTCACCTGGCGCCGGATGGACGATGGCTATCAGGTGACGAACGGCCCGGCATTCAGTCGGGACGGCAAGACTTTGTACCATACCGACAGCGCCCGGCGCAGCATCTACGCCTTCGATCTCGACGAAGAGGGCGCAATTTCAGGTAAAAGGGTATGGCTGGAGTTTCTCGACGAATGGGGATTTCCGGACGGTATGACCACCGACGTCGAGGGCTGTCTCTGGGTCGCGCATTGGGGCGGTGGACGTGTCAGCCGTTTCAGCCCGGCGGGCGAGCTCATTCGCTCCGTCGCCCTGCCCGCCCCCAATATTACCAGCTGCACTTTCGCAGGGGAGCGACTCGATCGCCTTTTCGTCACCTCCTCCAGCATCGATAGCGCCGACCAGCCATTGGCCGGGGCGCTGTTCGAGATCGACCCCGGCATATCCGGCATCCCGCAGCCGGAATTTGGCGGCTGAGGCTTCTCGCGCCAGCCGAAGGACCAGATCCATTTGGACTATTATGTATGATTTAATTGCCACCCCCGGGGCACAGGATGAGGCTCGACAAGGCCGTTCCCGCGGCCCGGACCGGGCCGCAGGGCTGGCCGACAGAAATGACGGCCAGGTCATCCGCCTGGAATCGAGTGGATGGTGACAATCCGTCAGCGTTCGGCGCGCGCTGGATGGCCGCCCGCGGCGAGGAGGAGCTCGAGCGCGCCATAGATGAGATCGAACATCTCCCGCGACGCTTTGGTCGGCTCCCCGTGCAGGATGGCGTCCATTACCACCTTGTGATCGGCGGCGCTTGCCCTGGCGACGCCCTTATATTCGTTGGTGCGACGGATGCTGAAACGCAGCGTTGCGGTTGTGAGATCGCAGAACTGGCGCAGGAAGCGGTTGTTGCTTGCCTTCAAAACCGCCACGTGAAACGCGATGTCCGCCTCGAGAGCGTCCTCTTCTCCCCGATCGGCATTGAACATGCGCTCCATTGCGACGCTCATCGCCTTGCGCTGCGGGCCTGATGCATATTGCGCGGCCAGGGCCGCTGCGCGAGGCTCGATAGCCAGGCGGATGTCCGTGAAGTCGATCAACAGGTCGATCGAAAAGTCCCGCTCCAGCATCCAGCGCAACACGTCGGGATCCAGCAGGCTCCACTCGCTTTCCGGCTGAACGAGCGTGCCCTTCTTCTTCCGCGCAATAAGCAGACCCTTCGCGGTCAGCATCTTGACTGCTTCGCGAATGATCGTGCGGCTCGCTCCGTAGCGCTCGCAGAGCTCCGCTTCGAACGGAAAGTCGTCCTTGTACAGCTGCTCGGTAACGATCGCCTTCCCCAAGTCGTTCACGATCGTTCGGGTCAGATTGCGGCTCTTGCCGGCGGGGTCTGGCATGTCTCGATCTGTAGATGATCCTCGCCGGGGGTCAATCGGTGTCACAAGCCGCCCGACCGTCTGCCTCTCCTGTCAGTGAGGTCCCGGTGTCTTGCCCGACATGGTCAAGCACCTGGTCGATATCCGGGATTGCAACGCGGTGCAGATCGCGCCGATGCACCCCGTCGCCGATCGGCGTCGGCACTTCTTCGCGGGCACCGCAAGAGGAGCGACATCGACCCGCCTGATCACGTTGCAGACGGCGCTCCAATCGGGCGGCGTCGATGCACCGCCATGCGGTGAGGTTCATGGCGGGTGAAGGGCGCGTCCTCGGCGACGGCGCTACTATCAACCATCCTTTCCCGGGACCGTCGGGCGCCTGATCGAAACGGTCAGGCTCCGGCGCGCATGCGCGAATGGTCGACGATGGTCGCGACGATGGCCTCGGCGCGCTCGGCTGGAACGAAGAGACGCGTCTTGTAGGCGATGATCTCGGTGAAGCAGCCGACCGACTTCAGCCACTCGCGTCGTTCAGGCGGGAAGTTCCTCATCTCGAGGCGAACTTCGTCATTCACATGTACATGGGCAAGCCGCGCAGGCTCAAGCCCGGGGAGCGCCGCGCCGTCACGGCCGACGGCCGCATTGAGGATCTCGCGCGGCGACAGCGTGATGGACATCGGGACGCCGAATGCAGTCGCCAGCTTCTCGAACCCGGCAGACGAGACGATCCGACCCAGTATCGCAGCTCCGTGCCTGTCGGTTATCCGCCAGACCCGCACGTCGTCGTCCGGGAGCCGGTTCCAGACGGGAAGAAGCAATCCGGTCGCGATGTTGATTGTCTCGACATCAACGCGCTCCGCGATCTCCGCGCATTCTGTCTCCCACAACCGGCGGAACCCCGCCTCGTCGATGGGACGCCAATGGCTTGCGACAATCCTCTCGTCGCGAATGCGCTCGCTCGCCGCGGGTCGGACGAGCTGCCAGACCGGTATTGTACGCCCCTCGTCGTCGAGAATCGACCAGGACGGAACGCGCAGAGCGACCCGGCCCGACCGCGCGTTTCGCAGAAATGTCAGGCCGGAACTATCCTCCCATTCGGCAAGCAGGCGATGCAGCGGCGTGGCCTGACGACGATGGTGAAGCTCAAGGCGCCGGAGCATCGTTTCCGCACCAGTGACAGGATCGCGGCGCAGCAGCTGCTCGTTGAGCAGGACCACGCGTTCGGCGTGGATGGTTTCAACGCCGATATCGAGGGTGCCGGCCTCGCGCGCGGCATCGACGCGTGCCTGGATGAGCGCGTGATATTCCTCGAAGATGCTATTCTGTGTCGCGATCCGGAGTGCCAGCAACCGGTTCAGCCAGCGCTGGATCGGCGGCAAGTCGTCGAGCAGCGCGCCACCATCGTCCGCCACAAGCTTAAGCCCGGTCATGCGCGTGAAGTCGGCAAGGCTTGTACTCTTGAGCTTGCCGCGATGCAGGAGATGGTACCATTGGGTCAGCGCGTCGCGGGCATAATCGCTTTCGAGATTGTCGGCCGGATCGAACAGATTCTGTCCGCCCGTCTGGCGCTGTCCGCGGGTGAGAGCGCCGAGGCTGTCGAGCCGGCGGGCGATCGTGCTGATAAAGCGCCGTTCGCCGCGGCAGTCGGTCGTGACCGGGCGGAAGATCGGTCCACTCTTCTGGTTGGTGCGGTTCGAGCGGCCAAGTCCCTGGATCGCGCTCGCCGCTCGCCAGCCGGGCTCGAGCAGGAAATGGACGCGCCGCCGATCCGCCGTGGGGCAATTGCGATCGGCATGATAGCTTCGGCCCGTGCCGCCGGCGTCCGAGAAGAGCAGCACCTGCTTCCTCCCGGCCATGAACGCATCGGCTTCGCCGAGATTGGCCCGCGCGCTGCGTCGCTCGACGCGCTGCCGACCATTGCGGTCGGTGATGAGCCGGCGGGTGCGGCCGGTGACCTCCGCTACTGCGTCGGCGCCGAAGTGCCGGATGATCTCGTCGAGCGCGCACGGAATCGCCGGCATGGAACAGAGCTGCTCGATCAGTTCGTCGCGCGCGCGAATGGCTTCTTGCGAATGGACCGGATTGCCATGGTCGTCGACCATCGGCTCGGAGCGTGGTTCGCCATCAGTCCCGTTGAAGACGCGCAGCATCCGGGTCGGAAAGGCAGTCTTCAGATAGTCGATCATATATTCGCGCGGGGACAACTCGATGTCGAGGTCGGCACGTTCGTCTGCATCGAGGCTGGCGAGACGCCGGTCGAGCATCGCTTCAGCCGTGGTGACGAGCTGTACAATCACGTGCTGGGCGGCCGCGACATGCGTTTCGATCGCGGCGAGCAGCGTGGGCAATTTCATTGCGATCAGCACCTGGCCGAAGAAGCGCTGCTTGGCGCTTTCGAAGCGCGAGAGCGCGGCCCCCCTGGCCTGCCCGTTGAGCGCGCGGCCGGTCATCCGGTCGACGATGTTCGTCGCTTCGAGTACCTTGTCGAGATTCTGGTGGATCATTGCCCAGGCGTCCGCATAGGCATCGTAGATCGCGATCTGGTCGCTTGTCAGCACATGCTCGAGTGGCGAATATTCTACACCGCGAAAGGTGAGCGCCCGCGCCGTGTAAAGGCCAAGGGCCTTGAGGTCGCGCGCGACGATCTCCATCGCCGCGATGCCGCCGCTCGCGATTGCCGTCATGAAGGCATCGCGGGACTCGAACGCGCTCCCGGGACCCCAGAGACCGAGACGAGTCGCGTAGCAGAGATTGGCGGGATCGGTCGCACCGGTCGCTGAATTGTAGAGGATGCAGGCCCGCGGCAGCAGGTTCTGCAGCCGCACCCCTGCAAGCCCCTGCTCGGAGCCTTTCTGGGTTCCGTGCTGCGTCTGGGTGCCTGCGGCATTGGCGAGCTCGTGCGCCTCGTCGAACGCGACCAGTCCCTCGAATTCGTCGCCGAGCCATGCGATGATCTGGTGAAGCCGCGACTGTGCATCGTGACGCTGCGATCGAAGCGTCGCATAGGTGACGAACAGGATACCGCTCTGCATGGTGATCGGCATACCGAAGGGGAAGGCATCGAGCGGCTGGATATCGATGGGCAGGCCGCCAAGCGCGGACCAGTCGCGGCGGGCATCCTCGATCAGCGCGCTACTCTTGGAGATCCAGACGGCGCGCCGGTGGCCACGGCACCAGCGGTCGAGGATGCAGGCGGCGACCTGTTGGCCCTTGCCGACGCCGGTGCCGTCCCCGACCATGAACCCCATCCGGTAACGCTGTCCGGCTTCGCTTGCCTCGAGCAGCGTGCCTGCGCTGTTCGGCACGTGCAGACCGGGGAGATCGCGCCCGAACGCCTGGCCGGCATAGATTACCGTTTCGAGCTGCGCCTCGGACAGCGCTGCGACGGCGCGCGGCGGCAGGAGCGGCCGGTAGTGCGGAAGCGGTAGCGCGATCGAGGACATCGCCACCGATTCCACCAGCTGATCGGGGTGAGGCGCTGCGCCCGGGATCGCCATACGGGAGAGGCGCCACGGCACATAGATTCCGATCTGCTCCCCGGCGGGGGCCGGCTCGCGCAGCACCTCATAGTCGAGCGGGCGTGGTTCGCTCTCGACCGGCGCCGGCGTGGCAGGCCTGGCGAGGCGGCTTCGGCCGACTTCGTTGAACAGGCTCCGCCGAGGAGCATTGGAAAGAGCCGGTGACGTCGCGGCCGCGGGTGTCGACGGCGGCGTGCCGGGACCGATCCGCGGGGGAAGCGCCAGGACGAGATCGAGCGCCTTGTCGATCGAGCTGACGGTGGTCCGTGCCGGCGTCCCGGTCCAACCCTTGTCGAACAGGCACAGCCGGATCGAGATCGAAGTGCCGTGCTTCGTATAAGGCCGGCCGGTGATGGTGATCTCCGCGCGCGGCGGTACGAACGCGGCGACCGCCTCATAGCTCCGGGCGCAGGTCCCATCGGGGGCGAAGGCGGGCGGCATGATCGCCACGCACCGGCCGCCATCTGCCAGGCGGGCGAGCGCCGAGCGCAGATGGCGGGCTCCCGCATGAGGGTCCCGGCCCCGGCCCTCGCTGCGCGCGAAGGGCGGATTGATCAGCACCACATCCGGCTGCGGTTCGGAACCGAGCAGATCGTCGATGAACTCGGCGTCGTGGCTGAATATGGGCTCCCCGAGCGTTCGTGCGAGCAGCGCCGCACGAAGCGGGTCGCGCTCATTGAGCAGCAGGCGGGACCCCGCCCGGGCGGCATGGACCGCGAGCATTCCGGTTCCTGCCGAGGGCTCAAGCACGGTGTCGGTGGGACCAGGCTGCGCAGCAAGCGCCGCGAGCCACGCGAGCGGTAAAGGCGTCGAGAATTGCTGCATATCGACCTGGCGTTCGCTGCGACAGGTCTGGGTCGGAAGCGCCCGGCCGAACGCTTCGAGCGAACGCAGCGCCTGATAGGGATCGGCCGGGCACAGCGGACCTGGACCGGGGTCGCGCAGCATCAGGACCTGCGCCACCTCGAGCGCATCATAGGCGTCGCGCATCGACCATGCGCCGGAAGCGTCGGTGCTCCCGAAGCGCTCGGTCATGAACGCCGCCAGCGTGCGGCGGGAGACGCGCTGATTTCGGCAGAAGCGTTGATGGAGCAGCCGGGCCACCGCGAGGATTGCCTCGGCCTTGCCGTGGACTGGATCCGGTGCGCAGGCGTCGCCCGGTTCGAATGCGGTAAGAAGCGAAAGGGTCACGCAGGCCTCCGGGCTATGGACAGAGACCAGAGGTCCCCATCCACGGACTCCCTCTCTCCTCTCCGGAACGGGGCGATTCAGGCGTGTGCGCAGCGTCTCGGGAGCATGTCCGCGGCCCGGCCGTCGACCGGACGGCGATCTCGGCGCGATCGGAATCACCACTCGTTGATGGCCTCGCGAAGCCCCCCGTGCGCCGCGGATCGCCATTCTCAATCACGGTCCGGCACGGGCGTGTTCGCCGGGACGGGCGCCGGGGGAGTTGCGGCCGCCAGGCAACAGCGAGGATTGCGTCCTGGCTGAGGCGCGGCAGCTCGATGATGATCTTGATTGCGATGGCGGGAAAAGAGGCCGCGCCCATGGCGCGGCCCCGTTCCTGCTTGCGGCGCTCAGGCGGCCTCGGACTGGTCGTCGGCTTTGCCGGGTTCCTCCGCGGCTGCGCCTGCTTCCGCGGCGACGGCGGTCACCTGCTCCCCGGGCGCGGCGTCGGGGCTTTCCTCCGGACCGAACCGCATCACCGCAGGGAGCCAGGCGAGCGCACGCTCCTTGATGCCGGCCTCGACGATCACCTGGCCGGCGAACAGCTTCTCGGCAGATGCGGCCAGATCGAACTTGCGCGAGGCAGCATAGCGGCTCTTGAGCTCGAGGCCGCCGATCGTCTCGAAAAGCTTGAGGATCGCAGGCTTGGTGATGCGGTCGAAGAAGTTGCGCGCGGTCGGGCGCCACCAGGCAGCGACGTCGATGCCGAGCTTCCTGCCGAGATGGTTGAGGAACGCGCTGCCGGTCATCCCGTCGGGAACCGCATGCAAGGTGCGCGCAACCGCCCAGCCCAGCCAGGCGGCCCGCCCGGCGTCGTCGAGCAAGCAGAACGCGTCATAGCGCGCCTCGACCTCCTTGTGGTGGATCCAGGAACGGTTCAGCCCTTCGTCCAGCCTGACCCAGGCCTCGGCGGCAGCGGAGCCGCTCTCGAAGCCGTGGACGCGCGGGCTCGGCGCGTTCGCCCGAAGCTCGCTCGGCATGCCGTAATAGCCGCTGAGCCGGCTGGCGTTGTCGACCATGATGAAGGTGCCGAGATCGAGCGCGAAGTGGGGATCGCTGGCGACATGGACCGCGAGCAGCTCGGTCTTCATCATCGCCAGCTCGTCGGACAGCCGAACGCTATACTTGATCTGGCCCCCATCTTCCGGCTCGTCGGGCCCTTCCTCATCGCCTTGCGGGTCCTCCGCGATACCGGCACCCTCCCCGGGCTCGGGCGCGGCCGGCTCGATATAAAGCTGCTCGTGAATGCGCGGCCGTCCATCGGTCCCGATCACGACATAGGCGATCGCAGCGGCGCGCTGCTCCTCGGAGATGGTTTCGCCGGTATCGACGAGCGCCTCAAGTTCCTCCTCGAGCTGCTCGATGCGTGCCGACTGCTCCTCGGTATAATCTTCCGCTTCCTCGGCAGTCTCCTCGATCGCGGCAAGCTCGGATTCGATCGCGGCCTTGCGCGCTGCCGCCTTCTCGTCGAGCGGGATCGGCTCGCCCTCGAGCCGCGCCAACTGACAGGTCTCGGAGTAAGGCACCTGGAGCGAAGGGAACGCGCGCACCTCGGCAAAGCCTTCGCGCTCGCGCAACGCTGCCGCAGCCGCGGCGAGCTTCTCCTCGACGAGCCGGTCGACGATGTCGCCGTCCGTCCAGATCTCGGTCGCGGAGTCGGAGAAGAGGTCGCCATCGATCCGTCCGCCGGCCGCCTCATAATCCTCGCGTCCGACCAGGAGGGCCCTGGGATCGCTGCCCCGACAGGATCCGATCGCCAGCATGCGCCGGATCTCGTTGACATTGTTGCGATAGTAATTGTCCGCCAATTGCGAGAACACGCTGGCCTGGCGGGCGGCATCCGCGGTGCTGGCATAGGCGATCGCGACGTCGAGCGTGATCGTGCCTTCGCGCAGCGCCTCGAACACAGGCTCGGCGAGGTTCGCGAGCCGCAGACGTCCGCGCACGAACCGTTCGGTCAGCCCGAAGCGCCTGGCGATGTCGGTCGGAGTCTTGTTCTCGATCTCGATGATGTCCTGGAAGGCGCGGCAGGCATCGGCCGGGTTCATCTCGAGGTTGAAGAAATTCTCCGACAGGCTGATCTCGATCGCGTCGCGCGCATCCTTGAGCACCTTGACGGGGATTTCATAGTCCGCGGGGAAAAGGCCGGCCGCCATATTGGCGTGCACCCCGTCCAGCCGGCGTCCGCCCGCGAAGATGCGGTAGTGACCCTTTTTGCGCGCGACGGGCAGTGCGACGAGATTCTGGATGATGCCATTGGCCGCGATGTTCGCGGCGAGCTGTGCATCGGCCTCGGCGTCGGATGATTTGCGCACGTTGGACGGCGACTTGGTGCAATTCGCGGCCTTGACGAAAATGATGTCATTCATGGGTTGGTCTCCGGATGCGGAGCGCCCTGACCTTCAGGCCGCGAGCCGCACCCGGACTCCCCCTTCTCCACTTCCGCGCGCAGAACGTCGTTCCAGTCGTTGAGCCCGTACCAGGGCCAGAGCGTTTCGATGGCGAGGCCGTTGCCTGCATAGGCGGCTCGGGCCCTCCGGGCCGCCAGCCGGCCGCCCGCATCCGCGTCGGGAAGGAGGACGAGACGCGTCACGCCTGGCGGCAAGGCAATCGCACCCAGGCGTTCATTGCCGAGAGTGGCCCAGACTGGGATATCGAGCAGGATTGCAGCGGAGAGAGCGGTCTCGACACCCTCTGCGAGGCCGAGCGTATCGACTGCAGGCTGCAGCATCACGGCGCCGTCGAGCGGCCGACCCAGGGTCAGCTTCGGCTTTGGCAGATCGCGAGCAAGCACAGGCGCGTCGCGGGCCAGAAAGAGCCGCTGAATCCCCAGCAGCGTCCCGCCGCGCCGGATCGGGGCGATAATCGCGGGGCGGAAGCGGACGGCCCGGGCCGGTCCCAGCGGTGTTCGAGCATGAAAGCGAAGCTCGCCGACGGGCCCCGTGATCGCGCGCGCCGTGAGATAGTGTTCGCCCGGGCTATCCTGGAGGGGAAGCGCGGCCTCCCAGATCCTGCGGGCATATTCAGCAGTCGTCGACCGCCTGGCCGGGAAGCGCTTCTCATCCACCGGAGGCGTGACCGGAATCTCGTGCTGCATCCGGCGTATGGCGCGGATGACGTCGATTGCGGAGCATCCCGCGAAGCATTTGAAGAGCAGGCTCTGCTGGCCGACCCGGATCGAGAGGCTGGGCACATGGTCTTCATGCGCGGGACATCGGCACATCGCGCCTTCCGGCCGCCAGTTGCCGCCGAGCGCGGCGACGATTTCGGCGGCGGCCGCCTCGAGCTGAAGGTTGCGAACAGCGGATTGCACTGGGAATGCTCCTCGGGCCCGGCGGCCCGGCATGAAAAAGGCAGTTCGCCTTCCCCCCTCCCCTGTTGGCCGCCGACCAGCCCGCGGGTCGATTTGCCTGGCAGATCAACCCTCTGATCGGAGGGTAGCGACCGGGGCCGGCCTGTCGGAGCAACGCTCCTGCCATGTGCGGGAGTCAGTCATGATCCAGATTTTCACGGGCCATCCGGGCCTCGGCGTCTCAGCGACGCTGGACAACATGCATCGCGATCGAAAGCGCATCTTCGTTGATCTTCTGCGGTGGGCGGTCCCGGTTGTGGATGGCATGTTCGAGGTCGACCAGTTCGATACGCGGGACGCGATCTACCTTGTCGAAGCCGGCGACGATGGCGAGCATCTCGGATCCTTCCGTCTGCTGCGAACCGACCGGCCGCATCTGCTCGGGGATGTGTTTCCGCAGCTGTGCGACGGTTCCGTGCCGACCGGTCCCGGGACGTTCGAGATCACACGGGGCTGCCTGTCGCCCCGGCTCGGCGCGATCGAGCGGCTGGGCGTCCGCAACCGCCTGATCAGCGCTGCAGCCGATTTCGCGCTTGGGCACGGGATATCGCATTTCACCTGCGTCGCGGACTCGGGTTGGCTGAAGCAGATCGCGACCCTCGGGTGGGACTGCCGCCCACTCGGACCGCCGCGGCGGATTGCCGGCGTGATGACCGGCGCGCTGCAAATCACCCTGTCGGACCGCACGGTCGAAGCGCTTCGCGCCACCGGCACCTATAGCCAGGCCGCGCTGGTGCCCGCCGACCTGTTCACCGAACTGGCTGCCTGAGGAGGAACGGATGCACGCCACCACTGCCATGGCTTCGGGCGCGCTCGCCGCGACTTCGTGGAGCCGGCTTCTCGACGAAGAAGGCTATTGCATCATTCCCGATGCGATCGACACCGCGCATGTCGAGGCGCTCGCACGAGACCTCGATCGGGATTTCGAGAGCACCCCCAATGCGCAAGGCGCGTTTTACGGGGCGTGGACGAAGCGATTCCATAGCCTGCTTCGTCGCTCACGCCACGCCGAGGCGTTCGTATGCCACCCGGGCGTTCTCGCCATTGCCGAGAATGTGCTGGGCCGCGCTTGCGACCGCATTCAGCTCAATCTCACCCAGGCGATCGAAATTGCGCCGGGAGGAAAGGTCCAGCCGCCGCACCGCGACCAGGACATGTG
>Ga0268253_10000147_pt1 | contig 17747 bp, 7 predicted proteins | sample AgamicMgMarz_FD_200250 | JGI IMG/M metagenome (GOLD analysis project Ga0268253, IMG submission 200250) | Agave microbial communities from Guanajuato, Mexico - Mg.Ma.rz (v2) (version 3) | ecosystem: Host-associated > Plants > Phyllosphere > Phylloplane/Leaf | place: Guanajuato, Mexico | collected... | reverse complement strand
ATCAAATCACACCATCTCTGTAATAAGTAAATGCCTCTTTTTCTCCTGAAGTTGTCGGAATTATTCGTAATAAGATATTGGCCACAATTGAAAAGGTCTTATCAATAAAATTTCCATTTATCCGCGCATAGGTATCAATCCATTAACGAATTCTTCTTATTACCTTTTTTTGGGGGGTTCCACAAACAAAGGATTTGTACAGTACGAAATAGCATAAAAACAGATTCATTTCCAAACAAAATGAATTGTTTGAACCTTCTCCTACTACTTCTATTTTCTTTTTTATTCCAATTATTCCAAATACTCAAATTGCTCCTTTTCAAAAATAAATAACAAGAATCAATAAGAAATAAAATAGTTGAATCAAAATCAAATTCATACAAAACTAATGTAGTAGTATAGGAACTATTCCAATTTCATCGAAGCGGAAGAATCAAGTTTTCGATTAGGTCAAAAATCGTTTTGATTGAATTATGATCTAAAGAGTAAAGGAAAAAGAATCGAATAATCATTCTATGATGGAAATCAATAGAATAACTGTTTATTTTTGTTGTGTCCATAGCGAGTATACACTATACAATCAAATAGAAAGATCCCCGGGATGATTCATGAATTTGTAATAGATCGATGAGATAAAGGATTTGTTAGCGAGAACTTGAAAACGTCAAAGGAATTTTCGAATTTTTATGGAATTTTAGTCGAAATCGAAATAGAATCATGGGTGAAGAGTATCCATTAATCATACATGGTCTAAAAAACATAAACCCATCAATCAGTTGATTCGTTCAAATTCATTGATTTAATCCGGTCTATTTGGGTCCCTATCGAAACAAAAATCGAAAGTCTTCAGATAAATATGAATATAGTAATTTCTCGCTCTTTCTTCGGTTTCTGAGTCATAATCATTGTGTAGGAGAGATGGCCGAGTGGTTCAAGGCGTAGCATTGGAACTGCTATGTAGGCTTTTGTTTACCGAGGGTTCGAATCCCGGCCTCGCCTAAGAAAAGGAGATGAATTTGAGGTTATTTAGGTACTGGACAAGCTCTTAGGGAATAATCTCTTTCGTCTTTCTTCCTTTTTTTTTTCGACGATCAAGGAAAGTTTTTATAAGTAAAGGCAGACAACGAGACGAAGATAGCAGACTTGCCTCGAAACAGGAACATAGCATAGGGACATTGCTCCGGACTAGTTAAGTAGTTGATCCCGGCTCCCCCGCTTGGCTCCTCTTTGCTCCGTCTAGACTACGTCACATCTTGTCTACTCAGCTTTTATGGAAGAGCTCAGTCCAACTCTCAAAAAAAAGTAAATTGTCAAGCTTTCGAACTCGCCTTGAAGTTGATGAATGATTGCAAGGCTAGCAACAAGCAGGCTCGCTTATGATCTGCTGAAAGAGTACATCAGGTTTTTTATTAATCCCTCACATTCATGAAGCAGATTGTCGAAAAGGGCTTTCTTTTCTGCAAGCAGGAAAACGACCTTTTTTACGATCCACAGGGTCTAGCTTGATCCCGGTCTCGGGACTTCCCAAGTCACGGAATCAAAGATCAAGTTGTAAACAAAAGGAGTATACCCTATCCAATATATATTTTCGCTTATAGTTAGTAAGAAAGGTGTCACTAACAAAAAAATCCTTAATCAGTAGTGGACTACTAGTTAACGCACTACTAAAGCAGAGTAGCCAGCATGCGCACATAATTTCAAGCCAGAGGATTTTTCAGCGAATGGAAGAAGCAGGCAGGGATAGTGCGAATTTTTTAGGGAAAAGTGCTTTGTTTGATTTGTTCCCAGGTGAGATCCAAGATCTTTCAACGCGTTGATTTCCTACTAAAGAAACTGGGCTTCTATCAGGAGTTTGATCATTGGAAAGGGTCGAAAACTCTCGCTTTATGCTTGAGAAACAGCCTTCCCGGCGATCTGCTTCATTTATGGAGGGTTTGCAAGGAAGACAACTGAATACCGGGAATTCAAAGAGAAGGATTTCCAGAGGTCAATATCTGGCATTGAGCCCGCCTATCCTAAGTATGAGTTGGGAGAGCGAGATAGAGACAAAGACCCAATGGACGTTCCCCTGCCCTCTCTCTCGATGTGGTACCTTTCACTCTGCTCTGTCAAAACTTTCTCGCAATGCCGAAAGGTAGAGCAGCTTCAAGGTCTTCGGCAACGAGTTCAACTGCTGACCCAAGTGGAGATCAAAGAGCTGCATCTCAATCTACGCAATTTTCCGATCTGGATTTGAAGGAGGGTGGGCTTGAAGTAAAAGAAAGAAGCCCCTACGATGACTCATCGAATTTCCTAGCCGGGGAGAAAGCTATCAGAAAGCAAGCCAATGAGCTAATGATGACTAGCCTTTGATTGAAGGCCGGGCCAAGGCAAGGAATGCGAGAACAAGGGCTTTGACTGTATTCAAAAAGCAAGCTCAGATTCATCAGAGAAGCAAGTAGCTGTCGGAGTAGAGGCAGCAGTTGCGGGTTCAGGTGCGGCTAAATCAATATCCCCGTCTGGGGTTGGCGGAGTTGGTAGGAAGCACGGTTGGCGATAAGCTGGTACTGGTTTCATTCTTTCTATTCAATAAATATCTCTTCCCGGAACTGGTAAATCAAATAGACTAACAATGTAGGCACACGTTGGCACAGTAAAGTAAATAAGAGATGTCTCATCCGGTTGAGCTGTCGCAATCAGTCTTTCTCTTCCTGGTAGCAGTACGAATAGGAGATCCAACATGACTGTATTAAGCCTGTCGCAATCAGGGTTAAGCTAGCTCACTTCCTTCTGTCCATCAATCCCATTCGGGGATATCTTTCATCTGAATATTCCTCCCCAAGTAAGTAATTTCCCTATTGATTACTGTTGACATGGATTAATTCGCATTCCTGCTTTCAGGAAGGTGCCTAGCCTTAGCTCATTCGATGCATCAACTATGGCAGTTCCGTTCCTTCCTCCTTCACCCGCTTATTCATCTGCACTTTCCATGGATTGTTCAAAATGCCATTTCTGCTCGGGCTTGCTATTGCGACGGAGAGCTCCGTCACTTCTTAATTGGAGAGAAATCCGTTAATAGTCTCAGATCTTAATGAAAGGAGTTGCGCACTAGCTATTCTTCGACTGCTGCCCAAGAGGGTACTCTGGAGCAACGTTTGAACGCGCTCGGCCTTGTTCACCCTTTCAGCTAAGTATCCCGCTCTTTCCTTGAGTAGACAACACTTCGAAGGTAGCCATTCCATCATGAGGGAATGTCCCAGACTATCCCAAGTCGTAAGCGACAACATGCCCAATCTATCATAGCCAACTCGTTTGCTTCTATCAAGCCCACAAGCTTGAGTCTTCAACCAAGACTCGTTGTTCACTTTCCGCATCACCAACTGGAAAAGTGCTCAGCCCGTCAAGGTCTCTGCCAGAAGCGAAAGTTTCAACCGAAAATGGCTTATCAAACTCAGGCAACTGCAGCACCGGCTCCATCACCATCGCCATCTTCAAATCGTCTTTAGCCTTTTGACAAGCTTCAGACTAGTTTGAACCCCGATCCTTCTTCAGCGGAGCAAGCTACGGCTCGAAGGCTTTATGGCGCGCTTTCCGTTTTCTCGCTTCCCTCTTTCCTCCTGCCGAATCATCAGAGACATGGAATCACATTACTGTAATGAATGAAAAGGTTGGGTTGTCGAGTGATATGGGTGATGAGTGGAGCTCCCAGACAGCGAGAAAAGAGCAGAGCGACAATGCAAGGTGGCCTCAATTAAGCGTAAAAAAATTATCCTTTCTCTCATACTGTCTACAGTACGCTCGTTCCTGTCCTTGCGACTGGTTCTTCCCCAGTCTGGCCAAGGCAAGCCATGCTAAGGACCTAAACTTCACTACCTAGCCAACCATAGTAGCCCAATGTTTTCCCCCGTAGGGCATCACGTTCCTCAAAGGAAAACTAGGAGCACGGAAGCGATGAAAGCATGCCCACTCTCGCCGGCTAACACAATGGATCAATGCAGGGGAGACTAGCCGAGAAGCCTAAGCTAGCTATCAGCTGCCATACCCCAGCGGAGTCTAGTCTTCTTATCGAGATGAGCATGAGTGGTCAAGCCCTGCAATGAGATCATGCGCCCTAAGCCTGGGCTACTGTTGTGTGTGTTCCGATCCTTCCAGTGAGAGCTTACTCCGCTGTTCGTGGTGGAGTAAGGGCGACGGAGTAGGGGTAAAGGCATGCCTTAAGGCAGCTCGTGACCCAGGGTAGGCGCATTAGACTGAATTAGTGTTTGTTTTGGCAGGAGAATAGGAAGAATTGAATGACAAAGCGATATTATCTTAAAAGCAGAACTAGCGCTTAAGGTGCCTAAGCGGGGGAAGAAGTCAAGTCTCATCCCTTGACTACGAAACCGAAACTAAGCGGCTATTCTTCATATCGAGAAATGTTGTGAGAAGGATTTGCTGCGTCACGCTCTCCTTCCTTCAACTATGGCAGTGAAAGCAGCATCCGATGGTTGGGATCGTTCAAAAAGAAAATTCCCTGGAGCTGGAACAACTGCCCCCGTTCGTGCGGCCTCTATCTTTTTACTTATAATAAGATAAGGAGACCATTCACAGCTGAATAAGAGAAAGCGACAAGAGCGTTACCACGAGCTTAACCACACTGGGATCTGGACCTGGAGGTTATAGAGACTCTTTATAATGCTAAGCTAATGTGAATCACATGACATGAAAGAAGAGAAAAGCAATTCAACAAGACTTATTAAAGACTGGAAGCTGATTCAGCTTGAGCAATTCTTGGTTAAACAAGATAACAGGCATCTCTCCTAAGCTAAGTAAGACCGCTAGCACTTTCTAACCCAACGACTTGTTGGCTCGGGTTCCTTCTCTCCCTTTCAAGTTCAGACGTTAGCAAGAAGAGCTGATGAAAGAAGATCGGAGTCGTGAACAGGAAAAGCTAAGCCAAAAAGACAGGATTCTCGCCATCTCTTCAGGTCAGGTCAGAGGGGTTGATGGACATGAAATTAGATCTTTTTAGGCTCCTCTAGGGGAACTCGCAATAGCTCTAACAGAACTTCCAGTTAAAAGCACTTCAACTAGATCGATAGGCTAGCTTGCTGCCTCAGTATCTTTCCCTCGCTCGGCCCCAACTGTAAGGAATCCCCCTTTTTTTTTGAAAAAGGCTCGTACTCAAAAAAAGTAACTGGAAATGAAACTGGTTGAAACAGAACTCCTACCGCATAGTTGAACTCGCCTGGCGTGGGCCTGGCTCTTAAGAGACGTAGCCTTTTCCCTAGCTTTTTTTGGCAACTATCTATCTTTCCGAACTAGATTACACGGACTTACTTAAGAGGGGGCCGTCCCAGAAACGACTATCCCAATCCCAATAGGAACAATCAATGGAAGCCCAACGGACCCCAGAAGTGAAGATGGAAGAAGTTGCTGAAGAACCCGAAGTGACTTGCCAGCTTACTATCCAAGCGAAGCCTGGGGAGCCCAAGAAGGTGGTGCTGGACAAGCCATCACTTCAGATGACTCAAGACATCAAGCCCTTGTACATGAAAGCTCATTGGAATGGGAAGCCCGGTGTCAAGGATTTTGATAGACAATGGATCTGCAGTTAACGTGCTACCATTGAAAATGATATGGAGCTTGGGAAAATCTCTGGACGACCTAATTTCAACTGAGATCTCGGTGGTGGCCTTTACGGGATAAGCCAAACGAGTTGTTGGAGTCTTGCCACTGGAGATAACAGTAGGGACCAAGACTTCTTTGTCTGCATTCTTCGTTGTCAACACCTCAGCTCATTATCAGGCACTGCTAGGGAGGGACTGGATACATGCAAACCTGTGTGTGCCGTCCACCTTACATCCATTTCTATTGCTATGGAAAGAAGATGACGTAGAGATAGTATGGGCAGATGACAAGCCCTTTCTGACGGTGTCAGATGCTGTGGACGCCAGGTACTACGACCCAAATTGTAGACCTATCAGGTTCCGAGGAACTAAGAGGTTTGGGAGCCCCAGGAGTCAAGAGGTTGGTGAGTCTGTTTTCAAGAAGAGAGCCGAAGAGCTGCTGAAACCTCATGCCATCGTGCCGGCCGATCGGTCTACCGCTTATTTCCATTTTGGATGAATAACCTCACGAGAGAAGAGTTGGCAGTGGCTCCTGCGGCCATACAGAGAGCAAGAGTGCAGCACGCCTTGGACAGTCAAGCCTTGAAGGCAATCACGAGAATTAGGTTCAAATCCCTTACCCTTAGTGGGGAGTCTTTATTCAATGTCTTTTTTGATTTTCTTCCCTGTATATGAAGTTTTTCTCCGCCACCGCGCTCTCTATAAACTCTCAAGAATGGGGTTACTGCTTACATGCGCCTTACCGCTTAGTGGCCAGTGCTGCCAATCGGCCTGGGCAAGGCGTGAACAGTCTTGGCCCCATCTCTGGATCTCAAGCAAACAGTGATGAGCGAGACAAGTGCAAACTCGAGGATCCAAAATTCTTTTTTCTTTGGCATTTCCAGGGAAGCCATGTCAATAACCTCTGGATCTTAAGTATCTCCCCGCCGCTCTTTCAAGCCTAAACGCCCTGGCCTATACCAGAGAGACTGATGAGATCGATAGAGAGAACGAGGCCCGGGGAAGAGATCAATTCTTTATAAGATAAGGGGAATACGGAATGGACCGATACGCTCGTTTTTGACCGATTGACAAAGGAGGAACTAAAGTCTCTGTCGATACTGCCTCCTCTCTCCTCTTCTGCTTCTTCGATGAACTCGGCTATTGCTGTTTTTTCACTTCAATAAGACTGTAACGACTATTCGATAAAGACGCATCTCGCATCTCCTTCACTAGAACAGCCCTTACTTAATCTACGATAATCGATAAGAAAATCACTGCCGCGCGTTGAAGCAAGTGACGCCTAAAAGAATGATTCATTCTCTCCTCGGGTTTTGAGCTGTTATAAACGATGTTCTATACGCCCAGCCCAAAAAGCAGGCAGGCAGAAGAGCAGTAGGGGCTTATTCGAGAATAACGCTATCTGGAACTGACATACGACAGAGCTGAATCCAACACTTCAGGAATGTCGGACATGAATGAGCAGACATCTTGCCCATTAGTAAGGGCAGGAAAGGCACTGATTGACCAAGGTCTTAATCCGCAGCTTGAGAAGCTGTTGGTATACACGACAGTGTTCGAAAAGGTCCCGAGGAGAACACGAAGGATAAAGAAATTTCCACGCTCGCTAAGGGGCGTAGCGGAAAGAAGTAGCGGAATCAGGCGACTTGCCACACACCAACCAGGAGTAATTCCTTAGACGACGGATCTAACTCTTTTGAAAAATGCCCAGAAGCGTCTGTCTACTAGTTCAGTTGAAAACAAGGTGTCGAACTAAACTGATAACTGATCGTCTATCGAATCGCCTCTTGAATTGAAAGGCAGGATGCCGAGAATCGTGTCTCTATCTACGAAGAGCAGGCATGTGTGGGACTTTAGGACAAGGCTCTGCAAGACCTTTCGTTTAATATGCCTTCTGTATAGATAACGATATAGAAGAAGCTGCGACGAAGCTAATCTCTCGTCTGGAACCCTCGAACTCCCAGCTTGACGGCTTGACTGCATTACCTTCCTTCGTCACCTTCCCTTTGTCCCTTAACTGCTGACAGCAATTAGCTTTGAATCCCGGATTTTGCTTTGTCTCATGCAAAACGAACCTCTCATTTTCTAACCTCTTATGGAAAGCAGCCAAGCGGGTGAAGCCGCGGGGGAAGGAAATCGCGGATTCCCTGCCCTACTTTACCTATCCCGGTCTACGAAAGCCCAAGGTCGATCGTGTCGCTATAAGAGCTCCTTCCGGAGGGTTCATTTCCAGCATAGTGGTGAACCCCTTTTAGTTTGAGACTGTGGAAACCCTTGTAGGCTATTACTGTCTTTCTTTCATCCTTTCTTTCTCTTGCTTCTGGAAACTCTTTCTATCGGGGCAGTCAAGTTCCCCCCCCCCCTTCTTTGTGATGTCAAAGCAGTGTATTCTTGAGTTGACTTGTCTTCCCCGAAGCCGGTAACCATGGAGGTCGGAGAAGTCCTATCTCGAGTGTGGGGCCTAGAAGCCTTCTAAAAGCTTGAATCCCTTTACTGTTAGCAGAACTGTAAGAGTACGAATTGCTCTTGCTTTTTGTATAGAGGAATGCCAAAGTCTTCATTTATCTTTCCCTTTTGGAAAGCAAAATTTTGTTCTTTTTCTGATCAAAAGGAATCTAAAGTCTTGAATACTCTTCTTGGGTCTTGGCTTTTAGTAGAATATCTTTGAAAACAGCGCATGGATGCTCTGTTCCGGACAAAACCTCGCTGCTTCTTTCGAGAGAAGCACTACTAAGAAGGGCCGTTAAAGCGAAACCATTCCTCTCTTTCGTATATGAGCTGTCTCGCGCTACTACCTATTTCTGTTTATAGAGTATCTTCCTTTCCTTAGTCGGAGCAGTGAGTGTACCCAGTCTACCGAGGAAGAATGATACAGATGCTGCTTGTTAGAGATGCCCTAAAGGAGTAGCGAAGCGCTCTTCTGGTGAGTTGCCTTTGACTAGCTCAGCCGTGCCGTCAGCGACATTTCTTTCTGGTTGATGATTCCTTCTTTCGTAACATATATCTCTCCTTTTCTCTGCTTGCTCATGGAACAACTACTAGCGACTCCTCTTTATTGGCTAGCGGGCGTGCCCTTCTGGCGTGGGTGTGCTGTCGATTATTGATTCAATCCCCTAAATAATCAGACACCAGCAATGCTTTGGCTAGCCCATTTCCTTTCTGTCTCTGTCTGTATAAAGTCGAGTTGATAGTTTGCTAGAATAGGGCTTTTTGCGTAGTAAAAAAATTATTAGTGAACCTCTGGGCTTCATAAGTTGGATTTGGAACTACTGGAATAGACCCTAAGTCAAGAAGCAAGGGATGAGCTGCTTAAGAATGAGTAGTCGCGAGCTTTCGGGGCGGAGCTCTTCATAGAGCCTCAGTTCTCATAGCGAGGCTTAGGATAGGGCACGGTTTACTTGAAGTACTTTCTTAAGTCAATCACCCTTGGCGCGTCTGGTCGTATCGTATATAAGAAGACGCCTTTCTTTTAGGAAAGATCTTTCCCTATCTTTAATTAAATAGAAATAATGAAATTGAAATAAGCTATAGACCTAATTTTCCTGGGATTGTAGTTCAAATAGGTCAGAGCACCGCCCTGTCAAGGCGGAAGCTGCGGGTTCGAGCCCCGTCAGTCCCGACCTAGGCGCTGCAACAGGATTTCATAGAAAGAAAGCAGTAAGCCTAGCGGCTTTCCTATGATCAAATAGCACTCAGGAAAGGATTTCTCCTCAAGTAAGTGTTCCGAAAGAACGGAAAAAAAAAAAGAATAGGGCATTCGCGATGCCATCTGTATGGTCTAGCTGTTGATGGTACCTCACAATGGGGTGCAGCCCACGCCGAGCCAACAACAGAACAGGTCCTAATATACTGCGATCACCCAAACCTTTCTAATACTTCAATCCTGTATTGTATACGAAATTTCTTCAGTTGCTTACTCGCCCTAAGCACAAGCCAGACCGAAAAGAAGTTCTTTATCCATCGAACGGTAATGGACGAAGAGCGAGGAGGCATTCTTCAGAGAGAAATTGAACGATAACTGAAGAGGTAATCCTTTTTTTAGTTTAAGGAATAGGCCTATTCCCTCCTATAGGAGGGTGGGAGGCGCTAGTCTTAAGCATTTCTTACCTTTTTCTTCCGTTTGGGAGGGTAAAAGTGAAGTCTCAGTTGTGGAGTCTTTAATACCGTTTGGGGTTCAGTAAGAGGGTTCCTTTCAGTGGCATCAGGATGCTTAGCTAAGCGCGATTGATTCTCTTCACGCTTGGATCAAGGAGCTTTACTAGCTAAGGTAAGGAAAGAGATGCAAAGTGCGAAATCAAAAGAGGGAACTCTCCACTCGATCGTCCGTGTCTTTCGGATGGTGTTCTCGGTCCTTTCTTCCGTCATGCCTGGCTAGGAGTGAGAGAAGTGATGGCATTATTAAAGGCTACCTCTTCCCTTTATAAATAGAAGCCAAGACTAAGTCATTTAGTAGTTTTTTATTTCCATTCTGCTTGTTCCATGTCTACCCGATTCTCCAACTTCTATCTTTTGTTTGTGGTTTAAGGGCTGGCACAACACATGGACTTAGACTTATTTTTATGAAACCATTCTTTAGCAACTCATCTACTTGTCGCCTGAATTCAGCATACTCCATAGTCTTCATCTTTGTCCTCTATGCTTGAATTTAAGCTGAAATCCCGGAATTCAAGATCAAGGGTGGAATCTTGCGTAAAGGCCTTGTGTACAGGTAGGCAGGAAGAGATAGTAGCTCGCAGGCCTCCACCAGAAGTGATGAATTGCTTTGATCCAATCTGCCTCCTAACCATTGCAGGTGCATAGCTAATGGCTCCCCACATTTAGGTTTTGCCACATCTGTATATCACATCGCATGGAGTCATCCAGGGTGCTCTCCACACTTCACTCTGATCGTCCATATGGCTGAGGATTTCAATCCACCCCAGGAAAAAGTATGTAAGGTCCCGGCCACTGAAAAGAGTGGAATTCTATTTTCTGTGAAGTAGAGTAAAGTGAATCTGTCTTTGATACAAAAGAGATGGCTCTCCATCCAGATGTATAATAATGGAGCACATCCTAAAAATATCCTCAGTTCTGCAATGATTCAAAGACCGATCCTGGGGAATAAATAAAAGGTTGAATCACAGGTTGAGCTTTCAGTAAGCCCTTTTTTATCGACTCACTAGACGGGGAATATGCGTACAGTAGAAAAAGCTTAAAGCAACTAGCAATGCTACCATAAATCTTTGAGAGTTTTACCAACCCTGCCATCCTAGAACGTTAGCGTACAAGAGGGGCATTTCTCAATTGAGTTAGAAACACATGGAATCTCAGATGTGGAAGTTTTATTCCGATTTATTTGGCCTTTAGTTGGCTGCATTCTAGGTCTCACCTAAGATCCTTAGTCTATCCGAGGCTATCGTTAACTGGGGCACGATAGAACCGATGGTCAGTACCTCTTTACTTTACTAGGGAAGGGGTTCCCGGGAGATAGCTCTGGTTCGTGCGCATTAGAAGTAGACATGAGTGGTTGTCTTAGCGCGCATCGAAGCGACATGCGTGAAAGACCTTGCCTCAGTGCCTTTGTCCTTCTCGCTTTCTTTCTATCTAAGCTCTTCGATCCTGCCTCACTTTGATTCTTGCGCTTGCTTGTGCCCCCTTCTTTCTTTGGCGCTTGCCTGGATCGCTATCATACTAGCAGTAGTGCTGTTTTTTATTTGAGCTTCCCTTTTTCCTTTTATCGAGCATAATGATTCGAATCGGGCTTTTTGGTCAAATTCTTTGCCGAAAGAGTTCTCCCTTATCGGATGGCATCAGATTCCGGTGGCGGTTAGCGTTCTTTATGGGTATTATTCGGTTCCAGTGGCTTCGACGCTTTGTGGGCGATATCGGATGGTATCTCACCGCATAAGTGTCAGGGATGGCGTAGTTCATTAGTGCTTTCCCGAGGATGTCTGTGCCTGCTCTCTCGTCTTTAGTCTTTCTCGGCGTCAACCGTTCCTATACCTTACCTTATTGCGCTGTGCGCTCTTCGCCTTCTAGCTAGCAAGCCAAAGGAAGGGCGAGATAGAGCTCAAAGACAGGCTGAGGGCAAGAAGGACAGACGAGACAAGGAAGCAAAAAAAGGAGAAAAGAGAAATCAGAATAGAGGTAACGGTTGAACGAACGGTAGGCCCAACTCTGTATACTTAGCCGGAAGCAGGGCATTCCACCGATTCGACTTAGGGAGAATAGCTTTCCCCTATAGTTTAAGAGCTTCTTTCCGTTACTAGTTTACAAGTTTTGTATTCACTCGGAGCCACTCTGTAAACAAAACTGGCCGTTAGTCAAGAGGTTAGTTACCGTGTTCGGTATCGGCAGAGAAAGTAGAGAAGGACAGTGACACAATAGCTCTAACATAAGCAAGCTTGAAAGAGGGAGCAATGCAGTCAGTATACAGAATCGGCTTTTTAACCATTCGATTCGCGGGCTTAGTCACCCCTACCCTATGGATGGTTTCATAGCTTCTGTCAGGTCAGGAGTGAACGAAGGAAAGGTGCTTTCTTTGAAGCCTTCCTTTGATTGTGCGTTTACGCTTTGTTTAAGAAGCTTTTAATGCGCTTTCTAATCCGCTTCTGTAAAGAAAGGAGAACAGAGAGGCTAAGGCTAACTAACTTACATGATTGAAACTATGCCTGAAAGGTGAACAAGAAGAGTGTTCACTAGTAGCTAGTATTGAAAGAAAAGAAGCCGTTCCTTCGCTGCTTGCTTCGTGCGCTAAGAGCTTTCTTTCCTTGCCTTAGGATAGGAAGAATTGAATAGGAACATAAAAGGACATTATTCAGAGTGAAGAACTACCTTTGCCCTAACTCAGAGAGAGAAGGCCGCTCAAGCAGAATCCGAATACGACTTTCGCTAAACTTAAGCTCTTTACTGCTAAGCTGATCACAACTTCACATTCAACAACAGCAAGAAGACGACTCTCAGTATGCTGACCACGGACTGACTATAGCACCAACAGCTAGCTTGCTTGGTATCGGATCTTTCCTAAATGAATAATTTTCCTCTCGACGGGAACTCCTACTACTTCTAGTTAGTCTACCTACGTCATTCTTTTGAAGTGAAGCAGAAAGCAGATGGACACTTTTTCACTAAAACAGCAGTTAGGCCCTTTCCATATGTCCCTACTAAAGCACTCGAGGAAGAAGAAGCAGACGAGTACGGTTCATACGGTTATGCCGCATCTCCATCTCTAGGAGAAGCAGCGTCATCGATTCCTAAACTGCTAATGCCCCCTCTTCCAACTGAAACTCATTCAACAGGAGCAATTGCAGCTTCTTCTATTCCCTTCCTACCCGAGCTCCTAACTCGTTGACTTGAGGATGTCACTGGGGATGTGTACATAGGAGAGCTATTCAGGCTTACGCAGGATTTTACCCAGGATATTCAAATTGACTACAATGAATGCGAGATGCCAGAAGAAGGGTAGAGATATTTGTGTTTAGCGGGACAGGATCACCGGAAAGCGGGGAAAGGGAAGCTGCTAGCCCTGATTCGGGGTCTTCTTCTGGCCCAGAAGCTCTTTCCGAAGCGCAGGAACATAAACTACCGGAGATGGCCAATCGGCCGGGTTAAACGTCACTCAAATACGGGTAAAAAAGAAGCAAGCTGACCGGCTTTCTAAGGAAGTAGGGCCGTAATACCAAACCCTTTCTTTTGAATATCCCGCCTCTACCACTTGATCTGGTTGGGCTGACTTCTTCGGCTTAGGTCCCTGGGTCACAATCTCCTGCCCGAAATGACGGAACAAAGGGAGTCACGGGCTAGCCTATAGGAAGAAACTACGACCCCGCCCACGGAATAAGTCCAGTTACGGATTCGAACGAATGCCCGAGCTAGCTTTAAGGTATACTATAGTAGTAAGAGTCCCAAAAGAAACGGTTAGGGGGTCATCGAATCGAGTTGTACCACTTTTGCTTTGATTCCGTTACGAACTTCATTCTCCAGTCTCGGTTGTACATTACGAGTCCATCTCATCAACCCCTCAATTTGGTACGTCATCAAGGATTGGAAGATCTCGATCTGCGAGCCCTGGCTCGACGATAGAATCCAAAGATGAGGTAAAGTCGCTAACCTTCTTTCGTCCGGGTCGTAATTGAATGTTTTTTCGTATATAAAGCTCTTTCTCCTTCGGACCCTCATTCACTACGAGGAATTTGACCCCATCTTCCTAACCTCAATCTTGTTCCTCCAAAGCTTTATCCTAGAAAAGAGGCTGTGCCGACAAAAGAATCCGATCATTTTTCTCTTCCTGTATAAGCTTTCATTTTAGACTTTGACGGACTTAAACCATAGGGAGCAACTAGGATACAACATCCGAGTTAGCAACTTGAAAAGCAATTCGGTAAAAGCTTCTCAACTTGAAGGTGACCCTTTTCCCCTCGTACCAATTAGAAATCGGATTTGAAAGAACTCAGTATATAATAACTTACTACTCAACCTAATAGGTGTCAAATAGAGGTTGAAAGGTCTGACGCAGCCTCTAAGCCCGTTTCACTTTTTTCTACAATCACTGGCGTAAGAGAATTGGCAGATGCCCTTGCTGCGGATTCGTCTGGTCATTGAGATTCGCCTCTTTTGCTCTCCCATTCGAAACCAGGCGGATTTCTACCCATCATCCCGTCCGAAGGCCGAACTGGATTACTATACAAACACAAAAACAATGTGACCCTTTGCAGATTCTGCCTCGCTGAGTGGTTTTGTATCACAGTCTTCTAGCCCCGATGCCTATCCTCAAAGGAATAAGGCAGGCCGAAGTGATAAACTGATCCATTGACCCTTTCTTTTTCGGAGTTTGGGTCTATTACCAGGCTTGGACCAGGTCTACCAAACGAACCAATTCCTCTTTTCGCTTCTGTTACAACCGGAGGTCTTCCGCTTTAGTTGTGTCGCAGCATAGACTTCCCCGCCCTAAAACAAGAAAATAAGTGCACTTCCTAACGATTCTAATCAGGTTTTTATTCCTATTGTTATTGATAGAGATTCAAGTGCGTAAAACACCTCTTCAAGAGAAGACCCTAAGTAGCTGGATTCTCTCATAAGCTATTTACGCGCTTTCAGACCGATAGATTTATTCTATGGCGAAGGATCTGAAGGTCTGGGTCCTACCTTGAAATAGGTAGTTTTCTCGCTAACGCGTTGAGCTTTGGCCCACCCATTAACAAGCAAGAAAGCCGAAACAAGAAGATCTGAGCTAGCAGCTGAGTCTCCCCCACAAGCTTATTCAGCGGATTTATCGCCGGAAAGGTGCTTTAGCACATGTTCTTAGGGCCGATACCTGGATAACCTTAGTTCAGATGGAGTGATCGGTAAGTCTTCACTTTTGAAAGTCAGTTCAGGAAGAAAGCCGGTGAGCCAATTAAGTGTTTTTCTCCCTCAGGTACGACAATTCAATGATCATTCTTCCTGCCCCTACATGAAAATTGAAATAGGGAAGGTGACGGCAGTGAATGAGAAAGATCGAATCTCAGGCTAGGTTGTAAGCTTAAGCTTAGTTTCTCATTTGATCACTTGTTTGAGGCGGTTGTACCATCCCATCGGTCAAAGACATGAGAATAGAACGAAAAGTTACTCACTTAAGGCCGGTTTCAAGCAGGGGCAACCGTAGGCACGGGATGCTAGCTTCAGGTTGCTTTTCTTTCGCACAGTTGATCTTCCATGCTATTCGTTTCATTTCATTTCACTCATTCCATCCTCCTCTCTCCGCTCCAGCCAGTGATCCACTTCGAATAGAACTCAACGTTGTGCGCTAGGTTTCAAGGTCAGATAGGGCTTTTCAGATAGGGGTTGGCATAAAGAAGTAAAGGAAACAATTCCCTTTCTCCTGTTGAGTCCATTGGGGCTTCAGTAATAGATAGATCTCTTTCCCTTAAAGGGAATAGCTTCTCTTAAGAATTCGTTCTTTCCTTTCACTCTATCTAAGGATATGTGTAGGTCTAAGGCGCTGATAGATTCATTTCTTTCCTTTTCAAGTGCTAGCTAAGAAGTGAGTTTTCAATACCTAAGGCAAGTTCTATAAATTCGTTAATTCAGTATCAATACTTATTTGATTGAAGCCTATACCTTTAGCTCTTTTTTTGCTCTTGAGCGAATAGGTTACTTTATTAGAAAATCTCCCTTTGCCTTTAGAAGAAGAGCTTCCTTCTTTTGAAAGGATACGCAGGAGTCCAAATGTTTGAGCCTGTTCTATATAGGAGGGGAAGAAATTCCTTCCATCTATCTGGCTATGAAAGAAAGAAGTCCTATGCGAGACCAGAACTCTCTGCCCTTCACTCTTAGAGGGAACGTAGCGAGCGGCAGTTCTTCCTGGTGTCTTGACCTCCGAGGGTTTATGGGAAGGCCGATCTACGATAGCCTATACATGAATTTATCATTTCTTATCATACGCGAATTGGATGATCGAAGCATACCCGCAATTTGAAATCCACCAGTCGGGTACGAAGACAGGGGAGAAGGCCGAAGTGAAATCCCGAAGAATGCCGGATGTAAGTCAGTCTAAATAAGATGATACCTATTCAATCAAGGTAGAAGTTCCTACCGTCCAGGAAGGAAGCACTTATTTGATTCCAGGAGTGGCCCGAGATCGGCCTTCTATTTTCCAAAAATATATAGAATAGGGATTCTTCGTCCAAGCGCGCATTCTGTTGCCTGTGTCAGGAAGGCTGCTCTTCCCCAGCAACTGCGCCTGTGCTCGTGTTGAGCCTCTGTCGGGAAGCTCCACCCCGGCCACTTCGCCACCTTTGTTTGGTACGTAGTTTGTCAAATCAAATAGATTGATTACTGTAATGAATGAATTCGGGGATATCAGCTTAGTAAAGATCTCTGGGCTATCGGCTAGGAGTTCTCATCCGTATTAGACCATGAAATGCCTCATCCGTGAGAAAGATGATATATTGGCTCACAATTTATTGAATTCAAGAACGAGGCCAGCGGGCGTACATTACCAGCATTCCCAGGTGTGGGTTAAGCCTAGGTAGTCGAGCTTCGAGGAGTCGTTAGCTCCTTTAGTCGATGAAATGATCTTTGTATCTTTGTTTGTTAGTATCCCCAGTACTGAGTTCGTTTGATTCACTCACTCACACCGGAACGAACGGACGGAATAAAAGTAGTGAGTCTTCCGTCTGTCTTACTCGTTTATTCCACTCGTTTCGTTCGTTAGTTTGATTTGAAGCTAGTTAGTGAACAAAGATCATTTCATTGCGCGTAACCTTGTCTCCCCTACGATTCGAGACAGAATTGCCTTATAAAGGACAGAGGCTCGATGGAATGCTTTATTGATTGATTGACCGGACTTACTTAAGCTTGTCCTAAAAGAACTAAAACAAAGAACCATTTCACTACTAATTAGTAGGACAGACGGTCCGGTCTACTAAGGGGGTCTACTTTCTAACAAGCATAAAGAAAGGGCATAGCACCAGCGGTCCCGGTGGAACTCTTTGATCGCCTCGTCTAAGTTCACCATTCATTGCGTATATAGACCAAAGTTTGTCAAAAAGTAGCACCTCCTCCACTTTCTTATGTGAAAGCGGCATTAGTAGCGATGTGTTCTGACCTTTCCGATCAATGGCACTATGCTTCACACATGTAATTGGAGTATGTTGTCGGGGAAAAGATAGGCTTACAGAAGAAGGTGCATCTTTCTATTTGATGGATGGCATCGGAGATTCTTTCAACATGGAAACTTGTATAGGCCCCTATGGAACCCTTCATAAGGGATATGGCTATAATGAGAATCTCTTGCTTTCCGCAGCACCCGCTAGTGCACATACACTTTCGTTTATGGCCTGATCTATGCTTATGCTGAGTCCGCAGACTGCTTTCTCGCGAAATCCATGATGTGAATCTCTCTTTCCGCTCGTGAGCAGAATTCGTGCTAGACTAGCTATACTATAACTATAAAAATCGATTATTGAAGTGGTAAACTATAGGCCGAGTCCCTCGAGCATTGAAATTGAAACTAAGTTCGATGGCCACACCAACCCCCCGTTGCCTGTTATGAAGAGAACCAGGCTATGTCAGATTCCTTAATGAATCTGAGATGAGCTTGAGAAAGGCTTTTCATAAACTCTTTTCTTTCTCTCTGGGCAACAAGGTTCAAATCATTTTATTTATATAGAGCGGACAGATCCCTCTAACCCACATCTG
>Ga0268253_10000145_pt1:7500-17965 | contig 17965 bp, 7 predicted proteins | sample AgamicMgMarz_FD_200250 | JGI IMG/M metagenome (GOLD analysis project Ga0268253, IMG submission 200250) | Agave microbial communities from Guanajuato, Mexico - Mg.Ma.rz (v2) (version 3) | ecosystem: Host-associated > Plants > Phyllosphere > Phylloplane/Leaf | place: Guanajuato, Mexico... | reverse complement strand
TGACTGATTCTAATTTAAATTCAGTCTTTCTTCTTTTTGACTTTATTTATGTAAAGAAGAGGAAAGACTTCTTTTTTCATTTTTTTTTTTCATTAAATGAAAGGAAAACTATCTATAAAAAAAATTGTATAGAATAGCTTCCATCTTCTCCACTGATAGTGAGAGAACGAAATCTGGGTAAATGCCAATACCTATTATTGGTAGAAAGATAGAAGTCGAAACAAATAACTCGCGCGGTCCAGAATCAAAAAAATAAGAGTTTGGAATATTAAATACCTTATATCCATAGAACATTTGACGTGACATAGATAATGAATAAATAGGAGTTAATATCATTCCAATTGCCATTCCCAAAATAATAAATATTTTGGCTAGTAAAAGATATTTTTGGCTGGTAATTATTCCACAAAATACTATTTATTCTGCAATGAAACCACTCATGCCCGGTAACGCAAGAGATGCCAGTGAAAAGCTACTGAAAAGTGTGAATATTTTTGGCATTGGAATAGCTATTCCGCCCATTTCGTCGAGATAAACAAGACGTATTCTATCGTAACTAGTTCCCGCTAAGAAAAAAAGTGCAGCACCACCATGAGAGATTATTTGTAAAATGGCTCCATTAAGTCCCGTATCCTTTAGAGAACTAATTCCTATAATTATGAAACCCATGTGAGATACAGAGGAATAGGCTATTCTTTTTTTTTTATTACGTTGTCCGAGAGATGTTGAAGCTGCATAGATTATTTGTATTGTGCCCATTATTATTAACCAAGGAGAAAATAGAAAATGAGCATGGGGTTGGTTGGGGTTCCATATTGATACGAACCAATCCATATGCTCCCATTTTAAATAAGATTCCCGCTAGAAGCATACAAGTACTGTAATGTGCTTCTCCATGGGTATCTGGTAACCATGTATGTAAAGGAATAATCGGTAATTTTACAGCAAAAGCAATAAAAAATCCAATATAGAATATTATTTATAATGCCAGAGGATACGATTGATTAACTAATGTTTCAAAATTGATGGTTCATTGGAACCATATAAACCAACACCCAGAGCTCCCATTAATAGAAAAATGGAACCCCCTGCAGTATACAAAATAAACTTAGTAGCTGAGTAGAGACGTTTCTTTCCTCCCCACATAGATAAAAGTAGATAAACAGGAATTAATTCTAATTCCCACATTATGAAAAAAAGTAAAAGGTCTCGGGACGAAAACGATCCTATTTGACCACTGTACATTGCTAACATAAGGAAATAGAATAATCGAGAATCTCGAGTAACCGGCCAAGCCGCTAAAGTAGCTAAAGTGGTGATGAATCCCGTCAGTAAAAAGGGTCCTATCGAAAGTCCATCTATTCCTAATCTCCAGTGAAAATCCAAAAAATGGATCCATTTATAATCTTCTGCCAGTTGGATTAATGGATCGTCCGGCTGGAAATGATAACAGAATGCGTGCGTAGGTTGTTAGAAGTAGCTCTAGCATTGAAATACATATAGTATACCACCGGATAACCTTATTTCCTCTATGAGGAAGAAAGAAAATAAAAGAACCTGCAAATATGGGCAAAACTACAATTGTAGTTAACCAAGGAAAATAATTCATGGTAAAGACAAGATACACTTGAGCCAAAAAAAACTAAACCCGTACCCGGAATTTATTTAGTTAGGGTACGGTACAGGTTTTTGTCGGTAAAAAAAAATAAAATATAAATAGAATAGAATGGATTCAAGTGGACTTTTCTGAAACGTATCAATAAGCTAGACCCATACTGCGGGTTGTTTCAGGCCCTAAATAAACTCGAACACTTAAAAAATCGGTTGGACAGGCAGATTCACATCTCTTACAACCAACACAGTCCTCTGTTCTTGGAGCAGAAGCTATTTGTTTAGCCTTACATCCATCCCAAGGTACCATTTCTAATACATCTGTGGGACAAGCTCGTACACATTGAGTACACCCTATACATGTATCATAAATCTTTACTGAATGTGACATTGAATCTATAATTTTTTTTAACTTGATTAATTTTCGATCTAGTTCTAGTAAAGTAAATGAACCACATATTCAAATACCAGATGAATCAATGATTTACCAGAATTTTAGAATTAATCTACTTCTGGATTGGATCGGCTTATTAGAAAATAAATAAAAAGAGGAGGCCCAAAATACTTTTATTTATTCCATTTTGGAAAGTATGATTATACCTTAAGGTGCCATACTTAGTAATCTAATTTGAATTGATGACTATTCAAATTAACATGTTTTTATTTGAGCTTTCGAAATTTTCAATTGACTGGTTAATTCTTTATAACGTACTTTATCTTTTTTAAACAAATAAGCCAGTAGTCGTTGCCGTTTTCCTAGAATTTTTCGTATACCTCTCTGAGATGAATAGTCTTTTTTGTGCAATTTCAAATGTGAAGTAAGTCTTTTTATCTTATTGCTAAGACGGAATACTTGAAATTCAACGGACCCCCTGTTTTCTTCTTTTTCTTTATGCGAAATAACAGATATGAATGATTTTTTTTTCATAAAATTGAAACCTTCCTTTTTTTTTACCAAATATGGAATTTTGCCAATCAGTAATAATAACGCCAGCTATTTTTCTCTTGTACACATAATAATCCGAATTCCCTTATTCACTCATTTTATGAAAATGAATGAATAAAGCAAATTCGGTTGATTCTTTTCTAGATCTAATTGATACGTTATCGAATTAGTATCATGTATCGAAATTGGATGTAAGACAAGGCGTGTGCGCATCTATTTATCTACTAGATGATAAGGAATATCTAAGATAAATCTATCATAAATGAGTTTTTAATCGTGGATACATATGTATTCTTTATATACTAAAACGACTACCTTTTTAATCGTGGATACATGCGTATTCTTAATATACTAAAACGACTACCGTTATTAGTATCGAACCAATAACGATTCATACAAGCTAAATCTTCTAATCGATAATTGGGCCAAAGAAAGAATTTGATAAGTTTCTTTTTATCTCGATCAAGATCTTTGCTTTTATCAAAAAATTGACTACCTTTATTTACCCTATTCCCATTGCAATATACTGGGTTTTTATCCACACCTTTATTATTCCTTGAGTTGAAACAAATAAGAATTCTCAATTCTCGACGACGTCTAGGCGATAAAATATTTTCAGGAATAAGCAAATCATAATTGTTTTTGTCTCTGGATCTTTTTTGATTATTTTGGCGTTTTTTACTCTTATGAACCCATGAAATACCTATGGTTTGATACAAATAAAATTGCACATCCATCTTAGACAGGCGAATTGGTTCAATAAAAAATGCTCCCTCTTCTAGCAATGTGTTCATAGGTGTAAAGCCACTCTCCATCATTAGATCTAGATGTAAATCTCCCTTTTTCAGAAAGGTTATAGCAAAGCTTTTTTGTATTTTGTGTTCTTTCAATTGAAGCATAAGAACACCTAGGTCGATATTGCTTAACACGTCCGGATCCTCCACAAACCTATTCCAGTCCATTTGATAACTAACAAACTTTTTCTCCGCGTCAAGAAAGTCTTCGTGTATACTAATGTTGTTTTCTTTTTTTCCAAAGTACTTTTGGACAAATGATATATAACTTTGATGACCCGAGTTTATTTGTTTATTTAGAGTTACAGGATCAATAGGATCCTCGATTTTCTCTTCATTGACACTAGCCTTCTCGTTTTTCTTTCCTTTGACACTAGCCTTCTCGTTTTTCTTTCCTTTGACACTAGCCTTCTCGTTTTTCTTTCCTTTGACACTAGCCTTCTCGTTTTTCTTTCCTTTGACACTAGCCTTCTCGTTTTTCTTTCCTTTGACACTAGCCTTCTCGTTTTTCTTTCCTTTGACAATAGCCTTCTCGTTTTTCTTTCCTTTGACAATAGCCTTCTCGTTTTTCTTTCCTTTGACAATAGCCTTCTCGTTTTTCTCTTCATTGACACTAGCCTTCTCGTTTTTCTCTTCATTGACACTAGGATTCTCGTTTTTCTCTTCATTGACACTAAAATTTTCAAAATCGTGAAAAAGCAAATTTATTGGTATAGTCCAGGGCTTCCGTTTATATACATTATAAAGTGAGACAAATTCTGGGAAGAACCAAGATTCTATCGATACAGGACGACTTAGTATTTTTTCATTCATTCCCATCCAATCAAAAAGTTTTTTATTTTGATGTGATCGGTTAAATTTTTGAGAAATTTTGTGACAAAAAATATCTTTCTGATCATCAAAACATTCTTTCTTTTCTGTCTCATGAATTTCTTTTTCTTTCTCATCAATTTCTTTTTCTTTCTCAGAAATTTCTTTTTCTTTCTCAGAAATTTCTTTTTCTTTCTCATCAATAATTTCATCATCAATATCAAATTCATAAACAAGTTGATAATTCTTAGGTTCAATCTTAGTATACTTATTATGGATCCAGGCTTCAATACGACTACGACCTTTCTTTCTAAGATGATCAAAATGGATAATTTGCCAATCAAAATATTTTCTATCCGGATTTTGCTCTATATCCGTATCCGTAATATTCCTATAATAAGTGATAGGGATACTCCACCCCATATCAATAAAATTGCCTTTATGTATGTTGTAATTATTAGTATAAGAAAATTCTTTATTTTTATTTCCTTGGAATGGTATCCTATAACTATATGAATCCTTCGTATCCTCATGAAAAAGAAATTGATATGATAAAACCTCATATTTTTGGTTTTTTTTAAAATTGTCCTTTTCATTCTGTAATAACAATAAAGGGGCTTTTGCATTTTGGTAATTGGAATTTATTAATTGTTCTTTTTCATATGAATTCCATAAATAAAAAGGATTCCATTTTTTTTTTTTTTTTTTTTCCCCCCGCAAATATTTATTGATTTTATTTCGCCATTTTTGTGGTACTAAATGAGACCATTTTCTCTGAGATAAACCGTATTGATAATTACTTTTTAACCAGTTTTTCCATGGATTCATTCCAGAATTTGGAAGTTTCTTAGTCCTTAGTTCGGAATGAATTATTCCTTGTGCTCCAAAATAATCTTTTATTTCATTTTTAAGAAATAAAGATGTTCCGTAATATTGAAAGACAGATCTTAACTTATATAAGTTAATTAGTTGGGCTTGTGATAATTTGTAAAATACGTAGGCTTGTGACAAAAAAGATAAATCAGAATGACTTCTCAATTTCTTCTTAATCTTACGACTAAGCAAACTACTAAACAAAAAATGTGATTTTTGTATAGTCGAAATAAACTGAATTGGATTTTGATTTGTTTCATTATTGTAAATTGATTTATCCAAATTTTTTTTTGTTGATTCAAGAAAAAGAAAAAATTTTTGTGTATAAATTCTGGAAATATTTAAAATATCTAGAAATAGATCTACATATATCTTTTCCATAAAAAAACCTGATTTACTGATTAATCGAGCAGTTCTTCTTTTTAATATTTGAACAATATTTTGGAGTGATTCTAATCTTTTAACACCATAATGTGTTTTGTTAGGGCTAATATTTACAATTTTTGAAATTTGATCCATTTGATTTCTGATTGTACTTCTTCTATTAGCCAGATCTTTCATTCTTTTTTGTGTCAATGAATAATGTGTCAAATTCATGAATTGGGCTTCAATGGATGATTCATGAATCATCTGATTATTAATTATAGAATCGTTTTCTTTTATTATTTCACTTGAATTGTCTCTTAATTCAAATTCTAAATTTGGATTTACGTTTGAAAGGTTTTTTGATAATCTTTTTTTCAATATTTTTTTCAATATTTTTTTCAATATTTTTTTCAATATTTTTTTCAATAGACGCTTTTGAATAACAAAAATCCATTTGTGGTTATTTCGAAATTTTTTAAATTCTTCGTAGAGTTTTTTTTTAATAGGTTTAAAAAATTTCGAAAGTTTTAGGGATTGGGGCTTACCATAAGGAGTTTGTGTTGGCAGTCCCCAAGTTGTTAAATAAACAGAATCATTTTGATCTCGATCAGAGGTGTGCCAAGGTTTTAGGCGGAAAGGATATAATACCTTTATCTGGATACCTTCGTCTTTCCAGGCTTCAGGAAATTGATTTTCTGAGGATGGAACACCGTTATAGGTACATATAAAATGTAGTTCTTTCTCCAACTCTTGGAAATCTTCCTTCAACTCAGGACGTTGCAATAATAATATACGGACAATATTTTTCGCTATTATCAATAAAGGTAATATAATTTGCTTTCTAATATTTGACTGGGTGACTAGCATTAAACTCCTTATTATTTGACCGCATGCAAATAACTGCCACCTTAATTCAGCCTCTCTTATTTGTAAGTCTATTTCGTTTATTCGGTTCTCTTTTTCTTTTCCGGCGTCTATTTTGTCTTCGTCCTCTTGTTCTCCTGATTCTTCTATAGAAATAAATAAATCTTCGAAAGAAGGGTAATAAGCCGAAAGTTCAAATTCTGAGATTTTTCTCATATACTTTAGAAAAATTCCTTTAATATAATACCAACAGTGAACCAAACGATTAAACATAGAATCTGTTCTGTTCAAAAAAAATCTGGAATGTGCATATGATTGCCACACTAACCAAGGCCTCGTTTTACGTTTTTGAGAACGCATGGAACCTTTAATTAAAGGTAGCAATTGTGGTCCTGGTATATAACGTTTATAAACTATTAGGCGGCTTGGTTCTGTTTCTGTTTCTTCAGTCTTAAAAAGAATTATACGTCTGGCTGGTAGTTCGCGAATATCATCCACATGTTCCACGCCGTCGTCTGCTTCTTTATGTAGTAGTTCTAATTCATCGATTAGTTTGTATGGCCAGCGAGGAACTTTTTTTTTGATTTCGTTCTTTGCAATAAATACTATTTTAAGTCTTTCTGGAATCGGTTGAGTCAGGGAATCTCTTATAAAGGATAAGAAATACACAAAATGTGCTCCTCGGGATTCTGCCCATATTTTACGTGTAGATTCAGTACAATTATAGTCCTTAGTAAGGAGCATTTTAATTCTATTTATACAAATTGCATCTTCTAGCCGACCAATTTTTTTTTGAAAAAATAGAATTCCCCATTTATCTTTAAAGGTCTCTCCCCATTTATCTTTTGGGATAAAACTAAATTCATTTGGGATAAAACTAAATTCATTTGGTCCTGGTATTTTACCTCCATTTATAATTATCATGGAGGGTATCCGATAGCTCATTCTGATAAACGTTGTTCTCAGAATTTTGGCAGAGATTGAGACTTTTCTTATTAGTGCACGCTGGGATCCAAATACGAAAGGATCGTATCTGTTTGCTAAATATTCTTTGTTTTCTAGGTTTGATTGTCCATCTTTGTTTTTTTTATCTAGGTTTGATTGTCCATCTTTGTTTTTTTTATCTAGGTTTGATTGTCCATCTTTGTTTTTTTTATCTAGGTTTGATTGTCCATCTTTGTTTTTTTTATCTAGGTTTGATTGTCCATCTTTGTTTTTTTTATCATTGCATAATCGAATTGTTGTTTCTAAAACATTTGTTTTAAGTCCTTTTTTGTCTAAAACTGCAATTCTATTATAAAATTCATTACTTAAGCTTTTCTTTTTTTGTTCATTGGTATAAATCCAATCATTGTACAGTTTATCATAGTTTTGTGTTGCAGAAACAGAAATCTTTCTTTGTATCATTTCCCGGAAAATGGCTAAACTAGGTGGATATGAAAAAGAAATTCGTTCTTTTCCATCATTTTTACATGTAGAAAAATAAAATTGTGACATTTCATTTCTTACCGCATTTTCGAATCGCTTGTTTTTTATATATCGCATTGGACGATTCCAACGGTTATAGTCGAAAAGAATAGAAATAAGAAGGGGTTTTTCAACCAAAAAGGAGATTTTACTGTCTTCTTTAAGTATTTCTAACTTCGAAATATCTTGATTCCCAGAAAAAAAAGTTCGGATATTTTTATAGTATGCTTCTTTAAAAAGTTGAAAAAGGGAGGGAGAAGGATCTATTTCGGTGAATCCCTCTCGGGAAGTCTTTTGTCGTTCAAAATGTTTTTCTTCTGGTATTCTATGAGTCAAAAAAGGTGACGGCGTTCTGCCGAAAGTGCAGAGACAGATAAACAAAACGAGAATACTACTGAATCGATTCATAGATTTTCGAAAATCGAAGATAAAATCCTGATAAAATCGAAACACATAGAAAAGGTACTTGTTAGATAGAATGTACATATTCGCTCTAACGAAATAATTTTGATCTATCCAGACTAATACGAATTGAACCCATTTCATGAATAAAATGTGACCAATTAACCAACCAACAAAACTACTTGTTACAAATAACATCTTGTTGTTGTATCGAAACATATAAATGGTGACTAATCTGGCTAACATTGAACTTGGGAAAAAAAAATGGTTCAATAATTGATAAATGAGATTAATCAGGTATATACATTGAATGCTGGGATTACGCATTGAATTTTTCCTAGTAGATTTATGTTTCCGTTTACCATTAAAGTCTTCGGAATTGTACCAGTGGAAAAGAAGGACTAAATAGGATAGAACTAGGAAAGTTATTGTATGAGGTCTACCCAATGCTAGATGCAGAGGCGTATAATAGATCGATATGAACATCACGAGCTGTCCCATAATAAAACCAGTTGCTGCTGCTACCTCCTTATCGATTGCTTTTTCTCCTTCTTCTATAACTTTAATATGAGCTTGGAAAAGTAGGCAATAAGAGGGCCCTATGGAAAATGTGGTAAGAAATCCATAATAGAGTCCGACCACAACGACCGAATTCATTATCCTCATGGATAAGGATGCTAGATTACCTAGTGAAAAAGATTGCAAAATCATGACAACCTCCTTTTGTTTTGTATTGTAATTTTGTTAGAAAATTTAAGTGATATTTTATTTACTATATGATTTTTTTAGATTATTTTAGTTATATTTATTTACTATATGACCGATCAATAGAAAGACTCCAACACTCCACCTTTGTGGTATATTCCATACATCACACTAGATAGATATCATATTCATGGAATACGAATCACTCTCAAGATGCCTTGGTGGTGAAATGGTAGACACGCGAGACTCAAAATCTCGTGCTAAAGAGCGTGGAGGTTCGAGTCCTCTTCAAGGCATAATATGGAGAATGCTCATTGAATGAGCAATTGCAAGATCTCGGATCGATCGATATTGATATATCAATATCGATCCGAGATCTTGGTATTTTATTTAGTTATTCAGTCAAACCAATGATTCGTTATTGGAGCAGATAGCAACAACCATTTCATCAGACATGCGTATTTTTTATTTTCCAATTTTCATTTCATCTGGGAAAATCCATCCTTTTCTCAACAATGTCTTTGTCATTTGATCCAATAGTGTTCCGTTAGATAGGAACAGATTTAATAAATACTGATAACTCTCGGATAGAGTAAAATAACGGAAACGTTCTTTCGATTTAAATAATGAACTATGGGTTCTAAGCCATCTCTGGCGATTAATCAACAATTCAAAGTGCTTGTTTTTCTCTTTCAGATTATGGTTAAACCAGGGTACCTTGGTATATTTAGAAGGATCCTTTTTGGAAATTAAAAGCTCTATCTCTTCATCTGCAAAGAATTCTCGATTTGAAAACACAGAGACAGGGAGCTCATCCTCATCTTGGAATAATAAAAAGATGGGATCTGCAGGGTCCCAAATGAATCGGGTTAGTGCAAAAAAGCCCTGTTCGTTGAAAGATCTAGCTCCTGCCGGGTACGGCACGGTTCCACTCTGCAAGAACTCCGACTCTTCAAGCTCATCCTCATCATAAATGATCCACTTGTCCTGCAATGACCTGGCCCAATAGGGAAATCCCAATTCAGTGGTACTTACGATCGAATCAAATAGAAAGCACGGGGGGTTCCATATTCTAGGAGCCCAAACTATGTGATCGACTAAATCCTGCACGCTCTGTTCCGACTCTAAGTCTTCTTCTGCCAATCTCGATCTAAATTCGTTTACGTTTAATTCCGATCTAAAGTCGTACACTTCCGATTTTAATCCTTCGTCAAATCCCAATCCAGATTTTCCATAGAGAGATAGAGATCTACGATCAAGGATAGAACAAGATCCATTTTTCATCATATCTAAGGGATTCCTTAGTTTGGGCAAAATAAGCAATGGCACTGGATCTGGATCATTCTCTTTTTCTGTCCGTAACAATCCCAACAGAGCGTCTTCTACTTCTACTAGGCCATGAACTATAGCAGAATCATTATAAACGAGTTCACAAGAAGTGATCCCATTTTTTTCATCGGGTCCGGGTGGAGACCAAAGATCTTGAGCGACCGATCCGGCAGAACAACTCAAAAGATAAAGAAGTATCGTTAATTTCTTCATGCTCGTTCCAAGTTCGAAGTACCATTTGTGCAAATAAGAATCCACTGCTTGACATGATTCTATCTTCATATAGATAGATATGGGA